>UMKB01039922.1_pt1 | contig 37652 bp, 33 predicted proteins | sample 1966171 | NCBI WGS metagenome assembly UMKB01 (sample SAMEA4836164, study PRJEB28245) | human gut metagenome | biome: gut microbiome; material: fecal sample | place: Denmark | collected 2008 | reverse complement strand
ACAGCGACAACTGCGGTCTGGCTATACAATCCGACTGCAAAGGTAAAGAAAATAATTGAGATTTCAGCAAAAATGATTAGAAATTCCAATGTTCACATACAAATTTAAGATTATTTAAGCCAAAATACTTCTATAAGTCAAATATTTACCTCAGTTCGGGATAACGAACTGAGGTAATTCATGGATATAGCTTTCAATGACAAGGCAATGCTTGCCAAAGCAAAGTCATCTATTGTTTCATCAAAATCATCGACAGTTCTCAAAGGATGAGAAAAGTCCTTTGTACCAATTGTTGGAGACTTCTGTCCCTTCATGGCAGAAACAAACATACCATCATAATCTACCAAAGTCAGATTTCCATCAGGACGAACCATGATGTTGTCTGGCTTAATGTCACCATGAGCAAATGGCTGAGAACGAAGCCACGCTGCCATTTTACAGAAGCGATAGCAAAGCATAGCCATGGCATAATTGTCTTGACAGTTCTCTGCAATGTAATTCTCCATTGTTTCACCATCAATCCAATCCATCAGAAGAACAGGAAACTCATCCTCCTCACAACTGCTATCTACGAAGATTTCTTTGTCTAAGTACTTTACAGAAGTAATATAAGAGGAATCTACGAACTCCAACTCATCTGCAATCTGGCGATAAGCCTCAGCTCTACCTTCTTGTTCTTCAGTAAAGCACTTTAAGGCATAGCATTTCCCCGTCTGTTCATCTTTCATCTTGAACACGACGGCAAACGCACCACTGCTACGATATGGTTCATCATGATCATCTAACACTGGTACCAAATGAGCCAGCTTATCAAGATTATTGCTAGCATCTTGTATTGCTCTCACATATTCTGATATCAAAGGATATTGCATGGACTTTTCCTGTTAATTGTTTTGCCCTCAAAGATACAAAAGACTTACGATACAACCAAATCATCGCTTATTTTTTTACCTTATTTAATATAGAAAGCTATTATGGTAACTACTCTTTCAGCAGAAAATTGTAAAACAAAAGAAAGATTGATATGCTCACGCATAAAAGTTTTTCCTCGGAAAAAGTATCAAAGTATCATTCTACCGCAGAAATTCAGGGTTACACCATTAATACACAGCGCATTAACATAAATGAGACTTCTCTAAAAATGAAGAGAGAAGTATCATAAATTAGCGAAAAGTATCATGATTTCTTGCTTGCATCGAAAAAAAAATGCTTTATGAAGTGATAATAATAGCCTTTTTAAGGCAATAAACAGGATGTTTTTGCGTTTAGTAAAACAGAATGTTTTATTCTTAATACTTAAGAAACATGGATGAAAAGGAATTACTGAAAAAGGCTTTTGAGTACGGAAACGTACCTAGCAACATCACCTACTGTTTCACCGAACCATGTCCGATGAAAAACAAATGTATCCACTATCTATCTGCACTCTACAAAAACGAGAAGACTGATAGAGGGGATGCCATTTTCCCAAATGCCCTGAAAAACGGGAATTGCAAGTACTTCGCTCCGCTGCGTGTCGTGAAAATGGCATGGGGATTCGACAAACTCTTTGCCGAAATGAAAGTGAAAGACGCTCCTACACTGCGCGCCGAAATGAGAGACTACCTCGGCAGCAAAGGACAATACTACCGTTACAAACTGGGACAACTGAAACTCCTGCCGGAACAACAGGTATATATCAAACAGCTCTTCGCCAGATACGGATATAAAGATGTTGAATTCGACCATTTCTCAGAAGAGATTGATTTCACTAAAAGCTAATCTTTTTCTCTGCCCTCCAGATGTTCCAGCCATGCCATTTAAGCGGTCCTACAGAGAACACGTGACGGGCTACCAGAGAACAAGTGACGGGCAGCCATTGCCCGTACAACGGGAAACGAGTACCCAATTTATCAACCAAACTTTGGGCAACGCTGATAAGATTTTATAGTTTATAGTTGACAGTTTATGGTTAATAGTTAACAAACAAACATTCTAATCAATATATTCAATGAAGGTAACAATCGTTCATACAAACAACAAGAAGCAGCTCCTCGTCAGTACCAAGACGATGGAGAAGTTGCTGCAACGTATCGCAAAAGATGACAGCAGACTTACTGTTACCCATTTCCGCGAATACGTGACCTATATGGAAAGCGGCTACGAATATTACAAGGATATGCCAACATGGATGCACATCTACCCCGCTGCTGAATTCGCCAAAGACGAAAACAACAACCTGAAGATGAAGGCGTGCAACGGTATCCTGATGCTGAAATTCGGAAACATTACGGATGCGGACGGCGTGGAGGGCGTGAAGCGCTCGGTTTCCATGCTGCCTTCTACCTTTGCTGCGCTGGAAGGTGCTGATGGTAAGTCGGTTATCGTATTGGTAAAATTCAGCAATGAAGATGACTTGCTGCCTGTTGAGGAGGCGGATGCCGAACGACTGTACCGCATCGCTTACCAGCAGATTTTGCCTGTATATCAGGCGATTGCCAAGGCTTCGGTGCTCACAGACGGACCGAAACCTTCTATAGAAGCGGGCGCTAACCTGTCTTTTGAGCCTTCGATGCACAACAGTTTTATGATGACGCTCGATGCGAAACCTTATTTCAACAATAAGGCGGTAGCGATGAAAATTAACAGCAACATGCACCCTCAGAACCAGGCTTTCAACACGGAAGATAATCAGCAGATGATTCCTGGTTCCGATACTTCGGAAGAAGAAAAGAAAGTTGACAAGAACAGCGTTCGCGAGAATATCATGAGCATGATGCAGCTGCTGAAAAGTAAATATAACTTCAGATACAACACGGTGATGAAATTCGTGGAATACATGCCGAAGGAGAAGGGGTGGTATGGTTTCCAGCCCGTAGATCCGAGAGTGCAGAAGCGCATGACGCTGGAGGTGCAGCTCGCTGACATCCGGGTGAGCATCAAGGATGTCAGGAATTTTCTGGAATCTGATTATATCAAGAATTATAATCCGATAGATGAATATCTCTTCCAATGCTACGACAAATGGGACGGGAAGGACCATATACGTGCCTTGGCTCGTACGGTTCCTACCAACAATCCTTACTGGGCAGACTGGTTCTACACCTGGTTCCTGGGCATGGTTGACCAGTGGCGCGGCTTTACCCATCGCCAGTATGGCAACTCGGTGGCTCCGCTTCTCATTTCCAAGCAGGGTTACAACAAGAGTACTTTCTGTCGCCGACTGTTGCCGCCGGAACTGCAATGGGGATATAGCGATAATCTGATTCTGTCAGAAAAACGTCAGGTTTATCAGGCGATGGCACAGTTTATGGTCATCAATCTCGATGAGTTCAACCAGATTTCGCCACAGGTGCAGCAGGGATTTCTGAAGAATCTCATCCAGTTGCCTACGCTGAAATACAAGCCTCCGTATGGCAGTCATGTCATGGAATTTCCTCGTCTCGCCTCGTTCATCGCCACGAGCAACATCACGGATATTCTCACCGATCCATCCGGCAACCGAAGGTTCATAGGCGTGGAACTGACGGGACCGATCGATGTGAGTATGCGTCCGAACTATCAGCAACTTTTCGCCCAGGCGCTGACCGCCCTGCACAATGGCGAGAAGAGTTATTTTGATGCGGAACAGGTGAAGTTGATCATGAAGAACAACTGCCAGTTTGAGGTGGCTGAGCCGATAGACCAGTATTTCCAGCTCTATTTTGATTTGGTTGAGAATGAGAGAGATGGCGAATATCTGACTGCCGCCGAGATTTTCGACTATCTGAAAAAGCAGATAGGTTCATCGCTCAAGGTGAACAGTTTGATGGGATTCGGCAGAAAACTGGCGAATATGAGTGAGTTAAAACATAAGAGATTTGCAGATGGAATGAAGTATCTTGTAAAGAAAAAGTGAAATAATGATACTTCTATGAGACTTTAATGAGACTTCTCGGCATCAGAACCGAGAAGTCTCATTTCTTTTATCTTACTATCTATCAAGTCTTTAAGTCTGTATTTTCAATAGAAAATGAGACTTTGAGACTTTTTCTCAAAAAACTTTTTCACGTAAGAGAGAAAGCTTTTGCCCTTACAGGGCGACAGGCTTGCATCCATCATTACCCAGGGCGCTGCCCTGGGCTATGAGCTTCTGCCCTTTCAGGGCGTGTGGGGTTTACATCTGAAAATGCTTATCCTTTAGATAGCATAAAGGAAGGTGCGGATGAACCAGTAGCAAACGATACCTGCGATGTAACCTACGAAAGCAATCCAGGAGATATGCTTCATATACCAGCCGAAGGTTATCTTCTCCAAACCCATTACTACCACACCAGCGGCACTACCGATAATCAGCATAGAACCACCGACACCGGCACAGTAGGCCAGCAACTGCCAGAAGACGCCATCCACAGCCATATCGCCAGCGGCTGCCACAGGATACATTCCCATACATCCGGCTACCAGAGGCACATTGTCAACAATACTTGAAAGCACACCGATGATACCAGTTACGAGGTAGTGGTTGCCATCGAATACGACGTTCAAGCCCTGACCCAAAGCAGTCAACACGCCAATCTCAGCCAGGCAAGATACAGCCATCAGGATACCGAGGAAGAAGAGGATGGTACTCATATCAACACGAGAAAGCAACTTGGTTACTCGCTTCTGAGTGCCCTCGGCATCAGCTCCACGATGCAAACCGCGATAGAAAACTTCGGTAGCAGTCCAGAGAACGCCCAATACCAGAAGGATTCCTACGAATGGAGGCAAGTGGGTGATACTCTTGAAGATAGGAACGAAGATCAAGCCGCCTACTCCCAACCAGAACACAGCCTTGCGCTGACCTTCGGTGAAATCGCTGACCGATGCATTCTGCTGGGCAGAAACCTCAGGTATCACGAGTTCGCCCTTCAACATGGTCTGAAGGATGAGGGCTGGAATCACCATGGAAACCACAGACGGGATGAAGATTTCGGCAATAACGCCGGCAGCAGTAATCAGTCCCTTGTTCCAGAGCATGATGGTGGTTACATCGCCGATTGGTGAGAAGGCACCACCCGAATTGGCTGCGATGATGACGAGGGATGCATAAACCATGCGATCCTTGTGGTCGGTGACGAGCTTTCGGAGAATCATGATCATCACGATACTGGTGGTCAGATTGTCGAGGATGGCAGAGAGGAAGAAGGTAAGGATAGCGATACGCCAGAGAAGCGCACGCTTCGACTTGGTCTTCATCACCTTGCGAACCCAGTTGAATCCGCCGTTCTGGTCAACGATTTCCACGATGGTCATCGCACCCATCAGGAAGAAGAGTGTTGTGGCGGTATCGCCCAGATGTTCCTGGATGATTCCGGTCACCTTCTCCACCATTCCAGCAGCACCGCCTGTATAATCAGGGTGCATCAACTGGAGATACTGCATTGGATCCATCATATAGAGGGTCCAACAACCTACCAACATCAACAGGGCAATTGCTGCCTTGTTTACCTTTGTCAAGCTTTCGGTAGCTATGAGTGCATAGCCGAGCACGAAAACGACAATAATAGAAATTGTAAGTGTAGTCATTACTTCTTATTTATTATTAGATATTTTTCCTTTATGTATGATTTGGTACCCACAATTGCCAAACGGCTGCAAAGATACAAAAAGAAAAGCAATAACCACACGATTCCTTATTATAATTATATGAAATCGTTTACTTAACAACGGTTTTCTTCCAAAACCCGTTCTATTTTGCGTATCCAGTGCTCATCGATTTCCACTTTTTCGGCATAAGACTTGAAGTTCATCACTACGTCTTCCACTTCTTCTATGATACTAGAAGCATTTCTGATATCCTGTCTTTGTGCGAAAAGCATCAAATCCTGCTTCGTTATATTCTTTCGCTTGCCAAGAACCGTAAGTTCATGGTTACGATAGAAATGTGAATCAGGATCGGCGGAAAACACGATGTCGTAAGCTGGCGATATATGCCATTCTCCATTGGGATACATCACAAATGAGAAGTTCTTAGTATGGTCATCTACATTCTCTGCAAGAACATTAAACACCATTCTTCTATACTGCTGGGTTTGCTCTTCAGCAGACAAATTCAGTTTTCTACCCACCACAAACAAATCTTCGTAAGTATCAGCCAAGGAACTCATGGCAGCTAAAGTCTGAGTATATATTTTTCTACCCTCCACTCTATCAAAGCGTTGGGTCAGAAAATTCTGGGTTCCTTCAATCTCTACCAAACGAGAAGGCATCATATTGATACCGGCATCCTTGGCCATCAGATAATAAGCCATCTCTACCCTGGTAAAAGGAAGTTCATTTTTTCTGCTTGTATCAAACTTCAATATATAGTGCTTAAAGTTGGTTGGCAAATCGGCTTGACCTGAACGAATAATACCTGTAGTTTCATCCATGCCGATAATCGCCTTAGGACGCTGACCACCAGCGGAAGTTCCCACCTTGTACAAATCTTCCAGAATAAGACTGTTGCTCATATCAATGTTCACATCCTGCCTATCCAGAAATAATTTATTAGCAAGTTCATAAAGTGAAGCCAATTCGATATTTACAGATGCATCCTCCTGGATATGAGCAGGTTGAAACTCCAAGGCTCCCATTGCTCTCTTACCGATAAAAGACAGTCTATCCACTGCATTTACCATTTTGGATTGCAGATGATTGGCTTCCATCCATTTCTGGAAGACCACATTTCCCCAATTGTCAGGCAGAGAATCTGCTATGAACTCAGGCAAACCTGCATAAAGTTTTTCTCTGTTTCCAGACATAGGGAAAGTTCTTTGAACATAAACAGAATCCAACGGCGCTACCAATGGTGCAATATTCCATCCATATTGCATAAAATCCTTGTCGAATTGGAAAACAGAGCAGCCCCGCTTGTCATTCCAAGACAACAAGCCCACATTCTTATCCCACAAATTCACCTGCACAACATTATCTTTCATGTCTTACCCTTTCCTTCTTTTCATTCATTTTCTTCACTTGGCTAGGCAACATTGGCAGCGGCGGCAAGAGTTTCTCTGCTTCCTGCAGGAATCCAATGCTCCTCAACAGAGAAAGAATAGTGCCAAAACCTATGTTCTTAGCTTCGCCTTTTTCAAACTGGCTAATGGTGAAAATGCTCACACCAGCCTTTACAGCCACCTCTTTCTGAGTGAGATTGCTGAACAGACGATATTGCTTGAATCGTCCTCCCAATTCTGATATAATCTCAGAATTAGACTTTGCCTCTATACCATATTCCGTAATCATGCTGCAAATATAGTTATTTCTTTATTTATCGCCAAATATAGGGTTAAATATTTAAATATCTTTAGTTATTAAAAAGAAAAATCGGTATAAAAAATCCGCACAGCCCAGAGAGCCATGCGGATTCTGATATTTAATAAAGCTAGCAATAATCATGCTCACAGGTTACTTAGCCACCTTGAATACGGCGGCACTAATGCCTGAAGCTTTGATGGCATCGGTCTTCTTGCCTGATTTATATACAACCTTGCCTGTAGAAAGAACAGAAACAGCCTTGCCACCTACAGAGCTGATGTTGAGAGAGACTGCCTTGGCACCAGGATTCACGACAACAACATACTTCTCATCACCCAAAGTGCGCGCATATACCATCGGATATTCCTGACCCTTCTGGTTCAGGAGCTTCCAATTGCCCTCATTGTCAAGAGCCTTGGCTGAATGACGCAAAGCGGTCAGCTTGCGGGTATATGACAACAGAGAATTCTGATCTCCCTGCTGAGCCTCAACGGTCAACTTTCCGTTTTCCGTATCTACAGGGAAGTAGAGTTTATCAGGCGCACTCGTTGAGAAGCCGGCATTCTTGCCCTTGGTCCACTGCATCGGAGTACGGGTACCAGAGCGCTCATTGCTACCCTCCTTGTTAGGGAGATTCATCTGATACTTCATACCAATCTCATCACCATAATAGATAAATGGAACACCTGGCATGGTGAGGAAGAAGGTCATCGCCACCTTCAGCTGGTCTGGCGTGTTGCGGGTACCGATATTAGGACGCTGGTAATCGTGGTTGGCAGATGGAACAGCGATGTAGCCGAGATTCTTGGTGGCATTATATGCCTTGGTATAGTTCTCGCTAAATTCCTTAAGCGAACCCTTGCCCTGCTTATCGAAATAGCAGTTCTTATAGCTCTGCTCCCACTTGCCCCATGGAGTCTTGCGGTCGAAGAACAGAGAGGCATAGCCCTTAAGACCGAAATGGATGTAGAAATCGATGTTGAAACCGGCAGGAATGGCTTGCTGCGGATTAGCCCACTCTGAAATCAGGACGGTCTCAGGATAGTACTTGTCCTTCCATGCACGCATCTCATTCCAGAGTTTGGAAACCTCCTTCTTGTCAGGGTCGTTCTTGATGAGCGATGACGCCATATCAACACGGAATCCATCCACACCCTTATCAAACCAGAAAGCCATGATGTTACGTATCTCCCTGCGAACAGCCTGTGGTCCAGGCGCATCTACGCTCTGCTCCCAAGGATGATTTGGGTCTGGATGAGCAAAGCCATAATTCAAGGCTGGCTGGCACTCGAAGAAATTCTTCTCATAATACTTGGCACGAGGAGCATTCGCCTCCACATATCTGCCTCGGGTACTAGACTCCGGACTTGCCTCCTGATGACGGGCTTCTATTTCTTTCTTCTCGCTCTCAGGAATATCGTTCATCCAGATATAATAGTCGCTGTAACGCTGGTTAGGATCTTTCTCGGAAGACTCCTTAAACCAGACACACTTGGTACTGGAATGTCCTGCCACCAGGTCGAGACAAACCTTCATGCCACGCTTATGGGCCTCATTGACCAATGTAACCAAATCGGTATTGGTACCGAATCGAGGATCCACCTTGTAGAAATCGATAACATCATAGCCACCATCAAACCATCCCGACTCAAAGATCGGATTGAGCCAGAGGGCGTTCACACCCAGCGACTTGATGTAATCCAACTTGGAAGTGATACCCGGCAGGTCACCAATACCATTGCCATCAGTATCCATATAGGAAGATGGATAAATCTGATAGAAAAGTGCATCACTCAACCAAGCCGGTCCCTTCTTCTGTTCTGCCTGAGCAGAAAGTGTGGTTGCCGCCAAGGCAGCAACCAACAACATTTTATTCATTCTTTTCATGAGCATCATTATTAATTCAAGAAAATTCTCTCTCCAATAATAACTTCAAATCCTGCTTTTTATTGTGCAAGAAGGCTAATTGCGAATCCACCACCTGCAACGGAGTTCAACTTCAAGACAGACTTGCTGGTTACAGTCTTCTTGGTGATGACATAAGCCTGAGGATTGGTCTTGTAGTTGGCATTCTTTGCATCCTGATAGATGGTAGCCATATACTTCTTGCCCTTCTCGAGGAAATCGAGCTTTACGGTAGACTGATGAGCCTTCATGCCCGTAACGCCACCGACAAACCAGTTATCAGAACCCTTTGCCTTGCGGGCAGCGGTGATATACTCCATTGGTTCAGCCTCCAGATAGATAGACTTGTCCCAATCTACAGCCACATCCTTGATAAACTGGAAGGCATCCATGTGCTTCTCGTAATTCTCAGGGAAATCGGCAGCCATCTGCAATGGACTGTACATCGTTACATAAAGTGCCAACTGACCGCAGATGGTAGAGTTGCAATGAGAACCATTGGCGCAATCCATTTCAAAGATACCCGGTGTATAATCCATCGGACCACCCTGCAGACGGGTGAAAGGCAAGATGGCGGTATGTCCCGGTTTGGTACCTCCGAAAGCCTGATATTCAGTACCGCGAGCACTCTCGTTGCCAATCAGGTTAGGATAAGTGCGGCAGAGACCGGTAGGACGCACAGCCTCATGGGCATTTACCATGATGTGATAATCGGCAGCACGGGTTACGGCATGCAGATAGTGATTGATTTCCAACTGACTGTAGTGATGCTCGCCACGAGGAATGATGTTGCCCACATAACCGCTCTTCACTGCATCGTAGCCATAATCCTTCATCAACTGGTAAGCTCTGTCCATATACTTCTCGTAGTTCATTACAGAAGAGGAGGTCTCATGATGCATGATGAGCTTCACACCCTTGGAATGCGCATACTCATTGAGCGCCTTGATGTCGAAATCAGGATATGGAGTCAGGAAATCGAATACCTTTTCCTTCATATAACCACTCCAGTCTTCCCAACCGATGTTCCATCCTTCTACCAGGACTGCATCGAAACCATGGGCTGCAGCGAAGTCGATGTAACGGCGTACATTGGCATTGTTGGCAGAATGCTTGCCCGATGGCTTGGCATGTACATAGTCGGTTCCATCCAACTTCACGGTAGGATAATCATGGGTATAAGCCCACTCACCCTTACCGGAAATCATCTCCCACCATACACCCACGTATTTCACAGGATGAATCCAGGAGGTATCCTTGATCTTGCAAGGCTCATTGAGATTGAGAATCAGGTTGGAAGACAACACCTTACGGGCATCATCTGTAATGACCATCGTACGCCAAGGGCTCTTGAACGGAGTCTGCATATATCCCTTCATACCCTGTGCATCAGGGGTAAGCCAAGAGGTAAAGGTCATGGTCTTGTCATCCAGGTTCAGATGCATGGCTGGATAATCTACCAGGGCAGCCTCATGCAGGTTGATGTAGATACCATCATCAGTCTTCAACTGGAGTGAGGTCTGTACACCGGTATCTGAAAAGACAGTCTGTGAGAGATTGCTGCTGACAGCAGCATGCAGGGCTGGACGGATGCCCGACAGACGGGTCTTGGTGTATTCATACTCCTGGGTATCGTAATCACCCGGAATCCACCAGGCGGTATGATCGCCCGTCATGGCAAATTCTGTACGCTCTTCCTTGATGGTAAAGTAGTTGAGACTGCCTTTCTGAGGGAACTCATAGCGCAATCCTACTCCATCGTCATAAACACGGAAGCGGACGTTCATATAACTGTCGGTGGAATTCTGCTTCAACTCTACCAGCATATCATTATAATGATTGCGGATAGACTTGTTCTCTCCCCAAACAGGAGTCCAGGTCTCGTCGAAAGTGGAAGTCTTCTCATCGATAACACTAAAATCGGCAAGCAGGTCCTTGCCATCCTTACCGCCCTTGGCGAGCTGATAACCCAGACGGCTAGGCTTGATAATTGTCTTGCCCTGATAGGTCACACTATAGGTAGGCATAGTGCCATCCAAGGTGAAGTTCACCTTGATTTGTCCGTTAGGAGAAGTGATGTCTCCTGCATCTGCTGAGATGCCAAAAGCCATCAGAAGGCTTGCGAGCAAAAAGAGTTTTTTCATATTTTTTGTTTAAAATTGTTTGTTGCTGCAAAAGTACGGCAAAAATCGATAAGTTGGTACGAATAGTAGGTTCTTGGTAGATTACCGCTATCTACCAACCTCCTCACCTCTCTGAATATCAACATTTTGCAAATTCTCAAAAATAAACGGCTAGTAGATGCGAGATTCTCAATGTTTTTTATTATTTTTGCAGCAGAATCTAAAAACATAAGAAAAATGAGACATCTTTTCGTTATAATCATCACACTGCTGATGCTACAGCCGATATACGCAAAAGCAGACAACAGCCAGCTCTACAAACAGCTGGATGCTGCCCTGGAAAAACGTGCGCATTATGTAGAAGTAAAAGAGAAAAGTCTGAACGACATCAAGCAGGGTGCCAAATATGTAACCAGCAACGAGGACAAGCTCAAGCTTTACGAGCAACTCGCCAATGGATACAAAGCCTACGAGTATGATTCGGCGATGACTTACGTAAAAAAAGGCCTTGTTCTTGCCCAAAAGAGCAACAACATCTTATATCATAAAAGATTCCAACTTAGCCAAACCAGCCTGCTTATCACACGTGGATTCTATGCTGAAGCAAAAAACATCATGCAGAAGATAGAACCCAAGGAAGAAGATCCGCTTGACTATCAGTTTCAATACTATTATACACTTTACGGACTATACAACAACTGGTCAACCTATTGTGAGAACAATGAATTCAGCAAGATTTACGACCAGCAGAAAGTGGAATACCTGAAGAAAACATTAGAACTGTCGCCAAAGAAGAATGCATTCTATTACTACCTGCTAGGAGAGTTTTACTATTACAGCAATCATTCCAACAATAACAAGACCATCCAATACTACAAAAAAGCACTGAGTATGGAAAAGCCGGACAGCCGTCTCCATGCCATGACCGCCTTTGCCCTATCCGAAGTATACCAGAAAGCCAACAACCAGAAACTGACGGAACATTACCTGCTGGTTGCAGCCATCTCAGACATCACTTCTGCCACAAAAGAAAACGTAGCCCTGCAAAACATCGCACTCTTCATCTACAAACATAAGACCAGAAGTCTGAACAAAGCCCAGGAATACATCAACCTATCCCTGGAAGATGCTTATGCATACAACAACCGGTTGCGCCGCATTGAGATTTCATCCAAATTGCAGATGATTACCAATGCCTATACAGATGACATCAGAGCCACCAACAGCATGCTCTACATCGCGCTGTCGGTCATTTTCCTGCTCTTGCTCGGAGTGGGACTTAGCAGTCTGTTCATCCGCAAGAAGAACAAACTTCTGAAACAGAAGAAAGACGAAATCACAGCTACATCGGCAAAAATGGAAGTTCTCAACAGCCAGTTGCACCTCATCAACGACGAACTGAAGGACACCAACCAGAAGCGCGAGAGACTGATAAAGGTGTATATTGACCTGTGCTATAAGAACATAGAGAGAAACAGCAAACTGCGCACCTTGGCAGTTAGAAAGATCAAGGCCAACCAGAGTAAGGAGCTGCTGAGCCTCCTTTCTTCCTCAACCAATACAGAGAAAGAGAACAAGGAGTTTCTGACGGAATTTGACAAGGCATTCCTGTCTCTGTACCCAACTTTTATAACCGAGCTGAACAAGCAGCTTACAGAATCGGCACACATCCAGCTGAAAGAGAACGGAGAAATGCCCCCTATCCTCCGTGTGTGCGCCCTGTTAAGATTAGGCATCACCGAAAGTTCCAAGATAGCCGGCATCCTGTCTTATTCGCCACAAACCGTATACAACTACCGTTCCCTGCTCAAGAACAATGCCATCGACAAGGAGCACTTCGAAGAAAATGTGCTCAGACTCTGCATGGTGATAGCCGACTGATCGGAGATTAAGAATACGACACAAATATCCGAAACAGATAGCTGCCAATGCTTTCTTCCGAAAAAATGGAGCTGATTTGCCAAAGTAACATCTTTGTCGCAGCTTCGTCAATGCCTTTCAACCTCATTGCAACCCCAGTGTAATATAACCACCGTACCTTTGCAACCGAAATCAAACGATATAGGTTATGAATGCTAAAAGGGGAATTATTGTATTAGGATTGCTCTCAGCGGCTAGCATGCCAACGTGGGCGCAACAGATTAAGGGTGTCGTAATCGACCAGAAATCGAAAGAGACACTCATCGGTGCAGTCGTCACTGTGGATGGAACCAACGTGAAGGCTATCACCAACATCGACGGAAACTTCCAGATCGATGGATTGGATAAAGAAAAGAAATATACACTATATATTAATTATGTAGGATATAAGACTCAAAAAATTGACGGGGTTCAGGCGAAGGACGCAGACCAGGTGATCGCGCTGCAACCTGATGAACAGCAGCTGAAGGAGGTGACCGTTACCGCAGTGGAAAGGCGTAATACGGATGCGGCAATGATACAGGTGGCCAAAAACAGTCCCGTCATCGTGAGTAATGTTTCGGCACAGGAAATATCCAGAACTCAGGATACGAATGCGGGTGAGGTGATACGCCGAGTGCCAGGCGTGAGCCTCATCGACGATAAATTCGTGATGGTTCGTGGCTTGTCGCAGCGTTATAACAATGTGTGGGTGAACGGAGGAGCAGTGCCTAGTTCTGAGGCTGATTCCAGGGCATTCTCATTCGATATCATCCCAAGTTCGCAGATTGACAACCTTACCATCGTGAAGTCGCCAACGGCTGAATATCCCGCAGACTACTCGGGCGGTTTCATCATCGTCAACACCAAGGAGATTCCGGCAGAAAACAGTTTCAACATCGCCGTGGGCGGAAACTGGAATACATCTTCTGCCTTTCAGAATTTTTCTTACTCGAAAGGTTCCGGAACAGATTTCCTGGGTTTCGACAATGGACTGAGAAGCCTGAATGGAGGCATCCATGCTGACTTGAATCCACAGCTCGATGCCAACGGAAAACCGGTGGGCGATTATGCTACTTCGCTCCTGGGCAACGGATTCAATAATGATTGGCTCACCAAGAACAAGAAGCCTTTGGGCGATTTGAAACTGGCAGCCAGCCTAAACCAGCGCTGGATGCTCGGCGGAAGAACACTCGGCATGCTCGCCGCCCTGAACTATACCAACGAATACCGCACCTACGAGAACATGGAGAACAACCTCTATGGCATCTATGATGCGGCAAACGACAAGCCGAACTATCTTCGTCACTCTGTTGACGACCAGTATAATAATAACGTGAGACTCGGAGCAATGCTCAACTTCACCTTCCTTTCCAAGGACGGCAATCACAAGTATCAGCTCAAGAACATCTTCAACCAGTTGGCTACCAGCCGATATACCTGGCGTGATGGCGTGAGTGCCCAGTCGAACCTGGAGCGAAGCGCAGAGTATTACTACCGCAGTAGAACTACATATAACGGTCAGCTTACCGGCAAGCACACCTTCACTAGCGATGCCCTTGACTGGAGCATCGGGTATGCGTATGCCAACCGTCATTTGCCTGACCGTCGTAGATACCTCATCGACGATGCTCTTGAATCGGGCGTTTATGCCCTGAGCACCGGCAACGACATATCGCGCGAGTGGACTCAACTCGACGAACACATTCTCTCTCTTGGTATTAATGATAAGCATCACCTCAAGTTTGGCAACTTTGAGCCATACTTGCAGGTGGGTGCCTATGGAGAGTACCGCAGCCGAGAATACCAGACTCGCAACTTCATCTACAATTGGAATGTTTCAGCTAACAACATGCCATCCGACTTCCGCCACAGCGACATCCCTACCCTGCTCTCCAATGAGGCGAACATGGGTTACGACAAGCTGTATCTTCTGGAGGAAAAGCAGATGCGCAATAACTACCGCGGACACAACACCTTAGGCGCCGGATACCTGGCGATGTCTCTCCCCTTTGGCAAACTCGGCATCCACGCCGGTGTCCGCTTCGAGCATAATGATATGGAACTCATCTCCAATTCCCGTGACTACGAGAAGAGTGAATCGAGCCGTCATTACAAGACCGATGATGTTTTTCCATCTCTCAATACAACATATAAGATCAGCGACCAGCATCAGGTGCGACTGTCGTATGGCCGCAGTATTAACCGCCCAGAATTCCGTGAAGTATCGTCGTCGGTGTATTACGACTTCGACCTTGCCAGCAATGTGCAGGGAAACACTGAGTTGAAGAACTGTTATGTCGATAACCTCGACCTGCGATATGAGTGGTATCCATCCCGTGGAGAGCTCATTTCGTTGGCAGTCTTCTACAAGCACTTCGATTCTCCTATCGAGTGGACCTATACGGTGGCAGGCGGCACAGACCTCATCTATTCTTACAAGAATGCGAAGAGTGCCAACAACTATGGTGTGGAGCTGGACATCAGAAAGAATCTCGGATTCATCGGATTGAAGGATTTCAGCTGGTCGTTTAATGGTGCCTTGATTAAGAGCAAGGTGCAGTTTGAGAAGGAATCGAAGGAAGAAAACAGACCAATGCAGGGTCAGTCGCCATACCTCATCAACACCGGCATCTTCTATAAGAACGAGCCTTTGAAGATGGATATCGCCCTGCTCTACAACCGCATAGGCAAGCGAATCATCGGTGTGGGCAGAAGCGAGGGAAGCACAGGCGATGACTCCAATTCCCGAGTGCCTCACAGCTACGAGATGCCCCGCAACACCATCGACTTCTCTCTGGCAAAGAAATTCGGAGACCATCTGGAACTGAAGCTCAATGTAAGAGATCTTCTTGCAGAAAAGATATATTACAAGCAGTTTGCTGATGTAACATATAGCGACGGAAGCAAGAAGCAGGTGGAAGAAATTGCAAGATGCTACAAACCGGGCAGAAACATCGGTTTGCAGGCAATCTATAAATTTTAGAGAAAGAAAATATTAGATGTTTGTTTAATAAAAACAGAAAACAATGATGAACAAGATGTATTTTTTAGGATGCATGGGCATCCTCGCAGCATCTGCCATGTTGAGCAGCTGCAGCAGTGACAATGACGATCCAACTCCTTCTCCAAATCCAGGACCAGAAGTAGTTTACAAGTGGACAACCAATGGCGGCTTGAAGGCTTGCGACCACATCCTCTTCGGAACAGATGACAAGGAAAACGCCAACGGAACACAGATTGGCAACGGCGACCAGGAATTCGTTTTCACAGGCAAGCAGACTTTGAAGAAAGGCACTTATCTCCTCAAGGGATGGGTATATATTGCAGATGGTGCTGAACTTACCATCGAACCGGGAACGATCATCAAGGGCGACAAGCAGACCAAGGCGGCACTCATCGCAGAGCGCGGCGGCAAGCTCATCGCCAAGGGTACAGCCACAGAGCCTATCGTCTTTACATCTGAAGAGGCTGCCGGCAGCAGAAAACCTGGCGATTGGGGTGGCATCATTCTCTGCGGCAAGGCTAAGAACAACCAGACTGAGCAACAGATAGAGGGTGGTCCTCGTACCAAGCATGGTGGCGCAGATGATGCTGACAACTCAGGAGCCTTGAGTTATGTACGCATCGAGTTTGCCGGTTATCCATTCCAGAAGGATAAGGAGATTAATGGTTTGACTCTCGGTTCTGTAGGTTCAGGCACAGAGATTGACCACGTTCAGGTATCTTATTCCAATGATGATTCCTTCGAGTGGTTTGGCGGTACCGTTAACTGCAAGTATCTCGTAGCCTACAAAGGCTGGGATGATGATTTCGATACCGACAACGGTTTCTCAGGAAAGGTGCAGTACGGTCTTTCACTGCGCGACAGCAAGATAGCCGATACCTCTCAGAGCAACGGTTTCGAGAGCGACAACTGTGCCGATGGTGCTACCGTGGACCCTCGTACCAAGGCAACCTTCTCTAACATCACCTTTGTAGGTCCTAAGGTATTGGATAACAAGTTCCAGAACACCACAGATTATATCAATGCCGGTGCATACAATCCAAACAATGGTTCAGCCCTTGGCAAGTTCCAGTCAGCCATGCAGATTCGCCGTTCTTCTAACCTCAACTGCATCAACTCAGTGGCCTTAGGCTGGCCTATCGGTTTGATTGTTGATGGCGAGAAGGGTGAAACCGTAAAGGATGCCAAAGATGGCAAGTTCAAGCTTCAGAATGTATATTTCGCTGGTATGGATGCCGTTGGCACTGATGCCAACAAGCAGTATGAGGATTACCTCTACGATGCAGCGAACAAGAAGGATATCGACAAGAATCAGAAGTCATACAGCAACACCTTCTTCTTCTCAGAGCCAAGCAACAAGTATTTTGACAGTTGGGTTTCATTGGTTGGCGCAGACGGTTATACTCCTATCGCCGGCAGTCCGTTGCTTGGTGCCGCAAGTTTCGCCGGCTGGACAGGTTTCGACACCGTAACCTACATCGGAGCCTTCGATGGCAGCAACAACTGGATGAGCGGTTGGACCAACTTTGACCCTCAGAATGCAAAGTACTAGAAAAAGATTAGTACCGGAATAAGAATTAGAATCGCTAATTTCTATTTTGACTATAAGGCTTTCTTTTATTGGAGCATGGCGCAGTGATTTGCGCCATGCTTTTTTTGTTGGGTTATGGAGGGAAACGTTGATGTCCTGAAACAGGACATCAACCTTCATTTATCTTAATCCATGAACTTTATCATGTCCTGGCGTCTTGGCTTTGCCTCCGGCGATTCGTCAGGATAACCCAGGGCGATGCAGTAGAGCAGCTTATAATTCTTAGAGAATGCCATGCGGTCGAGGTAAGGCTTGGCCGACGGAGAATCCAGTATCCAACGGGCAGAACTGCCCAGGCAGCAGGAACCGATGCCCCTTGACCATGCTGCAAGAATGATGTTCTCGCCAAGCAAACCGCAATCAATCTGCGCCATATCATAAGTAGTATCGTAGGCGATGCAAACCACGCATGGAGCATTCACGAAGATGTTCTTGAAGCCTTTGCGTTCTGCTATCTTCGGATTATCCTTTACCACGGCTTGGGTGATCGAATCGATGAGGGCAGGAGAATCTATCACTCTGATTTCGTACGACTGCAGGTTCTGCCCGTTTGGCGCGTTGATGCCGCATTTCAGAATCTCGTTCAGGGTATCACGGCTGATAACGGAATCCTTGTAAGCACGGATGCTCCTGCGACTCATCATCAAATCGGTTACCACACTTGCAGAGTCAACGCTGGTCATTGCCTCCGGCTGTCTGTTCTCATTGCAGGCAGTCAACATCAGTGCTGCTGCCAATCCTAAGAAAATCTTCTTCATATTACTCATGATTAAACTTATATTCCTATTAGTATATACCCATGTAGCGCTATTAGTATTTATCCACGTAGCGTTATTAGTATATACCGTGCAAAGATAGCAACAAATACTGGTATTCAAGAAGATACGTTATGATTTTTAAGAGTTTTTATCGGTCTCTCCGCCATTCTTTTAACAAGTATATATCATAATAGCCAAACATTTTCCACCTATTTTGCTAGAATTTCCCAAAAACTTCGTATTTTTGCAATGGCTTTATGCAAGATAAGCTGTTTATAAGATCATCAAACGTAGAATTATGGAAAGAAAAAGTTATTCTATAGATATAAATCGCATTGCACAATATGCCATGTATGCATATTGCATTTTCGCATTGTTTTCGCTGGCATTTTCTGTTTGCAGACAAGCGGGCTTATCCTTCAGAACAAGTCCCATCCTGATTCCAATAAGTCCCGTCCTGATTACCCTCAAGCAGTTGGTATTGCAGCTTACCCCTATAGCTTTATGGGGAATATTCCGCTTCACGCTACCGGCAGGCGTAAGATTGCTACGGCGCTGCACCGAGGTTATGGTGCTTTACTATATACTCTCATTCATCCTGGGACAATGCTTCAAGTTCAACTTTGTAACGATGATGCAGAACGGACAGATAACACCCACGGCAACGATTCTCACCTGGATACAAAGCACTATGTTATTGATTTCCGTCATCGCTTCCCTGATAGCCGGCTGCCATCTGTACAGCAAGCACAGAGGTAACATACGCAAACTGGGCATAGCCCTTATCCTGGTTTTCATGGTATGGCTGATATGCTCAAATATACTCCCTGTTGCAGTGTTTTATCTGGCAGGCAACACCCAGCAGGCAGCCATCACCAGCATGAATTTCATCAGTATGATAACCACTACATCGGCTTATATATACGCATACTATAGGATGTATCGGGCAATAAAAGCTATAGGATGTATCGGGCAATAAAACTAAATAAATACAGATTCTCGGATATACAGATTACAGAATGTGTTATCAGTTTTACAGAAAGAAAATTTGCAATGCACTGCAAATTTTACTCAGAAACACAAGAAATTTGCAATACACTGCAAATTTCTTGAAAAAGTTTCGTATATTTGCAGCGCATTTCATTTTTAGCAATCAAGATAGAATGCAAAATGAATAGCAAAGTGAATAAATAGAACATAAAGAGAATATGATAGAGCGCAAAGAATACATGAATCTCCTGGAGAAATGGAGAGACAAGAAGGCCATCAAGGTAGTAACAGGCATACGACGCTGTGGCAAGTCATCGCTGCTGAGGATGTTTAGGGAGAAACTTCTCTCGGACGGAGTATCCGAAGAACAAGTACAGGACCTCAACTTCGAGGATCTCGACAACGAACCGTTCCTCGACTATAAAATTTTGTACGCGCACGTAAAGCAGAACCTGTGCCCAGACAAGATGAACTATCTCTTCTTTGACGAGATACAGATGGTGGAAAATTTCCAGAAAGTGATAGACAGCCTGTTCCTGCTAGACAACGTAGACATTTACGTTACTGGCAGCAATGCCTACCTGCTCTCTGGCGAAATAGCCACCCTGCTCACCGGAAGATACATCGAAATCAAGCTCTTCCCTTTCTCCTTCCGAGAATTCATGCAGACGCAGCCTGCCCATACTTCCCGAGAGCTCGCCTATCGCCAATACATCGAACTGGGTTCCTTCCCATACATTCCCCAAATCAGCCAAGACCGAGAGATGGTGCGTGAATACCTGTCAGGTCTCTACAACACCATCGTACTGAAAGACGTGGTGAGCCGCAAGAAGATAACCGATGTGATGATGTTGCAAAGTGTGGTAAGATTCCTTGCTGACAATATAGGCAACATATCCGTAATCAAGCGCATCAGCGATACCATGACCTCGCTGGGAAGAAAGACTACATCTCATACGATAGAAAACTACGTCTCTGCCCTCACCGACAGCTATATCTTCTACCCTGTGCAGAGATATGATGCCAAGGGTAAGCAGCTATTGAAGACTGGACAGAAGCTTTATCTTGCCGACGTAGGTCTGCGCCAAGTCATCAATGGCATCAAAGGTGGCGACTTGGGGCACGTACTGGAGAACATCGTGTATCTGGAACTAGCACGACGAGGCGGAGAAATCTATGTAGGCAAAGCCGGTGATGCAGAAATAGACTTCGTGGTAATCATTGGTGAACACAAGGCATACTATCAGGTATCGCTCAGCGTAAGGGATGAGACCACGATGCAGAGAGAATTGGCACCCCTGAAGTCCATCTCCGACAATTTTCCAAAATATCTGCTCACCCTGGACAACGACCCCGTCCAGTTTCATGATGGAATCAAGCAAGAATATGTGCTCGACTGGCTTATGGAATGCTATGATTCGCCTAAAAAATAAGACTCACACAGAAAAACAATGATGGAAAAGAATCAGATTTTTGAAAATATCATGAGCCGTACATCGGTGAGAAGCTATACAGACATGACACCGCTCGCCATCGTGGTTTGCGGATACCTGGACAAGACGCTGGAAGGCACAGAGCAGAAGTTCTGGATTCAAGACTGTTCGGCAGCCACGAAGAACATTCTGCTGATGGCTCACGGCCTGGGACTCGGCGGTGTATGGACAGCCCTCTATCCTCTGAAAGAACGATACGAGGGAATACAGCAACTGCTGCATCTGCCCAAGACGATGATTCCGCTCAACACCCTCATCATCGGATATCCGAAGAATCAGGCGGAAGCAAAGGATAAGTGTAAAGAGGAGAATATTTCCTATAATAAATGGATGGAGAAAAATTCATAATACTAGAAAAAAAGACAGAAAAAAGTTATAAAAAACTCCGTTTCTGAGTTTTCAAGACATCAGGAACGGAGTTCAAACACTAATCCTCGAACAGTTTATGAAATTCAACGGCATCCATAAATTGATAATTTGGATTATTTCCTACATTTCTTCTAAGCCTATTTAAATTGGAAGGAGTTGTAGCTTTCTTTGTCAGCAAAACATAGAAACTGTTATCAAAAGAATAGTTAGAAGTAACCATTGCCTTTGATTCACTAACCTTTTTTGCTATCTCCTTTGAATCCAAATTCCTGGTATTGCTTAGTCGGAATTTTGCATCGGCCAAAAGTAATCTCTTATCATTCACATGCAATAGCATATCTGCAGAAGATTTCTTATCAGCATGATGTTTTTGAGAAATTCGTCTCTGAACATCATCAAGTTCTATTGCCTTATCTGTGTCAGAGAAAAGATTTTCTGAATTTGGGCATCCCTCCTGCTTCATCAAATGATGCAAGCCGACTAAATCTTTTGCTGTCCAACAATCAATCTTGATTCCCTGATAATTGCCAATCTTAAATTTCGCCATAGTTCTCTACGTATTTCAGAAGAGTATCAAAAGATTTATTGAATGATTCAAATACAGGTTCGATGTCACAACCCAAATTCTTATAGTAGAACAAATCTGTACCTTCACTTTGCTCTGCCAGATAAAAGCGAGTAGTATTCAACAAGCCCTCTTTTTCAGAGATATACCTGATAGCCGATACCATATCAGGATTGTGACTCGTGATGAGTATCTTGGTTCCAAATGTTTTGTTGATGCGAACAAGAAGATGCGCCAACTCAACCACCCATTGTGGATGAAGATTTGTTTCAGGCTCATCAATCTCCAACAAAGTGTTTTCTGTCAGCCACCCGTTTTCTATCAGACGAAGCATATAAACCAGCGGTTTGAAGCCCGATGCTATATCTTCAATTCTAATATCCTTACCATTGTTGCTGTGATAAACTAAATCAACAGCATCGAAATTTTCCTTTTCTACAATAGAACCATCTATCATTTTATTAATAGAATGAAGTAATTCCTGTTTGCCGGTAATCTCACTTCCTTTTTCATTTACGTGAACCACTTTATGTGCCAAGGAAGTCATCAGAACCCTATCTGATTGACGAAGAGAAATAGCTGCTGGTGTTCCTATATATATGGCATTATTTAAACTATATATCTTTCCAAGTCTATCAACAAGCAATTCCACTTCATCTTCCTTAAAGCTTATGCTGGCAGGAAAGCCATCCTTTTCCCGATATACAGAAGCGATTTTCTCTTTCAAGTAACTGATGGGCCGATTTTTTTTGTTGTTTTCATATTTCTGAAGATATTCAGAAAACAACTGAATGGAATTTCGTTCTATATCCTCATGAACATGATTTTGTTCAGTAATCCCAAAAAGATTAAGCACTCGACGCACCTGCTGAGGATTCTGCTCTTTCTGAAGAAAGTTAACCAGCATGTCATCAAGTGAACCAATCGCTCTTTTATAATAAAAATCGAGCTTCTCCACACCACCATTACTCAATGTTACCATTGTCATTAATGATAAGGTATGGTCAAAAAATCGTTTTTTATCATCATCCAGATAATTTGAGATATCATCCAGCGCATTAGAATATTTCTCTAATGATTTGATAATCACATCTCTGAAATCAGAGAAAAAGAAGCTGTCTAACACTGACAATGTATTAACAATATAATACAACCAACGGGACATAGTGCTTTTTCCACAGCCATTGCTACCCACGATAACTGTGATACCCTCTATTTCGATATCAGCATGCCCTATAGCATGATAATTGTCTATATTAAAAATATACTTGCTCATTATTCAAACTATTTTAATGCAAATATACGATGTTTTTGTGTAACCTCCAAATTTTCATAGCACTTTTTACTGCCAAGGGTTCATAAAAGCCAGATTCCTATCATGAATATAAGTATAAAAGACTTAAAATGAGAGAATTTATTTTGGAAATCTAGATTTTATCCCTAATTTTGCACATCAAAAAATTCATAATAAAGAAAAAGTATGAATATCAAGGAGAATTATCAACAATATGTAAGTCGATACGCTGCTGAGGTGGCTGCCCTGAAGCGTAAGAATACGGGATTTATAACGGGCGAGCTGCTGGCTTTTGGCGGCATTCTCGCCTTCCTGATCTGCTATTTCGCATTGGATGGGGATACGCAGAACTATCTGATGGGGGCGGCGTTGTGCCTGATTGCCTATCTGGGAATCAGACGACTTGACGACAAGAACAAGGAGAAGATAGAGCATCTTTCGGCATTGCTCAAGGTTTATCAGGATGAAATCAAGGCTTTGGAGGACGATTTCTCGCCTTTCGAAACGGGCGATTCCTATCAGAATCCGCAGCATCCTTATTCCTTCGACCTCGATGTTTTCGGCAAGAGTTCGCTTTTCAACCGCATCTGCCGAACCATCACATCGGGCGGTTCAGAGGCGCTCGCCAGGAATCTTACCCAGGAAACACCTTTGGGCATGGAGGATATCAAAAGAAGAAGGGATTTGCAGAAGGAATTGGCGGGAGAAGGCGAAAACTGGCGAATGGAATTCCTGGCACTTGGCGAAAAGAACAGAAGCCAAACTGCGGATGGCAAAATGGTGAATGGCAAGACGAAGAAGATTGATTCTGCTGCGGTGGTGGATGCGATGCAGAAGGTTTCGAAGATGGAGGTGCCGGCATGGTTTGGGTCTCCGGTTTCGCTCGTCATCGGATGGCTGCTGATTATCGGAGTAATCGGTTCCGTAATTTTATCGATATGCGATATGGTTTCGGTGGATTTCGCCCTGTGGTGGGTGTTGGTTCAATACATGGTGGTGTTCTTCGTCTGCAAGCAGACACTTGACAAGATAGACAGCAATGGCGGCAAGCTTCGCCATCAGCTCATCGCCTATTCCCAGATACTTCAGCTTATCAACAGGCGCAATTTCCATAGCGAATCAGGCAAGGAGATGCAGAATTCCCTGGCAGATGCCCTGCCTTCCTTTGCCCAACTGGAAAAGATATTGAAGGGGTATGACAGAAGAGGCAACTTCCTGGGTCTTTTCTTCACCGATGCCTTCATGCTGAGCGATTTCTTCCTGGTTCGCAGTTTCCTGAAATGGAAGAATACCTATATGGTGAAGATGGAGGAATGGATGCATATCATCAGCGAGATGGATGCAATGGTTTCGATGGCGGATTTCAGATATAATCATCCAGAGGCGGAAGAGGCGGAATTTGTTTCGGGAAGTCCGGAAGCAGATACAGAAAGCGATGTTTCTGAAAATGCAGGAATCGGAAGTCCGGAAATCGTGTTCGAGGGGAAGAATCTCTATCATCCTTTCCTAGGTGCCAAGGCGGTGAAGAACGATTTCACCATCAAGGACGACAACTATTATATCATCACCGGAGCCAACATGGCAGGAAAGAGTACCTTCCTGCGTTCGCTGGGCGTGAACTATATTCTGGCAATGGCGGGTATGCCGGTGTTTGCGGATCAGCTGAAGATTTCACGTTTCAGATTGTTCTCGAGCATGAGAACCACCGATGATTTGACGCATGGCATCTCTTACTTTAATGCTGAGCTGATAAGACTGGAGGAGCTGCTGAAGTTCTGCAGGGAAAGTGCTGAGGGAAAGTGCCGCAAGAAAAGTGGAGAAGACAATAAGGAGCCACTCCGAACGCTGATTATTCTGGATGAGATTCTGAAGGGAACGAATTCATTGGATAAGCTGAATGGTTCGAGAAAGTTCCTCGAAGCCATTGCCAAGCAGCCGGTGAGCGGCATCATCGCTACCCACGATCTGGAGCTCTCCAAGATGGAGAATGATGCATCAGGAAAATTCCACAATTATTGTTTCGAGATAGATTTGGGCACGGATGTTACCTATACTTATAAGATACAGAAGGGTGTGGCAAGAAACCAGAATGCCACCTTCTTACTGAATAAGATTCTGGAGAAATATTAGAATAAAAAGAGAAACTCCCGATAGTTTGATCAGTTTCAAATTATCGGGAGTTTTCCTTTTAAAGAATACATTATAGCTCCACGCTATCCAGGCGGAATTTGAGCAAGCCGGCTGGTACCTTTACCATTACCTCTTCACCTGCCTTCTTACCCAGAAGGGCCTTGGCGATAGGCGACTTGATGGAAATCTTGCCACTATGCAAATCAGCCTCGTGAGGATTTACTATGGTATAATTCATGCTGCACTTGTTGGCGAGATTGGTAATCTTAATCTTGCTCAACAAGCCAACGGTATCGCTCTTCAGGCGAGACTTGTCGATGACACGGGCATTCTCCAAGACCTTCTGCTTGAAGCTGATGCGGCTCAAAAGCTTGCCCTGCTCACGCTTGGCTGCATGATACTCGAAATTCTCACTGAGGTCGCCCTTATCGCGGGCCTCAGCTATCGCATCGCGAACGGCTGGCAACTCTACGTTAACCATGTGTTGAAGTTCGGCCACGAGCTCATCGTAACCTTCCTGAGACATATATTCCATTTTCTGATAATCTTAATGAATGATGTTTTTAATTTTCGGGGTGCAAAGTTACTAGTAATTCATGAAAACACCAAACATTTTTGATAAAAAGTAAATAAAAAAGAGAAGATGTGCAGCCATGACAGACAACACATCTTCTCCTTGAATATATCATTATCCCCAAACTTCTTCTGAAATCTCTCTCACCAGATCTATCTTTGCCCACTGCTCAGCATCGGTCAGTTTATTACCAATCTCGCAAGAGGCGAAACCGCATTGAGGACTGAGACTTAGCCGATCGAGGGGGATATATCTGGCTGCTTCGTGGATGCGGTCGATAACCGTAGCCTTATCCTCCAGCACAGGAGATTTAGAGGTTACCAAACCCAGAACCACCTTCTTGCCATCAGCCACATACTTCAACGGCTCGAAACCACCCGAACGCTCATCGTCATACTCCAGATAGAAGGTATCTACATCCTCATGAGCAAAAAGATAAGGAGCCACGGCATCGTAGGCACCCTTGGTGGCATAGCAGGAATGATAATTGCCGCGGCATACGTGGGTGTTGATAGTCAACCCCTCAGGTTTGCCCTCGATGACAAGATTGTTCACCTTCAGATATTGCAGGGCTTCCTGCTCTAGGGTGAACCCTGTGCCCACCTTAGCCTTCCAGTAATCGCTATCCACAATCATTCCCCAGGTGCAGTCATCCAGCTGGACGGTACGGCAACCGGCTGCATAAATCTCCTGGAAGAAGGTGCGGTAAGCCTGAGTAATATCCTCAATCAGTTGGGTGGTGTTAGGATAGAACTTGCGGGTATTCTCGGCATTCTTGCCACGGAACAGTTCGGCAAGGAACTGAGCCGGAGCAGGAACCGTCTGCTTTGCCTCGAAGATATATTCGCCATTGACATCCTTCTCCTCGAACTGCTTTACAAAAAGGAAATCCCTGATAAAAGGATGATTCTCGCCGGTAATCTTACCGGTCAGTTGGATAGAACCCCTGGTTGTCTCCTCGCCATGAAACTGGTAGCCATGCTCCAGTTCGATATGCTCAACGCCATTGAATCCCCACATAAAGTCGAGATGCCAATAGCTGCGGCGGAACTCGCCATCGGTGATATAAGGCAGGCGATGCGCCTTCTGCTGACTGATGACCTCAGTAATCAGCCGGTCTTCTACGGCGCGAAGGTCGGTGGCAGAAATCTTGCCATCAGCAAACTTAGCTCTTGCTTCCTTCAACTCTGCAGGGCGCAAATAGCTGCCCACTGCCTCAAAATGTATATTTCTTACGTTGCTCATATTTTTATCTCCTTATTATTATTTGATGTGAATGACTCTTTATCCTGTCATTACCGATGAATGACGCTTTGCATCCGGAATTGCGGGTGCAAAGGTAAGAAGAAGAATTTTATTTGCCAAATATTCTCCGTAATTCAGAAAAATATACTATCTTTGCAGCGAATTAAGCAAATCAGCAGAATATTATTCTGTAAGAATCAGCAAAAACAGGAATAAAGAAATAATGACAACAGAAGAAAAACTTGATGAAACAGACATCAGAATACTGAAGTTACTGCAGCAGAACTCCCGACTCACCGTAAAGGAACTTGCCGCAAGAGTACACCTCTCCCCTTCTCCCACCTTCGAGCGACAGAAGCGGCTGGAACGCGAGGGATACATCCAGCGATATGGAGCCATCGTAGACCATCACAAGTTGGGGCACAACGTAATCGTGCTCTGCAATATCCGGCTCAAGCAGCATACCCATGACCTTATTCAGCAATTCATGGATACCGTGCAAACCATCGACCAGATAACGGAATGCTACAACACCACCGGCGATTATGACTTCCAGATCAAGGTATACGCCCGGGATATGAAAGCCTATCAGGACTTCATGCTCAACACGCTGGGAAACATCGACTGCATCGGAAGTCTGCACAGCATCATCGTGATTGGTGAAATCAAGGATTCGCATTATATACCCGTAGCAAAATAAGGAGAAACGTGATGAAAGCAAAAAAGATATTGATAATATGCCTGTTTATTTCCGGACTTTTCTGCCTCCCATCCAAGGCACAGCAGCCTGGAGAAAACGTCAGTTCTCAAACCATCAGAAAACTGGGCGAGAAGCATTTCTTCTCCATCTCCACTATTCCTAATGATATCTTCCGCCTGATGCAGGGCAAGACATACAAGAAGAACTGTACCGTGGCAAGAAGCGAACTGAGATACATAAGATGCCTGCACGTAGACAAGGACGGCAGAAACATCGTAGGAGAAATGGTGGTGAACAAGGCGATAGCCACAGATGTGCTCGATATTCTGAAAAAGCTATACGAGGCAAAATATCCGATAGAGCGGATGAGACTCATTGACTACTGGGATGCCGACGACGAAAGGGCGATGAGAGCCAACAACTCCTCCAGCTTCAACTTCCGCTTCATCTCACATACCCATACGGTATCGAAGCACGGAAGGGGACTGGCCGTAGACATCAACACCCTCTACAATCCTTACCACAAACGACTGAAGAACGGCAAGGAAGTGGTGGAGCCTGCCACCGCCCGTCCCTATCTGGACCGCAGCAAGAACCATGCTTATATGATAAAAAAAGGCGACCTCTGCTACCGGCTCTTCAAGGCGAAGGGATTCAGATGGGGAGGTGACTGGAAACACAGCAAGGATTACCAGCACTTCGAAAAATAGAAATGCAGGAAAGAACAGCCAGCAAGGAAAGGACATAAAAAAAGACTATGCCTATGTTACATCATTTCTTTAGTAACTATGGCATAGTCTTTTATTATCCTAACGATCTTTTTTATATGTAACACTAATTTAATTCACCTGTTACAGCCTTTTTATAATACATTGTAACTAGCTGTACCAGACAGAATTATATTCTCTACGTTCATCGTCCTCATTATAGAGGTTCTCATATTCAAGGTTCATAGCCTCGAATGATTCCAGTGTCTGTTTCATAATAACTCCTCCTCTATTTATTAAGTTCAACTTTTAATATGGCAAAATTACTAAAAAAACAGATTTCTGATGTCAATATTTCAGAAAACTTTTGTATTTTTGCACCATCTCTGCACATCAGGGGCAAAAAGTGCAAAAAAGACAGCTCTGTTCAAGAGCCATGCAAGATAAAAAACAAGAAACAAGATGAAGATATTACATACTTTACGACTCGACAGAATGAAGTGGCGCCACTGGGTACTGCTGCTGTTGCTCATCCTCGTCACCCTTACCAAGATAATTCCTCTCTGGGGAGTTATCTACACCTATCGTGTTTATCCCGTTATCGGCACCCTTCTTTCGCCCATCTCAGGCATCTTTCCCTTTGCCGTGGGTGATATTTTCATAGCTCTCAGCATCGCCTGGGTCGTCCTCTATCCTATCTACGAGATGGGATTACGGAAGAAACTCGCCCGTCGGTTTATCTTTCTTGCTGCCAAGAGCGGCGGCTATCCGAAGAAAAAGGCGGTTTTCGGGAGGGTAATTGAATATCTGCTGTGGGTATATGTATGGTTTTATGCTGCTTGGGGACTGAACTATTCGCAACCCGTTATCTATTATAGAGTAGGCATGCAGCCTGCTGAGGTTTCGGAAGAGAAGTTCCGGAAATTTGCCTACCAGTATGCCGACAGCCTCAACCTTTTGAGTGAAGAACGGAGAGGGAAGAGTGAAAAATTCAATTGTATTGTGGATGATAAACTGAAGAATCGGGTGCGGGATGCGGTTCTGAAGGAATATAACAAGATAGGCTATCGGGAGGGCATAAATCCGCCTTTCAACCAGCATCCACATGCCAAGACGATGGTGTTCACGCCCCTCAGTTCGATGTCGGGTGTAACCGGCAGCATGGGACCGTTCTTCTGCGAATTTACGCTGAACGGCGATATCCGGGCGCATGATTATCCGGCTACCTATGCCCATGAATTTGCTCATTTTCTGGGCATTGCCAACGAAGGAGAGGCAAATTTCTACAGTTATCTCGTCTGTACGGCATCACAGGATAAGGCGGTGAAATTCAGCGGATATTACCATATTCTGCCCCATGTATTATATAATGTATTCGACATTCTCGGCGAAAAGGAGGGTGAGAAATACCTGAAACATATCCGGCCAGAGATAATCAGGCTGCTGAAAAGCGACCGCCAATACTGGCAGGGCAAAAGATGCAAGGCACTGGATGCCGCCCAGGATTTCTTCTTCGAACTCTATCTGAGAGGCAACCATGTAGAAGGCGGCAGAAAGAGCTATGCCGGCGTCATCGGTCTGATTCTGGCTTGGGAGAACAAGCAGGAAAAATCTCTTATGAAAAGATGACAGAAATAATTACATGAGAAAGAAAAGACGATTGGCGCGCGTTCTTGCACCAATCGTCGTTCGCATATATTTGAATATAGAAAGTAATCTTTTTTCCTTGTATAAGAGGACTAATATATTATTACGCTAAACCTATTCTGTTTTTTACTTCTGCTGTGCAGGTCTTTGCATTCTTGATCCTGGTCTTCCATTCTTACCCATTCCCTTGCGAAAACCTCTCTGGGCAAAGCGCTTCATCATCTGTCGCTCCAGTTCGTAAACACGCTGAATCTGCTGCTGGCTCAGGAACTGCGAATACTTCTTGTAGTATTTCTGACGGATGTTGAGAATCTTCTCGCTCATCTCAAAACGCTGCTTGATTTCCTGTTCGGTTTGAGCATCCGTTTTCATTTCGCCCTTCTTGTGATGAGGGCGAGGACCTAAAGCCCATACCTCTTTCTGATAATCAGTATAGGTCTCGATAAACTTAGCGTTGGTCTTTTCATCAAGCCCCAAATTTCGAGAGATGTACTGAGCCTGCTTTTCTGCCAACTGTTCACGACTGAGGCGCTGCTTCTGGTTAGGCGCCTGTGCACATACATTTGTAGTAACCGTCATCATGGCGATGACCATCATTAAAATACCAAAAAATCGTTTCATAACTCTATCATTTTAAATTATTATTGAATCCGTTTAATTGTTGAGGAACACATCCTCCTGATATACAGAGAGAAGATAAGCCTGATCGGCAGAAGACAGCTGAGCGAAAGCCTTATCAACCTCCTGTATCCCGTTATTCACCTGTGAAGGCTGGGAAGAAGAGGCTGAGAAATCGATGTTGAGTACCAGAAGTACTGCCATCGATGCAGCCACAGCTATTGCAGCCGTCCAAATCACCTTCATCAGAGGTCGTTTCTTCGGCTGTATCCTGGCAGGTGCCGGTTTGTCGTTCTTCACCTGCTCCAGGATATTGGCTTCCATCTCCTTGAAGAATCCTTCTGGCGTAGAATAAGGCATCCGCTTACCCACCTTGCCGAAGTCAAACTTCCCGGTTTTGTTGAAATCAAAATTTGTATCCATATTCTTTTCCATTTTGAATAACCATTAAAAACTCACAGAACTCTCACTTAACCGTTCGAATTCATGTACTTGATAATTTTCTCTTTGGCAACATGATAGCTTGCCTTGATACTGGCTGGCGTGGAATCAGCGACCTTCGCTATTTCGTCGAACCCGAGTTCATCGTAATATCTCATATTGAATGCCAGCTGCTGCTTAGGCGGAAGCGAGAGAATCGCTTTCTGCAGTTTTACTGCCACCTTATCATCGAAGTCGATATAATTATCTGCTGGGATGAGACTGACGCCCGTTGAATCTGATTCCAGAGAAACTTCTTTCTGTTTCCGTTTGCTGATGAGCCGCAGGGCCTCGTTGGTAGCGATGCGGTAAATCCAACTTCTCAGTGAGCAGTCGCCCCGATATTGATTGAACGAGCGATAGATTCTCACAAAAGTTTCCTGCGAAGCATCCTGTGCATCATCATGCGAAACCACCAATCGGCGTATGTGCCAGTAAACCGGTTCCTGATACTTCATCATCAGCATTCTGAATCCGTTCTCCGGGCATTCCTTCAGCGTATCCACTATGCCTTTGTCATTTACACTCATATTCGTTTATTTTCATGAACGTTACGATTATATGACCTTAAGAAAAGGGAAAAGTAAAAAGCGGGATGCATTTTTTTTCGATACCTGCTTAATTTTTCCTCCTTTTTTCTCTTTTAATATTATAGAGAAGAGAAAAAAGGGAGCTATTTCTCCGCTTTCTCAAAGAAAAAGTATATATTTGCAAACAGATTTAGAATATCGAATCGATATGAAGAAAGAAAAGAATTTTTCAGAAACTGATTTCCAGAAGAAGGCATTAGAAAGCTTATCGGACGATGAGATTCTGCAGGGCTTCAAGGATGCCGATGCCAGAATCGTGAGGGAGTATTACTACGGATACTGCCGGGTGGCTTATTGCATCTACGATAAGCGATACGACCTGCAACACAAGCCGGGCATGATGGCTTCAAGAATATGCAACGAGGAAGCGGCTGAAGAAAGTAACACATTAAATAATAGTAATATGGAAGATAAGAAGAAGGGAAGAATCACTCCTCGCTGGATTGATTCTTTGAAGGAAAACGAGATTTTTGTGTTTGGCAGCAATCTGGCTGGCATGCATGGTGGTGGTGCTGCCCGCATTGCCCGCCTGCATTTCGGTGCCGTCATGGGCAAGGGTGTAGGTTTGCAGGGCCAGAGTTATGCCATCCCTACGATGCAGGGCGGCGTGGAAACTATCCGTCCATACGTGGAGGAATTCATTATCTTTGCCCATCAGCATCCCGATCTTCATTTCCTGGTAACCCCAATAGGTTGCGGCATCGCCGGCTTCGAAGCCGAAGACATCGCCCCATTGTTCGAGAAGGCAAAGGAGATGAAGAACATCAGCCTTCCTGAGAGTTTCTGGGAGGTGATAGAGTAATCTTCTGAAGAAAGAGTGGAAAATAGTTTTTGAAAGAAAAGATTATGCTAAACTTGAAAGAAACTTTAGAATCATTTTCCTTGAGTGAGGATACACGGAGAAAAATTCTGAACGAAGACCACTCATTCGGGAATCAGGGCAACCCATTCATCCCTTCTGAATTCAAGGAAATCGCTCAGATAGCTTTAGCCGGTCACTTCCTGGTAACTGCTGGAGTCCAACAGGTAACAGTACAACCCACATGTGTGGAGTTCTACTATCACGAAGAGGCCGAGGGTGGCATCAAAGACCCCATCGTATATCATCGCAACCCCAAGAGTGGTTCTCCCAAGAGCATCTTCAAGTTGGGCATCCTGCACAACCATGTTTCAGGAATCGACATCACGTTCGAGAAGGGCACCCATCCCGAAGATGCCATCAGGGCATCCCTGCTGATACGTGAGTTTTCGGTAGATGGAAATCCACCCGACAGTCGTTCCACCTTATTATATGATATGCTTTATTCGCAAGCCTCCATCTTCGATGGCTTCTCCATCAAATGGGTTGATGGAGAAGAAAAGGCAGAGGTAGAAGCAGATGTGCGCAAGAACGTGGCGAAATATGACGAAAACTGCCAGAAAATGCATGCAAAAGAGCATCAGGAACTTCTCGACAAAGGGTTCACCCTGACAAAAGACAAGAAGCATATCCAAGACCCAAGGCCATGGCAATTTAAAAAGAAAAAATTATGTTAGGAGCAATAATAGGAGATATTGCTGGCTCAAAATATGAGTTCAACAATACGTTTGATTATGATTTCGAGATGTTCGGCGAGGGATGCGACTTCACCGATGATACCATTTGTACGGTGGCGATAGCTGATGCGATACTGAACGGACGAAGCTATCAGGAAAGCCTGCTAGATTGGTGCCGCCGCTATCCTTCCCCGAAAGGAGCGTATGGCGGAAGATTCGCGGGGTGGATTCTTTCTCTTGATCCGCAGCCATATAATAGTTTTGGCAATGGTTCGGCAATGCGAGTATCGCCGGTGGCTTGGCTATTCGATGACCTATCGCAGGTTTTGGAAGAGGCAGAGAAAACGGCTCTTCCTACTCATAACCACCCCGAAGGAATCAAGGGAGCCAAAGCCGTGGCTCATGCCATCTGGCATTTCCGCAAGAACAGATTCTCAGAAGAATCTAAGGAGTGTAAAGATAAGAATTCTAAAGAATCTGATGATAAGGCAATGAAAGCCTTCAGGGAAATTGCCCGAAGCTACTACGAAGATTTCGATACCCGAGATTATCCGAAAGGCAAATTCGATGAAACCTGCATGGATGCCGTTCCATTATCTTTCTATCTCCTCTCGCAAGCCTCATCCTTCGAGGATGCCATCCGCCTCGCCATATCTCATGGCGGCGATAGCGATACCATCGGCGCCATCGTTGGCTCTATTGCTGAAGCCCGATTCGGTATTCCGCAAGAAATGAAGTTCAAGGCTATGAACTATCTCTCTAAGGACATGACAAGAATATATCAACAATTTAAAGCCAACAATGAAATAAAGAAAATAGATAAAAAATACAAGAAATAGTTGTTCGCAAGCGAAACTTTCTTACCGACTTTCATCGCCAAAACACATTAAATGCTCTTAAGGAGGTTAAGGAAATGCTAAACCATTCATATACCAGAGAACAAAAATTGGAGCAGATTGAAAAGATTCATGCTCAGAGCCAACGCAATAAATAAAGCCCTCAACATTATAAATAAAGACATAGGTATAAGTGCTCAATGTACTTGTACCTATGCTTTCATTTTCTAAAATCTCTTATTAAGAAATTCAGCTAATCACTCATATTAGCAAATGGCCGTTTTCCCTCATGGCTCAATTTAAACGCTTGAATCATTCGCCACTCAACCATCCTTGAATTTTCCAAAGTCTCTGCCCAGCAAATCACAAAATCATCAACATCTGTCATTTGCCAAATCGCCCTTCCTCCTCCATGCGAAGCTCGCTTTCCTTGACCAAACCTCATGTATGAACGCAAACGACTTCTCATATTCGTTGATTTTCCTATATACAAAATACAGGTTCCGTTAACATATTGTTCTTGTAAATAAGATAGTGAATAACAAGGAGAATCATTTGGAACTTTCACATAACCTCCTAAACTAGAAATACTAAATATCGGTTGTTGGTTATTCCTCCTCAACACTAGGTACACACCATTAGAAGAAGGGACTTCTGAACAACTCTCTTTTAATTCACGAATGGTTTTAAACCCTTTGAATTGCAACGTACAATCCAATTCTTTTGATATTTCAGCAACCATATCTACATTATTTTTATTATAGTGATAACTTTTGCTTGCACTATTTGCTTTTACTGTGTTATTGTTCAAAAAGACATCATCTATAAAAGCACCAAAAGCACCCAAGAGCATTATAATATGTACACCAAGTAAAAGCAACAATTCAGCCTTTGTTATATCATCATATCTTATACCATAATATATTACAGATAAAGGCAATATTACAGAATAAGTCCATAATATTTTATTATACCATTTTCTAGAAAATGCATATTTTCCACCTTCATTTGGATGGAAAATCAAATATAATCCCACAAAAGGGAATAGCATTAATCTTAATAGGCAACCACCCATTACAACAGTTTGAATAAACTTGTTTGAAATATTCCAAGAGTATCCATTAATATTTCCCTTTGAATCTTGGTAAACCTTCATATCTCTACCTCCATTTTTTTCTGCAAAAATACAAAAAGTTTTAGAATAATCCTATTTTTCTGCTTATTTTTCTCATTTTGTATAGAAGGAAAGAGAAATAATTTGTTTTTTTCGAAAAATAGTCTTAACTTTGCCCCACATTAATAAAGAAAATTATGCAAATGCAAGAATATCAATTGGATTTCGTAACCTATTGCGTTGGCAACTTAGCCGACCGATTGAACATGAGTGCCAGTAAGGTATATAAGATGTTACGGTCAACAGATATCTTAAATGGCTACATGATACCCTGCTATGATGTGCTCCATACTTTCGGAAAGGAATACATCATGGACGATTTGATTAGCTTGTTAAAGAAACGAGGAGCATTGAAATAAGTCAGATGAAATAATATAAGGAGGGACTTTCATGGAAGCAAACAAGACAATACTTCAAATGAAATATGCTCGCATAGTACCTATCTTTGCAGAGCAAACAGGCATTACGTTGGAAGATGCTCTAGATTTCTTTTATACTTCTTCTATTTATCAGATGATGAATGAAGGCATTGCTGATATGCATTGCAGAAGCGATGGATATTTGGCGAATTTAGTAAAAGAAGAGTGGAAAAATAAAATTGCATAGATTCTAAATACACACTACAACTTATTCTGCCGAAAGATATGAGAGAAATATCGGCTAGAATAAAGTGTTGCAACTAGGCTCAGCAAAGCTGCTGACTGCAGTCAGCAGACCTGCCGACTAGGCTCGGCAGACCTGCTGAGCCTAGTGGCAACTTCTGAGAAGGTATCTTCTGCAACCCAAGGAGTAATGTCTTTCAACTCACGAAGACGCTTGCATCAACCTATAGAGTCGACTCCTTTATTCCATCGAGCCGACTCCGTCATCCAGTAGAACTAACTCATTCTGCTAAATCAACCCTATCTACAACCTTCTCCAGGCAGTTAATCATTTTGATACTGCTTATCAGAAATCGTGGTCACAATAGCACTCAGCTTCTGTATTTTCTCCACATTTATTTCCTGCACATAAAAGTTTTTTCCGAAAAAACTTTTCTCGTGTGCGTATAAACTCGACGTTAAATCTAAAAAGAATCTGATATGATACCTTATAGATACCCCAAAAATTACGTCCCGACGTAGACTTTACTACATGGCGACGTAATCTTTCCTACGTCCCGACGCAGAGATACCTACATCGCCATGTAATTTCAAGGACAACGGGAAATGAAAGATGTATTAAAACAATTTGCTGGAAAATGCGAAATAAAGCCCAAATAATTTGGTTTTATCGAAGAAAAACTATAACTTTGCCACCAATAGAATTTATCAAACAATATAATTTATGACAAACCATGATTTTTGGATGTCCATCAGTGACATAATCAATGAAGGATTTACATCTGAAGGTCTAGCAAAATTAGATGATTATGCAGAACAATTCAGTACTGGAAAGATCTTATATAAACGATTTTCACCGTCAGAGCAGCTTGGCTGCGTTAAAGGGGGAACAATACATGTTATTGCATCCTTACTCGCGGGAGCAGAAGTTGGCACAGATCAACTCTCTGCGCCAGAACACAGTTTCAAAAGAGAACAGCAACTTGGAAAGGTCCAAGAAAAACGCATAGAAAGCTGGGCTAAAAAGACAGGATGCTGGGTAGATGACACTAGCGTATACAACCAAACCTTGGGCGATAAATTAGCGCAAGGCGGTGAAGCTATTGTATATGACAACGGTAATTCTGTACTAAAAGTAATCGGCCTTGACTATTTCATACAGCCAATTTTTGCTTTGGACAGAATTTCGTTACACAATGCTTACTTTGAACAAACCAAGATGTTTGTATTGGGATTCGGTAGAAACTCTATGGGCGACTTTATGATTATTATTACCCAAACTTTCTTTCAAGGTAGCCAAATGACCGAAGAAGACATTGAAGAGTATACGGAACGTATTGGATTTAAACTGGTGAATCCAAGAAATTGGACATACTCCACACCAGGTATATACCTAAGCGATATGCACAACGAGAATGTTTTTCGTGGCCATGATGGAGTGGTTTATGTCATAGATTGCGACATCCGAATAAACACACCAGAACTAAAGGCTGGTGGCACACGAACTTTAACAACAGAAGTTGAATTTATAAAAGAATAAACCTCAAATCCGCAACCTATAGGGTTTAGTGGGATTT
>UMKB01028780.1_pt1 | contig 40261 bp, 33 predicted proteins | sample 1966171 | NCBI WGS metagenome assembly UMKB01 (sample SAMEA4836164, study PRJEB28245) | human gut metagenome | biome: gut microbiome; material: fecal sample | place: Denmark | collected 2008 | reverse complement strand
ATTTCTCGTCAAAAATCAACCATTTGTTGTGACAGAGCCTATTAAAAATACAGGGTATGATTTTAATTTTTGCAATGAAAGAAGAAAAGCAAATAATTTTATGTTTTTAGGCAGTGCCGGGCAAGTGCATAAAGGATTAGACTTGTTGTTAGAAGTTTTTGCGGAAAAGTGTAAAAACTGTAATTTATATGTATGCAGTAGTTTTGAAAATGAAAGCGATTTTTGCAAAGCATATAAATATGAATTATATAATACTTCTAATATTCATCCTATTGGGTTTGTTGATATAAAAAGTGATAAGTTTAAAGAAATTGCAGAAAAATGTGCATATATGATAATGCCATCGTGTTCAGAAGCTAATGCAGGTTCAGTTTTAACGGCTATGTCGGCTGGTATAATACCGATAGTTAGCCGTGAATGTGGGTTTGAAGATGATGAGGTAATTCATTTAAAAGATTGTAGTAAAGAGTGCCTTGAGGACAGCATAAAGTTTTATGCAAGTAAGGATGACGAATGGATAAAAAGCGAGAGCGAAAAAGCAGTGAAGATTGTTAAAGAAAGATATAGTGAAGAATGTTTTATTGAATTTATTTGTAATGGATTGGAGAATGTGATATCTAATAATTAGTAGTAATAGCCAATAAAGCAAAAAATAAAATAGTACAATAAATAATTTTAATAACTAAAGTTTTAGGTGCAGTAAAACATGGAATATTTTTATGTGATTGGAGAGAACTTATTTGAATATTTTATATGACTATCAAATCTTTTCTGCTCAAAAATATGGTGGGATTTCAAGATACTTTTATGAAATTATAAAGCGTATTGCAATAGATAATAAAGTATATGCTTTTGAGGGGCTGCATATTAACAAATATGGATTAGATAATGAAAAACATATTTATAAAATTTTTAGTAAAGAAAGACTTGCAATAAAATATACAGGATTTATGTTTAGAAGATTAAACAGAATAATGTTTAAAAACTTTGCAGCAAAAAATCCTATTGATATTTATCATCCAACATATTATGAAGATTTAAATATAAATAAAGGCAAATTAGTTGTTACAGTATATGATATGATTCACGAGTTATATTATAAAAACGATGTAACTGTTTTAAAAAAGAAAAATTTAATTGAAAAAGCAGATGGAATAATAGCTATATCAGAGTCAACCAAAAAAGATTTAATTGATATTTTAAATATCAAACCGGAAAAGATACAAGTTATTTATTTGGCTAATTCTTTAGAGATAAGTGAAGTTGGGCAGCGTGTAATAAAAATTCCATATATTTTGTATGTTGGCAATAGAGGCGAATATAAAAATTTTGAAACTTGTTTAAAAGCATTTGCTGAATCAAAGTTTAAAAATGAAGTATTATTTGTATGTTTTGGTGGAGGCAATTTTACGCAAAGTGAATGTGCGCTAATAAATGAATTAGGTTTGGAAAGGCAAGTTAAGCAATTTTTTGGCGATGATAAAGTGCTGGCAAATTTATATAAATATGCGGAGTTGTTTGTTTATCCTTCAAAATATGAGGGCTTTGGATTACCGCCATTGGAAGCAATGAAGTACGGTACTCCGGTTGTTGTTAGTAATACTTCTTCGATACCTGAAGTTGTGGGGGATGCGGGTATTTATTTTGACCCTGATGCAGTTGATGATATTTGTTTTAAAATTGATACGGTTTTGAGTAGTATTGAAATACAAAAGCAACTTGCAGAAAAAGGAAAACAAAGAGAAAAGATGTTTTCGTGGGATAAATGTGCTAAAGAAACTGTTAGTTTTTATCAAAGAGTAATTTCGAGAGGATTGGAAATGTGAAAAAGGCATTGATAACCGGAATAAATGGTCAGGATGGTTCTTATTTAGCAGAGCTTTTATTAGAAAAGAATTATGAAGTATACGGAATTGTTCGCCGGGAAAGCATAGAAAATGTTGAAAAATTAAAAAATTTAAAAAACATTAAAGATAAGATACATTTGGTAACGTGCTCTTTGGACAATGCGTTATCTGTTTATAAATTATTTAATGAAGTTAAACCTGATGAATGTTATCATTTAGCAGCCAACAGTTTTGTTTCTTATTCTATGGAAGAAGATTTGGCGGTGATGAACAATAATTTTACTTCTACATATAATTTGCTGATGAGTATTTTGGATATTTGCCCACAATGCAAATTATATTTTGCCGGGTCAAGTGAAATTTTTGGTAATGCGGAGCAATATCCGCAAGACGAAAATTGTAGATATAATCCTCGTTCTATTTATGGTATTTCTAAACTTGCCAGTCACCTTTTGGTTAAAAATTATCGTGAAAGGTTTGGATTATTTGCTTGTACCGGTTTTGCCTATAATCACGAAAGCCCAAGACGTGGATTAGCTTTTGTGACAAGAAAAATAACTTCATCGGTTGCAGAAATTGCATTGGGTAAAAATAAGATTATTGAATTAGGGGATATTGAAGCACAACGTGATTGGGGTTATGCACCAGAATATGTTGAAGCTATGTATCTAATGCTTAACACTAAAGAGCCTAAAGACTATGTATTGGCAACCGGGGTATTACATTCTGTTAAAGATATTTTAAAAGTAGCATTTGATTATATAGGTGAAGATTATGGAAAACATATAAAAATTAAAGATGAATTTATAAGACAACGAGAAAATATTCCATTGGTTGGTAATGCTGAAAAAATCAGTATAGATTTGGGTTGGAAAGCCAATAAAAAGTTTGAAGATATTATTAAAGAAATGGTACAGGAAGATATTAAAAGGATAGAAGGGAGAAAATTACAATGAAAACAGCACTAATAACAGGCATAACCGGGCAGGACGGGTCGTATTTGGCGGAGCTTTTGCTGGAAAAAGGCTACGAGGTACACGGCATTATACGCCGCCACAGCACAATCTGCACGGAGCGCATCGACCATTTGTATTACGATAAATCTCTGAAAAACCGCTTCTTTTTGCACTATGGCGATTTAACTGATTCGTGCAATTTAACATCGCTTATTTTAAAGATTAAGCCGGACGAGGTATATAACCTTGGCGCGCAGTCGCATGTTGCCGTATCGTTTGAAGTACCGGAATATACGGCAGAAGCAACCGGCGTAGGCACAATCCGTCTGCTGGACGCAATTCACCAAAGCGGCGTAAACTGCAAGTTTTATCAGGCGTCAACGTCCGAACTTTTCGGCGGTTTGCCTGAAACAGCCCCGCAGAGCGAAAAAACGCCGTTTTACCCCAAAAGCCCGTATGGTGCGGCAAAGCTTTATTCCTACTGGATTACCGTAAACTACCGCGAGGCTTACGGCATGTTTGCCTGCAACGGCATTTTGTTTAACCATGAGTCCCCGCGTCGTGGCGAAACCTTTGTTACGCGCAAAATTACCATTGCCATTGCCAATATTTTGGCAGGCAAGCAGGAAAAGCTTTCGCTGGGCAACTTGAACGCCAAGCGCGATTGGGGCTTTGCCGGTGATTATGTAGAAGGAATGTGGCGCATTTTACAGCAGGATAAACCCGGCGACTATGTGCTTGCCACTAACGAAACACACACCGTGCGTGAATTTGTAGAGCGTTCCTTTGCCGAAGTTGGCATTGAAATTACCTGGCAGGGCAGCGGCGTTGACGAAAAAGGCATAGATAAAGCGACCGGCAAAGTGCTGGTAGATATAAACCAGCGTTACTTCCGCCCAGCGGAGGTAGATTTGCTGTGGGGCGACGCTACAAAGGCTGAAAAAGAATTGGGCTGGAAGCGCAAGGTTGATTTTGCCGGGCTTGTAAAAATGATGGTTGCCGCCGATGTTGAAAAAACGCTTGGCATGAGCCTTGAAGAATATTTGCAGAACAAAGGAAGTAAAAGCCAATGATGGAAAAAGAAGCCAAAATTTATGTAGCAGGGCACAGAGGGATGGTAGGTAGCGCTATTGTTCGTGCGCTGCAAAAAGCAGGCTATAAAAATATTATTATGCGTACATCTAAAGAACTCGACTTGCGCAGGCAGGACGCCGTGGAAGAATTTTTTGCGGCAGAAAAGCCGGATTATGCATTTTTGGCAGCGGCAAAAGTTGGCGGCATTATGGCAAACAGCAAATACCCTGCCGATTTTATGTATGACAATATGGTTTTAGAGATGAACGTTATTCATTCAGCGTACCAAAACAACGTTAAAAAGCTGCTCTTCTTGGGCAGCAGCTGTATTTATCCGCGTCTTGCGCCGCAGCCAATGCCGGAAAGCTGCCTTTTGACATCTGCTTTGGAGCAGACTAACGAGGCTTATGCACTGGCCAAAATAAGCGGTTTAAAATACTGTGAGTATTTAAACAGGCAGTGCGGCACGGATTATATTTCGGTAATGCCTACTAATTTATATGGCCCTAACGATAATTACCATCCGGAAAATTCGCATGTATTGCCGGCGCTTATCAGGCGCTTTCACGAAGCGAAAGTTAGCGGTGCGGCAACGGTGACGATTTGGGGCACCGGCAAACCTTACCGTGAGTTTTTATATGTGGATGACCTTGCCGATGCCTGCGTATTTTTGATGAACAATTACAGCGGCAATGAAACCGTAAATATCGGTACGGGCAAAGAAGTTACCATTAAAGAACTGGCGCTTTTGGTAAAATATATTACCGGTTTTAAAGGCGAACTTGTTTTTGATGAAACCAAGCCTGATGGCACGCCTCGCAAGCTGCTTGACGTAAGCAAATTAAATGGTTTAGGCTGGCATTATACAACGGAGCTTGCCGACGGAATTGCCAAAACTTACGATGATTTTTTACATTCTGACTTTAGGGCAGAACGTTAATTTTACGGGAGAAGTAAAATGAAAATAGTAATTCTTGCCGGTGGCGGCGGCAGCAGGCTGTTTCCGCTATCGCGCAGCTGTTACCCAAAACAGTTTTTGCATATAGCAGGCGAAAAATCGCTTTTGGTGCAAACTATTGAGCGCTTTTTAGGGCTTGCTGAGGCTAAAGACATTATTATTGTAACCAATAAAGATTATATCTACCATGTGCAGGCAGAGCTTAAAGAAGCAGGTGCTGAATATGCGCACATCATTACAGAACCTGTCGGGCGCAATACTGCGCCTGCCATCAGCCTTGCCATGGCGTATATAAAGGCGCAGGGGGCTGCGGAGGATGAAACGGTATTTATATCCCCGGCGGACCATTTAATTAAACCGGTGGCGGAGTTTAGAAAAACGGTTGCAGGTGCGGAAGCTTTGGCAAAGGATGGTAAAATAGTAACTTTTGGCATTGTGCCGGATAAACCGGAAACAGGTTATGGGTATATAAAAACAGCAGATAAAATCAGCGGCAATGCTTATGCAGTAGAAGCGTTTAAGGAAAAGCCTGATGAGCAAACTGCGGCAGAGTATGTAAAAGCGGGCTGCTATTATTGGAACAGCGGTATGTTTATGCTTAGCCTGCAAACTATGGAAGCAGAGCTTAAAGCACATGCACAGGAAATTTATGCTGCTTACAGCAGTGGCTATAAAGCAATGATGGCAGACTTTGAAAAACTGCCGGATATTTCCATCGACTACGCAGTTGCAGAAAAATCTGCACGGATGGCGCTTGTACCGCTTGCCGGTATTTACTGGAACGACATTGGCAGCTGGGACGCCATTGCCGAAACCTTTAGCGACAGCACGGGCAATATGTATAGCGGCGATATTATTGCAGAAAACTGCACTAATACCATGATTTTAGGGCAGGAACGCTTAATTGCCGGGCTGGATTTGCAGAACCTGATGGTAGTTGATACGCCGGACGTGCTTTTAGTGGCGCAAAAAGGTAAATCTCAGGACGTAAAGCAGCTTGTAAACAAACTAAAAAAGGAAAAACGCAAAGAAGTTGACGAAAACCGCACTATGTACCGGCCTTGGGGCAGTTACACAATACTTGCCGAAGGGGAAGGATATAAGGTAAAAAGGATTACGATAAACCCGGGGGCGAAATTAAGCCTTCAGCTGCATTATCACCGCAGCGAGCACTGGACGGTAATAAGCGGCACGGGTAAGCTAACATTGGACGATAAAGAAGTATTTTTCAGGGAAAACGAAAGCACTTATATACCGATAGGCGTGCGGCACAGGCTGGAGAACCCTGGCAAATTGCCGTTATCTATAATTGAGGTGCAGAACGGCAAATACCTTGGTGAAGATGATATAGTGCGTTTTGACGATGTTTATGGCAGAGATGAAGAATAAAATGAAAAAACGATTTTTAACTTTGTATTGGGTAGATATTAATGAAAGTAATAAAGGCATATTGTTTAAAGATGTAGGAAGTATTCCTTTAGCAATGTCAAAATATTTGAATTATGAAAGCAATTTTGCATATTTATCTACAAATGAAAATTTTAAAAGTAATGTATATGAAAAATATGTTAATTTAATAGAAATTAAGAATAATACAAATAAATTAATAAAATATTTTAATATCATAAAATTTATTTTAAAAAAGATAAGATATTATGATGTTTTAAATTTATATGCTGTTAGTGGTGGTAGTTATTTACTAATTTCTCTTATAGCAAAATTAGTAAATCCTAAATTGAAAATTTTTGTAAAGATGGATTTAGGTAGAGAAACTTTTAATAACTTGATAGAAACGGAACAAAAAATTTTTGGGAAATTTAAAGGTTATATTTTACAGTTATTGGGCACTAAAATTGATTTTTATACTGTTGAAACTAAAGCGTATGTTAATGCGTTAAATAAATTAATTAAGTTTAACGGGAAAGTTAAATATTTACCTAATGGTTTTTTTAGTGATTTAGTAAAATTTGATAAAGATATAAAAAAAGAAAAAATAATTTTAACTGTAGGACGCTTGGGTACCATACAAAAAAATACGGAAATCTTTGTAGAAGCAATAGAAAATATAGAAACTGAAAAGTTAAAGAACTGGAAATTTTATTTAGTAGGTTCGATGACAGAAGAATTTACTGAATGGTTTAATAACAAATTAAAATTAAAGCCTTATTTAAAGGATTACTTTGTTGTTACTGGAAACATTAGTGACAAAAAAGAATTGTATACTTTATATGCTAAAAGTATGGTTTTTGTATTACCATCAAGATGGGAAAGTTGGGGATTAGTATTAACTGAAGCAACGGCATTTAGTTGTTATCCTATTGTTACAGATTGTTGCGATGCTTTTTATGAAATGTTAGATATTACTAATAGTAATTTTGCGGAAATTATTCATAGTGAAGATAAAGATGCTTTAAAAACTGCTATTGAAGAAGTTTTAGATTCAAGGATAGATTATATAAATAAAGGAAAAGATGCATCTAATTTTGTAAAAGAAAATTTTTCGTGGAGAATAATTGCTAATAAGTTAGAAATCTATTTTAATGAATGCTATGAGAAGTAATTATGCGCTGAAAAATATTAAATATACTGTTATTAATACTATTATTGTTAATATATTAAAGTTCCTGTTACGAATGGCTTTTATACATAATCTATCTATTGAATATTTGGGGATTAATGGTGTATTGAGTAATATGATAGCATTGTTGTCTATTACAGAAATGGGCATAGGAACAGCTATTGTTTATTCGCTTTATAAACCTTTAGCAATTAATGATATTGTAACAGTTAAGACATTAATGTATTTTTTTAAAAAAGTATATAGGTATATTGGTATAGGCATATTTATCATAGGTATCTCACTTATTCCTTTTTTCGATTTTTTTATAAAAGATAATAATGTTAATTTTGAAGTTTTTTATTTAATATTTTTAATAGATGATGTTATTGGTTATTTTTATTCTTACAAACCTTCTTTATTAAATGCTGATCAAAGACAGTATATAGTAACTAATTATCATAGTATATTTCAGTGTTTACTTATTTTCGGTCAAATTATTGTTTTGTTTTTTACTAAAAGTTACTTATATTTTCTTATTATAATGTTGTTAATTAAATTTTTAGAATATTGGTGGCTATCTAAAAAGACAGAAGAAATTTATCCATTTTTAAAAGAAAATGTACACTGCTGTATAGATAAAGATGTAAAAAAAGAAATAATTAACAATACTAAAGCTTTAGTATTAAATAAAGTTGCAAATATTGTTAATACTTCAACTTTTAATTTATTAATATCTAAATTTATAGGGTTAAAAGCAGTTGGTTTATATAGTAATTATTATATGATAATAAATGCGATAAATATATTTGCCTCACAATTATTTAACTCAATAGCTCCAAGTGTAGGAAATTTAATAGCAATAGATACCAAAGATAATAAAATCAAAGTTTTCAAAGTTATCTTGTTTTGTACAGCAATACAAGCATCAGTTTTATTTGTATGTTTATTTAATAATATTGATTTTTTTATAAAATTATGGTTAGGAGAGGAGTTTGTATTAAATTATGACATTGTTCTTATTTCATTATTCTTATTTTATATAACATATATTCAAAATGCGGTACGTGTATTTAAAGAAAGTGCCGGATTATATTGGCAAGAAAGATATAGACCTCTTTTAGAGATAATTATAAATATTATACTTTCAATTATTTTAATAAAACAATATGACATAATAGGTATTTTATTTGCGAATATTATTAGTAAAATTTTTACTTCATTTTGGATTGAGCCGTATATATTATTTAAAAATGAATTAGATATAAAGATGTTTGAATATATGAGAAAAATTTTAGAATATTCTTTGGTTACAATGATAGTAACATTGTTAACTAAAATAATATGTAGCTTAATAAATGGAACAACAATTGTTAAATTTTTGTTATCGATTCTATCATGTCTTGTTACTACTATTATAGTTTGGTCTTTAATTTATAAAAATTCTATCGAATTTAAATACCTAATGACAGTGTTAAAAGAAAAATGTAAATTGCTATAAAAATGCAATTATACTTTAAAAGCTTTCGAGGTTCTCATGTACATCACACGCAATATTGAACAAACAATTAACAGAATATCTAACCAGTTTAAGGTGTTGCTTTTAACCGGTGCACGGCAGGTGGGCAAGACGACGCTGTTAAAGCACTTAGCGCAGGGCAGTGGGCGTACTTACGTTACGCTGGATGATTTAGCCGTGCGCAGTTTGGCATTAAGTGACCCGGCCTTGTTTTTGCAGCGTTATACGCCGCCGCTATTAATCGACGAAATTCAGTATGCGCCTCAGCTGTTAAGCTACATTAAAATATATGCCGATAACGGAGCACATAACGGCGACATATGGCTGACTGGCTCGCAGCGTCTGCCTTTAATGCAGGGCGTTACGGAAAGCCTTGCCGGAAGGGTAGGAATTATTGACTTGCAGGGGCTAAGCGCTAATGAAATTAACGGAACGGATAACACCGAACCCTTCCTGCCCGAAGTAGACGTACTCTTTAACCGCATAAATAAAGCCAAAAAGCAAAGCCTGAAAGAAATATACAAACTAATTTGGCAGGGCAGTATGCCCGCTATGTATAACGGCGGTGAGCAGGACTGGCAAAGCTATTACGCCAGCTACGTACAAACCTTTTTACAGCGCGACGTTATGAAGCTGCTGCAAATAAATGATGAAATGGTATTCTTCCGCTTTTTATGTGCCGCTGCCGGGCAGACAGGCAAAATGATAAACTACGCAGAACTTGCCAAAGCGGCAGAAATATCTGCACCGACGGCAAAGCAATGGGTAAAAACCTTGGAGGCGGCAGGAATAATTTATTTGCTTCAGCCCTTTATGCCGCCGGGAGCAAAGTATATAGTAAAAGCGCCGAAGCTGTACTTTTTTGATACCGGCCTTGCGGCATACTTAACGCGCTGGCTTAATGCCGATGCTTTGGAAGCGGGCGCAGCAAGCGGAGAATTTTTTGAAACGTGGGTTGTGACGGAAATCTACAAAAGCTATGCCAACAAAGGCATAGTTCCTCCGCTGTACTACCTGCGCAACTTTAACGGCAAGGAGATAGAACTTATCATCTGGCAGAATGGTACGGAATACCCGTTAGCCATTAAAAAGAGCGCGTACCCTAGTAAAGCAGTTAAAGCATTTGCGATACTGGAACCTGTGAGCGCAGATGCTAAAATACAAATTGGCGCAGGCGGTATAGTGTGCTTAATTGATGACCTCTTACCGGCATCTGATAATATATATTACATTCCCGCGTGGGTGTTATGATTTATTTTAAAAGCTGCTTTGAGCAGCTTTTTTGCTTTTTGGCTTGCTGAAAACTTTATTTTATTGTAGAATTGGTATTGTAGTATACTTTGCTTTTTAATGGAGGCTATGTTATGAATAACAATGCAAAACCGGCTATGAATTTGCAGGACAGCTTTTTAAACCATGTCAGAAAGGAAAACCTTGGCGTAATTATTTACCTTGTGAACGGTTTCCAAATCAGGGGGCTGGTACGCGGGTTTGATAATTTTACCGTTATTATAGAAAACGAAGGCAAGCAGCAGCTTGTTTATAAGCATGCCATTTCTACAATTTCCCCGGCGGCAAACATTACAATTATGCAGCCGGAAAGACGTGAGCAACAATAAAAAGCTAAGAAAAACGGCGCTGTGGCGTTGTTTTTCTTTATATAGGGTATTTTTATGACAGGCAGGATGCAGCTTTTTTTGGAATATTTAACAGTGGAGCTTGGCCTTTCGGCAAATACCAGGCAGGCGTACGAGCGTGATTTGCGCCTGTTTTGCAAAACGCTTGGCTTTAAAAACAGCGACGCGCTGGTTAACGTAAACCGTGAGCAGATAACCGGGTATATGACGCAGCTGAAGGAAAAAGGCCTTGCTGCGGCAACCATTGCACGCAAGCTGGCAGCCATTAAGGCGTTTTACCGTTTTATGACTGCCGAAGGCTATATGGACGCCAACCCGGCAGAAGTTGTTGAAGCAGGCACCAAAGGCATTAAGCTGCCGCGCGTTTTAAGCGAGGACGAGGTTGTGCGCCTATTAAACCAGCCTGATATAACAACGGCGGATGGCTTTCGTGACCGCACGATGCTTGAAGTGCTGTACGCTACCGGCATGCGCGTTTCCGAACTTATTAACCTTACGCTGGAGCGCGTTGATTTAAACATGAAGTATATCATTGCGTTCGGCAAGGGCAGCAAAGAGCGTATTGTGCCGCTTGGTTCTGTTGCTGCGGAATTTTTGCAGCATTACCTTGAAAAAGTGCGCCCAAAACTTACGCATGAGGATAGAAACACCAACATAGTTTTTCTGGCTTTCGGCGGGCATGAACTTACGCGCCAGCGCTTCTGGCAGATTATCCGCGCCTACGGCAGAAAAGCAAACATCAACAAAGCGCTTACCCCGCATATTCTGCGCCATTCGTTTGCCACGCACCTTTTGGATAACGGCGCTGACCTGCGCAGCGTGCAGGAGCTTTTAGGGCATTCGGATATTTCCACAACGCAGATTTACACGCATTTAACCAATAAACGCCTGCGCGATATTTACGCAAAAGCCCATCCGCGGGCCTGATTAAAGGAGGACATTATGGCTAAAAGAGGCAGGAGCAAAAAATCTTCCAACTGGTTTACCGTTCTTTTGCTGGCAGTGGTTTTGCTTGCTGCTGCAGCGGCGGGAATTTATTATGCTTCCTCGCGTTCCGAAAAGGATGTTGAAAACACGGGCATTACCGGCCCGTCGCAGATAGAATTGCTGGAAGAATCAAAATCAGCACAGAAGGCCGTTGACGATATTCTGCTGACCCGTGACAACTGGCAGCTTACCGATAACGGACGCAGCAGCCAGAAGGAAAAGCAGCGCTCCGGTGCAGAAGTAATCTGGAACAAGCGTGAACTGGCCATAGGCGTTCCGCGTGATACCCAGCTGCGTGACGCTGCAAACTGGCTGGCAGGCAAGCTGGAAGGCAGCAAATTAAAAACCGTCCGTATGGAAGAAACAACCTATAACGACTGGGACTCCGTAAGGCTTGATATTGCCATCAGCACCAAAGCCGGTGAAGGCACCAAAGAATTTGTTACGGATACGGTTTATTTTTACCATAACCTTAATTTGGATAAACCTGATAAGGATATTAAAAAGGAGCAAACCACAACACGCAGCCACCATGGCAGGCTTGCCGTAATAATTGACGACTGCGGTTATGATGTAGACCTGGTGCAGCGCCTTGTAAATTTGCGCGCGCCGTTCAGCTTTGCCATTATTCCGTACCGCGATTTCAGCAGTGATTCGCTGCATGTAATTAACGGCGGCGGTCAGGTTGCCATGCTGCATCTGCCTATGGAGCCGATGAACGCTTCGGCAATGAGCGAGGGAAAAAGCACGGTGCTTACCAGCATGGATGACAAGCGCATTATGCAGCTTACCGGCGAACTGATTAACAGCCTGCCGGGCATCAGCGGCGTAAACAACCATCAGGGCAGTAAGGCAACGAGCGATGAACGCACCATGCGCGCCGTTTTAAAAGAAATTAAACGCCAGGGGCTGTTCTTTGTAGACAGCAATACCTATGCCAAATCGCTGGGCGATAAACTGGCGGCAGGCATGGGCGTACCGACAGGGCGCAACAATATTTTCCTTGACAACAGCACCAACGAGGACGAAATAATTAAAAAAATCTGGCAGGCTGCGGCCATTGCCGATAAATACGGCAGCGCCATTGCCATTTGCCATGCGCGCCCGCATACCGTTAACGCCTGGGAGCAGGTTATAGACGAGGTTAAGGCTTCGGGGCTGAAACTGGTGCCTGTCACAGAAGTTTTACATTAATGGCTTATATGGTATTTGAAAGTTAATCTTAAAATTGTTATAATATTTAATAGGGCTTTGCCTTAAATGTTTTGCAGTGTTTTGTTTTATGAAATGAAGGAGGACACAAATTATTATGAAAACAGCTTTTTTAATGACAGCACTGACCGTGCTTTTAGTGCTTATCGGCGATTATTTCGGCGGTTTGCAGGGCATGATTGTGATGCTCAGCTTTTCGGTAATCATGAACTTTTATGCTTACTGGAACAGCGACAAAATGGTGCTGAGGCATTACAATGCGCGCGAAGTTGACGCACAGTCTGCGCCGGCATTATATAAAATGGTGCAGGAGCTTGCCCGCCGCGGCAACCTGCCGATGCCGAAGGTTTATATCATCGACAGCCCGGTGCCGAACGCTTTTGCTACCGGCCGCAACCCGGAACACGCTGCGGTTGCCGTAACAACGGCACTGTATGACGTGCTTGACAAACGCGAAATTGCCGGTGTGCTCGGCCACGAACTGAGCCACGTTAAGCACAACGATATTTTAATAAGCACCATTGCGGCTACCATGGCCGGTATTATTACAACCATTGCCCAGTGGGGCATGTTCTTCGGCGGCGGCCACAGCGACGACGAGGGCAACAACGGCGGCAACTTTATCGTTACTCTGCTGATTATGATTCTGGCGCCTATTGCTGCGGCCTTAATTCAAATGGCGGTATCCCGCTCCCGCGAATACATGGCTGACGAAGGCGGCGGCGAACTCAGCGGCGACCCGGACGCACTGGCTGACGCGCTTTTAAAAATTGACGCTTATGCACAGCGCCGCACCATGCCGGGCGCAACCGAAGCTACGGCACACATGTTTATAGTTTGCCCGTTCAGCAGAAAAACCATGCAGCAAATGTTCAGCACTCACCCCAGCACCGAAGAACGTGTAGCGCGTCTGCGCGAACAGGCTGCCGAAATGAGAAAACACGGAGGCCGTTAAAATGGATAAAAAAACCAAACTGGCGTGGCTTAAAAGATATTCGGAAACCAACGCCGTTTCCGGCTTTGAAGCACCCATGAAAGAACTTTTGCAGGAACGCCTTGCAGGCAAAGCGGAAGTAAGTTATGATAAACTTGGCAGCGTAGTATTTACCAATGCTTCGGCAGATGAAAACGCGCCGAAAATTATGCTGGCAAGCCATATGGATGAAATTGGTTTTATGGTTAAGCATATTACCAAAGAAGGCTTTTTAAAATTCGTCTGCCTCGGCGGCTGGTGGGAGCAGGTTATGCTTGGCCAGCGCGTTACCGTACACGGCAGCAAAGGCGATTTGGTGGGCGTTATCGGCAGCAAGCCGCCCCATATTTTAACGCCGGAGGAACGCACCAAAGTAGTGCAGAAACGCGATATGTATATTGATATCGGCGTTAAGGATGAAAAAGAAGCGCGCAAATTTGGCGTGTTTGAAGGCTGCTCTGTTACGCCGTATGCCGAAATGGCAGTTATGGCCGACGGTAAAACACTGCTTGGCAAAGCCTGGGATAACCGCATCGGGTGCGCTGTAATGGCTGACGTTATGGATAAACTGGCCGGCAAAAAGCACGGCAATACCGTTTACGGTGTGGCAACCGTGCAGGAGGAAGTAGGCCTGCGCGGCGCGCAGACCAGCGTTAACCTTTTAAAACCGGACGTTGCCTTTGTTATTGATACCTGCGTTGCAGGCGGCACGCCGGGCGTTGCAGATGATGTTGCGCCTGCCAAAATAGGCGAAGGCATTGCCATTACGATTTTTGATGCAGGCATGATTCCGAACACTGCCCTGCGTGATTTTGCGGCAAAAGTTGCCAAAGATTTAAAAATACCCACGCAAATCAGTATTTCCGAAGGCGGCGCTACCGACGGCGGACGTATTCATCTGCACGGGGACGGCGTTTTAACCTTAACCTTCAGCATACCGACGCGCTATATTCACAGCCATCAGTCCATTATTCATCTGGACGATTATGAAGGCGCGGTAGAACTTATTACCGCAATGATTGAAAAACTGGACAGCAAAAAATACCAGGAACTTTTAAAAGGCTAAAATCGTTTAACGATTTAGTATAAAAATTATAATTAAGAAGAATAGGAGCGATTTTTAATGCAGCAAACTCTCGTACTTGTAAAACCTGATGGAGTAAGAAAAAATCTTATCGGTGAAATCATTTCCCGTTTTGAACGCCGCGGCCTCAAAGTTTCCGCTTTGAAACTTGTTAAAATTACCGAAGCTCAGGCTAAATTCCATTATGCTGAACATGAAGGCAAACCCTTCTTCGGCGAACTGGTTGACTTCATCACCTCCGGCCCGGTTGCCGCTATGGTAATTTCCGGCGAAAACGCTATTAAAGCAGTACGCGGCCTGATGGGCGCTACCAACCCGCTGGAATCCGTACCCGGTTCCATCCGTGGCGATTTCGCACTGTCTATCGGTGAAAACATTGTTCACGGCAGCGACAGCGAAGAATCCGCAGCTCGCGAAATCAACAACTTCTTCAAACCCGAAGAAATTTACTAAGATTAAAAGAAAGATTGTTCCGGAAGGATGGTGGCAGCATGACTAAAGCAGCGGTTTATACAAGAACTGGCGATAAAGGCACTACCGGCCTTTATACCGGTGAACGCGTTTCCAAGCACAGCTTGCGCGTGGAAGCATACGGTACGGTAGATGAAATTACTTCGGCACTGGGACTGGCCCGTGCTACGGTAACAAGGCAGGATGTAAAAGGCACTATATTAAAAGTTCAGCAGCTTTTAATGTCGCTGATGGCCGATATTGCAAGCATGAATCTGCCGGAGCCCTATATTAAAGAGGAACACGTAAAAATGCTGGAAAGCACTATTGATAAATACGATGCAATGCTTGAGCCGCTGGGGCATTTTATAATTCCAGGCGATACATTGGGAGCGGCTGCGCTTGATATGGCACGTACTACTACCCGCCGTGCAGAACGCTGCGCACTGCGCCTTGCTGAGGAAGAACCCGTTAATCAGCAGGCTTTGATTGCGCTGAACCGTTTATCCGATTTGTGCTTCATTCTGGCAAGGGTAGAGGCCGAAGTAGGCAATAAATAATAATAAGTTTGGCAGGCCGCCGCTTGTATTTAACGGCGGCTTTTTCTTTTTGCAGGGGGTTATATATTGAAAAACTGGAAAATTATATTGGCAATTTTAACTGCCAATGTTGTTTTTATGTCGGCAAGTTATACAATGCTGATACCGTTTTTACCGATGTATCTGGTGCGCGAGCTTGGTGTAAGCCAGAGTGAGGTTACCATGTGGTCAGGCGTGGTATTTTCGGTTACCTTTTTCATCGGCGGCATTATGGCGCCGGTATGGGGTAAAATGGCCGATACCCACGGCAAAAAGCCGATGGCAATACGCAGCGGCCTGGGGCTTGCGTTATCATACTTGTTGGGTGGTATGGTTACAAGCCCGGAACAAATGGTTGGCGTGCGCGTTTTGCAGGGTTTTGCTGCCGGGCTGTGGTCGGTGTGCCTTGCCATTGCCACTTCTTCGGTACCTGTCGGTAAATTAGGTATGAGCCTTGGCATACTGCAGTCCGGCTTAACGGCAGGCAATGTAATCGGCCCGTTGATAGGCGGAGTGCTGGCTTCCATGTTCGGCATGCGCACTTCATTTTATCTGGGCGGGGCGGTGCTGTTTATGATAACGCTGGTGTTCTGGTTCTATATTCCCGAACCGCCGGGAAGCAAGGCTTCCAAAGAGGAAGCTGCCAACGAACCTGCAACGGCGCTGTTAAAAAATGCGCCTATCCGCGAAGCGCTTATCTGCTCCGGCATTGTGCAGATGGTAATACTTTTAATTCAGCCGATTATCAGCCTGTATGTGGAAAAACTTTACCACGGCACGGATAACATTATTTTTGTTGCCGGGCTGGTATTTTCTCTGGTGGGCATCGCCAGTGCCATGACGGCGCCGTTTTGGGGGCGCTTCGGGCAGAACAGGGGCTTTTACCTGTCGCTGGCACTTTCTTCCGTTTGTGCGGGCGTGGTAATGATTATGCAGTCGGTGCCTTCTTCCTTACTTTTGTTTGCGGCGCTTAATTTTACGGTTGGGCTGTTCTTTGCCGGTATTCAGCCATCCATAAGTGCAATTCTGGCAAACAAAACGGAACGCACGCAGCGCGGGCGCGTATTTGGCATGCTGTTTTCGGCACAGCAGTTCGGCTCTATGGTTGGCCCCTTAATCGGCGGGCTGATTGCGTCTTTTTTGCCGATGAACAGTTTGTTTGTTATCGGCGGCTGCATTTTGATACTTATTGCGGCATTTATTTATAACAGGCACCGCGGAGAAGCGTTAAATATTTAATTTTTGTTTTTAAACTGTTCCTGCAATTTTTGCAGGGCAGTTTTTATTTTGTGTAAAACCTTAAAATTTTTTTATTTGTATACAGCAATTTTGTTAAAAATGTATTATAATATTATAAGTTTAGTAAAAAAACAGCCTTTTGCAGGCTGAAAAGTCAGGAAGGTTTTACTGCTGATGAGAACAACGTATTTAAAAATATATTTGGATGCCCTGCGCCATAACCTGCGTGCCATACGCGCTTTGGTGCCTAAACATACCGAAACAGTCGCCGTCGTTAAGGCAAATTCGTACGGCTACGGTGCTGTGCAGGTGGCAGCAATGGCCATGGAAGAAGGTTACGAGGCTCTTGCCGTTGCCGTAACAAGCGAAGCAAAACAGCTGCGTGAGGCAGGCTTTAAATGCCCGATTTACCTTTTGGGGCTGTTAATGCCGGAGGAATATGAAGACGCCTTTAATACGGATTCCATCATTCCGGTGTGTGAATCAACAGATTTGCAGCAGCTTGACGAAACAGCGGCACGTTTTGGCAAAACCGCCAGCGTAATGGTAGCGGTAGACAGCGGCATGAACCGTATCGGCGTACAGGCGGAAGAAGTGCCAGAATTTTTAGAGGACATTAAAAAATATGCCAATATTACCGTGCACGGCTTTTTTACGCATTATGCCTGCGCTGACGGCGAGAGCCACGAGCACGTAAAACGTCAGATGCAGCGCTTTGAAAGCATGGTAAGGCGTATACCGCAGCCCGAAAAATATGTTTTTACCGCCGCCAACAGCTCAACGACGCTGTATTTTCCGGAATCTTACTACGACGCTGTGCGCCCGGGGCAGATTATTTACGGCTATATGCCTGAAGGGCACGCCGAAACGCAGGAGCGTGCGGCGAAGCTGCCTAAGTTTGAAAGCGCGTTGGGGCTGTTCAGCCGCGTAGTGCATATTCACAAGATTAAGGCCGGCGATACCGTTGGCTACGGCGCAACTTATAAGTGCAATGAAGATACCTGGATTGGCACTGTTCCTATCGGCTATGCGGACGGTTACCCGCGCTGCCTTTCCAACACCGGCGAAGTTTTAATCGGCGGCAGGCGTTATAAAGTGGCAGGGCGCGTGTGCATGGACCAGCTGATGGTTGACCTTGGCAGCGAAACCGATGTTAAGGTTGGCGACGAGGTGGTACTTATCGGCAGGCAGGGCGATGATGAAATTACCGTAATTGACATTGCAAAACTTGCCAATACCCATCCTGATGAAATTTCCTGCCAGTTAAGCCCGCGCATACCGCGTGTGTACTGCAATAAATACGAAAATTAAAAATGCAAAATAAAAAGCATCTGTTTTGGAAGAAGAACTCCAAAGCAGATGCTTAATTTTTTTTGTTTGTTAAGTTTGCGCTTACATTACAGGGGTCGGCGGCAGCGGAGTGTCGGTTGCACCGGGCTGTTCAAAAATAAAGGCCGGGGAAGGATAGTAGAACTGGCAGTGCTGGAAAGCAACAGTTTCGGTGGAGAAACGTTTTAAAAGTGCCAGAGATACGCGTTCTTCAAAGTCGATAAGGTTGTCTTTGTTGATATCGGCGTCGTCTACAATAACCAGAAGGAACGGGCTTACCTGCGGTGCGTCGGCAGGAAGCAGGCTTCTGTCAAGCGGCAGGCAGGGCACAATACGCAGCTTGCCGATAACGTCTTTGTTGTCGTTTAATACTCTTGCCGCATAAGTGTTTTCAAAAAGGGTTTTGGCAAGCTGAAGATTATAAGCATTGTTGTTTTGCATTTATAACACATCCTTTTATTATAAGTTTGTAATGCTTACATATTTTTACTTATTAATGATAACATAGTTACAGTTTTTTTGCAAAAGTTTACATAAAACAGGCAATTTTAGAATGTATTTAAAAAGAATATTGTATACAAACAATAAAATGCCAAAAATAAAAACAGCTTTGCAGGAATTTGTGAAAAAAAAGCGAATTTAACAACATAATAATGTGGCGTAATACCTGTTTACATTCAAGAAGGATATTCGTTCACTATTTACAGGGGGGAAAACTATGAAAAAACTATTGGCTTTTTTAATGTCCATGATGCTCTTTGCTGTACTTGTCGCAGGCTGCGGCGGCGGTGAAGACCAGGCAGGCGGTAAAGCCGCAACGCAGAAATTCATTAATATCGCAACAGGCGGCACTGCAGGTACTTATTATCCGCTCGGCGGCGCAATTGCGGATATCCTTAACAAGAATATTCCGGGCTGCAACGCTTCTGCACAGGCAACCGGCGCATCCATTGCCAACATTAACATGCTGCAGCAGGGGCAGGTTGATATCGCCTTCATTCAGAACGATAACGCTTATTATGCCGTAAACGGCACTGAAATGTTTAAAGACAAAAAAGTTACCAACCTTTATGGCCTGGCAACTCTGTATCCGGAAACCATTCAGATTGTAACCCTTGCCGATACCGGCATTACCGACCTTTCCCAGGTTAAAGGCAAACGCGTAGCAGTAGGCGCACCGGGCTCCGGCACCGAAGCAAACGCACGCCAGATTCTTGCAGCATATGGCGTTACTTACGATGATATTAACGTTCAGTACCTTTCCTTTGCCGAAGCTTCCAGCGCACTGAAAGACGGCAATGTTGATGTTGCTTTCGTAACTGCAGGCCATCCGACCGCAGCAATTCAGGATATTGCTACCCAGAACGATGTAGTTCTGCTTCCGGTTGCAACTGATAAAGCTGATGCTTTGATTAAAGAATATCCGTTCTACACCAAAGTTAACATTCCGGCTAACACCTATAACAAACAGGCTGCTGACTGCTCCGCAGTAGCAGTACGCTGCATGCTTGCTGTAACCGACAAAATGGATGCCGATACCGGTTATGCTGTAACCAAGGCTATCTACACCAACCTCGACCGTCTTAAAGCAGCTCATTCCGCAGCAAATGTAATCACTAAAGAAAGCGCTATGGATGGCATGTCCATTCCTGTAAATGCAGGCGCTGAAAAATTCTTTAAAGAAAAATAACAATGTGGTTTAAAGAGACGCCCCGGTCACCGTTTGTGCTCGGTAACCGGGGTGTATCTAAATTATATACGGTTTTTATATGCAGCGTTATTGCCGCCGCAGGTTTGTTTTACTGGTATGCTTCGCAGCTAGTAGTTGCCATGCTGCCGGAGCGCGGTGCAAAAGCATGTTTTGCGGTTGAACCGGGGGAAACCTGGCAGATGGAATTCAAGCATTCTTATGAGCTTACGCTGTGGCGCGATAATTTTACCGTTAACGGCGCGGACGACATGGTTTTAACGCATACCATTTACCAGTCGCAGGGGTGCGGCTTTCCGTTTTCGGCTTCTGAAGGGAAATTTGAAGCGCTGCCTGACGGGCATTTTAAACTTACATTAAACCGGCCTTATAAAATTATAAAAATGCGGCCCGCAGTGCAGGCGAGCCCCAAAATACTGCATAATGAAACTGTATATGATTTATGTAAGATGTTCGGGCACGGCACGCTGCTTACCATAAAAGCAGAACCGCGATACCGTTACTGGCTGGAATGAGTTTGTTTTTATAAAATTTGTTTGTGAGAGGTGGATGTAATGGATTTAAAGAAAGAAATTATTGACGATATTGAAAAGGCCCAGCTTTCCGCAGAAGAAATTTTAAGAAAATACGATAAAGAATCGGATAAGAGGGAACTCACGGGCATTTGGAATACGATTATTAATGCTATCTGCATTGTTTTCTGTATCTTTCAGGTTTATACTGCGGCGTTTGGTATTTTAGACGCGCAGCTGCAAAGAGCCATTCATCTGGCCTTTGGTTTTGCACTGGTATTTTTACTTTACCCGATGCGCCAGTCCTGGTCGCGTAAGGAAATGAACTGGATTGACGTTGGCTTTGCCGTTGTAGGCGTTGCTGTTTCGATGTACATAGTTGTGTTCTACCACGATTTGGTACTGCGTGCAGGTATGAATAACGAAACGGACTATATTATAGCGCTGATTGGCACGCTGCTTGTAATTGAAGGCGCACGCCGCGTAGTTGGCTGGCCGATGATTACCATTGCCATTTTGTTTGTGCTGTACGGTTTGTTCGGGCGCATGCTGCCGGGCATTATCGCTCACCGCGGCCTTGGCCTGCATGAACTTGTAAACTACCTGTATTACACAACCGAAGGCATTTTCGGTACTCCGATGGGCGTATCTTCTACCTTCATTTATCTGTTCATTCTTTTTGGCGCTTACCTTGAAACCACCGGCCTTGGCAAATTCTTCATTGATATTTCCAATGCTATTGCCGGCTGGGCATCCGGCGGCCCTGCTAAAGTAGCGGTTATCTCCAGTGCTCTGGAAGGCACCGTATCCGGCAGCTCCGTTGCCAACGTAGTAGGCAGCGGCTCGTTCACCATTCCGATGATGAAAAAATTAGGCTACGGCAAAGACTTTGCCGGTGCCGTTGAAGCTGCGGCTTCTACCGGCGGCCAGTTAATGCCTCCTGTAATGGGCGCGGCAGCCTTTTTGATGGCTGAATTTGTAGGCGTTCCTTACATGGAAGTTGTTAAAGCAGGCGTTATTCCGGCTATTCTGTACTTTACCGGCATTTGGCTGGGCGTACATTTTGAAGCCAAGAAACTCGGCCTTAAAGGCATGAGCCGCGATGAAATGCCGAGCTACAAATCCATCTTCGTAGAAAGAGGACATCTGGTAATTCCTCTTATCGCTATCATTTACTTCCTTACCAACGGTTATACTCCGATGCGTGCGGCTTTAGTAGGTATTGTGCTTGCAATTGTAAGCTCCTGCCTGCGCAAATCAACCCGCATTACCTTTAAGGATTTTGTAAACGGTATGATTAACGGTTCCAAAGGCATTTTGGGTGTACTTATTGCCTGCGCAACCGCCGGTATTATTATCGGCGTTGTAACCAAAACCGGCGTTGGCCTTAAAATGGCAACCGCACTGCTCGACCTTGCAGGCGGCCACCTTATGCCGGCAATGGTATTTACCATGCTTACTTCCCTTATCCTCGGCATGGGCGTGCCTACAACCGCTAACTACGTAATTACTTCCACCATTGCTGCACCGGCTCTTATCCAGATGGATGTGCCTGTACTGGCAGCGCATATGTTCGTATTCTACTTCGGCATTGTTGCCGATATTACCCCGCCGGTTGCTCTGGCAGCTTACGCAGGTTCCGGTATTTCCGGCGGCGATCCGCTGCGTACCGGCATTAACGCTTCCAAACTGGCTATTGCGGCATTCATCATTCCGTACATCTTTGTACTGTCGCCTGAAATTCTGATGATTAACGCTACCCCGTTCGGCGTTGTATTCTCTTGCTGCACGGCTATTTTGGGCATGGTTGGCGTTGCTGCGGCAATGGGCGCGTACTTTACACGCCATCTTAGCTTCCTGCAGCGCTGCCTGTTCTTCTTCGGCGGCCTCGGCCTTATCGACCCGGGCCTGTATACCACCGACGTTGCCGGTGTTGTTTTAATGGCAATCGGCTATCTGTGGAGCCGTAAAAACCCTAAATAATTTAAAATAGTTTAATTTAAAGCCCGTCATAATAAAATGGCGGGCTTTTGTAAAATGTTTGGAGAAATTTTTAAAACAGCTTGAATATAATACACAAGTGTGATATAGTATACACTATATTAAGGGTGCAACCCTAAAAGTATATTACAAAGGAGTAACGGACATGAATAAGGAAAAAGAATTTCTTCTCTGGTTCGAGCAAATGGAAAGAGGCGACGTTGCCATTGTAGGCGGCAAATCTTCCTCTCTTGGTGAAATGACATCTAAAACTGATGTACCTGTACCGTATGGTTTTGCAACTACTGCATATGCTTATAGATATTTTATTGAAAAGAGCGGCCTGAAAGAAAAAATGCAGGCTATCCTGGCTGAACTTACCGACGTTGAAAACAGCGCCCTGCTGCGCGACGTAAGCGCACGCCTGCGCGAAGCCATTATGGCAGAAGAAATGCCGGAAGATTTAAAAGCAGCCATTGCCGCAGCTTATGAAGAACTTGGCAAAAAAGTTGGCGAAGCTAAACCTTATGTTGCAGTACGCAGCAGCGCAACCGCAGAAGACCTGCCGGATGCCAGCTTTGCAGGTCAGCAGGATACTTACCTTAACGTAAAAGGCGCTGAAAACATCATTGCCAAAGTTAAGGAATGCTATGCTTCCTGCTTTACCGACCGCGCCGTATACTACCGTGAAAAACAGGGCTTCGACCATATCGAAGTAGCTCTCAGCGCAGTTATTCAAATGATGGTATTCAGCAAAGCCGCCGGCGTTATGTTTACCGTTAACGTTGCTACCGGCGACGACAGCAACATCCTTATCGAAGCTGCTTTCGGCCTTGGCGAATATGTTGTACAGGGTACCGTTACCCCGGATAACTACACCGTTTCCAAAGCAGAAAATAAAATTGTTGACCGCTGCGTAAACGAGCAGGACGTTATGCTTGTGCGCAAAGAAGGCGGCGACTGCGAAGAACTGCCAGTACCGGAAGCAGAGCGCAATGTTCAGACCCTTACCGACGAACAGATTCTTGAACTTGCAGGCTACGCTAAAAAAATTGAAGCACATTATGGCTGCTATATGGATATGGAATGGGGCATTGATTCCCGCAACGGCAAAATCTGGATTCTCCAGGCACGCCCTGAAACCGTATGGAGCCGCCGCAATAAAGAAAACAAACCTAAAGTTGAAGCAAAAGCAGCAGCTACCGACCGCAAGGTTATCGTTAAAGGCCTGCCCGCAAGCCCGGGCCTTGTATCCGGCCGCACTCACGTTATCCTCGACCCGTCCCATATCGACGAATTCAAGGAAGGCGAAATCCTCGTAACCGAAATGACCGCTCCTGACTGGGTACCGGCTATGAAGAAAGCCAAAGCTATTGTAACCGACAGCGGCGGAATGACCTGCCATGCTTCCATCGTAAGCCGTGAACTTGGCATTCCGTGTATCGTAGGCACCAAGAGCCGCGGTGAAGCTGCAACCACTACCGTTCCCGACGGCATTGATGTAACCGTTGACGCAACCCATGGCGTTGTATATGAAGGCATTCTGGAAGAAAAGAAACCGGAAGCACAGGCTCAGGCTGCTGCTCCCGTTGCCGAATACTTCCCGCCGACCGGCACCAAAATTTACATGAACCTCGGTGACCCGGACCTTGCAGAAAAATATTCCGCACTGCCCTGCGACGGCATTGGCCTGATGCGCGAAGAATTTATCTGGACCACTTACATTCATGAACATCCGCTGTATCTTATTAAAACCGGCCATCCGGAAAAAGTTGTTGACCAGCTTGCCGAAGGCATCCGCCAGGTATGCCAGGCAATGGCTCCGCGTCCGGTAACTCTGCGCTTCAGCGATTTCAAATCCAGCGAATACCGCGATTTGAAGGGCGGCGACGAATTTGAGCCGTATGAACCTTCCGCACTTCTTGGCTGGCGCGGCGCTTCCCGTTACTACGACCCGAAATATGTAGAAGCATTCAAACTGGAATGCCAGGCAGTACGCAAAGTACGCGAAGAATTCGGCCTGAAAAACCTTAACGTAATGATTCCGTTCTGCCGCAACGTGGAAGAATGTGAAAAAGTTACTGCCATTATGGCAGGCGAAGGCCTTGTACGCGGCAAAGACTTTAAAGTATGGCTGATGGCAGAAATTCCTTCCAATATTATTCTTGCTGACCAGTTCAACAAATATGTTGACGGTTACTCCATTGGTTCTAACGACCTTACCATGCTGATTCTGGGCTGCGACCGTGACAACGACACCGTATCCCATATTTATGATGAACGCAATCTGGCTGTACGCCGTGCAATCCGCCACCTTATCGAAGTTGCCCATAAAGACGGCAAAACCGTTTCTATCTGTGGCCAGGCACCGAGCGTATATCCTGAATTCTGCGAATTCCTCATTAAGAGCGGTATCGACAGCATGTCCGTAAACCCGGATACCGTTAAATTTACCAAAAAACTTGCCGCACAGCTTGAACAGCGCATTATGCTGGATGCCCTTACCGGCAGAGGCCGCGTTGAAACCGAAAACCTTGACTGGTAATTTTATCAATAAAGCGGTGTAATACCTGTAAACCCCGGAATTTAAAAGTTCCGGGGTTTATTTTTATACCCATACGGAAATGTGATATATAATTCTAAAAGATAGAAAAAATAAAACGTATTAAAGTATTTATAAATATAAAAAACTTAATTAAATACGATTGATTTTAGTATTTAACAGGTTTATAATAAAAGCATAACCGGATGCAAGGTTTACACTCTCACAATTCTTACAGGTTGGGGGAGTGTTTTTTTATGAAAAAATTACTGCTTGTTGTTATGAGCCTTATGTGTATGCTTTTGATAGCGGCATGCGCAGGGCAGAAAGAAGCTGGGGAGGAAGGTTCCCGGGTACTTAAAGTTGGGCTTGACGCCAACTTTCCGCCTTTTGAATATTACCAGAAGGGTACGGATAATTTTACCGGGTTTGATGTTGAACTTATGCGCGGCGTTGCGGCAAACATGGGTTACAGCGGGGTTGAATTTGTAAATACCGGCTTAAATGATTTAATAAACGGGCTTAACGGCAAGCGTTATGATGTAATTGCCTCCGGTTTCAGCGTTACACCGGAAAGGCAACAGGCGGTTGATTTTTCGGAAAGTTATTTGAATGACGGGTTCAGGATTGTTGTTGCTGCCGGAAACGATTTTACGGCAGATAATATAAGCGCTTTAAAAGACAAGGTTGTTGCCGTAAAACATAACAGTTTTGCACTGGCAATGGTTAATGATTTTGGCGGCGCTGCCAAAGTTATTGAAACACCGAGCATAGAAGAAGCAATGGCCAAAGTAATTGGCGGCGAAGCCGATTGTGCCGTAATTTCCAAATCGGCCGGCAGCTTTTTTATAGCAAACGGTTATGCGGATAAAATTAAATTTGCCTCCGGCGATTTAAAAACAGATAATGTTGCTCTTGCCGTAAGAAAAGGTGACAAAGAATTTTTAAACAAATTAAACGAAGGCTTGAGAAACTTTAGAAAGTCACAGGAATTTGACCGTTTAAAGAAAACCTACTTTGGTGAATTTTAATGATTGGCTGGTGTATTAAAAGTAAAAGGATTATGGTTTATACCCATACGGGTATACGATATACAAAATTAAATAGTAAAATTTACTGATAGTGTATTTACATTACTGAGAAGTAGTGCTAAAATATAACCAAGTTAATATTGTTGTGCAGTAATGTTAACCGGTGCAAAGCCGGTGCGGTCCCGCCGCTGTAAGGGCACGCCTGTTATGCAGGCAGGTTTTGGTTAAGCCCAAGCCAGCAGATTGCTGTACATAAGCATTTAGCTTAGCCTGCGGGAGACGGGTATGTATTGATAATTGCGCATTAAGGCGTTAATGTATCTTTGCATAAAAACCGTTTCCGAAAAACCGGGGACGGTTTTAATTATTTATTCAGACAGGAGGAATTAAAAATGGCAGAAGATTTTTTGGGCTATGGCGGAAGATTGGATGAAGAATTTGTTCATGCTGAAAACAAAAGCATAAAAACAGAACCTTTTGAAAAATTTGAGGTGCGTGCCGCGTTTGAAAAGCCGGAGCTTTTGGACGGGCTTGTGCGTTTAAAAACGGCAATGGGTGAAGCAGATTTTGAAAAATACATTAATCCGCTGGAAAACATTAACATCAGCGGCAGTTCGCTGTTAATACTTGCCGGTGCGGAAAAACTGCGTACTGCTCTTGTAAGCCGCTGGCTGCCGGTAATTAAGGCAGCGTTTAACGTAGTAAACGTACGCGTTGTAGGCGGAGGGCGCGGCGGCGTTGACGCTTATTAAGCAAACCGGCCGCAGCGGAAAGAGCGGGGAAGCCAGGAGACCTTACTGTTTTTGCTGCGGCTTTATATAAATAAAAAATGGAGGAAAGCAAATGAAAAAAACTTTACTTTTAGCAATGACGATAGCGATGGGAATTACCGCTTCCGCGTACGCGGCAAATCCGTTCAGCGATGTACCGGCAGGGCACTGGGCTTATGACGCTGTAAACAAGCTGGCGGCAGAGGGCGTGGTAGAAGGTTACCCGGACGGCACTTACGGCGGCGATAGATTAATGACCCGCTATGAAATGGCGCAGATTGTGGCCAAAGCAATGGCGAATGGTGCAAATGTAGACAAGCTTGCAGCAGAATTTGCCGGTGAGCTCGACAGCCTTGGCGTGCGTGTAGCAAACTTGGAAAAGAAAGCAGATAATGTACGCATTACCGGGCAAATCCGCTATGAATACGGCGACCGCAGCGGCGACTTGGGGGGCAAACTTGGCAAAGTAGTTAAACATAGACTGCGTTCCCGTATCTTTGTAAACGGCAACATTAACGAAGATTGGACTTATACCGGACGTTTTCAAAATGACCAGAATCTCTATAATTCCTCTGGTGATGATACTCTGAAACTGAATCAGGCTTATGTAACCGGTAAGCTTGGCGGCGTAAAAGTAATTGCCGGTAAAGGCGATCATTATCTTGCTAATGGTTTCCTGTATGATGATACAGCCGAATTTATCCGCGCAACTTACGGTAAAGATGTGCAGGTAAGCGCTTATTACGGTATTCCGACTGATTATGGCTTTGACAAAATGTGGGGCGGTGAAGTATCCGGTAAAATCGGTAAATTAAGCCTTTCTGCCGGTTACGATGACTTCCAAGACGCTGACAAAACTATTGATAATGCTTCCGGCTGGAGCAGTGCTGGTACTGCCTATAATCCTACTGCTGAAGGTGAAGATAATAGTGTTTGGAATGTAAGCGCTAAATATGATTTCGGCGATTTTCAACTTGCGGCAACTTATTTAAAATCCGACCTTGATGAATCGGAATATGTAGCTTCTGGCGCAGACGATGACGGTTATGTTATCGGTCTTAATTATAAAGGAGCTAATAAAAGCAAACCCGGCACTTGGGGCTTGTTTGCCAATTACTATGACCAGGGCGCAGGTACTTTTGTGGCGCATACCATGTACCCGGGCGACTGGAGTTACTATGTAGACGAAGGCTTTAAAGGCTATATGGTTGGCGGCGGTGTAACCCTTGCCAAAAACATGGTTTACCAGCTGCACTACTATGACCTTGAAGGTAAGGAAAGCGGACTGGATGACCAGGTGCTCTGGAGCCGTCTGCAAATTATGTTCTGATAAATTAAATTACCTGTACTGCCGGGATAAGGCATACGCAGCATAAGCAAAATATTTGCGGACTGCTGCCCGATAAGCTTTATCCGCAAAGCGGTGCAGGTTTTGCACTTTTAGGGAGGTATACCCATACGGGTATACCGTATAAAATACTAATTAAAATTTTTAACAAAAAAATTATTTACTTTATTAGTAATTAGTGCTAAAATTAAAACATGATAATTGAATAAACTGGTTAAAGGTGCCTTGTGGCTTAAAATGGAAAACCGGTGCAAAACCGGTACGGTCCCGCCGCTGTAAGCAGCTTTGCAAGTCAGCAGCCTGCCTTTAATGCTTTCCGGTGCTGCGTGTGACGGCATGGTAGCAAGAGAATTAAAATAAACTTAAGCGTTTGTAAACTCCCTGCTGCCAAACTTAAACGGCAGGGAGTTTTATTTTGGTTATCAGAAGTTTTGGTGAGGGAGTGGTGTGTTTTGTCAAATAAACAGTTATTAGGGCGCATTGGGCAGATAGTGCTTGTGCTTCTGGGCATCAGCTTTATAACCTTTGCGCTGGTAATGCTGTCGCCGGGCGACCCTGTGCGCCAGATGATTGCCGGCAACGAGGATATTGTTGTAAGCCAGCAGGAAGTTGAAGCGCTGCGCCATGAACTGGGATTGGACAAGCCGTTTATCTTCCAGTATCTCGACTGGCTCGGAAGGGCGGTTCAGGGTAATTTCGGCTTCTCGTACATGGTTAAAAAGCCTGTTATAGATGAATTAATGCACAGCCTGCCTGCAACGGTAATACTCGCCGTGGCATCAACGGTTTTTATGCTTATTGTTTCCATACCGGCAGGTATTTACAGCGCCGTTAAGCACAACAGCTGGTTCGATTATATGGTGCGCGGGCTTACTTTCGTCGGCGTATCGGTACCTAACTTTTGGATGGGCCTGATGCTGCTGTGGATTTTTGGGCTGAAACTTGGCCTGCTGCCTATTGTAGGCGGGCACGTAAGTGCGGAAACGCTGGTGCTGCCTGCTTTAACGCTGGGCATAGTTATGGCGGCCAAATACACCCGCCAGGTGCGCGCAACGGTGCTTGAAGAGCTTAACCAGGATTATGTTGTCGGCGCGCGTGCCCGCGGCATGAGCGAAAGCCATATTTTATGGAAGGAAGTTCTGCCGAACGCCATGCTGCCGCTGATTACCCTGCTGGGATTATCCTTTGGCAACCTTTTGGGCGGCGCGGCCGTTGTTGAAATAGTATTTTCGTGGCCGGGGCTTGGTTACCTTGCCGTACAATCAATTATTTACCGCGATTTTCAGCTGGTGCAGGGCATAGTGCTGTGGATAGCGCTGATGTATATGGTAATTAACCTTATAGTTGATATTTCCTATAATCATCTTGACCCGCGCTTAAGAAAGGCAGGTAAATAATATGCAGATACTTATAAATGGTTTAAAAACCAACCGTGCCTTTGCGGTATCAAGTTTTTTTGTGCTGCTGCTTATTGCTGTGGCGCTGGCAGCGCCGTTAATTGCGCCGTATGACCCGCTTGAAGCAGTAATGCAGAACGCTTACCTGCCGCCTTCTGCAGAGCATTTATTCGGCACAGACAAACTGGGACGCGATAATTTCAGCCGCATTTTGTACGGCGCAAGCTATTCGCTTTCGAGCGTGCTGCTGCTTGTAACAATTATTTTTATAGTTGGCACAACGCTGGGCGTACTGGCAGGCTATTACGGTGGCAAGGTGGATATCATCATTATGCGTATTTCCGATATGATGATTTCTTTCCCTGGCATGATTCTGGCCATAGCCGTTGCCGGTATTTTGGGCGGCAGCCTTATTAATGCCATTATAGCGCTGACGATTGTAACATGGACCAAATATGCGCGCCTTGCACGCAGCATGGTTTTAAAAATAAAAAAACGCGACTTTGTAGAAGCCGCAATAGTTAACGGCGGTACTTCAACACATATATTATGGAAACATATCCTGCCGAATATTCTGCCGCTGATGGTAATAACGGCGGCGTCCGATATCGGCGCCATGATGATGGAGCTGGCAGGGCTTTCCTTCCTCGGCTTCGGCTCACAGCCGCCCGCGCCGGAATGGGGCTTAATGCTTAACGAAGGCAGGCAGCAGCTGCAAACGGCACCGTGGCTGATGATTTTCCCGGGCCTTGCAATTTTTGTTACGGTAGTAATTTTTAACCTGTGGGGCGACGCATTGCGCGACGTACTCGACCCGCGCCAGGAAGAATAAAAACTGTTTAATGGATGGTATATAACGGAAAGGAAGATGTATTTATGAAAAAAACAGCAAAAATTACGGCAGCGCTTGCCATGATGGGATTACTTGCTTTTGCGGCAGCAGGCTGCGGCGGTGATGATTCCGCAAAAAGCGGTGCGGCTAAAGATACGGTAAAATTTGGCGTTACCAACTTTGCAGACAGCCTTGAACCTACCGATAATTTCTTCAGCTGGGTTGTAATGCGTTACGGCCTTGGCGAATGCCTTGTTAAATTTGACGATAAAATGAATCTTACTCCGTGGCTTGCCGAAAGCTGGTCTATCAGCGACGATAAGCTGACCTGGACTTTTAAAATTAATGATAAAGCAGTATTCAGCAACGGCAACAAAGTAACTGCCGAAGCCGTAAAAAAATCCATTGAACGCACTTTTGAAAAATCCAACCGTGCGGAAACCTTCTTTCAGTTCGACAACATTACTGCCGACGGCCAGAATTTAATTATCAAGACCAAAAATCCGGTGCCGACTCTGCCGGGCATGCTGGCCGACCCGCTGTTCATTATTATTGATACCAGCGTAACTGACCGCGATTATGCAAAACAGGGGCCTATCTGCACCGGCCCGTATATGGTTAAGGAATACAGCAAGGCCAAAGCTGTTATGGAAGCAAACCCCAATTACTGGGACGGCAAGGTTCCGTTTAAAGTTGCCGAAATTCCTACCATTGATGACCCCAACACCCGTGCAATGGCTTTGCAGTCGGGCGAAATTGATATGGCAATCAATATAGCTTCCGGCGATTTACAGCTGTTCCAGGATAAAGCAAAATACAATATTTCCGAACTTGCTTCGCTGCGTACCGTACTGGCGCAGATTAATATGAACGAAGGCCGCCCGTGCCACGACCCGAAAGTACGCGCTGCGCTTATCAGCTGCCTTGACCGCGAAACCTACAACAAAGTATTGCTTAAGGATACCTTCATTACAGGCAAAGCGCCCATTCCGCCTTCTTTGGATTACGGCTTTGACCAGCTGACCGACCCGAATGCCTATAATGTGGAACGAGCTAAACAGCTTTTGGCGGAAGCCGGCTGGAAAGATACAAACAACGACGGTTATGTGGATAAAGACGGCAAAAACCTTGAACTTGACTTTATTTATTACAGCGGACGCGCTGAACTGCCGCTTTATGCAGAAGCAACCCAGTCCGATGCTAAAAAAATCGGCATTAAGGTTAATATGAAAAATATTGACTACAACGTGCTTGACTCAATCCGCCAGAGCGGCGATTTTGACCTTTGCATTTCCAATATTCTTACTGCCAACAGCGGCGACCCTGCCGTATACCTTAACTGGTACTGGAAAACCGGTGACCCGCAGAATGCTACCGGTTACAGCAACCCGGAATATGATGCTCTGAGCGACAGGCTTGCTGTTGAATTTGACCCTGCCAAACGCCGCGATTTAATGATTCAGATGCAGCAGATTCTGCTTAACGACGGCGCAGGTTTGTTCTTTGGCTATCCTAAAACAAATATGGTAAGCAAAGTAACCTTGAAGAACGCCGATATTAAACCGGCAGATTATTACTGGCTGACTAAAGATATTGCCCCTGCTGATTAAGCTGTAAAGAAGGGATTAAATTAATGCTTCTTGATGTAAAAAATTTGGACGTAAGTTACGGTGACAAGCTCACCGTAACCGGCGCCAGCATTGAACTTGATAAAGGCGAAATTCTGTCAATTGTAGGCGAATCGGGCAGCGGCAAAACAACCGTTATCCGTGCCATTATGGGCTGCCTGCCCGGCAGGGGGCATGTTTCGGGCGGCAGCATAACTTTTGACGGGCGCGATATGCTGAAAAACACGCGTGAGGACTGGCGTAAAATCAGCGGCCGCGAAATGTCGATGATTTTTCAGGACAGCGGCAACATGATAAACCCCATCCGCCGCATAGGCGAACAGTTTATAGATTACATTCTTGCTCACGCTCCGCAGAAATCGAAGGCGGAGGCCGCAGAAATGGCGAAAGATATGCTTAATAAAGTACGCCTGCCGAACCCGCAGAACATCATGAACAGTTATCCGTTTGAACTTTCGGGCGGCATGCGCCAGCGCGTGGGCATTGCCATGGCCATGATGTTCAGCCCCAAGCTGCTTTTGGCAGACGAGCCTACCAGTGCGCTTGATGTTACCACGCAGGCGCAGATAATACGCCAGATTGTTGACGTGCGCAATGAATATAATGCGGCGGTAATTTTGGTAACGCATAACATTGGTGTGGCTTCGTATGTATCTAACAAGCTGATGGTTATGAAAAACGGGCATGTGGTGGAAAGCGGCGGGCGCGAAATTATTGAAAACCCGCAGCACGCCTATACAAAAGAACTGCTTGCGGCTGTGCCGGTATTGGGAGATAAGAAATATTATGAACGCTGAAGCACCTGTAATTTTACAAATTAAAAATTTAACAAAAAAATTTGCAGCCGAAGGCGGAAAAATGCTGACGGCCTGCGATAATGTTACCCTTAACGCCTATGCCGGGCAGACGCTTGGCATTATAGGCGAATCGGGCTGCGGCAAAAGCACGCTGGTGCGCACTATTTTGCAGATACATCCGGCAAGCGGCGGCGAAGTTATTTTTGACGGGCAGGATATTTTAAAACTGCGCGGTGAAGCGGCACGCCAGAACAGGCGTAAAATACAAATGGTGTTTCAGGACCCGGCAGCCGCTTTTAACCCCAAAATGAAGGTTAAAGAAATTGTTTGTGAACCTTTGCTGAATTTTGGGCTGATAAAAAAGAGTGAGGTTGATGCCAAAGCGGCGGAACTTTTGCGTATGGTAGAACTGCCGGAAGATTTTAAAGACCGTTACCCGCATAACATGAGCGGCGGGCAGCGTCAGCGTTTGGGCATTGCGCGCGCGCTTTCGCTGGAACCAAAGATTGTGGTGTGCGACGAAGCTACAAGCGCGCTTGACGTTTCGGTGCAGGAAAAAATCTGCGAGCTTTTGGTGCGCCTGCAGAAAGAAAAAGGCATTACCTATCTTTTTATCTGCCACGATTTGGGGCTTGTTGATTTAATGTGCCACCAGATTGCCGTTATGTATTTGGGCAATATCGTGGAATATATCGGTTATGGAAGGCGCATCAGCACCGAGGGCATGCATCCTTATACAAAGGCACTGATGAAATCGGTGTTTAAGGTGGATTTTAAACCGGGCGAAAAAATAGAACCGCTGGAAAGCGAAATTCCAAGCCCGCTTGATTTGCCTAAAGGGTGCCCGTTTCAAAGCCGCTGCGGGCAGTGCATGGAAATTTGCCGCAGCGTAAAACCAGAACTTAAAGAAGTTGTGCCCGGGCATTTTGTGGCCTGCCACCTGGTTAACGGAAATTTTTAAGCCATTGTAAAAACTAAATAAAAAAGCCGCTTTTACAGCGGTTTTTTTGTTATAATTATGTTATACAGTATTAAAATTTTTGTTGGCAAGGGGGATGCCCAATGGATAAATACATTATGGCGCTGGATTTAGGAACAACCAGCTGCCGCTGCATTATATTTGATAAAAACGGACGGATTTGCAGCGCGGCGCAAAAGGAGTTTACCCAGTATTTTCCGCAGCCCGGCTGGGTTGAGCATGACGCGGAGGAAATATGGGCAACCCAAACCGGCCTGGTGTATGAAGCAATGAGTAAAATTGATATTACCATTAACGAAATTGCGGGCATTGGCATTACCAATCAGCGCGAAACCACGGTTTTGTGGGATAAAGAAACCGGACGCCCGGTACATAAAGCAATTGTGTGGCAGTGCCGCCGCACGGCAGGCTATTGCGATGAACTGAAAAAACTCGGCATGGCGGAGTTCTTCCGCAGCAAAACAGGGCTGGTGCTGGACGCTTATTTTTCGGCAACCAAACTGCGCTGGCTGCTTGATAATGCTATTGGCGCACGTGAACGTGCGGAAAAAGGCGAACTGCTTTTCGGTACTGTTGACAGCTGGATTATCTGGAAGCTGACGGGCGGTAAGGTGCATGTAACGGATTATTCCAACGCATCGCGCACAATGCTTTTTAATATCCACACATTAAAATGGGATGAAGAAATTTTACGCGTTTTAAAAATTCCGCAGCAGATTTTGCCGGAGGTTAAGCCTTCGAGCCATGTTTACGGCTATACGGACAGCAAGCTCTTTGGGCGCGAGGTGCCTATTGCAGGCGCAGGCGGCGACCAGCAGTGCGCATTGTTCGGGCAGACCTGCTTTGAGCGCGGCGAAGTAAAAAATACTTACGGCACAGGCGGCTTTATGCTGATGAACACCGGCACTGCTCCGGTAAATTCGCATAACGGGCTGGTTACAACTATCGCCTGGGGCGTGGATGATAAGGTTGAGTATGCGCTGGAAGGCTCGATTTTTGTTGCCGGTGCTGCCGTTCAGTGGCTGCGTGATGAACTTGGGCTTATCCGTGATGCGGCGGAATCGGAAGTGCTGGCCAAATCAGTGCCCGATGCCAACGGCTGCTATGTTGTGCCTGCCTTTGTCGGGCTGGGCGCGCCATATTGGGATCAGTACGCCAGAGGGGCGATTGTAGGGCTTACAAGGGGTGTAAACCGTAAGCACATTGTGCGCGCAACGCTGGAATCCATAGCGTATCAGGTAAATGATGTTTTAATGGCAATGCAGGAGGACAGCGGCATGCCTATAACATCTTTGCGTGTTGACGGCGGCGCGTGCGACAACGATTTTTTAATGCAGTTTCAGGCGGATATTTTAAATACTTCCGTTGTAAGGCCATACTGCATTGAAACAACAGCTATGGGGGCGGCATATCTGGCCGGGCTCGCCGTAGGCTATTGGCGCAGCAAGGAAGAAATTTTGTCTAACCATGTTATTGCCGCCGAATTTAAACCGCAGATGGGGCAGGCTAAAAGAGAAAGCCTCTTGCAGGGCTGGCACAATGCCGTTAAAGCAGCTTCTGTAAGGATTTAAAAGCGATTATATTTTATGTTTGGCATAACGGGAGGTTAGTAATTTGCTTTCCGTTATGCCGGCTAAAAAACTATGGAAATTTTTCAAAAAAGTATAGATGAATATTCGCTCATGTGTTATAATAATGGTAACCAAAGAGTGCTTTGGCTATATTTTTTAAATAATATATGAATGATTGCTCAAACGTAAAGGAGAACATATTATGCCATCCCAAAAAGTACGTGATTTAACTGATACAAGAAACGGCAGTGATGAAGTGCGTACGCATAACCATCATCATGAAGATGGGACTTGCTGCTGTGGCCATCATCACCATGAACACGGTGCCGAGTGCGGGCATGAGCACAACTATGAGCCGGAACACAAGCACGGCCATGACGAAGCGTGCGGCTGCGGCGAAGCTCATACTCATGAAGGGCATGAACACGATGCCTGCTGTGGTAAAGAACATGAGCACCATCATCACGGCTGCGGTTGTGGGGAAGAACAGCATCACCACGAATATGGTCATGCTGAATGTTGCTGTGGGCATGAGCACCACCACGAACATCAGCATGGCGAAAGTTGTGGTTGTGGGGAACATCATCACCATGAGCATGATGATAGCTGCTGCTGCGGACATGAACATCATCACAGCCACCACGTTCCGGGTCACCCGGAGGACTGTCAGTGCGAAATCTGCCATCCGCACGAAGAATACTGTGACGTGTGCGGTGAAAGCCTTGAAAACTGTACCTGCCGCATGCCGGACGCTCATTGCGTGAAGAAGGTTTATATATTAAAAAATCTGGGCTGTGCCCATTGCGCTGCTAAAATGGAGCACCGCATAAAGGAACTGCCCGGGGTTGAATATGCCAATATCAGCTACGTTACCAAACAGCTGCGCCTTTCGGCTGTTAACCACGAAGCTGTTTTGCCTGTAATAAAGGAAATCTGCACTTCGATAGAAAGCGGCGTTGAAGTTGTTCCGCGTGAAGGCGAAGGGCCCTTTAATTTTAAAACGCAGGTTTATGTGCTTGAAAACCTTGGCTGCGCCAACTGTGCCGCTAAAATGGAGCGTGCCATTAATGAGCTGCCGCAGGTAAGCGAAGCCACCATTACTTTTGCAACCAAACAGCTTAAGGTTACGGCGCGTGATTTTGACGGGCTGCTGCCGCAAATGCAAAAAATCTGCTCCGGCATAGAAAGCGGCGTTGCCGTAAAAGAACGCGAAGGAGCCGCTGTTTTGGCGCCGCATGTTGAAGAACGCAAACGCGGAAGTTTTTCGCTTTCTTCCGAAACCATGACGCTGGCGGAACTTGTTGTTGGCGGCGTGCTGTTTATAGCGGCAGAATTTTTGGGGCTTATTCCGGAAGCCTATTACTTATATGTTTTGGTTGCCGCTTATGTTCTTTTGGGCGGCAGGGTTGTTCTGGCGGCCGTTAAAAATCTTTTAAGCGGCAATTTGTTTGACGAAAACTTTTTAATGACCATTGCAACGCTGGGCGCGTTTGTAATTTCCGCTTATGAAGAAGCCGTCGGCGTAATGTTCTTTTACCGTGTGGGCGAATATTTTGAGCACCGTGCGGTGGAAAAAAGCCGCGGGCAGATTATGGATGCGGTTGATATGCGCCCGGAAACCGTTAACCTGCTTGTGGGCGAAGAAGTGCGCGTAATTCCGGCGGCGGACGCCCATGTAGGCGACATTCTGCTGGTGCGCGCCGGTGACCGCATACCGCTGGACGGCGTGGTAATAGAAGGTGACAGCCTTGTTGATACTTCGCCGGTAACAGGCGAGCCGGTGCCTGTACGCAAGCACTACGGCGACGAAATTACCAGCGGCTGCATTAACACTAACGGCATGCTGAAAATACGCGTGGAAAAAGTGCTTTCGGAATCCATGGTTACGCGTATTTTGGACAGCGTGGAAAACGCAGCGGCTTCCAAACCGCAAATTGACCGTTTTATTACCCGCTTTGCAAGGGTATATACCCCGTTTGTGGTTGTTGTGGCAATGCTTACGGCGCTTGTGCCGGGCTACATTACCGGCAACTGGCAGCACTGGATTTACACGGCGCTGACCTTTCTTGTAATAAGCTGCCCCTGCGCACTGGTGCTCAGCGTGCCGCTGGCATTTTTCTCCGGCATCGGCGCGGGTTCGCGCTACGGCATTTTGTTTAAGGGCGGCTCCGTAATGGAAGCGCTTAAAAACGTACACGCCGTTGTAATGGATAAAACCGGCACCGTTACCAAAGGCAATTTTGTAGTGCAGAAAGTAATGCCTGCCCCCGGAGTGGATGAAACCGAGGTTTTGCAGCTTTGCGCTGATGTGGAAGCAATATCCGCCCATCCCATTGCCGTAAGCATTGTAAACGCGGCAAAAGAGCGCGGGCTTACGCCGGTGCGCCCGGTGAGCTTTAAAGAAATAGCGGGTGAAGGCATTGTTGCCCAAACCTTAAACGGCACCGTTATCTGCGGCAGCAAAAAACTTATGGCCCGTTACAAAATAAGCTGCGGCGGCTTTGAAAATTCCGCCTACGGCACGGAAGTATTGCTTGCACAAAACGGCAGATACATGGGGCATATAGTTATTGCCGATACCATTAAGGATGACGCTGTGGAAGCAGTTAAAGAAATTAAGGCCATGGGGCTTACCACGGCCATGCTTACGGGTGATGCGGAAGCAAGCGCGCAGGCAGTTGCTGCTGCCGCAGGCATAGACGAAGTGCGTGCCAAACTGCTGCCGCAGGATAAACTTAACGAACTTGGCCGCCTGCGCAGTAAATACGGCAGCGTAATGTTTGTTGGCGACGGCATTAACGACGCGCCCGTGCTTGCCGGTGCCGATGTTGGCGCGGCTATGGGCAGCGGTGCAGACGCAGCGCTTGAAGCGGCAGACGTGGTATTTATGAAATCCGAAATGCGCGCCATTCCGCAGGCAATTAATATTGCCAGACGCACGGGGCGCATTGCCTGGCAGAACGTTATCTTTGCGCTGGGCGTAAAAGCAGTGATAATGATAGCAGGCCTTGCCGGTTTTGCGTCAATGTGGGCGGCTGTGTTTGCCGATACCGGCGTTGCCATGCTGTGCGTAATAAATTCCATCAGAATTCTGTATCAGAAAAATTAATATAAAAAAGGCTGTGCCGTAATTATTTTACGGCACAGCCTTTTTGTTTTTGGGTTATTTTTCCTGCCACAAATACCATACGGCAAGCGAACGCCACGGGCGCCAGTGTTCTGTCAGTTCCAGAATCTGCTTGCGTTTTGGCATAGCGTTAAGGTTAAAAATTTCTTTAACACGTTTTTGAAAAATAAAATCGGCGGTAGGGGCAATATCAGTGCGGCACAGCGCTAAAAGCAAAAACATCTCTGCTGTCCACTGGCCAAGCCCTTTTATTTTTATCAGCTGCTTGGTAATTTCGCTGTCGCTCATACCGGCAAATTTATCCATTGTAACTTCGCCGTTTAAAACCGCTTCGGCAAAGCCTTTAAGATACATTACCTTCTGCGGCATAATACCGCAGCTGCATAAATCGCTTTCGGCGGCAGAAGCTATTGCTTCCGGCGTTATGGGCGTTCCGACGGTTTCTTCCAGGCGCTTGACCATTGCCAGGCTGACATCCGGCGGAAGCTGCTGGGAAATGATACCGGTAACAAGCGTGCCAAAATATTTTTCCGGGGCTTCCGGCTGTAAATTGCAAGGGCCGTATTTTTCAATAAACGGAATAAGTTCAGGTGCGTTTTCACGCAGATAGCGGCTGCCAAGAGCCCAGTCCGGGGCTGTAAGCATAAAGGTAACCTCCTGTATAGTTAAATATGAAACGGTAAATTATCTGAATAACATTATAGCATAAATGGCTGCAAAAAACTTAAAAACATTTTTGGCACGCCGGCATGTAAATAAAAAAGCAAATTAAGAAAATTTTACAAAAAGGCTTGCATTAAATAAATTTTTATGGTAATATTTATATCTGTCAGGACACTGACATGAGGCCCGGTGGTTCAGTTGGTTAGAATGCCGCCCTGTCACGGCGGAGGTCGTGGGTTCGAGTCCCATCCGGGTCGCCAATGCGGAAATAGCTCAGTGGTAGAGCACCTCCTTGCCAAGGAGGGGGTCGCGAGTTCGAATCTCGTTTTCCGCTCCATTTTATTTAGGGGTATAGCTCAACTGGTAGAGTAGCGGTCTCCAAAACCGTTGGTTGTGGGTTCGATTCCTACTGCCCCTGCCACTTGCAAACTTAGGCGCAGACTGGTTCTGCGCCTTTTTTGTTTTTATGTGGGGACAAAAGACCGCACTTCTTTGGGCATAACGTGGGCATAACCGTACTTTTTTCTAATTTGCTGCAAGCGAAACGATATTGCATTATTTAAATAACTGTTCAAATAAAAAATATATATCTTAAGTATAAACTAAATAAAAAGCTTATAAAATTAATTGATAAAAAAGTTATAAAATGTATTGAACTTAATAGTAATAAGTGCTATAATAGCTCCATAAGTTAATATTGTATGTTAAGGGTGCTTAATTGCTTAAATCAAGGGAAGCCGGTGTAATTCCGGCACGGTCACGCCACTGTGAGCGCTGCGAAGCGTAAGTCAGATCGCTGCCCTTAACGCTTCCGGCTGCTGCGAGGGACGGCAAGGTTGCAGGTGATGTGCATTTTAGGCTTTTACAATACACAAATTTGCGCTTCCTTTTTCACAGGCAGCGGAATTTGTGTATTTTTTATTTTTGGGAGGAATCCGCAATGAAAAAATCTTTAGTTTTAGCAATGGCAATGGCT
>UMKB01003260.1_pt1 | contig 41698 bp, 39 predicted proteins | sample 1966171 | NCBI WGS metagenome assembly UMKB01 (sample SAMEA4836164, study PRJEB28245) | human gut metagenome | biome: gut microbiome; material: fecal sample | place: Denmark | collected 2008 | reverse complement strand
CAAATGATCTATCAATTTGTTAAAGCAAATAATATAATAACAACGCAGCAGGTAGTAGATATAAGCGATTCGATTTCTACAATACAAGGTGCAGTAGTTGCGATAAACAGACTTATAAAAAAGGGCTTGTTAAAAAAGAATAGACAAGGGAGACACGTGTTTTATACACTTGAATGATGCTGAGTATTTGAAGCATTGTTTAAACTGTCCCCCTTGTCAAGGACATTTTGAATTAGTGTAGTGCCTATTTTTTAGACACCTACACAAAGATAATATCCCTGATTTGGGACATTCCATCGTTGGGGTATCCGTAGAAGTGGACACATGACAGTGTTGACAATTGGAGAAGAGAAGTGGTGTAGTAACTGGGAGATGTTGGTAATGAAACATGAAAATTAATGTTTGGAAGGTATAATTAGAATATGTTAATGGATTATGAAGGTGAAAAGACTGGAAACAAAGAGCCGACAGGTGTATCTGCGTGATGCGAGATACAATACCTGTCGGCTTTAATATTTTGAGGATGGTAGCATAGTGTTTTGGGTGCTACTCATCCCAGCCTTCGTAGAATCGAATGTTTACGGAGATGATGCGGACGATGTCTTCCGGGGTCAGGTCGAGGTCGGAGGGGTCGGAGATGCTGGGAAGGTTTGGTTCTTCTTCGTCCAGTTCTACGGTGATCCAGTTGTAGGCGGCTTCGTTGGCATTCTCGATGGCTTCGTCCAGAGTATCTCCGGTGGAGGTGCAGCATTCGAGATCCGGAAAGTAGCCGTTGTATGTTCCGTCTTCATTTTTGCGGAAGACAGCAGGGTACATAAATTTCATGGGTAAGACTCCTTTGTTTTTGATTCTGTGATTTAGTATAATAGTGTCTGAAACAGCGTTTAATAGTTTGCTCCAAACTTTTTTTAGTATACAACATCTTTTAATGATTGGCAAATAAATGCGGAAAATATAAATAAGAAAATCAAGTCCTTTTCAGAAAACAACAGTTGAGATGAAGGAAAATCAGAGATATAATAAAAGAACAGAATCTGTCAGAAAAGAGTACAAAAAGCAGGAGGGTTTTAACATGAGGAAAAATTTAGGAGCAAAAGCATATACATATCCACAGCCGGTATTTATCCTGGCAGCTTACGGAGAGGACGGAACACCGAATGCAATGAATGCAGCTTGGGGCGGGATCAGTGATGAAAAAGAACTGACCATGTGTATCAGTGCCGGCCATAAGACAACGGAAGATATTCTGGCGAAAAAAGCATTTACCGTAAGTATGGCAGATGCTGCTCATGTGGAAGCATGTGATTATGTGGGAATCGTTTCCGGAACCAAAGAGCCGGACAAATTCGCAAAAGCAGGATTTCACGCAGTAAAATCAGAGTTCATAGATGCACCACTGATCGAAGAACTCCCGATTGCCGTAGAATGCAGACTGAAAAGCTACGACCCGGAAAGTTGCCGGATGGTGGGAGAAATCGTAAACATCAGTGTGGATGAGCGTGTACTGGATGCAAACGGTAAAGTGGATGTGGCAAAAGCTCAGCCAATTACGTTTGATCCGTTTAACAATACCTATGTGGTACTGGGGGAAACCGTTGGAAGAGCATTTCATGATGGAATGAATCTGAAAAAATAATGTAACTGTTCAGTAACTTCACAGTTAAGATTCGATGAAGAGTTATCTTCATGACAGAAATAAGAAGATGATTCTGGAAAGTATAAAGGAAATAAAATTTTAAGTGAAAGACTCGATGCTGGATTTTAGCAGTATCGAGTCTTTTTGTATGAAAATTGTGAAAATATAATAAAAAGAGGAAGAAAAGTGAAAATATTTGTTGCGAAATACACAATAACGGGATATAGTATAAGTAAAATTGTATTTTGTAAATGGAGAAAGATATGTTAGCCAGACTGGAAATGAAATTAAAATGTGAGGAAGAGTTAAATTACCAGATGAGTTCGCTTTTTCATGGTGTTCTGATGGAACTTTTACCAAAAGAATATGCAGATTATTTGCATCTGTCGCAGTTGCATCCATATACACAACATTTGGAATATAAAGAAAAAAACTGGTATTGGGTTGTGTGTTGCCTGAATAAAGAAACAACGAAAACGATAATTCAGGATACGTTGTGGAACACAGAAAAAATTGAAATCAAAAAAAGAGATATGGAGATTTTTATTGGACAGAAAAAGTATGATGAAGTTTCATATCGGGAATTAATGGAAGAATTTTATGAAAAAGATGCAAATCGTTATATACAGCTTCATTTTATTTCTCCTACAGCGTTCAAGCAACAGGGAAAATATGTTTTTTACCCGGATCTGCGTTGCATTTTTCAGAGTTTGATGAATAAATATGATGTCGCAGTTCAGGAAGAAACGATGTTGGATAGAGATACATTGGAACAGTTATGTGATGCGGCGCAGGTGATCCGGTATGATCTGAAAAGTACAAGCTTTCCCATGGAGGGGATAAAGATTCCGGCTTTTATCGGAAAGATTACAATTAAAATGAACGGAACACAAACGATGGCGAACTTTGCCAACATGCTTTTCCGATTTGGAGAATATGCAGGAGTTGGAATTAAAACAGCCATTGGAATGGGGTATATAAAAATGACAGAAGAAAGGGGAAGAAAATGATTACAGACAGGCAGATAAAATTAATCATCGGAAGTCTATTACATGATATCGGAAAAGTTGTATACAGAAGTGGCGATGGAAGAAATCACAGTCAGAGTGGATACGAATATCTGAAACAAGAGACAGATATGCAGGATACAGAGGTGTTGGATTGCATAAGATTTCATCATGGAAATCATCTGAAAAATGCGAATATTGAGTCAGATGCGTGTGCATATGTTACCTATTATGCGGACAACGTAGCAGCTTTCACAGATCGCAGAGAAGCAGAGAATGGAGAATACGGATTTGACAAGATGGTTCCACTTGCCAGTGTGTTTAATATTTTGAACGGAAATCATGGGAACAGTCATTACGCGATGAATGTTTTAGATCCCCGAAATGGAATTAACTATCCGACACAGGATCCTGTTGTCATGAATGAAACATTTTACCGACAGGTAATACAAAATGTAACGGACAATCTGAAGGGGATTTCCTGGGATGAAGAATATATCAATTCTTTGTTGTCAGTATTGGAGGCGAATTTAAGTTATATTCCTTCTTCCACGGCAAAAAAAGAATTGACAGACATTTCCTTGTATGATCATGTAAAAATGACAGCAGCGATTGCTTCCTGCGTGGAACAGTATCTGGAAGAACAACAGGAAAAAGATTATAAAAAATGTCTGTTTACGGAGGCACAGGAGTCATATAAAAAAGAAATGTTTCTTTTGTATTCTATGGATGTGTCGGGAATTCAAAACTTTATTTATACCGTGGGAGAAAAAGGTGCTCTGAAAGGGCTGCGTGCAAGAAGTTTTTATCTGGAAATTATGATGGAACATATGGTAGACGAGTTACTTGAAAAACTGTTTCTTTCCAGAGCGAATCTGATATACACAGGTGGCGGTCACTGCTATATGTTACTTTCCAACACACAAAAGACACGTAATGTGATTGAACAGTATGAAAAAGAGACGAACCAGTGGTTGATGGATCATTTTGATACGGCTCTTTATGTGGCGTGCGGATATGCAACAGCAACCGCGAATGCATTGCGAAATGTTCCGGAGGGCAGCTACTCTGAATTGTATCTACAGATATCGAAAATGATTTCAACAAAAAAATCTCACAGATATACAGCGGATATGATTCGTTCTCTGAACAGAAAACAGAAAGAAGGGGAGCGTGAGTGTAAAGTATGCAGGAGAGTTGCAAAGCTTGTAGATGATAAATGCAGTACTTGCAATGCACTGGAAAAAATGTCAGGCAACATTTTAGATGAAAAATATTTTACTGTTTTGTGTGAAAACATACCGGATGCTTTACCGCTTCCCGGAGAGAAATATTTGGTAGCGGATACAGAAAGCAGACTTTTAAAACACATGAACCAGGATACTTATGTCCGGGCATATACGAAAAATAGTATATATACAGGAAAACATATCACTACAAAACTCTGGGTTGGTGACTATACCACAAAAAATACGTTTACAGACTTTGCGAAACAGGCAGAAGGTGTAAAGCGAATCGCTGTTTTGCGGGCAGATGTAGATAACCTGGGAACGACATTTGTATATGGATTTCAGAGGGAAAACAGAGACGATCGGTATGTTACGCTTTCGAGGACAGCTACGTTGTCGAGACAGTTGTCGCTTTTTTTCAAATGTTATATCAATCAGATACTGAAAAATGGAGAGCCGGATATTTTCGGCAAGGAAACAGGCAGAAATGTTACGATTGTATATTCCGGTGGTGATGATGTTTTTCTGGTGGGAGCCTGGAATGATGTAATCGCTGCGTTTATGGATCTGAGAGAAGCATTGGAACGTTTCACGCAGGGTACGCTGCATATTTCAGGTGGAATTGGTATTTATCATGAAAAATATCCATTGAATGTTATGGCGAAAGAAGTGGAAGAACTGGAAACGGCGGCGAAGGAAGTAGATGGAAAAAACGCAATCACTGTTTTTGATGATACGCAGACGTACTGTTGGAATGAATTTTTGCAGAATGTAACAGATGAGAAAATCAGGGTATTGGACAACTATTTTAAACAGACGGATGAGCATGGTATGGCGTTTTTGTATCATCTGATGGAATTGTTAAGACGAAACAGTGAAAAGATTAATTTTGCAAGATATGTGTATTTGCTTTCAAGAATGGAACCGGACGAGAATAAAACGTTACAAAGAAAAGCATATCGGGAATTCTCAAAGAAAATGTATGAATGGAGTAAGAAACCCAAAGATCGAAGAGAGTTGATTACAGCGATTTATCTGTATGTTTATCTGCATCGGAAAGAGAAGGAGGAAGAAGAATGAAATTGACAGAGGAAAACTATGTAGAAATTGCAGAACAGGTGATAAAAAAACTTCATGAGGAGAAAAATCAGAAAGGTCAGCCAATAGGAATCGTAACGACCTCTAAGATCAGAAATCTTTTATCTATGACAGCAAACATATACAATGATGTTGTAAATACTAAGAGTGAACATCTTTCCAATGAAGTGATAGGACGTATTAATTATCTGAAACTGAGATTTGTATATGAGGCAGGACGGGAACAGAAGGTAAAACGTCTGGTAGAAACAGCACAGATCTTACAATGTCTGGATGCGATTAAGGGTAATAGGTCACAGTATATTTTATTCAGCCGGTATATGGAAGCATTGGTAGCATATAGAAAATTTTACGAAAAAGATGAATAGGGGGATATGAACATGTTTGCAAAGATAGAAATCAGCGGAAAATTAGAAGTAGTTACCGGATTACATATTGGTGGTTCCAGTGCATTTTCAGCAATTGGAGCAGTAGACTCACCAGTTGTCAGAGACAGCAGAACGAACATGCCGATGATACCCGGAAGCAGTCTGAAAGGGAAAATGAGAACATTACTTGCGAAAAGATATAATCAAACCGTGGCGGCTACTCCGGATGATGATGCAGATTGCCTGACGGAACTTTTTGGAAGCGCGAAAAAAGGAAGAGTAAAAACCAGTAGAATTTTATTTTCGGATATGTTTCTGGAAAATAAAGAAGAATTAAAACAGGTTGGTGTAGAGGATCCGGTGGAAATTAAGTTCGAAAACAGTATTAATAGAGCGACAGCAGTAACGAATCCAAGACAGATTGAAAGGGTGGTTCGAGGCGCACAGTTCCCGTTACAGATGATTTATGAAGTGAAAGACGAAGAAACCCTGTATAAAGATCTTGAAATCCTGAAAGAGGGGTTTCGACTGTTACAGTACGATTATCTTGGCGGAAGCGGATCAAGAGGGTACGGAAGAGTGAAAATTACAGATGTATATCTGGACACAGTAGTTGGCGAGATTCCAGATGAAGTCATGAGAAAATGTGAACAGATTATGGAAGACTAAAGGAGCGTATATGGAATATTCAATCTATAAATTAGATTTTCAGACAGGAGTTCATTTTGGAACCGGAATGCTGAATGAAAGCGCATATACGTTTCAGGCAGATCAGTTATTTTCTGCAATGTTTATTGAAGCATTGAAGATGCAGAAAGAAAAAGAGTTCCTAGATATGACCCAGCGAGGGAACTTGCTCTTTTCAGATGCCTTTCCATATATCGGACAGCAGTACATGGTTCCGAAACCGATGATTTATATAGAACCTCAGAAAAAAGGGCAGTCAGAACAGAAAAAAGCATATAAAAAATTAAAATTTCTTCCGATAGAGCAGTTGGAAAATTTTATGAATGGAACGATGGATGTTTCCGTAGATCCGTTAAAAGAGTATGGATCTTTTCAACAACAGACAATGGCGAGGGTAAGAACAGAGGAGGATACGTTGCCGTTTCGAGTAGGAACGTATTTTTATTATCCGGATTGTGGGTTATATATTATTCTTGGTTATACGAAAAAAGAAGAGAAATATCTTGCGGAAGAACTCTTGGAATCGCTAGCGTATACGGGTATCGGAGGTAAAAAGTCAACAGGACTTGGGAAATATATTCTGCGACCGGTAAAACTTCCGGAAGTATTCGAACGACATCTGAAAAAAGATGCGGACAGAATTATTTTGCTTTCTGTGGGGCTTCCACGGGATGGAGAACTGGAAAACGCACTGGAAGGTGCATCTTATCAGCTGATAAGACGTTCCGGTTTTATATCCTCAGATACCTATGCAGAGGAATTGAGAAAGAAAAAAGATTTATATGTGTTTGCAGCCGGGTCATGCTTTGAACATCGATTTGAAGGAGATATCTATGATGTTTCGGACAATGGAAGTCATCCGGTATATCGTTATGCAAAGCCACTCTTTATGGGGGTGTAGGTATGAAGGAATATTTAAAAACATACAGGATAAAAATTACGGCGTTATCCCCGATTCATATAGGATCGGGAGAAAAAATAAATAAAAAAGAATATATCTATCTGCCACGCAATCATCAGGTGTTGATTCCGGATATTGAAAAAATGTATGGAGATTTACAGAAAAAAGGTCTTGGAAAAGCGTATATGGAATATCTGTTATCGAACGGCAGCCGGGGACCTGCATTGGGACAGTGGTTAAAGCAATCACAGGTGCCTGTGGCACAATATACTGCATGGAAAAAATATGAGATGGATGCAGGCGAGGTATTTGTTGCGCAGGCGGCACGTCCGAAAGAGATCGATGCTTTTATCAAGGATGCGTATGGAATGCCGTATATTCCGGGAAGTAGTATAAAAGGAATGATTCGAACCGCTCTTATCGCCTGGGAGATAAGAAAAGATCCGGAAAAATATACAGCGAATAGAGAGAAAATTGCAGCGAGTTCCAGAGAACGGGCGAATAGAAAAGTGTGTCTTTCCAAAGAGACAAGCGCACTGGAGCAGCAGATCTTTTATACATTGAACAGAGATCAGAAAAAAATGTCAAGTGCAGTGAATGATAATCTGGCCGGGTTACGTGTGGGAGACAGTTATCCGATTCCGGTAGAACAATTGACATTAAGTCAGAAAATCGATTATACTCTGGATGGACAGGAAAAACCATTACCACTTTTAAGAGAGACACTGAAACCGGGTACGGAGATAGAGGCTGATATTACAATTGATACAACGCTTTGCCCGTATACGATGGAAGATATCATAAAAGCGCTGGATTTTTTTCAAAAAGTCTGCTACAAATATTTTTATTCCAGATTCCGCAGAGGTACTGAAAAACCGGGAATCATCTGGTTGGGTGGAGGCTGTGGTTTCCTCTCCAAGACGATTTTGTATCCGCTATATGGCAGTCAGGCGGTCAGAATTATCGATAATATTTATAAAAATACGTTGGGAAATTCATATAGAACGCATAAACATGCAAAGGATATTGGTTTGAAAATAGCACCTCACGTATGTAAGTGTACAAAATACGAGGGAAAATTGTATGATATGGGTATGGGATATATGACATACCGACCAATTTAAAACAATATTTTGCCCCGCAGCCCATAAAATAAAGGATTTTGAAGAAAATATGTATTTTTTGGAAAGATTCCGCAAATGGATCCGGTTTCCGCCGCAAACCCGTCTGGAAACCACGAGATTCAGGGGGCTGCGAGAGGCAGGGTAGATAGAAAAGAACCCCGTTGAGGGGACGAAAACTATGTTGGAAATAACACAAAAGAAAATACACATATCCGTAGATAGAAAAGAACCCCGTTGAGGGGACGAAAACTCCCATTCCAAAATCTTTGCAATCTTCTAATCGGTAGATAGAAAAGAACCCCGTTGAGGGGACGAAAACAATGCAGTCTGAAAATCATAACCTCTCTCTTCAACCGGTAGATAGAAAAGAACCCCGTTGAGGGGACGAAAACGTATAACTGTTGCTGTAGCTTCATACAACTGTTCTCCGGTAGTAGATAGAAAAGAACCCCGTTGAGGGGACGAAAACGTATTTTCTTTCACATCCTCAAACAGCATATATTTGTAGATAGAAAAGAACCCCGTTGAGGGGACGAAAACTCAAGTCCTGGTTTTACCGTCTGGATTGCTTCTCGTAGATAGAAAAGAACCCCGTTGAGGGGACGAAAACATTTTTAAACGGGCAACATCTGATTCAGGGTAAGCGGGTAGATAGAAAAGAACCCCGTTGAGGGGACGAAAACTTTATTAGAAAAGATATGATACAATATGATTGATAAGTAGATAGAAAAGAACCCCGTTGAGGGGACGAAAACCAATATAGTTACTTCCTTTAGTGTTAGAATCAAAAATTGTAGATAGAAAAGAACCCCGTTGAGGGGACGAAAACGCGAGTGCCATTTCAACTATTATTCTAAAAACTAGGTAGATAGAAAAGAACCCCGTTGAGGGGACGAAAACAGTTTAGTGAATACAGGTGCAAGCAAATCTTTAAGTGTAGATAGAAAAGAACCCCGTTGAGGGGACGAAAACGAGTTACTGTTCTTGTGACCATTCTTTCTCTCATAATCGTAGATAGAAAAGAACCCCGTTGAGGGGACGAAAACACGGCTATCCCGTCCGCCCCTGAGCTTATCTGTATTATAGTAGATAGAAAAGAACCCCGTTGAGGGGACGAAAACTTATTTATGAAAACAATTGTATGATTTGGTTCTCCGGTAGATAGAAAAGAACCCCGTTGAGGGGACGAAAACGGTTTTCAGAGTTGCGATGGAAGATTTGATGAGTTCGGTAGATAGAAAAGAACCCCGTTGAGGGGACGAAAACGTTCTTGTTACCATTCTTTCTCTTGCCATAATCTGTAGATAGAAAAAGAACCCCGTTGAGGGGACGAAAACAGGTATTTTTCAATTTCTGTGTATTTCTGATTCGTGTAGATAGATAAGAACCCTGCAGAGGGGACGGAATTAGTGATTTATATTTGAAAGAGGTGAAACAGTAATGAGTTATCTTTATGTATGTGAACAGGGTGCAAGTATCGGGATAAAAGAGAATCGATTCCAAGTAAAATATAAAGATGGATTGTTAAAAAGTGTTCCAGCAGAAACCTTAGAAGTCATTGAGGTATTTGGAAAGATTCAGATTACAACACAATGCCTGACCGAGTGTCTGAAACGGGGAATCAATGTGATCTTTTATTCAACGAACGGGTCTTATTTTGGACGATTGATTTCAACTACCCATGTAAATGTACAGCGGCAACGAAAACAGGCGGATCTTGGAAAAAACAAAGAGTTTCAGCTCGATTTCTCAAGGAAAATCATAGATGCCAAGATTCACAATCAGATTGTAGTATTGAGACGATATGCAAGAGGAAGGCAGCAAAATGTTGAACGGGCGATTGCGGAGATGCAAAATATGCAAAGAAAGTTGCCACGTGCGGTCAGCATAGAACAGATTATGGGATATGAAGGAACAGCTGCAAAAATATATTTCAGGACTTTAGGAGAACTGATCGATCCGGCTTTTCGTTTTTTAGGAAGATCAAGGCGGCCTCCTATGGATCCTTTTAATTCCATGATCAGTCTGGGATATTCTATTATTTTGAACGAATTGTATGGAAAAATAGAAGGAAAAGGATTAAATCCATATTTTGGAATTATGCATAAGGATCGTGAAAAACATCCAACATTAGCCAGTGATTTGATGGAAGAGTGGAGGGCAGTACTGATCGATACGACGGCGTTGAGTATGTTGAATGGGCATGAACTGACAACAGATAATTTTTATACGGACACAGAATACCCAGGAGTGTATCTGGATAAAGAAGGATTTAGAAAATATATCCAGAAGTTGGAGATGAAATTCAGGTCGGACAACAAGTATCTCTCGTATATTAATTACAGAGTAAGTTTTCGCAGAGCATTAGATATGCAGGTGAATCAGCTGGTAAAGGTAATTGAAACAGGAGATGTAAATGAGTACTCACCGGTCATAATTCGATAAAAACAGGAAAATACGAATGGAAAATTATTTTTGGAATACGGAAGAAAATTATAAAGAGAAAAAACTATATATTCTGGTGATTTATGATATAGTAAATAACAGACGGAGAGTTGCTTTTGCCAAGAAAATGAATGGTTATGGATTCCGCGTACAGAAGTCGGCATTTGAGGCTATGATTTCGGATGGTATGTATCGGAAGCTGATCGATGAGATACCAACATTGATTGATAAATCAGAAGACAGTGTACGCGTATATAAGATTCGTGGAACCGGAGAAGTGAATCTTTTCGGATTGAACCAGAAAATTGAAAATGAGGAAGTTATTATTATATAAAGAGGAAAACAAATGAATAAGACGATTTTATTTACCCCAGTAGGAGGAACGGATCCTATTTCATCAACGAACTGTTATGATGGATCCATGTTACATATCTGTCGGGTTTACAAACCGGATATAGTTATTATGTATATGTCCAAGGAAATGCTAGATTATCAGGAGAAAGACAATCGATATCGGTATTGCCTCGATCATCTGATGAAATTACAGAAACGGAAAATGGAATATAGAATTATTGAAAGACGAAATCTCACGAAAGTACATGAATTTGATTATTATTATCAGGATTTTCGAATGATCATTGAAAAAATTCATGAAAATATGGACGACTCAGATACACTTCTTCTGAATGTATCATCGGGAACTCCAGCGATGAAAAGTGGATTGCTTGTATTGCAGACATTGGGAGAATTCCCGGCCAAACCGATTCAGGTTGCAACACCGGAGGAAAAGATTAATGAACATAGTCACAAAAACTATAATGTGCGATTGTTATGGGAAAAGGACATAGACAATCGAGAAGGATATAAAAACAGGTGTAAAGAAGTAGCCTGTCCAACGCTGTCGAAAATAAAAAAAGAAGAAATAATAAAAAAACATATTTCTGTCTATGACTATAAAGCTGCTATTGATGTTGCGGATACATTACCGAAGGAAGAGACGAGAAACTATAGTGATTTGCTGTATTTAGCAAACTCAAGAATTTTACTGAATTTTTCTAGGGTAGATGAACTTATAGAAAAAACAAAATTGCAGTGTTTGCCAGTAGAGGACACAGAGGAAAGAAAATATTTCGAGTATGCGCTGAGTACAGACATAAAATTGAAACGAGGAGAGTACGCTGATTTTATACGTGCAATTACACCGTTAATAGTAGATTTGTTTGAAACTATTTTGAAAAAAGAATTTAATATTGATATCAATGATTACTGTGAAATAAATGGAAATTCAGTAAGAAACTGGTCAATAAGAAAATTATCAGGAACTGTAATTGGAAATTTGTTAGACAGACAGTATCGTAATGGATTTAAAGGTAAAGAAGTATATTCAGATCATCTTCGAATGATAATTGCTGGTTTGTCAAAAGATCGTCGGTTAATAAGAACAGTAAATGAAGTAAGAAAAGTTGAAAAAAATATTCGAAATCTGGCAGCTCATGAAATCATATCGATTACAGATAGGACTATCGTAGAAAAAACGGGATATACAGGCGAGAAGATTATGAACATGATAAAAGAACTGTTTCACTATACGGGAATAGCGATTCGCAAGGAATACTGGGATTCTTACGATGATATGAATCAAAAAATATTACAGAAAATCGGGTAATAAGATATGAAAGAAGACAAAACCGAACAGCACTGGGACAAGCTGCTTCATATCCGCACCAGTGGAAGAGATGATTCTCACTCGGATCAGTACCGATATCCCTATGAGCCAACACCATATACTGTATTGCAACGCCTTGCAGATTTCGGGTATATCCGAAAGCACAATCTGTTGTTGGATTATGGCTGCGGAAAAGGGCGGGTGGATTTCTTTTTGTCCTGGCAGACCAGATGTCAGTCTGTCGGGATTGAATATGATGAGCGGATCTATGAAAATGCACAGAAAAATAAAGAGACAGCAGTTTCTTCCGGACGGGTATCTTTTGAAAAAGTGGATGCGACAGAATTCGTTGTCCCGGATCAGGCGGACAGAATGTATTTTTTTAATCCGTTTTCTGTAGAAATTTTGCAGCATGTGATAGCGAGAATACTGGAGTCCTATTACCGGAATATGAGACCGATCCAACTGTTCTTTTATTATCCTTCGGATGACTACATAGCGTGTCTGATGGATGTGGAAGAGTTACAGTTTGCAGATGAAATTGATTGCAAAGATCTTTTCCCAGGAGAGAATCAGCGGGAAAGAGTCGTAATATTCGAACTGGGAGAAATCGCGGGTTGAAATATTGAAAGTTAAAGAACGTGAAGGAGGAGAACATTATGGGAGATCATGAAAGGGGAAAGCTGGATGACAGTGGATTCCACTATGACGGCTGTGCAGGAGATCCCTGTGGATGCGATGGAGGAAGCAGAGGTTCACCGAGAAGAGGTGCGGTGGAGATGGTCTGTGGATAATTGTGGGTCTGATCGTGGTTTTTGGAGGGGTAATCGGACTGGCAGAACTGACAGGAATACCGCTGGAAAACTGGTCGACAGGGATAATACTTTTAGTGATGTTTCTTCTGTTTCTGTTGTTTGGAGTGATTATTCTTTTGTTTTATTAAGAATAGAAAGAATATTCAGCATAAAAACATCACAAAAAAGAAAAAAAGATTGACAATCAAGTATACTTGAATGTTATCATAAAAGTAAACAAAAAAGAAAGAAGGGTTTTTACAATGAGTGTTGATGAAACAAAAATGCCGAAACTCGGTTTCGGGCTGATGAGACTGCCGGAGAAGGACGGGGAACTGGATCTGGAGCAGCTTTGTAAGATGGTGGATGCGTATATGACATCCGGAATGAACTATTTTGATACTGCATATATGTACTGCGGAGGAAAATCCGAGAGCATTATCAAAAAAGCGCTTGTAGAGCGTTATCCGCGTGACAGCTTTACACTGACAACGAAACTGCCACAATGGATGATGGATGAAGGAATCGACGGAAGAGACCGGATCTTTAATGAGCAGCTGGCACGTACCGGTGCGGGATATTTTGATTATTATCTGTTACATAGCGTAGAAGACGGAGCAAACTACGAAGGTTACGTCAAATACGACTGTTTCAACTGGGCGATGAAGAAAAAAGAAGAAGGACTGATCCGTCATTTCGGTTTCTCTTTCCATGGAACACCGGAACTGCTGGATAAAATTCTCTCCGAGCATCCGGAAGTAGAGATCGTACAGATCCAGATGAATTATGCAGACTGGGAGAATCCGCTGGTACAGTCCGGTCGACTGTATGAAGTTCTTCGCAGATACAACATGCCTTTCCTGGTTATGGAGCCTGTCAAAGGCGGTTCTCTTGCCAGTGCGTCTCCGGAAGTAGAGGCAGAGATGAAAAAGATCAAACCGGACGCTTCCGTAGCATCCTGGGCACTGCGCTTTGCGGCATCTCTTCCGGGCGTTGCCACAGTATTGTCCGGCATGTCCAACGAAGAGCAGATGAATGACAACCTGAAGACATTTACCAACTTCGAACCACTGTCGGAAGAAGAGCGGAAAGTAATCGAAAAAGCACAGGATGAACTGAAGAAAAATCCAACCGTTCCGTGTACTTCCTGTCGGTACTGCTGCGATGGATGTCCACAGCAGATTTCCATCCCGGATGTCTTCCGTGCGTTAAATACCATCCGTCTGTATGGAGAAAAAGATCGTGCACAGTCTTATTATGAAAAACTGACACAGACTTCCGGAAAAGCAGGTGACTGTATCCAGTGTGGCCAGTGTGAGAGTGTCTGTCCGCAGCACCTGTCCATCATTTCATTACTGGAAGAAGCATCGGAAAAACTTGACAAATAATAAAAAACGGTTCATCAATACCCGAAGAGAATGATAGATGCGTTAAATATGTTTTCTGTATTGCTTTTTGTTGGGGAAAATGTTAATATATTAGCAAATGAACACGAAACAAAGAATACCTGCAGAGGTGAGAAGACGCACTGCAGGTATTCTTCTGCAACAGAAAGGAACAACATATGAAGACAACACTGATTATCATGGCAGCAGGGATTGGTTCACGGTTCGGAACAGGAATCAAACAGCTGGCAAAGATGTCGGACAACGGAGAGATCATCATGGATTACTCGATCTATGATGCAAAAGAAGCAGGATTTGACAAAGTGGTTTTTGTAATCCGTAAAGATATTGAAGAAGAGTTCAAAGCGGTGATCGGAAACCGTATTGGTTCTCAGATCGAAGTGGAATATGTATATCAGGAACTCACTGATCTGCCGGAAGGCTTTACTGTTCCGGAAGGACGTAAAAAACCATGGGGAACAGGTCAGGCAGTACTGGCGTGCAAGGACGTAGTAGAAGAGCCGTTTGTGATCATCAACGCAGACGATTACTACGGAAAAGAGGCTTTCGTAAAACTGCATGATTTTCTGGTAAATGGGAAGCAGGAAGGCGAAGTCCTGAATATGGCAATGGCAGGATTTGTCCTGAAAAATACTGTCAGCGAGAACGGAGCAGTTACCCGTGGGATCTGTACCGTGGATGGCGATGATATGCTGACTGATGTTCTGGAAACATCCGGTATCGCAATCGAAGCAGACGGAACAGTAGTCTGTGACAGAGAAGAAGTAAAGTCCTGGATCACACCGGATGTTCACGTGTCCATGAATATGTGGGCTGCTTATCCGGAATTTCTGGACAAGCTGGAGAGCGGATTTGCAGAATTTCTGAAAGACGAATCCAGAGATCCGTTAAAGAAAGAATATCTGATCCCGATCATCGTGGATGGTCTGTTAAAACAGAACAAAGCGACAGTGAAGGTGCTGGAGACACAGGACAAATGGATCGGAATTACTTATAAAGAAGATACAGAGTTGGCACAGGCAGGCTTCCGTGAAATGATTCGTTCCGGTAAATATCCGGCAAAGCTGTGGGATTGATTTTGAGAAAATAAAAGAGAAAATGACAAAGCATCAGGGTGAAAATCGGAGATATGGGAAGTCCCAGAATCTGATTTTAACCTGGTGCTTTTTCAGTTACGTGGATAACTGGTCAAAGTCCGTTCGGTTTCTGGGCTCTTTCATAATTTTACAAAAGTTCAGGAATCCGCATGGCTGTAAAAGTGAGACAAAAAGGGCGGAAAAAGAAAAGGGGATGACATTTTGGCAGAGTTTGTATATAATAGAGGAAGCGTCAGCGAGATGAAAACGGAAAAAACAAAGGAAACAGGAGAACAGAAAATGAAAGCATATGATTATGTTGTAGTAGGATCCGGTCTGTACGGCGCCGTATTTGCCCGGGAAGCGGTGAAAAAAGGGAAAAAGGTGCTGGTGATCGACAAACGCCCAAACATCGCGGGAAATGTATATACGGAGCAGATGGAAGGGATTCATGTACATAAATACGGTGCCCATATTTTCCATACCAACAATAAAAAAGTGTGGGACTATGTGACATCTTTTGCGGAATTTAACCGCTTTACGAACTCCCCGGTGGCAAATTACAAGGGTGAGCTGTACAGCCTGCCGTTTAATATGTATACCTTCAATAAGATGTGGGGTGTGGTGACACCGGAAGAGGCAGCAGCCAAGATCGAAGAACAGAGACAGGCAGCAGGCATCACCGAGCCGAAGAATCTGGAAGAGCAGGCGATCTCTCTGGTTGGAACAGATATTTATGAGAAACTGATCAAGGGTTACACACAGAAACAGTGGGGACGTCCGTGTACAGAGCTTCCGTCATTTATCATTCGCCGTCTGCCGGTGCGTCTGACTTTTGATAACAACTACTTCAATGCGTTGTATCAGGGAATCCCGGTAGGTGGTTATACAAAGATGGTTGCCAATATGCTTGAAGGTATCGAGGTAGAACTTGGTGTGGATTATCTTGAGAAGAAAGAGTATTATGACAGTCTGGGAGAAAAAATCGTATATACCGGACCGATCGATGCATATTTTGCATATGAACTGGGTACACTGGAATACCGTTCGGTACGATTCGAGACAGAGGTACTGGACAAACCGAATTTCCAGGGAAATGCAGCTGTGAACTACACAGATGCAGAGACTCCATGGACACGAATCATCGAACATAAATGGTTTGAGTTCGGAAAAGATGAGAATGGTCAGGAACTTCCGAAGACAGTCATCAGCCGGGAATACAGCTCCGAGTGGAAACCGGGCGATGAACCTTATTATCCGGTCAATGATGAAAAGAACGGAAAACTCTATGAAGAATATAAGAAACTTGCTGAGAAAGAAAATGATGTGATTTTCGGCGGCAGACTGGGTGAATATAAGTATTATGATATGGATGCGGTGATCGCAGCGGCACTGGATATGAGTGAGAGAGAGCTGGGATAATTGCATTCTGGTTATGACAGACATTTATGTATAAATATCTGAGGAAAACTAAAAACAGTGTAGTACAATGTTTGATTTCAAACCGTACTACACTGTTTTTAGCTAAACAATATATCATTTGCGTCGATAATCAGACACACTCTAGAACTCAATCTCCTTCAGATACCGTGCCACAGCATCCTGCCAGGTAGGAAGCGGCTCGAATCCGTTTTCTACGAGTTTGGATTTGTCCAGGCGGCTGTTGAACGGACGTTTTGCTTTGGATACGCCGTATTCAGCAGTGGTAACCGGAGCGACGGACACGCGGTCTTCGGAATACTCCTCACGTCCCATTGCGACAGCCTGACGGAAGATTTCTTTTGTGAAATCATACCAGCTGATATAGCCGCCCTCGTTGGTTGCGTGATAATAACCGTATTTCTCTGTCTCGATCATGTCGACCAGCAGTCGTGCCAGATCGTAGGTATAGGTAGGAGTACCGATCTGATCGGAAACAACGGTCAGCTTGTCGTGTGTCTTTGCTACGTTCAGCATGGTTTTGATAAAGTTTTTTCCGTTCTTACCGAATACCCATGCGATACGCACGATAAAATATTTATCCAGAGTGGAAGATACCGCAAGTTCTCCGTCCAGTTTGGTCTGTCCGTATACATTTAACGGTTTGTAATCTTTGCAGTCCGGTTGCCACGGTTCGGTTCCCTGTCCGTCAAATACATAGTCGGTGGAAATGTAAACCATTTTTGCATCCAGTTCTTTGCAGACAGAAGCGATATTAGCAGTTCCATCTACGTTAATGGCCTTTACTTTTGCCTGTTTGTCTTCATCCTCTGCCAGATCAACCGCAGTCCATGCAGCGCAGTGAACGACAACATCCGGGTTGATCTCGGTAAGGGTCTTACAAACAGCTTCTTTGTCTGTGATATCCATGGCAACGTAAGGCATGGTTGTGACCGGGCTTTCGTCCTGTACACCGCTGTAGGAAGGAGCGATATCACTTCCGATTCCTTCATAACCTCTTTTTGCCAGTTCATTCATCACATCGTGTCCCAGCTGTCCGGCAACACCTGTTACAAATACTTTCATATTGTTCTCTCCATAATCTATCTGCCGTAGCTGCGAAGCAAGAGTATATGCCTGGCAGAACGGCAGATTTTAAATGATTTATTAGTTCTGTGTCACGGTACGCACCGATAGGAATTAGCGGTTTGCGTACATTTTCTCATAGTAGTTCTGGTATTCACCGGAGATGATGGTTTCCCACCATTCTTTGTTATCCAGATACCACTGAATGGTTTTTTTGATACCGTCTGCGAATTTGGTTTCCGGCAGCCAGCCCAGTTCGTTGTGGATCTTGGTCGGATCGATGGCATAACGCATGTCATGACCTTTTCTGTCAGATACATAGGTGATCAGGCTTTCCGGTTTACCCAGTTCTTTACAGATGATTTTTACGATATCGATGTTTTTCATCTCATTGTGACCACCGATGTTATATACTTCGCCGACACGACCGTTGTGGATGATCAGGTCGATCGCTTTGCAGTGATCTTCTACATACAGCCAGTCACGGACATTTTCACCTTTTCCGTATACAGGAAGTGGTTTGTCATTCAGTGCATTGGCGATCATCAGTGGAATCAGTTTTTCCGGGAAATGATACGGTCCATAGTTGTTGGAGCAGCGGCTGATGGTAACAGGCAGACCATAAGTACGATGGTAAGCCAGAACCAGAAGGTCAGCACCTGCTTTGGAGGAGCTGTACGGGCTGCTGGTGTGGATCGGAGTCTCTTCGGTAAAGAACAGGTCCGGGCGATCCAGAGGCAGATCTCCGTATACTTCATCGGTAGATACCTGATGATATCTCTTGATACCGTATTTTCTGCAGGCATCCATCAGGACAGCAGTACCTTTGATGTTGGTATCCAGGAATACTTCCGGGTTCTCGATGGAACGGTCTACGTGGCTTTCTGCTGCGAAGTTTACAACCATATCCGGATGTTCTTCTTCGAACAGTTTGTATACAGCTTCACGGTCTGTGATGCTTTCTTTTACAAAACGGAAGTTCGGGTTGTCCATAACAGGAGCCAGAGTGGACAGGTTACCTGCATAAGTCAGGCAGTCCAGGCATACGATCCGATACTCCGGGTATTTTTTCAGCATATGGAAAATAAAGTTGCTTCCGATAAATCCGGCACCGCCGGTAACAATAATATTCATAATATTTCTCCTTTTGGGTGTCAGGCACCATTAAAAATTTAATAACAAATCCGGGAACGCAGCGGTATTAGCGGCGTGCATCCAGATATTTGCCGTTCAGAACGTCCATCAGATACTGACCGTACTGATTTTTTTTCAGCAGTTCGTATACTTTCAGAACTTCTTCTTTTGAGATCCAGCCGTTTAAGTAAGCGATTTCTTCCAGACACGCGATTTTTCTGTGCTGGTGAGTTTCCATGGTTTTTACGAAGTTGGTAGCATCTACCAGACTTTCATGTGTACCGGTATCCAGCCAGGTAAATCCCTGTCCCAGAAGTTCTACATTTAACTGTCCTTCTTCCAGATAGATGCGGTTCAGATCGGTAATTTCCAGTTCGCCACGTGCACTTGGTTTCAGGTTCTTAGCGTATTCCACTACTTTATTGTCGTAGAAATACAGACCGGTCACACAGTAATTGCTCTTCGGATGTTCCGGTTTCTCTTCGATGGAGATGGCTTTTCCTTCACTGTCGAATTCTACGATACCGAAACGCTCCGGATCGTCCACGTAATAACCGAAGACAGTAGCACCTTTTCCGGTTTTTGCATTTTCTACCGCTGCGTGCAGACGTTTGGTCAGTCCGTGACCGGCGAAAATGTTGTCACCCAGAACCATAGCTACAGAGTCATCACCGATGAATTCTTCTCCGATGATGAATGCCTGTGCCAGTCCGTCCGGACTTTCCTGTACAGCATAGGACAGATTCACACCGAACTGATGACCGTCGCCTAACAGCTCTTTGAAACGCGGGGTATCCTGCGGGGTGGAGATGATCAGGATATCACGGATGCCTGCGTTCATCAGAACAGACATCGGATAGTAGATCATCGGTTTGTCATAGATGGGAAGTAACTGTTTGGAAGTTACCATGGTCAGAGGATAAAGGCGTGTGCCGGATCCTCCTGCTAAAATGATTCCTTTCATGAGTATTCTCCTTTCAGATCATTTGTTATAACTATTCAGTAGGTAGTATTCCGCGAGATGTTTTGGCATGAATATGTCAAAATCCCAAGACATACAAGTCAAAATGCCATCACCGAAGGTTTAAATGCATTTTGACTCGTAACTGTGAAGGTACTGAACAGTTACCATTTGTTTTTTCAGTTCCGTATCCTAAGATGATACCATTATAAAAGGTGACCTTAGGTCATCTTCAAGCATTTTTTTAAAATTTTGGTAAAATTGTTGGTTTTTACTTATAGGACAGAGAAAAACAGAAGGAAAATTTAGTAATTGCAAATAAAAATCCCGGCATCTTTTGTGATATGCAATCCTTTTTCTGTTTTTTTCTTTACAAAGGAACGAAATTCTTTGTAGTGGTCAAGCAGGTACTGATTCTGATTGCCGTGGCAGGAGAGGATATAGGAGATCAGAGGCTCCGGGTCGGACACCAGAAGACCGTCTTCATAAGAGATCCATTCCACACGGGAAAACCACGGTTCGAGCACCTGTGCACCGTTTTTGCGACCGAATTTCTCATATAATTTGTTGGCGGAGAGCACGATCCGCGCATCAAACCGGCTGACCAGCTGACTGATTTCTTTCATATGAGAGTTGCCATAGGTACTGCATAAGAACCGCCCACCCGGTTTCAGTACCCGCCGGACTTCTTTACACACATTTTCCAGATTATCACAATAGAACAGCACGTGGTTGGCGATCACGAGGTCATAGCTTTCGGAAGACGCCGGAATCTTTTCACAGTCAAAAGCAGCGAAAGAAAACCGGGAATCTCTGGCTCCCAGTGCACGTCTTGCATCGCGCAGCATCCCGTCTGAGATGTCGGAGAGGGTAAGGTGGATGTTCTGAGGAAGCAGAGAGATGTTTTGTTTCCATAAAGCACCGTCCCCACATCCCAGTTCCAGAACGTTCATGCCGGACTGCAGATGGCACTGTGAATAGATCCACGGAAACCATCCTTCTTTATTTATAGAGTATAAACTGTGCAGTTTGATTCGGGCGGCGATGTTGGTGGCGTTCTGATACTGATTCTTCATACTCTTTTCCATACCGGTCAGATGGATCAGATCAAGCATCTGGTTCCAGTCGATGGTGTGCTGGGTCTGGATTGCATCGGAAGTATCCTGAATCGCCTTCTCCACCAGCTGTAATTGTTCAATCCGGTCGCGCACCAGTTTCAGCTGTACATCCAGAGAATCCCGCATAAAATGATAGTCCGTATCATTGATCGTCATATCCCGGATATCATCCAGCGAAAATCCCAGAAACTTCAACAACAGGATCTGCTGCAGCCGCGCCAGATCCTCATCCGTGTAAAACCGTGCACCTGCGTCACTTACATAGGAAGGTTTTAAAATATTCTGTTTATCATAATAACGGATCGTCCGAAGCGTCACATGCGCCATACGGGCAAATTCCCCGGAAGAGTAGTAGCCCTCTTTTTTCATAGATTATACGCCTTTCTGTGTATGAAAAAATAATTACGAAAATAGATAAAAACAGTATAGCAGACGGGGGGAGAGAAAGCAAATTGGTCTTTTTCGATAAAAACGAAAAACCCCGTGTGATAAAAAACAAAAATAGCAGGAAATAAGGAGAAATATTCGTGACAAAACAACAGACTGATGGTAGAATATTCCAGATAAGGGGTGTCATGGGGCATGCCTGATTTTTGATTTACGCGAGCAACGAGCCAAAGTCCGTGCTTGCACGAGACCTTGGCGACTGCCGCGATAACGAGCGTCAGCGAGTGTACGCGAGCAACGAGCCAAAGTCCGTGCATACACGAGACCTGGGCGACTGTCGCGATAACTTGAGAAACTCGCGGAGCGTGTTTCTCATAGTTTATTTGAGTTACAAGTCAGAATCTGACCTCGTATGAAACCTTGATGATCGTCACGACAACGAGTAAAATTTTCGGAGTGTATTTTATCTCGTTTCAGAGAAGGTTTTATGGAGATAGGGCATCAGGAAGCATTGTGGCCGGGATGTATGGCACATTCTTATAAAAGTATATTTAAAGACAGAATAAACAGGACAGAAGGGGGATTTATGCTGGGAAACGTAAGGAAAAAATTTATTGGAGACAAGCAGTTTTATAAGATGGTACTTGCCATCGCCATACCGATCATGATCCAGAACGGAATCACAAACTTTGTAAGCCTGCTGGACAACATCATGGTTGGTCAGATCGGAACGGAGCAGATGTCGGGGGTTGCTATTGTCAATCAGCTGATATTTGTATACAATCTGTGTATCTTTGGCGGAGTGTCCGGTGCAGGAATCTTTACCGCACAGTATTTTGGACAGAAAGACGATGAAGGTATCCGTCATACCTTCCGGTTCAAATTATGGGTATCCGCGATTCTGACTGCGCTGGTTATTGTGATTTTTATCATCGGTGGAGAAAGTCTCATCCAGATCTATCTGAACGGCAGCAGCGATGGCGGTGATCTGGCGGCTGCACTTCGCTATGGAAGACAGTACATGCTGGTGATGTTATGCGGACTGCCGGCCTTTATGATGGTACAGACATATGCGAGTACGCTTCGCGAGTGCGGAGAGACGATGGTGCCGATGAAAGCCGGTGTGACAGCGGTTCTGGTGAATCTGGTATTTAACTATCTGCTGATCTACGGAAAGTTCGGTTTTCCGGAACTCGGTGTTGTCGGTGCGGCGATTGCAACGGTGCTGTCGAGATATGTGGAGATGGCGATCGTTTTAATTTGGACCCACAAACACAAAGAAATCAATACCTATATCGTCGGACTCTACAAGACCATGAAGATTCCGGGATATCTGATAAAGAAATTTATCATCAAAGGCTCTCCGCTGCTCTTTAACGAGACACTGTGGGCTGCAGCACAGGCTACACTGATGCAGTGTTATTCGGTGCGCGGGTTGAGCGTAGTAGCGGCGTTCAATATTGCGAATACGATTGCAAACTTATTTAATGTAGTATTTATCGCCCTGGGTGATTCGGTAGCCATAGTGGTAGGACAGAGGCTGGGTGCTGGCAAGATGGATGAGGCAAGGGATCTGGACAACAAGATGATCGCCTTTTCTGTGATGTGCTGTACCGGTGTTGCGATTGTGATGTTCCTGATCGCGCCGCTGTTTCCACAGCTGTATAACACTGACAGTACGACAAGACATCTGGCAGAATACCTGATCATGACACAGGCAGTCTTTATGCCGCAGAATGCATTCCTGCATGCGACATATTTTACCCTGCGTTCCGGTGGCAAGACAGTGGTCACGTTCTTTTTCGACAGCGTCTTCGTGTGGATCGTCAGCGTGCCGATCGCCTTTGTGCTGAGCCGGTTTACCGGTTTGTTTGTAGTAGTGATTTTCGCATGCGTCAATATTGCAGACTGGATCAAATGCGTGATCGGCTTTGTACTGGTTAAGAAAGGCGTCTGGTTGCAGAATATTGTGTCGCAGAAAGAATGATAAACAGTTTCGGGCATGGTGAACAATAAAAAGAAAAATAGCAGAAAAATAAGACTTGCAATTTAAAATATGGTAGTGTATAATGTTTGACGTATGAATAAACGAGATGGTCCTCTGTTACAAAAGGTATTAAGAACATCCAGGAACAAAAGGAGAAAAAAGATGAACGAAATTATTAAAAACATCGAAGCTGCTCAGCTGAAAGCAGAAGCACCGGCATTCAACGTTGGTGACACCGTAAAAGTTTATGGTAAAATCAAAGAAGGAAACCGCGAAAGAATTCAGATCTTCGAAGGTATCGTAATTAAAAAACAGGGCGGAAGCTGCCGTGAAACTTTCACAGTAAGAAAGAACTCTAACGGTATCGGCGTAGAAAAAACATGGCCGCTGCATTCTCCGAACGTAGAGAGAGTAGAAGTAGTAAGACGTGGTAAAGTAAGACGTGCAAAACTGAACTACTTAAGAGACCGTGTTGGTAAAGCAGCTAAGGTAAAAGAACTGGTAAAATAATTCACAGGTAGAGGAGCAGGGGCAAATACATCATGTACTTGCCCCTGTTTCCGTTTACGCGGGCAATGAGTCAAAGTCCGTGCTTGCACGAGGTCTTGACGACTGCCACGATAATGAGTAAATTTTGCGAAGAGTATGTTATCTCGTTATCGCGTTACTGTGGGAAAACTCTGAGGCAAATGAATATGGGATTTTTTAAAGCAAGGTATGTAAGAGACTATGTGGCAGCTGCCAAGTTAAAAGCAGCTGTTATCTGGGCGGCAGAGATCGCAGCGGTGCTTATCCTCGGCATTGTACTGGCGGTTGGTTATGGAAAAATCACCGTTATGCAGGAAGGTTCTATGGATCCTACGTTAAATGCAGGAGATGTACTTCTGGTCGATCGCATGGCATACAGATTCAGTACGCCGAAGAGGGGAGATATCATCGTATATAAAACAGGCGATGATAAAAAAGCAAGTACACATATCAAACGGATCATCGGACTTCCGGGAGAGACGATACAGATCAAGGACGGACAGATCCTGATAGACGGGGAGACCTATCAGGAAGACGGCGAATTTCCAGGGATTGAAAATGCAGGAGTTGCTGAAACGAAGGTGGCACTGGACAGCGGAGAGTATTTTGTGCTGGGTGATAACCGGAACAACAGTGAAGACAGCAGATACGCCGATATGGGAAATGTCAAGAAAAGAAATATCATCGGTAAGGTCTGGTTTATTGCGTCACCGTGGAGCAGGTTCGGATTCGTATAGAATGAGGTAAGCAGATGAATTTACAATGGTATCCAGGTCATATGACCAAGGCAAAACGGCAGATGCAGGAAGATCTGAAACTGATCGATCTGATCATCGAACTGGTGGACGCCCGCATCCCGTTAAGCAGCAGAAACCCGGATATTGATGAACTGGGTAAAAATAAGGCAAGACTGATCCTGTTAAACAAATCAGATCTTGCAGATGAAAGATATAACGAGCAGTGGTCCGCGTATTTTCAGAAAAAAGGATTTTACGTGGTAAAAGTGAATGCTAAATCAGGCGCGGGACTCAAGTCTATCCAGGGCGCGATCCAGGAAGCTTGTAAGGCAAAGATCGAGAGAGACAGAAGAAGAGGAATCAAGAACCGTCCGATTCGTGCAATGGTTGTAGGTATTCCAAATGTAGGTAAGTCCACATTTATCAACTCCTACGCAGGAAAAGCCTGTGCAAAGACCGGAAACAAACCGGGTGTGACAAAAGGAAAGCAGTGGATCCGTTTGAATAAGACACTGGAACTTCTGGACACACCTGGTATCCTCTGGCCGAAATTTGAGGATCAGGAAGTGGGAAAACGACTGGCGTTTATCGGATCTATCAAGGACGAGATCCTGAATCTGGAGGAACTGTCTCTGGAACTGCTGGATTATATCCGCACGAATTATCCGGGCCTGTTAAATACCCGTTACGGTATCGAGGAAGAGGGCACACCGGTATCTCTTCTGGAAGCAGTAGCGGATAAGAGAAAATGTCTGATCCGCGGGCAGGAGATCGACTATGCGAAAGCGGCAGGAATCGTGATGGAAGAATTCCGTAACGGTAAAATCGGAAGAATCACACTGGAATTTCCACCGGTTGAGGAGGAAACTGCACATGAAGACCATCCGGGAGATTAAAGAAGAATTACAGGCGGCGTCGGGAACAGAGAGAGAAAAACTTCTGGAACTGTACCGGGAGGATACCCGAAGCGGCGTAGTCAGTCTGGTGAAAAAATACGACCGGGAAAAAGAACTGCTGGAGAAAGAAAAACAGCGGATTGAAGATATGAAAGTCTATGAGAACACCTACAGTCACGTGGGCTGGATCTGCGGCATCGATGAAGCAGGACGTGGCCCGCTGGCGGGACCTGTTGTGGCAGGTGCGGTGATCTTGCCGGAAGACAGCAAGATCCTCTGGCTGAACGACTCCAAGCAGCTGTCAGCAAAGAAAAGAGAAGAACTCTATGATGTGATCATGGAAGAAGCGATCAGCGTTGGTGTTGGGTATGCAAGTCCGGCACGAATCGATGAAATCAATATTTTACAGGCAACCTATGAAGCGATGCGTGAAGCCATCTCAAAACTGGCTGTCAAGCCACAGATTCTGTTAAATGATGCGGTGACGATCCCTAAGATCGAGATTCCACAGGTGCCGATCATCAAAGGGGACGCCAAAAGCGTTTCAATCGCAGCTGCAAGTATCATCGCGAAGGTCACCAGGGATCGGTTAATGGCAGAATATGATAAGATCATGCCGGAATATGGATTTGCATCTCATAAGGGATACGGATCGAAAAGTCATATCGAAGCGATTCGGCAATACGGTCCGTCGCCGATCCACAGAGCAACATTTATCAAGAACTTTCTGTAATCCGGGATGGATGGAACCACTGATTTTGGATGAAAATGTCTGAAAACAAAACAGATCACGTAATTCAGCTTTCTGCAAAATAAGAGGAAACTATATTTGAATAAAAGAAAAACAGGACAGGAGCAGGAGGTGAAAGCCGCCTGCTTCTTGAAAACACAGGGATACCAGATACTGGAACGAAATTACCGCTGCAAAAAAGGAGAGATCGACCTGATTGCCCGGGAGGGGCAGTATCTGGTATTTGTGGAAGTGAAATACAGATCAACAAACGAAAGCGGTCTGCCGGAAGAAGCCGTAGATCTGCGGAAACAGCGACAGATCTCCCGGGTGGCAGCCTGGTATCTGACAGAGAAAGGTCTGGATATCTATATACCGTGCAGATTCGATGTGGTGGCGATTGAGGGAGAAGAGATCCGGCTTTACCGGGATGCATTTCTCTACCAGGGTTAAAAGAAGAAATCTGGGAGACAGAAACATCTGCAAATATGGAAAAACGGATAGAAAGTCTTTCAAAAAAGATGAAATACAGAAAACAAACAGCCAGTATCAGAAAATAAAACAGTACAGCAGGAGAGCAGATTATGGACATTCATTGGAAACAGGAATATACAGGAGATATGGAAGTCAGAAAACGTGATGGTGTAACTTACCTTTCTTATCCAAGACTGGAACGGGAATCCGCCATTGTACACGGTTTCAGCACCCGTCTGGGCGGTGTGAGTGAGGGCTGTCTCGGAAGCATGAATCTCAGCTTTTCCAGAGGTGACAACCCGGAAAATGTACTGGAAAATTACCGGAGAATCAGCAGAGCCATCGGATTTCCGGTAGAAAGCATCGTTACTTCTGATCAGACTCATACGACAAATGTGCGCCAGGTAGGAAAAGAAGACTGCGGATGCGGCGTCCTGACACCACGGACCTTTCACGACATCGACGGCCTGATCACTAACGAGCCGGGTGTAACTCTTGCTACGTTTTACGCCGATTGCGTCCCCTTATATTTCTATGATCCAACCCACAAAGCCATCGGTCTGTCCCATTCCGGCTGGCGGGGAACTGTAGGAAACATCGCAAAAGCAACCGTAGAAGCCATGCAGAAAGCCTATCACACCGACCCGGCAGACCTCATCGCAGCCATCGGTCCCTCCATCTGCCAGGACTGCTACGAAGTAAGCGAAGACGTCATCGAAGAATTCCGCCAGGCTTATCCGGAAACCCTCCACAAAAAGCTCTTCTACCGGAAACCCAACGGAAAGTACCAGTTAAACCTCTGGGAAGCCTGCCACCAGAACTTCCTCACCAGCGGTATACGTGAAGAAAATATCCTCACCCCCAACCTCTGCACCTGCTGCAACCCCGATTTCCTCTACTCCCACCGCGCCTCCCACGGCAAACGAGGAAACCTCGCAGCCTTCCTGGGACTACGATAAAGAAAGAACCATATACATAGAAAAACACTGTGTACGCTCAAATAACCATTATTATAATGGAAAATTGAGTTGTTACACAGTGTTTTTATGTACAAATATAATGTGATTATATGCAGAAAATTACTATCGATATATGCATTTAAAGACAACTATCTAAAAACATCAAACACCTTCCGAAAAGTAATCGAATTTCCGCCAACATCAGTAAACGATCCGGGGATCAGGGGCTGGAAACACTTTGTGAGCGGTTAGAGAAAGATTTTAGATCCGGCGCTTAGAAGAACTTGACAGTGAGCGGCTCTCCGCGAACTGGCACATAGTTCTTCTTAGCGACTAGCTAAAATTTTCTCTGCTCACGTTTCCAGCCCCTGATCCCCCGGGTCGTTTACGTACGCCTTAAAAAAACTTTTCTAAGAAACTCTATTTTTTCTCTTCTCTGTTCTTAGCAAGCAATTTCGTAATCTTAGAAGTCGTAGACCGAACCTTCTCAACCGAAACATCATGATTCAGAGTATCCATAATACTTGCCAGATATTTACCCATAGCAGCAGGCTCATAATAAGGACGATCCAACAACTCCGGTGTATGATAATTCAGGTCCGTAGTAATCACTTTATGGATATAACCCTTTTCATAATACTCATCAAACTTCTCCAGTCCATCTGTAAACAGACCAAACGTAGTACAAACAAATACACGATTTGCATTCCGATCTTTCAGCTGTTTTGCCACATCCAGCATGCTCTCGCCGGAAGAAATCATATCATCAATAACGATCACATCCTTGCCGGCTACAGAGTCGCCCAGGAACTCATGAGCAACGATCGGGTTTTTACCATTTACAACGGTAGAATAATCACGACGTTTGTAGAACATACCCATATCAACACCAAGAATATTGGAGAAATATACAGCTCTTGCCATAGCACCTTCATCCGGGCTGATGATCATCAGATGTTCGTTGTCGATCTGCAGATCCGGTACGGAACGAAGCAGCGCTTTCAGGAACTGATAAGTAGGCATGAAATTATCAAAACCGGACAGCGGAATTGCGTTCTGTACACGAGGATCATGAGCGTCGAAAGTGATAATATTGGAAACACCCATACTAACCAGCTCCTGCAGAGCCATTGCACAGTCCAGAGATTCACGTTTGCTGCGTTTATGCTGTCTTCCTTCATACAGGAACGGCATAACAACGTTGATACGGTGAGCTTTTCCTGTAGCAGCAGCGATGATACGTTTCAGATCCTGGAAATGATCATCCGGAGACATATGATTTTCATAACCATTTACTTTATAAGTGATACTGTAGTTGGTGATATCGCAAAGAATGAAAAGATCCACTCCACGGATAGATTCGTTGATGACACCTTTTGCTTCACCGGTACCGAAACGAGGGCAGTCACAGTCAATAAGGAAAGATTCCTCTGCATATCCTGACCATGCGATGCCGTTAGTCCGGTGCTCCATAAGCTCTTTACGGAACTGAACCAGATAATCATTGACGGTTTTTCCCAATTCTTCACAGCCTTTCAGCGCTGCGATTTTAATAGGTGCGACTGGAATGGATTTTTCCAATAAGTCTAAGTTTGCCATAATAACCTCCAAATAAAGTGATTTAACCTGTTGTATTTTACACGATTTTTACAGACATAATAGTTATACCATTAGAAACTAAAGCCCGTCAAGAATATGTAGAATTCTTGTGAAAAATAACGGGAAAAACAGTATTTTTCGGCTTTTCCTTGACAATTCGGGGCGGTTTCTATATAGTAAGGTAGCGGAAAGAACCTGAAAATGTTCGTAAGTGTTCAATACTTGTAACTGTTCAGTACCCTCACGGTTACGAGTCAAAATACCTCGCGGAATATTTCCGGTGGAATAGTTATAATTGTTCTTACCAGGAGAACGGAGAAAGTTGAATGAAAAAAAACAAACATATTATAAAGATGGTTCAGCCCGGGAGTATAGCCGAAGAACTGGAGATCGAACCGGGAGATGAACTGATTTCCATCAATGACCAGAAGATCGAAGATGTTTTCGATTATCATTATCTGGTAAACGATGATTATCTGACAGTACTGATCCGTAAGACCAACGGGGAAGAATGGGAACTGGAGATTGAAAAAGATTATGAGGAAGATCTGGGGATCGAGTTCGATAATGGACTGATGGATGAATATCGTTCCTGCAGAAACAACTGTATTTTCTGTTTTATCGATCAGATGCCGCCGGGGATGCGGGAAACTTTGTATTTTAAAGACGATGATTCCCGCCTTTCTTTTTTGCAGGGTAATTATGTAACACTTACAAATATGAGTGATCATGACATCGACCGTATCATAAAGTACCATCTGGGGCCAATCAATATTTCTTTCCAGACAACCAATCCCCAGCTTCGCTGTAAGATGCTCCATAACCGGTTCGCCGGGGATATTTTTCCAAAGGTGCAACGGTTATACGAAGCCGGAATTGAAATGAATGGTCAGATAGTTCTGTGTAAAGGCGTGAATGACGGAGAGGAACTGGAACGGAGTATCCGGGATCTCAGCCGGTATCTGCCGCATCTTCGAAGCGTCTCGATCGTTCCTGTGGGACTGAGTAAATACAGGGATGGTCTGTACCCACTGGAGCCATTTACAAAAGAAGATGCTCAAAATGTACTGGAATGCGTTCACAGATGGCAAAAAATGCTGTATGCTGAATATGGCCTGCATTTTATTCATTGCAGTGACGAATGGTATATCCTGGCAGAGCAGTCCATGCCGCCGGAAGAACAGTACGATGGATATCTGCAGCTGGAAAATGGCGTAGGTATGCTGCGGCTTTTAGATACTGAGATACGGGAGGCGGTGCAGGGTCTGGAGGGAAATGACACGCTTCGACATTTTTCGGTAGCGACCGGAAAACTCGCAGCACCTTATATAGAAAAGAATATTTCGTATGTTCAGGAAAAGTTTCCGAATATTCATGGGACGGTCTATGCGATCCGAAACGACTTCTTTGGTCCGATGATCACCGTATCCGGTCTGATCACAGGACAGGATCTGATCGCACAGCTGAAAGATCAGGATCTTGGGGAACGGCTTCTGATCCCGTGCAATATGCTTCGTGCGGGAGAAAATGTGTTCCTGGACGATATTACCGTAGAAGAAGCAGAAGAAGCGTTACAGATAAAAATCACTGTGGTAAATGAAGATGGTGCATCTTTTGTACACGCAGTGGTAGATGATACAATATTGGAAAATCATAAAAGGAGGCAGATCTATGAGCAAGCCGATTGTAGCAATTGTGGGACGACCTAATGTGGGTAAATCCACATTATTCAATGCCCTGGCAGGAGAGACTATTTCCATTGTAAAAGATACACCGGGTGTAACAAGAGACCGTATCTATGCGGATGCAACCTGGTTAAATTACAGTTTTACACTGATCGATACCGGCGGTATCGAGCCGGAGAGCAAGGATGTCATCCTGGCGCAGATGAGAGATCAGGCACAGATCGCGATTGATACCGCAGATGTTATTATTTTTATCACCGATGTGCGCCAGGGACTGGTAGATGCCGATTCCAAAGTGGCTGATATGCTGAGAAGAAGTGGCAAACCGGTACTTCTGGTGGTGAATAAAGTAGACAGCTTTGCAAAATTCATGCCGGATGTATACGAATTCTATAATCTTGGCATCGGTGATCCGATTCCGATCTCCGCATCCAGCAAGCTGGGTATGGGTGATATGCTTGACGAAGTGGTAAAATATTTCCCGACCGAAGAAGAGGAAGAGGAGGAAAATGAGATTCCTCATATCGCTATCGTAGGAAAACCAAACGTAGGAAAATCCTCTATTGTCAATAAATTACTGGGACAGAACCGTGTGATCGTATCAAATGTTGCAGGAACCACCCGTGATGCCATCGATACCAACGTGATGTGGAACGGAAAAGAATATGTATTTATCGATACCGCAGGTCTTCGAAGAAAAAATAAGATCAAAGAAGAACTGGAACGTTACAGTATTATCCGTACCGTAACGGCTGTAGAACGTGCCGATGTGGTCATCGTGGTCATCGATGCGGTAGAAGGGATCACGGAACAGGATGCGAAGATCGCCGGTATTGCTCATGAACGTGGAAAAGGTGTTATCATTGCAGTGAACAAATGGGACGCGGTCGAGAAAGATGATAAAACCATTTACAAATATACAAATAAGGTTCGTGAAGTTCTGGCGTACATGCCGTATGCGGAAATCCTGTTTATCTCCGCTCAGACCGGACAGCGTCTTCCAAAACTGTTCGAGACGATCGATATGGTACTGGAAAATCAGACACTGCGTATCCAGACCGGTGTGCTCAACGAGATCATGACGGAAGCGATCGCGATGCAACAACCACCGTCAGACAAAGGGAAACGTCTGAAACTGTACTATATGACACAGGTATCCATCAAACCGCCGACATTTGTTATCTTTGTCAATGATAAAGAACTGATGCATTTTTCTTATACCCGTTATCTTGAAAACAAGATCCGTGAAGCATTCGGTTTCAGGGGAACTTCTCTGAAGTTTATCATTCGGGAAAGAAATGGTGAAAAATAAGAATTATTAGATCCGGGGAGGGATATTTATGGAACGGATTCTCTGTGTTCTGATCGGATATATCTGTGGACTTTTCCAGACCTCTTATCTGTATGGAAAAGTACACGGTATCGATATCCGTAATTACGGAAGCGGAAATGCCGGAACGACCAATGCACTGCGTACACTGGGCGCAAAGGCAGGAGCAATCACACTGCTTGGAGACTGTTTTAAATGTGTGGTTGCGGTTGTGATCGTACATCTGATTTTTGGGAAAAGCCATCCGGAGATGATCCGGCTGCTGGGAATGTATGCGGCAGCGGGAACGATCCTCGGACATAATTTTCCGTTTTACCTGAACTTTAAAGGAGGAAAAGGAATTGCTGCTACAGCAGGTCTGCTGTTATCGTTTGATCTGCGGCTGACACTGGTTGCAGCCATTGTGTTCCTTGCAGTATTTTTCCTTACCCACTATGTATCACTGGGATCTCTGCTGGTTTATGTGGTATTTGTGGCAGGTATCATTATCATGGGACAGAACGGACAATTTACGGGAATGAGTCAGGCAAATATTTATGAAATGTATGTGCTTGCCATCTTGCTTGCCATCCTTGCATATTACAAACACTGGCCGAATATTCTGCGTCTGATCCATGGAAATGAAAATAAAACATATCTGAAAAAGAAAAAAGCATAATGGAGGTGTCATATGAAGAAAATCGGCGTACTGGGAGCCGGAAGCTGGGGAACTGCCCTCACGTGGCTTCTGACAAATAACGGACATGAAGTAACTCTGTGGTCTATCATGGAAGCTGAAGTGGAGATGCTTCGCACAAAAAGAGAACATACTTCCAAACTTCCGGGTGTAAAACTGCAGGAAAGTATTCAGTTGACAAGCAATCTGGAAGAAGCAATGGCAGACAAGGATGTACTGGTACTGGCAGTACCTTCTCCATATACCAGAAGCACCGCACAGAAGATGGCACCATATCTGAAAAAAGGCCAGATCGTTGTCAACGTGGCGAAAGGTGTGGAAGAGCATACGCTGATGACCTTAAGTCAGATCATAGAAGAAGAACTGCCGGAAGCAAATGTTGCCGTATTATCCGGTCCGAGCCATGCGGAAGAGGTTGGAAAAGGTCTTCCGACAACCTGTGTGGTGGGAGCGAGAACGAGACAGATAGCAGAATATCTGCAGGAAATCTTCATGAGTCCGGTTTTCCGTGTTTACACAAGTCCGGATGTTCTTGGTATCGAACTGGGAGCGGCCTTGAAAAATGTTATCGCGCTGGCCGCAGGTGTAGCAGATGGTCTTGGCTACGGAGATAACACAAAAGCAGCTCTGATCACCAGAGGAATCGCAGAGATCTCCCGCCTTGGTATCGCAATGGGTGCACATGCGAGAACCTTTTACGGACTGTCCGGTATCGGTGATCTGATCGTTACCTGCGCAAGCGTACACAGCCGTAACCGTAAAGCGGGTTATCTGATGGGCAAGGGATATACCATGCAAGAAGCCATGGATGAAGTCAAGATGGTGGTAGAAGGGGTATATTCTGCGAAGGCAGCACTGGGACTGGCTGAAAAATATGGGGTGGAAATGCCGATTATTGCGGAAGTCAATAAAGTGTTGTTTGAAGATAAGAGCGCTGCGGATGCGGTGAATGAGCTGATGCAGAGAATGAAAAAGGATGAGCTTGGAGTTGAACTCTGGGATGATGAGAAATAGAAGAGTGATGTAAACAGACGCCCGCCCGGGAATCATTCCCGGGCGGGCTGTTTTTTATATACCTTAATCCTTTAGATCACGAATCCCTGCATATCCTCCGGTATCCCTGCACTTCTGAATTTCTCATCCAGGGCATCGATCGTCTTCATTTCCATGTCGGTCAGTTCGAAATCAAAAATATCTGCATTTTCCGCAATCCTCTCAGGATTTACCGACTTCGGAATAGCAGAGATTCCTTTCTGTACCAGCCACCGCAGACCTATCTGTGCCGGCGATTTTCCGTAAGTTTCTCCTATATGAATCATTGTATCTTTTTTGAGATAAGCCCCACGGGCAAGCGGTGCATAAGCCTGTACGGCAATGCCTCGTTCCTTACAATACTCGTACAGGTCAGACTGATTCCACAGTGGATGATACTCTATCTGATTCACTGCCGGAACGATTCCGGAAGTCTGAAACAGTGCTTCCAGATGGGAAATCTCAAAATTACTTACGCCAATCGCTTTTGCCTGACCGGATTCCCGGATGCGCTCCAGTGCCTGCCAGGAATTGATAAAACAACCGGGTACCGGCCAGTGGATCAGATAAAGATCCACATAATCAAGTCCGAGTCGATCCAGACTTCGTTGAAAGGCCCCGTCAATATCTCCGATTCGCTGTGCGGTATTCCATAATTTTGTTGTGATAAAAAGTTCTTTCCGTGGAACAGAAGAAGACCGGATTCCCCGCCCTACCCCTTCTTCGTTTTTATAAGCAGAAGCTGTGTCAATTAACCGATAGCCAAGATCCAGAGCGGTGGAGATAGCGCCTTCCACTTCACCGGGTGCGGTAGCTTTATATACGCCAAGCCCCAGAAGCGGCATGCTGGCATTTGTGTTCAAAGTCAATGATGGGATGTTTGACATGATGTAAACCTCCTCTCGTAACATCCGGCATTTCCGAAAAGCACAAAAATGACCGAAAATCCCAATTTCTATTCATTATATCATGGAAATGTGAAATAATTAGGGCGAAAATATTACGAAGCTGTGACATGAAGGCGATACGGAAGATCAAAGACCCTATCCCCGGGATAGGATAAACCATCAACGATACATGTTAACGAATTAACAAAGCAAAGCGTGAAAATCGGAGACTGCGTCATTTCTTACAAAAATCCCCTGTTGTATATAAAAAAGTACAGCTGAATTTATAAATATTTTGCATAGATTCTATTGAATACCATAGGGAAAAGGAGTATAATAAAACATAATTGACAAAAGATTGTCATATCCCCCATTGGGGGAAAAGCAGAGAAAGGAGTAGGACATGCACTTATTAAAAGATGAGAACGGAAATGTAATTCCACATGGTGATGGCCCTGCCCATAAACATGAGCATGACCATGGATGTGAAGAACATGCATGCGACGGATGCAGTGGCGGTTCTGACAAATGTAAGAACGAATCTGTAGCACTGTTAAACTATATGGTGGATCATAACGAACATCATGCAGCAGAACTCGATCAGATGGCTGACAACCTGGCAAAACTGGGTATGGATACAGCTGCAAAGCAGATCAAAGAAGCAGTAGCTGATTTCCAGAAAGGCAATCTCAGATTGCGTCTGGCACTCACAACAGTAAAAGAAGAGCTGAAAGAGTTTTAATCAGTGTTTTACAGACTGCATATGACATCTTGGTAAAAGGAGGAATAGCAAATGTGTCTGGCTACTGTATATAAAGAAAGCGATGATACTGTCATCTGCCGGAATGTAAGCAAGATTCTGGTAGAGGGTGAAAAAGTTATTATCCGCGATATCATGGGAGAAGAGACCAGCATTGAAGGAAAGATTCTGATGGTCGATCTCGCAAACAGCATTGTAAAATTACAGTGCGATTAATGATAAGGTCATAAGATGTAATAATCTTATAAGATAGATTCTAACTATTCAGTAGATAGTAACTGTGAAGAAACTGAGCAGTTACGATAGATTCTATATTGATAAGGCAGAACTTAATAACAAGAAACTATCAGAAAGGATAAGAAAATGTCACATGTAATTGCAGTCGCAGGAAAAGGTGGAGTTGGAAAAACCACACTGTGTGGACTTCTGATTCAGTACCTCTGCGAACAGAAAAAGGGACCGATTCTGGCAGTGGATGCAGATGCGAATTCTAATCTGAATGAAGTACTCGGCGTAGAGGTAGAAGCTACACTAGGTGATATCAGAGAAGAAATTGCCAGAGCGGAAACGGCAAAAGAAAATCCGATTCCTGCGGGAGTGAGCAAGGCTGATTATGCTGAGTTCAAATTTAATTCCGCGCTGATCGAGGATGATGACTTCGATATGCTGGTGATGGGACGTACCCAGGGAAAAGGATGCTACTGCTTTGTAAACGGACTGTTACAGGCACAGCTTGCCAAACTGCAAAATAATTATCCGTATATGGTTGTGGATAATGAAGCAGGAATGGAACACATCAGCCGCGGAGTTCTTCCGACTATGCAGACCGCTATTTTAGTCAGCGACTGTTCCAGAAGAGGAATCCAGGCAGTGGGACGAATCAAAAAACTGATCGAGGAATGCGATATGCATCCGCAGCAGATCGGGCTGATCGTAAACCGTGCGCCGAACGGTGTCCTTAATGAAGGAACCAAAGAGGAGATCGAGATCCAGGGTCTGAACCTTCTGGGTGTGGTTCCTCAGGATGAACTGGTATATGAATATGACTGCGAAGGAAGACCAACCGTTGAACTTCCGGAAGATTCACCGGTTCGAAAAGCGATGAGTGAAATCGTCAAAAAACTGAATTTATAATTCATTATCAATGCGGATATTACCGGAGATATTTTTCTCCGGAGTGTCTTCGCCCGGAAGATACACAAAACCACACTTCCGGGTGAAAGAATATATAATAGCCATAAAAGCGGAGAAAAGCGGAGGAATGGCTATAAAACAAAAGGAGGAAAAAAATGAGCGAATTTAAGATGACTACCGTTGAAGAGATGGAAGCAGCCACCAACCGTCTGTTGGAAACGGGAGCAAAAGTAGGAGCTGACGCATGGCAGTTCCGTGTAAAAAACCAGACACCACACTGTAAATTTGGTGAACAGGGTGTCTGTTGTAGAATCTGTGCAATGGGACCTTGCCGTATTACCCCGAAGGCTCCGAGAGGAATCTGCGGATGTGATGCTCACGGTATCGTAGGACGTAACTTCCTGAAATTTACAGCAGCTGGAGCAGCTACTCACTCTGATCATGGTCGTGAGATCTGCCACACTCTGTACTGTACAGCAGAAGACGGAAACTACAAAGTAAAAGATCCTGAGAAACTGCTTCGTATCGCAAAAGAATGGGGCGTAGAGACAGAAGGAAAAGATATCTATGATCTGGCTCATGAGATGGCTGAGACAGGTCTGATGGAATATGGTAAACCATTCGGATATCAGAGATTCCTGGACAGAATGCCGGAAGGACAGAAAGAAAAACTGATCGAGAACGAGATTGCACCGCGTGCGATCGACCGTGAAGTTTCCACTTCCTTACATATGGCTCATATGGGATGCTCTTCTCTGCCGGAAGCACTGGTAAAACAGTCTCTGCGTGCCGGTATGGCAGATGGATGGGGCGGTTCCATGATGGGAACAGAGTTCTCTGATGTCCTGTTCGGAACTCCGAAGCCAATCGATACAGAAGCAAACCTGGGTGTTATGGTTGCCGAGAATGTAAACATCGTTGTACACGGACATGATCCGAGCCTTTCCGAGATGATCTGCGAATATGCTGACAGCCCGGAAATGATCGCATACGCAAAAGAAATGGGAGCAAAAGGAATCACTGTATCCGGTGTATGCTGTACTTCCAATGAAGTAGCTATGCGTCGCGGTATTCCGATGGCAGGTAACTTCCTGCAGCAGGAAAACGTTGTTCTGACAGGTGCATGTGAAGCAATCGTTGTAGACGTACAGTGTATCTTCCCAGCATTAGGACCTCTGAGCAAATGTTTCCATACAAAATTCGTAACAACTTCTCCGATCGCACAGATGCCTGATTCTGAATTTATCCGTTTCAACGCTGAGACAGCAGGAGAAAACGCAAAAGCAATCGTAAAGATGGCAATCGAAAACTTCAAGAACAGAAAACCGGAACTGGTACATATCCCGGATATGAAAGCAAAAGCAACCGTTGGTTATTCTGTAGAAGCAATCGTAAAAACTCTGGATGGAGTTACCAACAGCCAGGTTGACGAAACCGGAACAACAAAACCACTTCTGGAATGTATTACTTCCGGTGTTATCCGTGGTGCCGTTGCTATGGTTGGATGTAACAATCCGAAGATCCGTCCTGACTATGCACATATCGAGCTGATGAAGAAACTGATCGCAAACGATATCGTTGTTATCGCTTCCGGATGTTCCGCGCAGGCAGCAGCAAAAGCCGGTCTGATGGACAAATCCGCGAAAGATATCTGTGGTGCAGGTCTGAAACGTGTATGTGAACTGGCTGATATTCCGCCGGTACTGCACATGGGATCCTGTGTAGATATCTCCCGTATGATGATCCTGGCAGCAGAACTGGCAAAAGATTCCGGTCTGCAGATCAATCAGCTTCCGGTAGTTGGATGTGCTCCTGAATGGATGTCTGAAAAAGCTGTCTCTATCGGTAACTACGTAGTAGGAACCGGTATCGATACCTTCCTAGGTGTTGATCCTTACGTATCCGGTTCCAGTGAAATGTGTGAACTGCTGACAGAAGGAACCAGAAAATGGACTGGCGCTGCTTATACAGTAGAAACAGATATCGAAAAACTGACCGATTTGATGATCGAAAGAATTGAAGAGAAGAGAACTGCTCTTGGTATTTAATCGATAAGATCGCTCATCTGTACGATGCCGGGATCTGGAATTTCCAAACCCGGCATCGGATACAAATATAATTATAAGGTGGATGACTAATTATGAAGATTGCAGTTACCGGTAAAGGCGGCGTGGGAAAGACAACGTTTGCGGCTACTCTGGCGCGTCTGTATGCGGAAGAGGGGCGGCATGTACTGGCAGCCGATGTGGATCCGGATGCGAATCTGGGACTGGCTCTTGGATTTTCAGAAGAAGAGCTGGATACGATCGTACCGATCAGCAAGATGAGAAAACTTGTAGAGGAACGTACCGGTGCTGGACCGGATAATCAGTATTACAAGATTAATCCGAAGGTAGACGATATTCCGGATGCATACGGAAAAGTGTGCAACGGAGTAAAACTCCTGGTTCTTGGAACAGTGGAGACTGGCGGTGCCGGATGTGTCTGCCCGGAACATGTGATGCTCAGAAGAATTATTAACAACCTGGTACTTCACAGAGGTGATGTAGTGGTGCTGGATATGGAAGCCGGTCTGGAACATATGGGTCGGGGAACCACAGAAGGTATGGATCAGTTCATCGTAGTGATCGAACCTGGATCAAGAAGTGTACAGACTTACAAGAATGTAAAACGTCTGGCAAAAGATCTCGGTGTGAAACAGGTACACGTGGTTGCCAATAAGATCCGGGATGAAAAAGATGAAGAATTTGTAAAAACACATATTCCGGCAGAAGATCTGCTGGGATTCATTCACTATAACACGGAGATTATGGATGCGGACCGTCAGGGCTGTTCTCCATACGACTACAGCAAATCGGCAGTAGACGAGATCCGTAAAATCAAAACGACCATCGATAAAATCGATGATTGCGATAAATAATCGTTTAGGAGGAAAAAACATTGACATTATTTGAAAGAGTATTCAATGGAAATGATGCTGTATACGGTCTGACTGAACAGGCAATTGATGCAGCAATTGCGCAGCATGGTGAAGAGAAAGCAGTCAGCTTTCCAAACACTGCTTACTGCCTGCCTTGCTATTACGCTGTAACAGGTGTAAAAGTTACTAATCTGAAAGAATTAAAGGAAGCACTGGGAGTTGTTAAAACTCTGATGACAAGAGAACCTCGTCTGAATGACGCTTTTATGTCTGGCGTTGCTACAGCACTGTGTGCGGAATTTATCGAAGCTTTAAAATATATTGACGGTGCTACTCCATACGAAGAGCCATTATACGGACATCTGGCAGATGCAGTGATCCGTGAGCTGGGTGTACCGCTTGTAACAGGTGATATCCCTGGTGTAGCTGTTATCCTGGGATCCGCTCCTACAGTAGAAGAAGGTGTTGCACTGGTAAAATCTTATCAGGCACAGGGTATCCTGGTAACACTGGTAGGCGGTATCTGTGATCAGGTAGCAGAAGCAGGTATGGCTACAGGCGCAAACGTACGTGTTATTCCGCTGGGCAAAGATGTTACATCTGTAATTCACGTAGTATCCGTAGCACTGAGAGCAGCTCTGATCTTCGGTAACGTAACACCTGGTGATTCCAAGACTCTGATGGAATACACCATGCAGCGTGTACCGGCATTCGTTAACGCATTCGCTCCTCTGGATGATGTAATCGTAGCATGTGGTGCTGGTGCTATTGCACTGGGATTCCCGGTAATCACCAACGAAACAGAAAATATCGCAAGAGTTCCGAAGAGCCTGATCGTTCAGGAAGATGTAAGCAAATTCAATGCAACATCTCTGGAAGCTCGTGATATCAAGATCAAGATCACAAACATCGATATCCCGGTAGCATTCGCATCCGCATTCGAAGGTGAGATCATTCGTCGTGGTGACATGCAGGTTGAATTCGATGGTTCCCGTGTTGACTGTGCTGAGCTGGTTCATACTGTTGATGCCAGCGAGATCGAAGATCATAAGATCACAGTTGTAGGACCGGAAGTAGACGACATGGAACTGGGAAGCAAAAACAGCATTGCATATGTTGTTAAAGTTGCCGGTAAAAACATGCAGCCTGACTTTGAACCGGTTATCGAGCGTAAATTCCATAACTACATCAACTGTATCGAAGGTGTATACCATACAGGACAGAGAGATATGCAGCGTATCCGTATCAGCAAAAACGCATTTGCTGCAGGATTCCGTCTGAAACATATCGGTGAAGTTCTGTATGCATCCGTTAAAAATGAATTTGAAGCAGTTGTTGATAAATGTGAAGTTATTATTTACACAGATCCTGCAGAGTGTACAAGAATTCGTCACGAAGTTGCTATCCCGACATTCAACAAACGTGATGATCGTCTGAAAAATCTGACAGATGAATCTGTAGATGTATATTACAGCTGTATCCTGTGTCAGGCATTCTCCCCAAGCCACGTATGTGTGGTTACACCGGAACGTCTGGGACTGTGTGGTGCCGTTTCATGGCTGGATGCAAAAGCTACCAACGAGCTGGATCCGAACGGACCTTGCCAGGTAATCACAAAAGAGCGTCCGATCGATGAAAGAATCGGTGAATATGAAGACGTTAATGAGGCTGTTAAGAGACTGTCTCAGGGTGCTCTGGAAGATGTATCCCTGTACTCTATCATGGAAAAACCAATGACATCCTGCGGATGTTTCGAGTGTATCTGTGGTATCGAGCCATTCTCCAACGGTGTATGTATCGCCAACCGTGAGTACGCTGGTAT
>UMKB01023407.1_pt1 | contig 43456 bp, 47 predicted proteins | sample 1966171 | NCBI WGS metagenome assembly UMKB01 (sample SAMEA4836164, study PRJEB28245) | human gut metagenome | biome: gut microbiome; material: fecal sample | place: Denmark | collected 2008 | reverse complement strand
GGCCGGAACGGCGACCTGGTTGCGAATACCCCGCACCGCTTATTCCCGCCAAGTCTCGGCGGACGTACCGTCGGACTCCAGTTCTCCCTGACCACCTCTGAAAATTCCCAAATCAGCCACAGATGCGAATATTCTTCCAGTCCTTTTAGTGCCTCTTCTTTGCGGTATTCTGGCTCGAATACAATTGTTCCTTTTGTACTTACAAGTCCCGACTGCCTTGGAATTCCAAATTTCGTTGGAAAGTCGGTATGGATTCTTGCTATATATTCTAACTTTTTCAACTGCTCCGCTCCTTATTCCTCACCCAGATATTCTTTCAATCTGGCAATCTCTTCTTTGTGCCCGGCATCATCAAGCGGCGTCTCCAGATAGAATGGCAGATCTTTAAGCTTCGGATGGCGCAGCACATTCAGAAGTGCCTCCAGCCCAATCTCACCTTCTCCGATCACTGCATGCCGGTCTTTCCTGGAACCGAAAGGCATCAGACTATCATTCAGATGAATCGTTCTTAATAATTCAAGTCCCAATATCCGGTCAAATTCATCCAGTACCCCGTCCAGATCATGGACAATATCATATCCCGCCGCAAACACGTGACAAGTATCCAGGCAGATTCCAATCCGCTCCGGGTGCTGTACGCCGTCTCGGATCTGCTTTAACTGTTCAAAACGGTATCCGATCTCTGTCCCTTTTCCACTCATTGTTTCCAACAGAACCTTAATATTCTCCGTTCCTGTAATCGCCTGATCAAGTCCACGGATAATATTGGTAATCCCGGCTTCTTCTCCGATCCCGGTATGACTGCCCGGATGGAATACCAGGTTTTCAATCTTCAGTTCGTCCATACGTCTGATATCTTCCCGGATCACCGTACAGGCAAATTCATATGTCTTTTCCGTCGCACTCGCCAGATTCATCGTATACGGCGCATGTGCAAGAACCGGACCGAATGCATGGCTTTTACGGATCTGCTGGAATTTCTCTACTTCTTCTTGTGCATAAGTTTTATAACTGGATCCACGCGGGTTTCTGCTGAATATCTGCATCGTATTGGCATTCATCTTTACTACATTTTCCGCAGTCTTCGCAATTCCTCCCGCAATGGACATATGTGTCCCGATTGTATACATTATTTTCCTCCAAAAAATAGGCGTCAGAGAACCAGCATACGCCAGTCCGCTAACGCTCATTATATCATGATTTTTATTTCAGCAAAAGAATCTCTTTTTCCGGCAGTTTCAGATAATCCGGAATGCCCTTTTCTGTAAGTTCGTCCCATAGATTTTTCTGTACATACCAGCAGATATCATCACTTTCTTCTGTCTCACCTTTTAAGAAATATTTCCATTCAAATGGAAATTCTGCCTTTCCTTTTTCTTTAACCGGAATGCAGTTATCTTCTCTTTCGCCCCACACCGGGATGAATTCGTGTGCACGAAGCCCGATATGTGTAATCTCTGCATCGATCTCCTGTTCCAGATGAAGCCTTGTGCCCCAGTCCGGGATCTCGATACTGTGTTCATCCAACCTTTTTACCTGAACAATGTTCTTACATCCGGTAAGCCTTGCTGCTTCCACCTGTTCTGGGCAGTCAAAGATTGCCTTTGTGTCACCGTAACAGATCTGTTTCCCGTCATCAATGACCAGAAGTTCCTCGCTGAACCGGTAGATCTCATCCCTGCTGTGGGACACCAGGATCACCGTTCCGTCATAATCGCTTAAGAGTTCCATCATCTCCTGCTGCAGACGGTCTTTTAAGAAGACATCCAGTGCCGAAAATGGTTCATCGAGAAGAATAACGGATGGTTCGTATGCCATGATCCTCGCCAGCGCAACTCTCTGCTGCTGCCCGCCGGAAAGCTCTCTCGGAAGTCTTTTTTCCAGTCCCTCCAGACGGAAATGACGGATCATCTTCTGTACCTGTTCCTGCTTCTTCTTTTTGTTACCGGCAAGTCCGGCTCCGACATTCTGCTCCACGGTCATCGTTGGGAACAATGCATAGTTCTGGAACATATATCCGACATTTCTCTTCTGTGGTTTTAAGCAGATTCTGGAATCAGAATCATACAGGACATGATCGCCAATCTGGATATGCCCCTGGTCCGGGTGCTCAATTCCTGCAATGCTTTTCAGAGTCAGACTCTTTCCGCTTCCGGAAGCACCGAGGATTCCGATTCTTTTCTTCGTGGATTTCCAGTGTACATCCAGCTCGTACTCTCCAAGTTTTTTATGTATCTTTACTTCCATCGCCATCTGTCGTTCCTCCTACCATCTCCGGATATTCTTCGTATTCTGACCGGTCACCAGATTCATAAGGACGATCAGCACGAATGCAACCAGCATAATGATCACAACCCAGATGCCCGCCGTCAGATAATTGCCGTCCTGGATAACCATTGCGATCCTCTGGGAAATGGTTCCCGTCTTTCCCGGAATATTGCCCGCAAGCATGGATGTTGCACCATATTCTCCAAGCGCTCTTGCAAATGTCAGGATCGTACCCGCTACCAGTCCCGGTCCTGCGGATGGGACTGCAACCTTCCAGAAGATCTTATATTCCGGCATACCAAGTGTTCTTGCCGCATGAATCAGATTCACATCGATCTGTTCGAATGCCGCTCTTGCATTTCTGTACATCAGCGGAAATGCAATCACAGTCGCTGCTATGATACAGCCAGCCCAGGTCTGTACAACTTTGATGCCAAATTGTTCGTACAGCAGGATACCAAACGGACGTCTTCTGCTGAACAGAAGAAGCAGGAAGAATCCTGCTGCCGTCGGCGGCAGTACCATCGGCAGTGTCAGGATCCCATCTGCAATTGCTTTCACTTTCGGTCCTGCCTTGATTACTCTTCTTGCGGCAAACAGGCCAAGAAAGAATGAGAATATCGTTGCAACAATTCCCGTCTTTAACGACACATATAGTGGACTGTAATCCAGTCCTTTCAGTATTTCTACCACTGCATCCATGTAACTTCCTCCTGTTTCATCTATTACATACTTCGAAAAACCGAAAACATGCAGCCACAACTGCCTGCATATTTTCTTTCATACTATGAAGCTTCTTATCTTTCTACGTCTGTGTCGAAATAGTATGCATCGAAGACTTTCTTAGTCTTGTCAGATAATACGAATTTGTAGAAGTCTTTTGCGGCTGCAGTCTGTGTCTTATCTGCTTCGTCATTCTGTACCTGACAGATTGGGTAGATAACATCGCCTGTCAGATCATAGCTTACAACCTGGAGGATATTCAGTTTGTCTTCGTATCCATAAGTATCTGAATAGTATGTTGTTCCAACTTCACAGGATCCTTCTGCTACTGCTGTAAGTACTTTACTTACGTTATCTTCCTCACTAATTTCCACTCCACCAAGTGCCTGTGATACTTGATCTGTTGTAATGGCATCTACTTCACCGTCAGCCTTTAATGTTCCAAGATTTACCAGTGCCTGTCTTGTATATTTTCCAACCGGAACACTTCCGCCTGCAAGTGCGATACTCTTGGCATCTTTTAAGTTCTCAAGACCTGTTACCTTTGTGCCGCTGTCTTTTAAGGAGATAACTACCACCTGGTTATTCAGGACATTTGCTCTTGTGCCGTCTACTACCAATCCGTCTGCTTCAAGCTGATCCATCTGCTTCTGTGCTGCAGAGAAGAACAGGTCACACTCATATCCCTCTTCGATCTGTGTCAGCAGTGTTCCGGAGCTGTCTGCGTTAAATGTGATCTTCACTTCCGGATGTTCTTCGTTGTACTCTTTTGCAAGCTCTGTCATAACCGTGTTCAGGCTTGCTGCGATGAATACCTGGATCTCTGTCTCTTTCTTGCTGCTCTTTTTGCTGTCATCTGTCTTCTTTTCTTCTGTCTTTTTATTTTCTCCGCATGCTGCCAGTGAAACTAGCATCACTCCTGCCAGGAGGACAGATGCGATCCTTTTTGCCATCTGGTTCTTCATAATACGTTTCTCCTTTTCTCTTATCTGATAAATTTACCAGTTACTGTATCTGTAATAGGATTATTTCCTGCCACATTCCTGTACATTTCCTCTCAGGACATCCAGTCCATGAGGAAGTTTCGGAAGAATATACTCCAGTGCTTCCGTCACTGCTTTCGGGCTCCCCGGAAGATTGATAATGAGTGTCTTCTTCCGCATTCCCGACACTGCCCGGCTGAACATTGCACGGTCTGTGATCGTCATCGAATAACTACGGATCACATCTGCAATTCCGTTTGCCATCCGGTCGCAGACAGCGATCGTGGCCTCCGGCGTCATGTCTCTTGGGGCAAATCCTGTCCCGCCTGTTGTCAGGATCAGGTCAACCTGTCTCTGATCCGCCAGACGGATCAGCTGTTTCTTTAATCCTTCTTCACCATCCGGCAGAAGAATGGTCTCTTTTATGTTAAATCTGATATGATCTTTTTCTTCACTGTCTTTTAATATCTTTTCTATTGCCGGACCGCTTAGGTCATCTCGTTCTCCGGCAAATGCTTTGTCACTCAGCGTGATCACGGCTACACTGTATGGGCGGTCTTCCTGCGGCATTACGACTTCCACACAGTCACCCACACGGATCATTCCACCTGTCAGTACTTCTGCGAAAATGCCTTCTCTTGGCATAATACAGTCTCCCATCCGCTGATAGATCGCACAGTGGCTGTGGCATTCCTTTCCAATCTGTGTGACTTTCAGCCTGACTGCATCTCCGATCCGTATTTCGGAATCAACCGGAACATTTCTTAAATCAAATCCCTCTACGATCAGATTTTCTCCAAATGCCCCAAAATCTACATCCGCTCCCTTTTCCCGGAATGCTTCAATCTTCTCCAGTGCAAGAAGACTGATCTGTCTGTGCCATTTTCCGCCATGTGCATCTTCTTCAATGCCCCAGTCCGGCACGATCTTTGCCGTTTCTACCGGATACTTGGCAGTTCCTCTTCTTGGACTGATACAGATTCCTCTGATCACGCCTTTCTTCTGATTCATCCTGTCTTTTATCCTCCAATCTGTGCCATCTGATGTGCTTCCGTAATCGCTCCCGGCTCTTCAAAGCAGTGCGCTGCCGGTTTCTGTTCAATGGCTCGTTTTATCTGTTTTCTTATCTCTTCCTCTGTTCCATTCCGCAGTAAATCTTTCAATGGATAGGTATCCCCATAACACAGACACGGCTTCAGGTCTCCGGTCGAAGTCAGCCGGATGCGGTTGCAGTTCTTACAGAACTTACCGTGCATCGCACTGATAAATCCGATACCGCCGGTGAATCCTGGAATCTGATAATATACCGCAGGTCCATTGCCGTGTATCTTACTGTCCCTTCGGATATCTGGATATACCTTCCGTATCTCATCCAGAAGTTCCAGATTCGACACACCTGTATTCTCCTTTCCATAACCGATTGGCATGAGTTCTATAAATCTTACATCAACCGGCAGGCTTTCAGCCAGTGTGATCAATGCCTTCCATTCCGTTTTGTCACCGTCAGACTGCAGCACCGTATTCACCTTTGTCCGTATCCCACTTTCTGCGGCGGCCGCTACTGCCTGCCGTACCGTTTCACAGGCGTCGGTTCCGGTAATCTCTTGATATTTTTCACGATCAAGCGTATCCAGACTGATATTGATCCCGTCCAGTCCGGCCTTCTTTAACGCTTCCAGATTGTCTTGTAACAGAACGCCATTCGTCGTCATCGTGACCTGTGTGATTCCCGAAATATTTTTTATCATTCCAATCAGATCGGCGCATCCTTTCCGCACCAGCGGTTCCCCGCCTGTGATCTTGATCTTCTGAATGCCAAGCTCTGCTGCAAGTATGCACACTTTCCAGATCTCTTCATACGTCAGGATCTCCGCCATGGACACCTGCGTGATTCCGTCCGGCATACAATATCTGCATCTTAAATTACAGCGGTCCGTAATGGAGATCCGCATATAATCAATCACTCTTCCTGCCGCATCAATCATAGCTCCGTCTCCCGGTCAGCTTCCCATATGCCGCTTTTTCCACCTGTTTTCTTCAATAAACGGATACCGGTCATGCACATGCCTTTGTCGACCGCCTTACACATATCATAAATCGTAAGCAGTGCCACCTGAACTCCGGTAAGTGCTTCCATCTCTACACCGGTCTTCCCGACCGTCTTCGTCGTACACCGTGCTTCAATCTCACAGGTTTCCTCTATATATTCAAATTCCACTGTAACCTTGCTCAGGTTCAGGATATGGCACAACGGGATCAGCTCTGATGTTCTCTTCGCCCCCATGATTCCTGCAATCCTTGCAGTTCCCAGGACATCTCCCTTTTTCATTCCACCCGTCTTTACTTTTTCAAAACATTCCTTCGACATGTGGATTCTTCCCATTGCCGTTGCCTCACGCATCGTGTCTGCTTTTTCACTGACATCGACCATCACTGCATGCCCCTGTTCATTGAAATGCGTAAATTCTCCCATGATTACTCCTTCCTTATCATATCCGGATCACCTGGACTTTTTCTCCTTCCGGATAGGTCCGTTCTCCCTCCGGGAATACCACCAGACAATTACTGCCAATCCCATTCTTAAGCTGTCCGTTTCTCTGAATCTGCGGAAGGAACACGCCTTCCTCATCACATTTTCCTTTTACGATCCGTTTTGGCTTCCCGGTCTTTACAAATGTCTGTCTCAGCACTTTTGTCTCTTTCTTCTGTGTATATACCGCTTCTGCCCTGTCCGCCAGATATCCACCGGCTAATAATTCAAATAATGCCGCCACTGCAAATGGATTACCGGAAAGCGACAGAACAGGGATGTCCTCTACTACCGAAAGCATTGTCGGCATTCCGGGTTTTACCCGTATCCCGTGAAATAGTACCCTGCCGTTCAGGCTTTCTATGACATCCGGAACTAGATCCTTGTCTCCTACTGATACCCCTCCGGTTGTCAGGATCAGATCTGCTTCTTTTAATACCTCACTGATCTTGTCTGTGATCTTGTCCCTGTCATCTCCCGCGGTTTCATACTGTAGTATCTCACAGCCCATCTCTCTTAATCTCGCACACAGCCAGATTCCATTTGCATCATAGATTTTCCCGGGTTCTAATGATGTATCTGCATTCTGCAGCTCATCACCGGTTGTAATCACTGCAGCCCTAAGTCTTCTATATACAGTAATGTCCCGTACTCCCGCAGACGTAACTGCAGCCAGCAGATAAGAATTCACCAAAAGTCCGGCTTCTGCCAGCAATTCCCCGGCAGAAAAATCTTCTCCTTTCGGGCAGTAATTTTCTCCCAGTCCCACATTATTATAAATTTTGATTGTTTTCCTGTCCGGATCCGGATCTGCTATTCTTACATAATCCGTATCTTCCTGTTTTACTACACAGTCCGCTCCTTCCGGTATCATTGCTCCGGTCATGATCCGGACTGCCTGATGTGGTTCCAGTATAAGCTCTGTCTTTTGTCCCGCATACACACACCCGGCAACTTCCAAGGTAACCGGATGCTCAAGATCTGCCCCGCAGACGTCCCGGCTTCTCAGTGCAAATCCATCCATCGCTGACCTTGGAAACGGCGGCTGGGTTACTGCCGCATATACCGGCTCTGCCAGAATCTGTCCCAGACAGTCTGCTGCCGGTTTTTCTTCTTTTTTTATTCCCCGCATACAGATTTGAAATAATTCCTGTGCCTCTTCAAGTGTCACTCGGGATGGTTCCACCTTTACGCCTCCTTTCCGAATGGACAGACCGGATAATGGCACTCTTTACAACCAAGACAGAGTCCTCCGTGTCCCATCCGGATAATATCTCTCCGCTCAATCTTAATCCCTGCTGCCATTCTCGGCAGGATCAGATCGAATACGGTTGCTTTTGCATACATCACACAGCCCGGCAGTCCCACGATTGGTGTATCGTCTTCAAAGTAAGCCAGACACAACATCGCACCCGGCAGTGTCGGTGCCCCATATGTGACGATTTCCGCTCCGGAAGCCTTGATTGCACCCGGTGTCTTATCATCCGGATCTACACTCATCCCGCCCGTACAGATAATAAGATCCACTCCCGCTTCCTTCATTTCTGCAATTGCGTCCGTGATCATTTTCGTATCATCACTGCATAATACATGCTTTGTCATCTGGATTCCAAATGTCTCCAGCTTCTTTTCCACTATAGGAGTAAACTGGTCTTTGATCAGTCCTTTATAGACTTCACTTCCGGTTGTGATCACACCTGCCGTCTTTAATTTCCACGGCGTTACCTTCAATAACGGTTCCGGACCCGCCTTTTTTTCTGCTTCTTCCAGTCTCTTTTCATCTATGATCAGCGGAATCACCCGCATTCCTGCGAGCTTGTCGCCTTTTTTTACCGCTGTGTTCGTGTGTCTGGTTGCGATCATGATCTCATCCACACTATTCACATCATATAATCGTTCGACATCCACCTGGAATAATCCGTCGACATCCGCAAACAGTTCAATTTTGCCTTCTTTTACAACTGACGGATGCATATTTTCATTCTGCGTGATCCTGCGCAGACGTTCCGCACCTTCATCCTCATGAAGCATGCCTTCTGTCTTCTCCCAGACATACAGATGTTCTTTCCCTATGGAAAGAAGCACCGGAATATCTTCTTCTGTGACAATATGTCCCTTCCGGAATCTCGCATCTTTGATCACTCCCGGAATGATCTGCGTCATATCATGACATAACACATGTCCCACTGCATCTTCTGTTCTGATCAGTTTCATACTTTTTCCGCCTCGTTTCTTTATCGTTTCTCGTTTCAATTCTTATCAATGTATCTATCATCTTGTACCTGTCATCCAGGCACATTCCGTTTCATACTCTACTATAGATTTTCTATATGTTGCATATTCTGCTGTATATACTGAAGTAAAAAAAACGCCGTTTTCCCAACATCGTCCAACGGGAACACATTTTCACAGTCCTCCACATCCACATCACTGATCACTGCCAGACATTCTTCCGGTCGTAACGGCATCGGTTTCCCGTTTTCTTTCCGGTGCAGCATAATCTTCGGCCACGGTCCGTGCTTGAATCCCTCTGTCAGAATCAGATCCACACCATCTATCTTTTTCAGGAATTCTTCCGGATCAACTGTTCTGTTGTCCATCAGCACCGCTTTCTCCGAGGAGATCAGACCGGTCACGTCTGCTCCGGCTTTGGTAAAGCGGTCACTGTCTTTGCCTTCGTGATCGATATCAAACCGGTGTCCGTCATGCTTTACGATCGCAATCTTAAGCCCATATGCTTTCAGCTTCGGAATCAGTTTTTCCAGAAATGTCGTCTTACCGGTGCCGGAATAGGCCACAAACGATACAACCGGGGTCTGCTGTGCTTTTTCTTTTATTTTCTCTGGTATTATTTTCCGATATTCTTCTGGTGTATTTATATTATAAAATTTTCCCGGTCCGTCTGTAATTCCCTGAACTGCCACATAACATACCCTCAGATTTTCCAGTACATGCTGCACTTTATAATCCCCGGTCTTTAACTGTTCTTCCAATATCTTCCATACAGATTTCCTGTACCATGCACAGAGCACATATTTTTTCCCGGTCTTGTCTACCGGGATCACTGCATCAATCCCATCTATCAGATAGTCTTCCAGTTCCTGCGCCACATCCCAGTCAACCAGCGGCATATCACAGGATATCACCCAGACCCGTTCATGGCTGCATTCTTTCAGCGCCGAGCACAGACCCATCAACGGTCCTTTGTCCTGTTCCAGATCTTCGATATGTCTTGCCTCTATCTCCGGATAATCCCGCCGGTCTTTTACCGAAAGCAGCACCTCATCCGCACCACTTACATGTTCTTCGATCTGTTGTAAAAATGTCTTCTTTCCAATCAGAAGTCCTGCTTTATCCTTCCCCATCCGGGTACTTTTCCCGCCACAGAGGATTATGGCACTGATTTCGGATTTTTTCTTATCTGATTCTGTTTTCATATATTAAAAACCTGCTCTTTCCGAAAAAAGAGCAGGCGAAATATAAGAGAATCTGCCTGTGACATTTTTTACGAATGCTTTGACAGCTTCTCCTATGTGCTTTGGTAAACAAAGGTGCTGCTCTCCTTTCCAAATACGCGGGAGGCAGATACGTTTCCCTATCTACCCTGAGGAACTGACAGACCTGTCATTCCTGGCCGACATCCCATCATCACAATTTTTATGGATCTTAGGCATGAAGGCTTCGGAGAACCTTGTATTTTCAATTATTTTAACATGCATATTATAAACGGAGTTCTCCGTTCTGTAAAGAAATATCTTCTACTATATCCATGAACGCGATCACCGGCGGCTGATCTGCCACATGTTCTCCAATCTCTTTTTCCATCCATGCCAGATTGTACCATCTGTGGAATTTATATCCACAATTTGTGAACCAGCCGACCATACGATATCCCAAATGTTCATGGTAATGGATACTTGCATTCGTCAGGTATTCATCTTCATGCTCGGTACATGCAATACACGCATTCATATTTAACACATTCTGCCGCTTTAATATCTTCTCCAGCATGTCGTATAATTTTGTCCCGATACCCATTCCTTTTTTATTCTGATCCACGTAGATAGACGTCTCTACATTCCATCCTCCTGCCGGTCTCTCGTGAAAAGCACTTGCATATGCATATCCACATATTTCTCCATTCACCTCTGCCACAAGATATGGATATCTCTCCAATACATGCCGGATCCGTCCTCGGAATTCTTCCACCGTCGGCACATCATATTCATATGTAATCACTGTATGTTCTATATAAGGCGCATAGATTGCAAGCAGTTCTTCCGCATCCTCTTCTTTTGCAATCCGGATTGTAATCTCTTTTTTCTCATTGGTGTTCATTCTATATTCAGCTCCAGTCTGCTCTTATTATTTATTTCTCCACTATTATAAACACGTCCGTAAAAAAATGCCATCTCTCTGCAGATTTTTCCTGCAAAAGAGATGACATTTTTACATATTTTATTATCCCTGGTTCTGTGCCGCAACCAGATGTGTTGCTCCGTATTTTTCGCGAAGCTTTGGTTTTTCAATCTTTCCGGTAGGATTACGCGGAACATCTGCAAAGATGATCTTACGAGGTCTCTTATATCTCGGAAGTTTCTTACAGAATTCCTGAATATCTTCTTCTGTACATTCAACTCCCGGTTTCAGTTCAATGATTGCTGCTGAAATTTCTCCCAGTCTGTGATCTGCAAGTCCAATAACCGCCACATCCAAAATAGCTTCATTGGTACGTAAGAAGTCTTCAATCTGTACCGGATAGATATTCTCACCACCACTGATGATGACATCTTTCTTACGGTCAACAAGGAAGATAAATCCGTCTTCGTCTTCCATCGCCATGTCTCCGGTATACAGCCATCCGTCATGCAGAACTTCTGCTGTTGCCTTCGGATCTCTGTAGTAACAGGTCATGACGCCTGGTCCTTTGACCGCAAGTTCTCCGGTCTCGCCCTGTTTTACAGTCTCGCCCTGTTCATCGATAATCTTAGCTTCCCATCCATATCCGGCTTTACCGATCGCACCGACTTTATCGATATTATCCACGCCAAGATGTACACATCCAGGCCCGATGGATTCGCTCAGACCATAGTTCGTGTCGTATTGGTGATGCGGGAAGTATTCTTTCCAGTGTTTGATCAGGCTTGGTGGTACCGGCTGTGCACCGATATGCATCAGTCTCCACTGGTCCAGATCATAATCTGCAATATCCAGTTCCTTATTGTCCAGTGCAAGCAGAAGATCCTGCGCCCACGGAACCAACAGCCATACAATAGTACAGTGTTCTTCCGATACTGCCTGTAAGATTGTCTTCGGACTTGTTCCTTTTAACAATACTGCTTTTCCTCCCGTCAGAAGACTTCCGAACCAGTGCATCTTGGCCCCGGTATGATATAACGGTGGAATACATAAGAATACATCATCCTTCGTCTGTCCGTGATGATTCTGCTCTGCTTTTGCTGCATGCATCAGGGATTCATGGTTATGTAAGATTGCCTTCGGGAATCCTGTTGTTCCTGATGAGAAATAAATTGCTGCCTCATCGTCATCATTGACATCAATCTTCGGAGACTGACTGGAACAGTTCGCCGTATGTGCATTATAATCCTCGGCAAATCCCGGACATCCGTCTCCTACAAAATATAACAGACGTCCTTTGCTGATCTCATCTGCAATCTCTTCTACTCGTCCGATGAACTCCGGTCCGAACACCAGAATATCAATCTCCGCAAGTTCCACGCAATATTTAATCTCATCCGCAGAATAACGGAAGTTCAGTGGTACAGCCAATGCTCCGGTCTTCAGAATTCCGAAATAAATTGGCAACCATTCCAGACAGTTCATCAGGAGAATCCCCACTTTTTCTCCTTTTTTAATTCCTCTTTCAATCAGAAGATTGGCAAATCTGTTTGCCTTTTCGTTAAATACATTCCATGTGATCTCTCTTCTATAATAAGCCGCGCGTGAAGGTTCGATCAGATCAAACTCCTTCCATGTAGTTCTTTTTGTCTCCGGCATCTCCGGATTAATCTCTACCAGCGCAACGTCGTCTCCGTACAGGCGGCAGTTTTTCTCCAATATATCTGTAATCGGCATTGGAAAATTCCCCTTTCGTGTTCATTCATAATTCTTTTTTATGAATTTTTTGCGTAACAGCTTTCGCGCTTTAACGCTTTTATTCATTAAAGTCTATGATACTCAATTTTTTGTAAAATGTCAATCCATATTTGTATTATTTTCCATCCAATCTCTTTTTTCCACACTTTTGTTTGATTTTTCCATCTCTCCGTCCTATAATAGGCACCGGGTGATAGAAAAATGAATTGGATATATAATCATAAACGTGCATTACTGCATGTCAATCTTGCATTTATCGGCGGACTGACCGGTGCTTATGCCATCTTAGTCCGTGGCGGCAATTTTGGTGCCGCACAGACCATGAATCTAATTGAAATGGTCCTAAACTTTACGGAAATGAACCTGACGGATGCCTTCCTTCGTCTGGCTATTTTTATTTTATATGGCCTTGCGATCATTGCCGCATTTTTAATCGGCGAACATTTTGCCTCTGTAAAATCTTATATCGCACTGGCGGTAGAGGCCGTCTGCATATGGATCGCAGGGATCATTCCGACATCGGTCAATCCCCTGATTGCACTGTTCCCTGTATTCATCCTGAATGCATACCAGTGGCAGGCTTTTACCACTCCGGAATGTTATAACAGTTCCACGATCTTTTCAACGAATAATTACAAGCAGACACTTCTTGCATGGACCAGATATCATATGACACATGATCTGGCTCAGAAGAAACGGGCATTGCTTTTTACGAACACGCTGATTCTCTTCCATCTGGGGGTTCTGGTTGGATATTTTGCGGTAGAATACCTCGGAGCTCACGGAATATGGGTTGCGTTTGTTCCACTTGTTACCGCTGTAGGGCTGGTGATTCCGGTTGGTGAGGAGCAGGTTGTAAAGGATGTTGAAGCAACATTAAAAGAAGGAATTCACAGGACGGAGGAAGTAGTTGTTCGGAAGGTTTGATTTTCTGCTTCATGATGGCCTGAATAAAAGTATAGCAGTGGTTGCTGTGCATATGCACAGCAACCACTGCTATACTTTTATTCAGTTACGTTTTCACATGCTATGAAGATGAAATCGCGGAAGCCTTCTTACAGTGCTGCTTTATATATCTTGTACATATCTTCCTCATGAAGTACCTTCGCAGATCCTTTGCTTCCCTTGCACCCGATGCTGCATTTATGTGCCATCAGTTTCAGTTCTTCATCTGTAGGATCAATGCCAAGTTCATGGATAGAAGTTGGCATCTTGAGTTCACGGAAGAAGTCTTCTATGGCTTCGATTCCACGTAATGCCACATCGTCTGCGGTTCCTTCCGGGTCTACCTGCATGACGTTCATTGCAAATTTTTCGAACCTAGGAAGGCAGTCTTTATATACATATCTTGCCCAGGAACCCCAGATTGCCGCAAGGCCTGCACCGTGTGCCACGTCAAACAGTCCTCCGATCTCATGTTCCAGTGCATGGGAAGCGAAATCTCCTCCGACAACCGCGCCACAGCCTGTCAGCCCGTTATGAGACAGACTTCCTGCCCACATTACTTCCGCACGTGCATCATAGTTCTTCGGATCATTGATCAGAATTCTTGCATTCTCAATTACCGTACGCATCAGACCCTCTGCAATACTGTCTGTGATCTCCATATTTCCACCATTTGTAAAATAGCGTTCCATCGTATGCATCAGAATGTCCGTGCATCCGCATGCTGTCTGATAATCCGGCAGTGTCATGGTCAGTTCCGGATTCATGATTGCAAAGCGCGGTCTTCCATAGTCATTGCGGTATCCTCTCTTGATCCAGCCGTCTTCTTTTGTAATAACAGAAGAACTACTCATCTCACTTCCTGTCGCTGCAATAGTCAGTACAACACCAATCGGAAGACATCCTGTTGCCTGGCGCTTTTTGTCATAAAAATCCCATACGTCCCCTTCATTGGCAACTCCATATCCGATTGCTTTTGCAGAATCGATCGCACTTCCGCCGCCTACAGCAAGGATGAAATCTACTCCTTCTTTTTTCGCGAGCTCGATTCCTTCATATACCAGTGAAAGTCTTGGGTTCGGTACTGCACCACCAAGTTCTATATAGTCAATCTTTGCTTCATCCAGGGAAGCCTTTACTTTATCCAATAATCCGGTACGTTTGACGCTTCCGCTTCCGTAATGGATCATTACTTTCTTACATCCCTGTTCTTTTACCAGTTCTCCACATTTGTCTTCTGTATTTTTTCCAAATACAACTTTGGTTGGTGTGTAATAATTAAAATTATACATAAGGTCTCCTTCTTTTTGGTATAAAAAATATGCTATAGATTTCTCCATAGCATATTTTAATCTTTCTCTATGATTTTTTCAACAGACGTTTTACCGCTTTATGCAGCTCATTGATAATATTTATTCCGTCCGAAGTGCCGTAACCGGATCGCTCTTCGATGCTTTCTTTGACGGGATCAGTCCACCAAGCAATGTCAGTACCACACTCAGTGCGATCAGCACCAGTGCCGGAATAACCGGAAGCACTGCATTTACATTGGAATTATCTGCCACCGCATGAATGATCATATTGCCAGGGAGCAGAAGCAACAGCGTCAGTCCGATTCCGATCAGTCCCGCACACAGTCCAATAATGAAGGTCTCCGCATTAAACACCTGAGATACATTCCTCTTCGATGCGCCGATTGCCCTTAAGATTCCGATCTCTTTCTTCCGCTCCAGCACACTGATATACGTAATGACTCCGATCATAATTGAAGATACGACCAGTGAAATCGCCACAAAGGCAATCAGCACATAACTGATCGTATTGACGATATCTGTCACCGATGACATCAGAGTTCCCACTACATCCGTGTAGGAAATCACCTGTTCATCCTTGCCGGCTTTCTCCATCTTCTTGTTATAACGATCCAGATAATCCACTACCTGTTCCTTACTTTCAAAATCTTTAGGATAAATGTCGATCTCGCTTGGTTTTGCGAAGTCAGCATATCCTAATTTCTGCAGATTGCTGTCATACGTTGCACTCGCCGTTCCGCTCATAGACATCATAAGTTCTGTCAGATCATCCTCCGTCATATTGAACTGAAATGCCTTTGCAAATGCATCTGTATCGATCTTCATCGCATCTGTCATGACACTCTGGAGATTCTGTCCGATCTGTGTCATGGCAGATTCCATTACTTTACCCATACCGGAAGACATCTGTCCGACGATCTGCTCCATGGCCGACGAAATCTGTGTCTCAAGTGCATTTCCAAAAGATTTCGCATACGCTCTCATTGCCTGCTTCATGTAAGCATTCATCCCGGATGAAAGCTGGCTTTCCAGACTCTTCATGTCCAGTGTCTCTGAAAGACCGTTACTCAGCCGCTGTTTTCCATCTGCCGTTCCGAGATAAGCTGCAAAGTTCTCACCCATCTTTGTCACATCTGCATATCCTTTTTCCTGTGCATAGCTTAAATATCCAGCCGCAAGTTCCTGCGCCATTGCCTGCAGATCCGCTTCCGATATCTCAATATCCACATCTTTATACAGGTCATTCACCCAGTCTGTTATGATCTGCTTTGCTTCTGCCGTCTGTAAATACTGGCGGAAATATGTTCCGTACTGGTCCGCACTGATATCTCCGATTCCCTGATCCTTTACGTATTTTTCAAACCCCTGCATGATATCTGTCAGAAGCTTCTGTACCTTTTCTTCTGTAATGGTTACTTTTCCACTCTCCTTTAGAATCTTTGAAAAATACTTTTTCATGATCTGCTTTGCACCATCTGTTTTCAGATATTCAAAGAAGTTATCTCCCAGATGCGAATAATCTGCTTCCGGATGCGTCTTCGCATATGCCTGATACCCTTCCATCAATGAAACAGCCATCTTCTGCATTCCGCCCGGTTTCACCTTGACATCCAGCCCCGACAGCATATCTCCCAGACCTGTCGGCGGAAGCCCCGACAGATTCAGATCCACCTGATCCAGATTCACAAGTCCGGATAAATTCAACGTATTGCCATCCAGCTTAAATGCATCCTGCAGATTCACTGCTTTCGAAAAGTCCAGTGAATTTCCGAGACTTCCTGCAAGGTCTGTATCTCCCATGCCGAATGCTTTCTGAAGTGCGTCTTCATCTACGTTGAATAACGAGTTCATATCCAGACCATTATCTCCGGAATCTTCACCGAATTTCTCTCCGGTAAATACATTGATATCCGGACTGGCTTTTTGTTGTTTTACGATCTCACTGTTTTTTGCTTCTTCTGCGACATGCGTCATAAGCGAATATGGATAACCGATTCCCATATTCAGTGCAGTTGCCTTCGAACCTTCTGCCGGCTGCACGATTCCGACAATCTTAATATCCTCTCCGTCTGCCACCAGTTTTTTCATATATTCTGCATTATCACTTTTATCTTTCCAGACTTTATACTGGCTGTCATATTCATAATAGTCTGCCTGATTCACAAGCTTAAACTTCTTGTTCAGAATATCTTTATAGGTGTATGTTCCCAGTGAAGACGGTGTCTTGATCTCTTCTTCACTTGCAAAAGCTTTGATCATATCATCCAGTTCCATCTGATCTCTGAGGCCAAGTGTATATAGAAGAAAATCACTCATCCCGCCGTCCTGACTTAATACCAGTACGCATTCATTATATTTTTTCGGCCATCTTCCCGCCTTGACATCATACTGCTTCTCGTACAGACTTGTGTTCTTTGGCATGCGGTAGAACACATTTGTACTCATCATGGATGACATCATACTGTTGGCACCGGAATCTGCTCCGATTCCAATGGATGAAAATGATTTGTCCGGGTGTACCTGTCTGACACCATCCGAATCCTCTCTGTATATCTGCGGATCCACATCATAATCATACTCCACGGCATTTGTATAGGATTTTAACGCATCATTATCCTTTTCCAGATGTTTTTTCAATGATTTAAGGTCATTGGTATTCATCTTGGAGAACATATTTGTAACCATCTCCATGACTTTTACCTGACCATCTTTGTTCTTCTTACCGGACGAGTCTTTGCTCTTATCATCCGTTCCGGTATTCCCAACCATCATGGAGGTAATGTCAAATCCCGTACTTTGGATCTGTAGTGGATATTCCGACAACGTCTCTTCCTCGATTGACTGGATATAGCCGTTCACTCCATTAGAAAGTGCCAGAATCAGCGCAATTCCTATGATACCGATAGAACCCGCAAAGGATGTCAGTAATGTCCTTGCTTTCTTCGTCTTTAGATTATTAAAGCTAAGAGCCAGCGCCGTCAGAAAAGACATGGAAGATTTTCCCATATTCTTATGTTCCGGTTCTTTTAATGTCTGCTCATCCACAATGTATTCGTCCGTATCTGAACGTATCTTCCCATCCCGCAAATTCACGATCCTGGTCGCATATTCTTCTGCCAGTTCCGGATTGTGTGTAACCATAACAACCAGCCGGTCTTTGGCTACTTCTTTCAGAAGATCCATGACCTGGATACTGGTATCACTGTCCAGTGCTCCCGTCGGTTCATCCGCCAGCAGGATATCCGGATCATTCACCAGTGCCCTTGCTATCGCCACTCTCTGCATCTGGCCGCCGGACATCTGGCTTGGTCTTTTGTGAAGTTGTTCTCCAAGTCCTACTTTTTTCAGCGCATCAATGGCACGTTTTCTTCTCTCTTCTTTTCCGATTCCAGAAATTGTAAGTGCAAGTTCTACGTTAGACAACACCGTCTGATGCGGGATCAGATTATAACTCTGAAATACGAATCCGATCGTATGATTCCGGTATGAATCCCAGTCTCTGTCCTTATATTTCTTCGTAGATATTCCGTTGATGATCAGGTCGCCGCTGTCATAACGGTCCAGTCCTCCGATAATATTCAGAAGCGTAGTCTTTCCCGATCCACTGGGACCTAGAATTGCCACGAATTCATTATCTCTTAAGTTCAGGCTCACGTCATCCAGCGCCTTCTGTACCAGATTACCGGTCCTATATTCTTTACAAATATGCTGTATCTGAAGCATGTATTCTTTTTCTCCTTCTTCCATCTGTTATTTTTTTACAGACATATGTTATTATTATACAGAAATATTTTATAAAATCCGTATTTTTATACTTTTTTAATCTTTGCTTTTTATTTAGAAATATATCCGCTAATCACAGTCTGATTTTTATCTGTATATAGCATCGCAGATGTTAACCTTTCCACCAAATACAGTTGACTTTTATTTCCCGTCATGTTAACCTTTTGTCTATATCAGTTAACAAGTGATTTATATTACACACAAAGGAAGGTAACACCATGATTTCAGAAGTTCATACACACGAAGATCCTATATTGACACGCGAAGAGGCCATCGAGATTTTAAACACTCCGGACGACCAGTTAGATGCTCTCATCGAACGTGCCGGAATCCTCCGTAAAAAATATAAAGGAAACCACGTCAGCATTCATATTCTAACCAATGTCCGCAGTGGTAACTGCTCTCAGGACTGCGCTTACTGTGCGCAATCCTGTCGCTCTAATGCAGACATCGACACTTATAAATGGGTAGAAGACGAAAAATTATACAATGATAATGATTTTGTAAATGAACATCATCTTTCCCGCCACTGTATCGGATTAAGCGGCATGGGATTCACAGATGCAGAGATCGAACAGCTTGCCGGACGTATCCGTAAGATGAAAGAAACCGGAACCCATCTCTGCTGCTCCATCGGATTCTTAACCGAAAAACAGGCAAAAATGTTAAAAGACGCCGGACTTGACCGTATCAATCATAATCTGAACAGCAGCCGTAATTATTACAGTCACATCTGCACCACACACACTTTTGACCAGCGTGTGGAAAATATACATATGCTTCAGAGACTCGGTTTCGAGATCTGCAGCGGTGGAATCATCGGTATGGGCGAAAGCAAAGAAGACGTTGTAGATATGCTTTTGGAACTGAAAGAAATTAATCCGGAAGCTCTCCCGATCAACTTCCTGCTGCCGATTCCGGGTACTCCTCTTGGCGATCAGGATATCTCGGGACTGACTTATGAATATGGCATAAAGGTGCTCTGTCTCGCAAGACTTCTGGTTCCGCAGTCAGACATCCGCTGTGCAGCAGGACGTGAAGTGTATTTTAAAGGACATGAAAAGGAATTGTTAAGTGTTGTAGATTCCATCTTTGCCTCCGGATATCTTACCGCAGGTGGTCAGGGTATTAAAGATACTATTCAGACGATAACAGATGCGGGATTCACTTATGAGATAGAGTCTGCATAAATTGTTATTCTCAGGTTAATAGATACACTTCCGGTCTCACAATAGTTACGGGGATTCTATTAATTCACTACAGCATTAGATACACATGGAATAAAAGTTGGACAGGAATGCTTTTCCAACTTTTATTCCGGTCCGGGTAGCTAGCTTAGTGAATTAATTAGAAACTACATCTGCTTCCTCACCACCATATACTCATCCCCATTCCGATAATAAGGGCACTGATAATGCTGGTCTGAAATAAGACGCATATATTCATCTTCATCCATATTGATATCGCACATATAACTTTCGTAATCTTCGTCGTATGTATAATAAGTGCAGCTTTCGCAACTATTCTGAGCCATTATAATTCTCCTTTTCTTAATTTGATAATTGAGTTTTTACATTATTGCATAATTTTTTTCATTATGATCTGTTTCCCATCGATTATAGCATATTTCTTGGTACTGTACGAAAAAAAGAGCATAAACATTGCGATTACGGGTTGCCCAAGATTTGTTATCCATGCTATATTTTATGTGATATTTTTATCAAAGTAATCACACAAAGAAAAAGTACTAAAGGAAAGGGTTATTATGGATTCAATGTTTAACACTCCACAGGAAGTTGTACAGGCCAACATGAATGGCGCTGTAAAAAAAGCTACAACTTCTAAAAAGAAAGTTTTTTTCATGGGAATCATGGCTGGTGTCTGCATCGCGCTTGGCGCACAGTCCAGTAATGTTGCCATGCATGATATTGCAAATGTCGGTCTTGCACGTCTGGTTGCCGGCTGCGTCTTCCCGGTCGGTCTGATGATGATCGTCTTTATCGGAGGCGAATTGTTCACCGGTGACTGTATGATGACAATGGCCTGTATTAAGAAAAAAATTAGTGTAGCTGCACTCATACGGACACTGGTTATCGTTTATATCGGTAATATGGTTGGTGCTGTTGCTCTGGCATATCTGGTATATCTGTCCGGACAATATAATTATACCAGCGGCGCTCTTGGGGCATTTACGATCAAAGTTGCTCTTGGAAAGGTCAGCTTATCTTTCCTTCCTGCTCTGATTTCCGGAATCTTATGTAACATTCTGGTATGCGCTGCAGTATTGATGGCTTCTACCGCGAAAGATATAGCAGGAAAATCACTTGCTATCTTTTTCCCGATCATGGCATTCGTTGTATCCGGCTTCGAACACTGCGTTGCAAATATGTATTATATTCCGGCCGGAATCTTTGCTTCTATGAATCCGGATTATGTTGCAAAAGCGAAAGAATTATATGGTATCACCGGCAGTCAGATTGCTGCTTTAAACTGGGGAAACTTCTTCACCGTCAATCTTCTTCCTGTTACAATCGGTAACATTATCGGTGGCGGATTTATCATCGGCGGATTATTCTTCTATCTGCACGGAAAGAACTGTAAATAAAGGCTTAACGATATCTGACTCTTCTGAACGCTTTACATAAAAATCTGCAATATAGCGGTTACCTTTATGGAAACTTTTTCGCAGTTATCGCAGTTTTCCGGCTTATTTACCGCAATTCTACACTTCTTACCGTAGGCTATGGTGACATTTACCCAATCACAACTCTGGGACGTATAATGGCAATCTGCATCGCTTATCTGGGGGTTGGTGTCGTTGCTATTCCTACCGGTATTATCAGCGCCGGTTTCGTTGAACAATATCAGCGAAAAAGCAATATTTCCGATCTCAAAGATATGGATATAAAAGAAAATACATTCTACGGTTAAATGATATTATATCATACGCACAGAAGGCCTGGATAGTTGATACGCTATCCAGACCTTCTATTCTTTTCATCATTTTCTATTCCCGAACCAATCTAGTAATCTTTCCCGGCTCTTATAAGTTTTATTTTTCCAATTCCCGGATCATTTCTACAAGCTTCTCTGCAGTTGCTTCAATTCCAAGCCTGGAACTGTTAATACACAGATCGTACTCATATGGCCTTCCCCAGTTTCTGCCGGTATAATAGTCGTAATAAGCTTTTCTGTCTTTGTCCTTTTTTCTTACCATGGCTGTTGCAGACTTTTCATCTATAGACAACTGTTCCATCTTTCTCTTCACACGCCATTCAAACGGGGCTGCAATAAACAGACTAATATGATCAATCTTTGCTTGTTCCAATATATAGTCCGCACAGCGTCCGACAAATACACAATCTCCTTTTTCTGCAAGTTCTCGTATGATCGAATTATATGCCAGATGCAAAGCATCATTCGCCGTCATTCCATTCAGTTCCTGGTTCGGCACATCATACCATACCTCATGCAGCCACGGATTACGCTTTTTCTCATCTGCTTTTTCCAGCACATCTTTTGGCATCGCTATGATCTTCTCTGCTGCCCTGTCTATTAAATCTCTGTCATATAATTCCAGTCCAAGCTTTTCTGCAACTTTTCTTCCGATTTCGTGGCCACCGCTTCCAAATTCTCTTCCGATACATATAATCATAAGCTTTTCCTCCTTTGTAAGTACCGATTCTCTCGTTTATCTTAAATATAGCTCTTTTCACTGTATTTTTAAACCAACAATCTGAAGGAAATGTCTATTATCAAAATCTTCTTTGCCCGATCTGCATATTTTCTATTTTTTTCTCACAAGCTTCACAACCGTCTCAATATGAAAGGACTGCTGTCTATGAATTACCATCGTGAAAGGAAACATATTCATGAACTTTTTAACGATAGGTCGAGACTATCGTTAAAAAGTGTCACCACTGAAAACACTTTTTTAACTGTTCTCTACTTTTGAATTGCTTCTATAATATATGTCTTTCCTTGGAAAGAAACCTCATCTCCAATCCAGCAGCCTAAAAGGCTTTTTGCCAATGGCGGAATCTTTGTGGAATTCGGAAGATAATTTACCAGTATTGTTTTTGGTTCATCGGTTTCCTTAATACGAACATTGACTTTTTGACCAATAACTATATACTCTTCTTCAACACTATCTTCAGAGTTTTCTTCTTCTGATATGTCATTGCCATCAACATCCATATCTTCATACTCTTCGGATTCCTCTTCAATCTCTACACCCTGCTCATCACCTTGTAAAATGCCATAGATGTTATCAATGAGCATATCAGCAATCTCATCCTCATCAAGACAATCTAAAACAACTCCACCGCCTACTGCATTCAAGAATTGCAATGTTGGTCTTATATGTTCCTTGAGTGAAAGCTGTGTGTTTTCCTCTTTGAAGTTTTTGAATGCTTTAACGATGCCATTCAAAATAACCGGATTTGCAGAGAAATTATTACTGTAAAAAATATCGGAAATTTTACTACTAATATCGTTGCTACCTATAATATCCAATTTTTCAAATGGATTTGCTACATTACTTGGATCATAGGTATTTCTTCCAACCCACCAACACTTGGCTATGGAATTTCTAAATAATCCGGCTCTTGTACCACCAGAAAAGAAAAATCTCGATTTTATATTTGATACAGCCTCTTTCTGTGTTTTAGGTGATTTTGTATCATAGTCCCATCTTTTTCTAAGGTAATCGTAATAAACCGAATGGCACAGACCCGCCCACAGTCTTTCATCACAAGCCTGTGACTCTGTCAAAAATGACAAGTGCTGATAAATAATCTTACAGTTTGCAAACTCAACTTCACCTTTTGACATATCAGAATCAATCGGTGCCAACTGGAAATCTTGTATCTCCTTAAATTCGCCAAACGGATCTCCTCCACAGACCTTCCAAAGCCATTTATTATCCTTTTCCGTGAAATACATGTTGTAAACCATATCGAGGTTTGATTTAAGGATGTCCAGTGCTTCTTTTTTCATAAAATATAGTTTCATTTAGACATCCTCCTCTTCCTCACCAGTTTCAAACAAATCTGCAAATTTTCTCAACGCAGCATTCAACGGTAATTCCATTGCTTCCTGTGCTAATTGCACAGAGGTCTTATCAGAATATAACATCTCATTTTCCAAGTCTACTCCACGTTTCTCATAAGCCTTTGATAAAGAAATATACCAATTTGTACCTGCATAATTTTCAATGCCATTCTCTTGCTTTAATTCTTCAAAAACATATACTAAGGCAGGGAAAACCATCATGGAGTTCAATATTGGTTGAAATTCTTCTTTGTCACAGAAACGAGAATAAATCTCATACTCTTCTAATCCCAAACCGATACCAATTTGTGCAGTTGACAATTCCACCTCCATTGGTTTTGGTTCTGTTGTTAACCGCTTATACACCTTAAAAATTGAACTTGCGCTGTTAAATTCTTCGTAATTCTTTACAATATCAATAGCTGGTATATTTTTATACGCAAGAATACTTCCTTTCGACAGTTCGAATGACAGCCCTTGATAATCATCGTCCCAATTAGAATTCACAAAATGATTAACATCTTTTTTTGTCACTATTAAAACGATAATTTCTATTCTTCCGTTAATTCTTCCAATCGGAATTTCTTTGCTTACGTGATTGGAAATATCATGAATCGTAGTTCTATATGATGTGTTTGCGCATTCAATATGAATCACATATTCAGCATCACCTTCCAGGATCATTTTCTGAAGTTCCTTGTTATCCATTTCTATATCGAAATCAAACAACAAATTATTAACACCATTCATTTTATACTGCACATCTGCATCAAAGACAGAATCAGTGTAATCATCTCTTTCTTCGCTTAGAACTGGATATGTATATAATCTTTTAGTTATGTTCATATACATTTACCTCCATCGCATAATCCCGGTTATCAAGCAAAGCGATTTCAAACTGGACTTTTTCGTTTCCCTTCATACTAGAAAAACTTACACCTTCCGAACTCTTCTTTATTCCTGTGCACCCCATCAACTCTGATGCAGAATGGATGGCCAGTCGATTTGATTTACCATTTTCACCAACTGTAACAATCTCAACATGCCCTGCACAAATATCCCGTGGCAAAATAAAGGAAACTCTATAAGTGTTTCTCGATGTCTTTATAACTCTAACATTCTTAAGTTCTTGGTTTATATCTCCACCATATCTTTTATGTACGGTATCATGTCCACCTTGTTCCACTCTTCCTTTATGAGAATCCTTTTTACTCCTATGTCTAGTACCGCCTAAATTCCGAGTTGTTGGATCACCTCCATCAGAACCGATGGTTCCTTCCGTATCCGTGTTTTTCGACTTTCCATTTCCATCATTGCCATAAAATAAACCCTTTGGCTTTGTTTTTGATGTTCGAGGCTGAATTGTAATGGAACCAATCGTATCTTGAAGACTTTCTTTATTGCTGTCATCTCCACGCTGATTAGTCTTATCCGATTCCTTCTGAAGAACACCAGCCAAACCTGCAACTTCAATTTCATCGTCACTGGAATGTTCGCCCAACGTTTGAATACAGCCTCTTATCCAATCCTTTAGCTCATTGTTATATTCTTTTGCAAGCGGCACATTTGTTGAGTGTCTGCTTGGCAACCACTTATCATGTGCTGGCGTTTCCATTTCTCTAAAGAATTCATTAAGCTCTTTACCTTCCATTTCAAGCACACCAGAAAATGAAATAATTCTCGACATATTACCCAATGCAAATAATTTCATTCCGGAAGATCTAGTGATGAGAATTTTTCTATTCAATTTCTCCGAAGGATCAACCAGAACGCTAAGTTTTAGAGTTCCCATCCCGTGAAAGTCCTTTTTGAACACTTTTGTTTCAGGTCGAACAAGGACTTGGTAGTACCAATATGCATTTTTTATTTTTGAGTTATACGTGCTGAGATAACTTGCAAGCGTAGAATTATCGATGACTTTATTGTCAACTGTAACACTTAATAAATTCTTGTGAATAGACATCAAGAAATTTTCTAGAACCTCGTTAATTACATCGCTATTCCATTCATGTCCCGCATTAAATCCGTACACAAAAACATCTGTACCAATCTCAGTTCTCTGATATAGTTTTTCCAACTCACTGATAGAATCAACAGGTAAGTTACCTTCCGGATTTCCGTAATAACCAATTCCAGTTGTCATCGTATTCATACTATTGCTTAAATCTTCTGGAAAAGATATAAAGCGTGACATTCCCTGTGCAGCAGTCTCTTGATCTTCATTTAGAGTTCTATAAAAGACTAATCTATAATCCGAATTTGTAAATGGTGCGTTCTTTCCTATTCCAAATGCTCCGGCTTTATCACCCGTCTTTGTCGCACCACCATCGAGTTTTGTCAAGGCATTCCAACCTTCGTCACTATCCTCATATGGATGGCTAAGTCCAGTTGTGTTGAAATCGCTAATTCGCAAAACAACTGTATTAGGCTTCTTAATTGCATTTAATGCCTTTGTCAGTACCTTAATGGTCTTTTCACTATTCTTTTTCGACCAATAATCATAAGCCTTCTGAATTTTAGAAGCGTACTGCTCATATCCAGGAATATCAGAAGAAGGAATTCTATACTGTTCAAAATCAACTTTGATGGTCGCATTACTGCCTTCCACCGCTGCATCTAATGAGTTTTGACAAATTTCTCTTGCAAGCGACTGTATCTCTGTTCCTGTAAAGGTTTCAATGCCTGCGTCCGATACTCCACGCACTTGTCCAAATCCATTATGCGGAAACTTCCATTCAATAGTCATCTAAATCACCTCAACGTAAATTTTCTTTCTTTATTGCTATTATCCTGATACTTGCTTTTACAAGTTTTTAATTCTGATTCTAGTGCAGAGAAAATCTTTTTTACGTCTTCATCAGTGTATTCATATGTTGCGGTATTAGAGCAGTTACTTAAAAGTCGAATCATATCAATAATTTTATTTGTTCTAGCTTCAGCAACTCTTATAAATTTATCATGCTTCGATTCAGCCATAATTTTTCTCCTTATCGTACATTTTTATTTTATCATACACATTTCAACTATATTTGTCAATATATCGCAATTATTTCAAAATTATTTTTCATATAATTTTATTATTTGCAAATTAAAACGTCCAGACTTCCGTCTGGACGCTGCTAATTTCTTTATATTTTATCTTAAAACATTGATTTCCATCTTGACCTTAAAGCAGACCACAAACTTATCGTTATAAATCTTTATCTGATCGATGTATTCCCTTACTAGCTTATCATCATACTCGGTTATCTGAGTATCCTGTGTTTTAACATAGGCTGCAAGTTCATTGATTCGCTGTCTGGTGCCTTCGGTCTGAGCATGCTTTACCAAAAGTAGCTGTTTATTCTGCCTAAGCTTTTCCATTTCATCGGCACATTTCGAATAATCTTTTTTGCTGTGTACCAATTCCAAGAGTTCCTTTTGCTTTTCTGCAATGGTCTTGTTAATTTCCTCAATTTCAACAGAATTGTCTTGGCTGGTAACTTCCAGAATATTCTCTTCCAATATAGCTATCACATCCTTGGAACTTTCCAATACAGCATTCATGGCATCGATAACTGCCTGTTGAAGTTCTTCCTCCGGCACTGTCGGTGCTGTGCAACCCAATGGTCCATTTTCCACTCTTGTGCAGCATCTCCATACTATTGATTTCTTTCCTGGTATTTCTTTACGGAAGACTTAGCAAGTTGCTGTCTGATTTCCAAGACTTCACGGATATGTGCCGGAGTACTAGCAATCAGTTCTTTCACTGCCTTCTTATCAAGGCTATCTGCTTCGATGCCGTTTTCCGACAGCCATGCCTTCATCTGCATCACACTGTTGGGATTGTCGATTCCTGTCGAATGCGGTATCTTTGCTGTCAGCTTATCCTTAGAATGTTTGTCGAATACTATCGCATTTTTAGCAACTTCTATATCAAAAGCAATACCCCTGTCATTGATTTCCTGGTCAAGCCAGAACTCCTCCCATACAAAATCCGGTAACGGAAACTTCGACAATCTCCCCTGGATGGATAATTCCACCTCAACATCGCGGATATTGTATTTTACAAAGGCATCCCTCTTTTCTTTATCGTGCTTTGGAAGGTTTCTGGTTCTGCCACCATTTACCTTGGTAGGCTTACACGGCACACATAAATAACGGATGAGGTCTTTCCACTCTTTCAGCTTCTGTTCCGATAATCCCAGTACTTTGCCGGCACCTTCCAGTGATAACGGAAGTCCCATATAGGCAGACCAGGTCATCATACATTTCCATGAAACCGGAGACAGATAATCTCCCACCGTATCTTCTGCAATGCTGTAGCTTATGAACTTCTGCGGATAATATCTTCTCAGATATTCCGACAGACAGATTCTTTCAAACTGACTGTTAAACGCCCACTTCGTGATCTGTTCATTTGTGAGTGCATCTAAAATCTCATCCGGAATTTCCTCTCCCTGTGCCAAATCAACCACCTTGACTACACCCTCATCCACTGAATATCCAAACAGCAAGATTTCAAAATTCGAAGACTGGACATACTTATACACACCACCCTTCTGCAGATTCACATCACTATATGTTTCCAAATCAATACTGATATTTTTCATTCTGTCACCATCCTAAAAAGCAAGGCAGCAAGATTGCTCCTGCCGCCCCACCGTCATTTGATATACTTGTTTTTACTTGAAATCATTCATTCTCTTTTCGTGATATTCGAGGTCTCTTTTATCCTTTTCAACCTCTCTCTTTTCACGTCTGCGGTCATAAAGCAGGCTCTAAATCGATGTGATCAGAAATGAAATGCTGATGCATGACCATACCGCGAATAATACGATTACTAAAATTGCCTGTGCTGTTTCCATGTGTTGTCACCTGTCCCTTTCTTAAGATAAAAAATCATCATCGTCATCTGTTGCAAAATCGTCCTCTGCTCTGGACTTGCCGCCAAGAGGCTCTCCATCGGCAATCTTCTGCAGATTGTTAAGACCGCAGGCGATTCCCTTGTTTCCATTTGAGTTGAAGGCATAGAAGTTGATGCTGGCACGACCATAAACACCACTGTATACTTCAGAGCGTTCAAGGATAGGCTGACGGTCTGCATCCACAATACCAGGTGCAGATGCAGAATTGGCGTTGATGAAGTAGCTATCTGCATAAGCTGCATCATCCGGGCGTTCCAAATCTCCGTCTCTGAGAGGAGTTTTTAGTACCTTGAGCGAAGGTACGGACTTACCATTACCCTTAAGCTTGGACTCGCCTTCCTCATACGCGGCCTGAATAGCTGCTTCAATCTTCTTGACAGTTGCTGCATCAGACTTCGGAATGATAAGACTCACGCTGTACTTTGGTGTGCCACCATTGATTGACTTCGTATCCCATACATTTGCATAGCTCCATCTTGTCTTAGGTCCTGTGATTACTTTCGTTGGGTTCTTATAATTATTTGACATATTAGTTGTCCTCCTTAAAACCGTTGATTGTTGTATTTTTCATTGCCGGACACTTATCCGACATAGGTACTAAGGTTGGCTTGCCCTGTGATTTCTCAATTAACCCGGAGAGCAATTCCTCAAATTTTGTTTTGCCGAGCATCTTTGTCATGGCTGTAATGCCGATGACCTTTTTCTCATACGGATCATATCCGGCGCTCTCAATCTTTTCTGCTACGGCTTTATCGTTCACATACTTACGGTTGGAACGGCCTTCAACCAATTTCCAGTCTTTCCATTTCTTACCGCTGACTGCTTGCTGAAGCGCATATTCTTTGATGTCATTTACCCAAGATACCAGCTCGTCTGCTTTTGCAAGAATGACTTCTATTTCATCATCTTCAAGGCTTTCCGGCATCTCAAAATCATAACAGGCAAGTTCCAGGTTGTATTCAGCTCTCTTTCTGCAGACAGCTTTGACCTTACAAAACTGACAATGACTTCCGGCTTTGTATTCGCCCTCACCCTTTGACGCCAGCTCCGCTGTTGGTGCAAGTGTCTCTTCTGCCCAGGAAAGCAATGCTTTCTTTGAAATTGTAAAGGTGCTGACATGCTCTCTTCTTGGCTGAAAGATGGTCATCGTAATTTCCTTGATATCATAAATCCCATCAAAGATAGATAAGGCTCCCAGTGCATAGCACATCATCTGTGGATTGTTTTCTGCATCTACCAGAATTTCGACACCATACTTGAAATCAATTACGGTAAGTGTTTCGTCTGCAACAATGATACAGTCTCCGGTACCAAATCCATCCGGCACCCACTGCGAGAAATCCAAGTGCTGTTCGATAAAAACAATTGGATCACTGCATCTTTCTTTTGCTACAGATAACTGCTCCATCACATACTGTGCATACATATCGGTGCAATCTGCCATCTCTTCATCAAAGAAAGTAAGATTCTCTACCGGGTCTTTAGACTGCTGCCCCAGTGCTGTTTTCAGCTTATATTCGCAAAGCGTATGAGCGTCTGTTCCCTGCATCGCAAATTCGCTGGGTTTGTCCTTTTCCTTTGCACAAAGAAGTGCCGACGGCGGGCAGGCTAGCCACCTGTGACTGGAAGATGCAGAAAGTACTGCGTGTTTATCCGGCATCTCCAATCACCTCCACTTCAGCAAGGAGTGCTGCATAATCCTTCGCATCCACATCTGACAGTTTGTTAATACCACGCTTGGTAAGAAGTGCTTTGACTTCTGCCGTATATCCCTTACGAGACTTATCCGCCATAACTGCCCTTACATCTTCCAAAGAAAGAGTTTTTTCTTTCTTTGGTGCCTTCGCAGGTGTTTCTTTAGCAACTTTCGTCTTCGGCTCTGTTTCTTCTGCTTCTTCTGAACCACTAAAGAGGTTCTTCAGATCTTCGGAGATACCGATGAATGTGTTACCACATCTGTTCAGTTCTTCGATAAGCTGTGATAATTCACTGACCTTTCCCATTTGTATTTCCTCCTTCCCCGGCTTTTTCCTGTTTGCTGAGTGTATTCAATTTCTCAGCAAGTCTTTTTGACACTACACTGATGACAACAAGCGTATTGATAAGCTCTGTATCAAGCTGATTGCTGTCGCACTTTTCAGTGCCTGTTCTGCATTTAATTGTCATATTTGACACCATCCTTTTCGAGTAGCTTTACTGCCTCTCTAACAGTAAAAGGACATCCGGTTCTGTTCTAAGTACCATTTCTAAAAATATTTTTGAAAAAATCTGCTCACCACAGATATTGGAAGTGATGAGCAGATAGAATGTTACTTATTCAAAATCTTTCAGTCTTGTCTTAAGCTGAACCATAACCTTCTTTTTTCTCTTATTGACACCCTTCTGTGATAAATGAACAACCTCTGCAATCTGTTTTTCTGTAGCACCGTCACCGAACATTGTCATAATGGTGCGGTCCATCTCTTCCAGTTCATCAAGAGCCGCATGAAGTTCTGCAATCATTTCCTGCTTTATAAGGTTGGCTTCCAAATCGACTCCATCGGATACTTCGTATTCTGTACTCTCGTAAAGCTGATCCAGTGATACTGGTTGCATTTTGCTTTCATCTTCCTGTTTGCTTGCTCTCTGTCCCTGCTTGTCCTCTCTCCACAAAGGTCTCATGTATTCCAGGTACTGTTCCTTTGTTGCCGGAATCATGATGGCACGAACTGTGCGATGACCAATCTTGGTACATACTGCATCGGTCGATAAGTTATAACCGTTTGCAATGATGAATTCCTTTGATGTTTCATTTACCTCCATAGGGATGTAATACTGCTTTTCACTTTTTGTCTGTAAATTTTCCATTGTAGATCCTCCTTCGATCTGAAATCGAAGTGAGAATCCACACGGAACTTCCCATAAATATTGGCCATAAGAATGAATCCTCACTTCTTAAATGGCCAACCGTCCCAGTGGGTTGACTGTTATTAATCTGTTGCTGTCTCTCGGCTCTGGGCATCCTTGATCAGGGGATGAACCTTAAGACAGGTTTTGAGTGTCTGGCACTCAGATGAAGTTACAAAGGTTTTGTAGCCTCATCTCGGTGTCAGATGTTTCTAATATTTACTTCTCCATTTACATTTTGTTTTTACTGAAAAAAATCGTTCTGAAATTTTTCTAAATGGAGAAGTATATAGGTTAGGGTCTTTTCGGCTTAGTTTCTTCCAAGCAACAAAAAAAGAGCCCGAATAGTTTTATCAATGGATTTCTCCAATCGTTAAAACTACTCAGGCTCTCTCAGTCGTGAGTTCCATTCCACGCGGTTTGCTCTTAAGTGTTTTCATATTAAATTTTTCCTTACTGATTTCCTCTGGCTTACCAATATGATTATGGGCTACATTCATGCATTCCAGCATAGGCATCCTCGGTGGAAATACTCCGCTTGATACCTATGGCCATATTGCAGGGATTTCTAGTATTATTTTCTATCGTGCTTTCTTTATCTTTCCACGATTTTTATTTGCAGTTGCTGGGTTAAATACTTGTGCTGACAAGTTTCTAAAAGTAATTCTTTTACCTTTTGGTCCTTCAAGTATCTCCTCTCCGTATTCATCAACAACTTTTTTGCAGAATAAAGACCCATCTTCTGCGTAAATTGGATAATCAGTTTTGGTCATTCATAGCCCTCCTCTTAATAGAACGGTAAGTTATCGTCCTCACCTAAATCATCATGATCGATAAATGCATCTAATACACTTTTTATATTTTTTTTGATTTTTGGGTGCTTAGAACCTCTCTTAACAGTATCAAACAGTATCTCAACTAACTCTGATAGCTGTGAAACATCTCTGTTACTTGTTAAGAACTGTGTTCCAACTCCCGGAGTATTTATCCATATTTCTTTTGCATACGCATTTGGATCATTTACGCGATGTACACTTTTGCTAATGTCCATCAAATATAGTGTTGAATCACCTTTCATATTCAGCCTAAAGCATTCTCCGTTAATATAAGTGTGACAATCAAAGGTATGAGAAGTGAATACAATTCTCGTTACCTCTTCCGGATATTCCATTTCGGTTTCCTCATAGAATGTCTCCATACTAAATAATGGATGTTCAATATTTCCATTCATATCTGTTTCCATGCGATTTAAACTATCTGCAGAGTCACGGTGCCACTCTAGCTTATCCGCAATGGTATCCTTATTCAGCTTCTCCATTAAGGTTGCAAGATACTTTTCTGTAGGATTCATTACAGCCATATCGGTAAGTGCAAGCAAGTCAAGGCTTACTCCTAACATCTTCGCAGCTGTTACAATGAACTCCGCACTTGGTTCTGAAGAATTACCTGGTTTTTCCATCCGTGACATATATCCTAGACTGACACCAGCCTCTTTCTCAATCTGTCCGATTTTAACATCAGTTTTTTCTTTCAGAAGGAATCGAATATTCTCAAAACATCTACGCTTATTAAAGTTTCTATAATCACCCAACTCCTGCTGCAAAGACTTGATTCCGTCCTCGTACTCTTTACATAACATCATCAACTCGCCATGACGAACCTTGATATCATACTCAAACCCATACTCATCCGCAATTTCCTTTATACGTTTTTTATCATCCCCAGCGAGTTCATACTGTTCTTCCATCGACTCTAAACTTGCTTTCACTTTATCTCTTTCTGCTTCAAGATTCTCTAACTCCTTAGACGCTTCTTGAATAAGATTAAGCAATTCATCCTTATCGTACAGTCCAATTGTTGCTTCTTCAATAGCTTGTTTCAATTCTTCTATATTCACAACCAGAACCTCCTTTTGTTTTATGCTACAATTAGTATATCATATTTGTTTGTTTTGTCAATATTTTTAAATATCATTTTATTATTGTAGTTTCGTTCAAGTCAAAAATGATTGATTGAAATATATTCAAAAAAGAAAAGACCGGACAGAAGACATAGTACCTCTACGGAGATTATCTATAACTTCTGTCCGGCCATGAAAAGGGATTTGTCACTAGGCCGTGACATTCCTGTTAAGTTTTTGATTGTGTTTTTATCAGGTAGCGAATCTGATAAGTTAAATTCCTATGCTTGGTATTATATCGAATATTTGTTCGTTTATCAATATACTCACAAATGTGTTCAGATCAAAAATTCTAATATTCCAACTCATCTATTATTATTTGAATTTATGTGATATATTTAATTTGATTTATGTTATCCTTTCTCTAAAGTCACGCTACTGAATAGATTTTTTAACACAAGCAATGAACTACCTAAAATACGACTTTTTGAGGTTCATTGTGTTATTGTCAAATAGCAATGTCGAAAAATTACCGTATATCGGATTAATTTTGCAATGTACTCACAAGTGTGTTCAACAATATTATTTCATCGCATTTTCAAATGCTTGTGAAAAAATCTCTTCATCAAGGTCTCTTCTCAAATCTTTTTTTATTCTGAAACATTCTGCTTGGTATTTCTTTGATCGTCTCGCCTTACTCTTTATTTTTGCGCTATTTGGAAAATCTTTAGAGAACTGCCCAAATGAAATTCTCCAGTATTTAGCCATCTCAAGAATCGATTCATATATTGCAAACAACTCTTTATCCGTAAAAACAGATGTATCTTTATTTTTTAGATATATTAGATATAGATGTAATCCTTTTTCAAATTCACGCCAATCGTCTTCTCTAATTTTTTCACTTTTATGGCGAATCCATTCAAAGATTCTTTCATCTTCTCTGTTTCCAACACGATCTAATATATCCTGCCATTGCCTCCATGATAGCTTTTCAACAAGCTCTTGATCATATTGTGAAAGTCTATAGCACTGGCCATAAAAGCTACGCGTCTCCGCATTAGTGCCTTCGTTTCTTTTTATGTTCTTACTTAGCTATATCTGGTCCTATGTCAAGATTTAGTACAAGTTAAAATGAGAAATTTCTCCCCATTTTAACCTGCCAGAAGCTCAGCCTCAGTGTGCGTTCTTTCATACACTCGTTCGAATTCGTTTGGCGACATATAGTTGCAATGGCTATGAATTCGTTTCGTATTGTAGAAATAACGTTCTCCATATCCTCATATTGGCAATAATATCCATTCTGTATTTCTTCAGCCAGTTTTTTAGCAAGATTTTGAAATCTCCCCAAACTCTCCTCTGTTATTAATTTTATTGCTTCTTCGTTATAAGAAAATGACATTAGATTCAACAAATTATCAACAAATTTGCTGCTTATATCCACCACTTTTTCACCTAAGTCTTCCCAGCCGCAGTCCATTTCTCCATCCCATAAATATTCGACCATTTCTTGTTCTTTCTTCAATTCGTATTACTATATACTCTTAGCTCTTTTGTACCCTCTTATTTTTTGAATATTTTTCAATTTTATCTGTGATAGACTTCTCTCGCTTAACATCTTGTTCGATAAGTTCTGCAATATCCTCTAACGTATTTAATATGTTCTCGTAATAATATTCCACTTCATCCTCAATACCATCACCAGCGCCACCATCTTCATCAAAATCCATATATCCCACTGTAAGTATCACATGACCTTTCGATATTACATTTCCCTCCCCATCTTCTATTGATAAAGGAATATCCTCCTGATCACCAGCTTCTACTGCTCCTGAAAATTCACCAATATTAAATTGGTAGGTTTCCATTCCATTATGTATCTCTATCGTATCCCCATATTCAAAATTATCTGGTAATCTTTGTTGTTCACTAAGTTTATACAATCTTTCATACGATTGATCTGCCCACGAATCTATTTCTTCTTTTTCATCAGAGGTTATATTATTTGTATCAGTTGAAACTGGGAACCCTTTAATATCTTTCATCCCTAATACCAATTGTTTTATACTGTAACTTTTTTCTGTATCCCTAATGATTGACAAGAACTCGTCATATATACACGCTATATCTTCGTATTCTTGATACAAATCATTAATTTTCTCAAATTTTGCTACTATATCATTCATAAAAGAAGAATCTATTAATTCTTCATTCAAATAGTCCTCATACTTATCCAACGAGCACAGTCCATACAGGTCTCTCTCTTGATTTATTATATCCATTTCATCATACTCTTCTTCATCTTCATCTATTTCGAAACAGTCATGTATGGTATCACTATTTAAAATCACTTTAAATGGAACAATTTTCAAATTATTTTCTTTACGATCTAATTCAATTCTTACTCCAAATCTTGCCATATGTTTTTCGAGATTTTTTCTGGTTTCCAAACAATAATATGATCTAGTTTCTGAATCCCACACAGCATTGTCGTAATCCTCATAGGAGCACACAACATCTATACTTGCTGCACATAATAATGTAGCCCACGCTGTTTCATCTTTGATCTCGTCAATGCTTCTCACACGACTACTAATACCTCTAATTGAAACAACCTCCGCATCACTATAATCGTATCCACTCTCTATTCCATCGCTATCACACGATAATCCATGTACTTCAAGACAATCCTCATTCTTTATTTTCTCCTCAATCTCAGAGAAATACCTACCTATAAGCGAATTAATTATTCGGACAATTTCTTTATATTCTCTCTCTTGACGATTTATTGCATTATATAATTCACCTAACGATTGATAAAATATATGATTTTCAGAATATCCGCAAGCTTTTTTTAACCCTTTATCATCGCTTATAATGGCAATTACTTCATTCTCACAAAATCTTTTTCTGATTTGATTTGCAATGAATGCGTCTGGAAATTCTTTTCTTTTTTTCTCGCTAGATTCAAATGGTGGATTTATAGCAAAATAATCAGAAACTATCCCGTCCAAATCCACTAATGACAAATTCAATATCTCTGGATTTAATTTCTTCAAAAATTTTTTCCACATCTCCAGGCTCTTTGTCCTGTATTCTTCTTTATTCAGCATTAATAAATCAGTTTTTATCCCAATTTCTTCCAAGAATTTATCAGATACTCCATTTATTAGATCTTTTCGCAGTCCACGAAACGAAGAACAAACTCCATCGCTTGCTTTTATGATATGTTTTTCTACTTCTTTTAAAACAATGTTACTTAAAACAATCTTTATTTTTCCAGCTTTGACATGATTAATAAGTAATCCTAATGTACTATCTTGGCTAAAGTCCAATTTATTGGCATCAAAGATATTCGTATCTAACGTAACGTATAATGGATATTTAATCATACTTCGTCTCCTTGCATACATAATGTTCCATAGGTGGATTTAATTCTTTCTTCATATTAACATAAAAACCGCAGTACTGTATAATCTATTTTATCTTGGATAATTTTTTAAAATCCATTTTCAAACATCGACAGCCCTGCCATCATCATTCCCTCATCCATATCCAATTCGTTGCCTCTTTGTTCTTTTGCTATCTCCTCCGGCTCTTTTCCCATTCCTACCTTATCCCTAATTTTCTCCATAAAATCTTTATCCTGCAAATCTTCCAACGTACATTCCAAAGAATCATCTATTAAATCTCCTATAAACGGAACTTTTTTAATCGATGAAATAAATGCTGTAACAACTGGATTGTGTTTTATATCAATCACTGTATCCACATTTTGAAGTTCTTGTTTTGTATTTTCAAATGTTTCTTTTGAATCCATATTATCATCCTCACATCGTCAATTTTTATTGCAACATTAAAGCACTTCTACATTAATCCCTATTCGTCCGAATCCAGACTTTCTTGAAATATCATACCACAAACTTCAGGATATGAAAAATGAGTCCGATAACAGAGGGTTACTCCGTATCAGACTCACTTCATTATTCTTTCTTCACTTATACATTTTCTTCCTCTTCCGCATCAAAACACGCAAAGGAAATGCAAGCACATATCAGATTGCCCGTACTGCAATTCCTGCTGCAATAAAAAATCCAAATACAGCTCCAATAAGAATTCCTAGTGCAAGCACTCTTGTTGTTCCAGATAAATCCATTTTTATTGAAATAATGATAACCATATATGGTATTCCAATCGGTACACCATATACCAGCCTAAACTGAAACCAGTCAATAGAGCCATCCACCATAAATATGTACTGTCCCAGCCATGTAATAATTCTGAATAAGATAAGTGGTAAAACGCCCTTTGTTATAAATTTTCTCATTGTCATTATGCTATATCCTACGCTGATCTTAACGCTTGCATCAAGACTGCTTGTTGCCCCTGTAACTTCTGGTTCTTTTTCCGATGCTGAAACTGTCATCGGCTGAACAATCACTGATGCCAGCGTTGCAACAGCCATTACACCTACTAAGATTCTTTTGAATTTCATTTTCATTTTAACTTCATCCTCTCTTTCATTCATTGTTATATTCTTTCCAAACAGGTTTGCACCTACGTCATTCAACCATTGGAACCACCTCCTAAGCTCTATTCGTCACTGCTATCAGCAAGATGGAGAACAGCACATTCATATGGCGGTAGAAACTCATGTCTCCCATACAGTCATAGGGAAGATGCCGGATATATTCGAGATATTTTCTCTGCTCATTCGTTTCCCCATCTCCTTTCTTGTTGATGGTTAAATTTTATCAGAGCAATTTTCCAAACTCAGCAACACAACTGTTGATATTCTTCCAATCTGTCTACAGATCTGTAGAAATTGTAAAAACACTGAACTCTCATCCTTTTTTGATAGAATTCAGTGTTTCTGTTTTTTTGTAAATTCCAGATATTCTTTTGCATTTTGCATAGCTCCTACGACAAATGCCTGATCCTGTTCCGGCATCTGACGTATCTCATTGCATATATTATCCACTTGACTTTCTGATTTTTCAGCCTCTATATGTACATATCTCTTTGGAAGTAAATCCTGCAAATTCACTTTCAACACCAACGTTGCCACCAAAAATGTTTCCATGGAATAATTCCCCTTTTCCATTCGATATACTGTCTGTCTATCTACGTCCATTTTTTCTGCCAATTTCTCCTGCGTCAGACTTTTCTCTTCTCGCACAATACGCAGATTATCTCCAATTTTCACTTTATCATTCTTAACTGACGCAAGCATTTCGTCCACCTCCTTTCCCATTTTTTATGTCAACTTTTACTCGACCGTATATCTTTTTAGGACATAAAAAATGCCTGATGATATGGTTGTCTTTTAATCAAACATCCCATACTCATCAGGCGTTGGTGATTATAGTAGTAGTATGACAGATATCATAACAAATACTATATCCCGATTTGCTCTGTATGAATTTCTTGTCTATGCGCTCTCACTTTAACAATTGATCTACATCTTGGACACTTTATTTGTATCGTTCCTTCTGTATGTAAATCAATGTCAACTAATCTTCTGTTTCTGCAGGTCGGACACTCAACTGGTACAATATCAACTCTTTGCATATTAGCCTCCTTTTACTAGAAGGCCAGCCAAAGGGAAAGTCAAGCTGACCAAGTTTTCCACAAGAGATTTGTTTAGCATTTCCAAGGTAGCGATGTTTATATCATGCGAACATACGTTCTTTTTGTCAAATTTTATATTCTTTTTCTCAATTCTTTTCTTCTGTATTTCGAGACAAAAAAAGCCGGGGCAGAATGGCATACGTATACCATCCTGCTCCGGCTTATCTCGATATTTCGGATAGCTCTTGTCCGAGCAATCATAATTTATCTTTATTCAATTACAACAATCCCACCATTGGGATCAATTATAATGCACCTGCATTTTTCTCCATAAAAAGCAGCAAGAAATTCTTTTATGGTATAGGTGTCTTTTTTATTCCCACCACCCTTCACTAAGAATGCCGGCAATCCATCTACCCATGCTTTGTCCCCTACTCGTACATTATAATGCTGCGTTCGTAATTCATCATCTTTGTTTCTCATAAAATTTCATATACCTCATTTTACACACCAACAGTGTACTTTCTCTCTGTTTCTATTATAGTATTGTTTTTTTCTTAATGCTTTCATTGGTACTTTTCTAACACCTCCTAAAAAATGTACAGTTTTCCCAACAAAGTTCTTGACATTCAATACTATCTGAAGTAAAATAAGATAGTCATGGTTACATCAATTTTGTATTATCGTTTTAACGTAATATAGTATTGATGTTTCTTTATGGCTAGATGAGATTCTGGTACAATCTCATAAGTTAGATAGTTGCCAAAGCAACTTCGTTGATTCAACTAATTATGCAGAGACTTATCCTGTGGGGTAAGTCTCTTTCTTGATTATAACTCCACAATTTTAAAATGTCAATATTACATAAAGTTTTTGTAAAATTTGCATAAAACTTCGTCACATTTACCTACATTTTGAACATTCTTTGTCGTGAAAATATTAAAATATTAATATCCTATCATTTTGCTAATTGACAATGCAATATTTTATTTCTATAATTTAATTATCACAACAGGTAGGGAAATTCATATAACGTAACTGCTGGAATGTTGGAGGAGGAAATGTAGATGAACAATCAGGAATATGTAGAAAAAATCTTGGAATTGATTAAATCACATATGAAACAGAACAACATAACTCAAAAAAAGCTGGTCGAATTATGTAAAGGAAAAAAAATTAAAATATCTCAAGGTACTATCTCTAATGCATTCAACACCCCTTCATCTGTTCGCCTTACCACTTTAATCAACATTTGTGATGGATTGAATATTAGTCTTTCAACTCTTATGAAAAATATTGAATTATCACTGAAATTACCAGAGCCTTCAGACAATCTAATAGTTTATGATACATCAGATCCTGCGTACAGAGGGTATTTGAACAGCTATCATGTTTATTTTTTAAGTACCGATGAAAAAAAAGTAGGAGAACTTGTCCATGGAATTTTGAACTTTAAGAATAGCAATACTCCTGGTCCTTGTAAAGCATTGCTGGAATTAAATACCGGCGATCAAGATCCTTACACCAAAAAAATTCATATAAAAAAGTATACCGGCGATATGATCATTTCTCGTGTAGGTTGCATCTACTGTAACTTGATTTCATATGAATATGGTGATATTTGGACACTTGTATTCAACCATCTGCAGCTTAACTTTGACTCTTTTATCGGTGGTATCGGAGGTGGCATTACCTCTTCTGCCGGAGGAACTCGTATTCCAACTATACACAAAGTATTTCTCAGTTCCACCGAGCTTACAGAAGATCAGCAGTTCTATGTTTGTGGACTGCTGCGCTTATACCGTGATGAAATCACGATTTCTACCCAACAATTGAATACCTTGATGAACGACTCTAAACTGGATTTAAAATTCAAACGAAACATCGAAAGGATCTTGGCCAAGCCAGAGATTTTTTATAGCATTCCTGTAGAGTCTCTCAAATCATCTGTTCCAAATAAGAATTACGTAAAAATGCTTTCTATGTTATTGCAATACTCTTCTATGCCATATAATGATAAGATTACAATGGCAGAAACGGATTTAGCCCAATATATCATACGTCCCAGTGAATAACACTGGGACTGTAATGTTTTTTATCTTTTTACAATTATTTGTATACAACTTTTCATCTTTATATCCATTCCTTTCGCGCTGCTCAAGGCACAAAACGTCATGAAAAAACGTTGGCTTGTTGCAGCTTTCTTTTTATAATTGTTTCTATAGGTGTTTATGATCTCCTGAATTGTCCCATTTCTGATTACACAGATTGTTCAAAAACAGCTCAGTCTTGTGTCCACAATTGTTCTTTTTGATATCGCCGGAACAGTCCGGCGATATCATTTTATCCAACCAATTCGTTAAGTTCTTTCAATGCATATGCAATCGCTGTCGCGTTTTCATATCCAAATGATTCATCACTTCCAGAAATGGACTCCCGGTTCCAAAATATATCGTTCAAATAAGATAATTCACATCCCATATGCCATCCAGGAATGCATAAAAACATTCCACTCATTTGAGAACCAAACAAGATATGAAAGCTGTATCCTTCTGCTGATACGATTGCTTCATAAGGTTCTTTATCCGTTTTTAGCGGTTCAATCCGTCCTTCTTTCTGTACGATTTCTGAATCTTCTTCCTCATCACCGTAGAAATATACCACTGGATACCGATAAGTGAGAGTCATGATTGTTCACATCCCCTTAACATTTCATGTTCACTGACGTAGATAACATCCTGATCATCAATGATACGGAGATTTTGCTGGCATCCATACATCAGGGATTTTTCACAAATCCGGTTAATCAGTCGTAAGCGCTTAAATTTTAGACATGGATAATCGAGTAGGAGAAGATTCCTCTTGATGAGGAATTTTCGACCTCTCACACCACCGTGCGTCAGACTGTCTAACGATTTGAAAATTCAGTCTGATGTACGGTATTTTTATCTTCGATTTTTTTAATACCATTTTTATCTTTGTTTTTCACATGAATTACATATGTTCCTCTCCCTGCTACATCACACTTTCTTCAAACTTCGTTACTAATTCTTCTGTTGAAAACATGCTTAATAATCGCTTAAAGTTATAAGCGATAAACATAGATGCAGCTTCTGCGTCAACATTCTCTTGTCTGCGTCGAAGAAAGAAACTATATCCGAGACTTCTTTTTATAGTCCCAAATGGATGCTCCACGATACATCTTCATATACCCAACGCTGTATCATTCTTCCAGATGAAGAAGTAGTGCAGTCTTTTTTATATTTGCATGAATTGCAGTCTGTACACTTATATTTGCGATACTTCATACCATTCTTCGAAGTATTTTCAAAAAATCGCAATCTATCTCCTGCCGGGCATGTATATTCATCAGTTTCACCATTATATATAAACTTTTCTTTGCGAAATTCATTATTCTTTGTAGCATTATTCGCTTTAGCTTTTTTTATAAAGACATTCATTCCGGCATCAACACAGTTTTTTATCTCCGTTCCGTTATAATAACCTGTATCTGCCAGAACTGTAGAGGACTCTTTTTCTAAAAGTTCGGATGCTTTTTGTGCCATAGTGTAAAGCTGGTTTTGGTCATTTATATCATTAGTCGTCGAAATATCTACAACAAAATGATTCTTTGCATCTACAACAAACTGTACATTGTAGCAGATATCCAATGAACCGTTATTTTTCATCCTTCTTGAATCAGGATCTGTCAAACTCTTTTGTTCCAGTCCTTTATCTTTTAATTCCTGTTTTTGTGTAAGATACTGTTTTTTTAGCTCTTGATATGTTTTTAGTTTATCTGTAAGGTCATCTGCCAGCACTTCATCTTTAACGATTGCCATAAGATATGCATTTATCTGAGCTTCTGCATATTCGATTTTTTTATCTAAACCGCTTTGCGTAATACAATTATGCTTGCTGTTTTGAGCACGAATCTTAGTTCCATCAATAACAATCATTTCTCCATCAATAAGCCCCCAACCTTTGAGAATAAGGGTAAGATTTCGTAATGTATTGTGAAACACAGCCTTATTCTTCTGAACAAAACCTGCAATAGTACCATGATCAGGTGTTATGCAGTTTATAAGCCACATTAATTCCAGGTTGCGTTTTGCTTCCGTTTCCAATGCTCTGCTAGAACGAATCTTATTTAAATAGCCATAGATATGAAGTTTTAATAAATCAAATCGGCGATAAGGTGATTGTCCTCGATTCCTACCACTATACTCTATAAAACCTAGAGTTTCTAAATTTAAGGATTCTACATAAGAATCTATTACTCGGACAGAATTATCCTTACTTATTAAGTCATCTAATGAAGTGGTCACCATTCTTGTTTGATATCTATCTGTGCCAACAATATATGCCATAACGAATCCCCCTACGATACTGTATTTGGTAGTTTTATTATAACATTTTTCTTAATCGTTAGACAGTCTGGCGTACCGTTCGGTACACGGCGGTTCAATCAACTTAACATG
>UMKB01015584.1_pt1 | contig 54492 bp, 40 predicted proteins | sample 1966171 | NCBI WGS metagenome assembly UMKB01 (sample SAMEA4836164, study PRJEB28245) | human gut metagenome | biome: gut microbiome; material: fecal sample | place: Denmark | collected 2008 | reverse complement strand
GCTTTTCTCAAATTTACTTTTTAGCTATCTGTTTATTTTAATTTTCCAGTCTATATGAAAAACCTTTTTCTTACCCTCGTATTGAGTTTGTTCTGTATGACAATGACCGGACAGGACAATACGTCTGCATTAATCCCTATGCCAAACAAAATCATTAACGGCAATGGAGCTGTATTCACTGTCAATGCCAGACATTCAGCCATCACTTTCGACAACAAAGAGCTAAAGTTTGCGGCTGAGAAACTTCAGGATATATTCAAAAGAAGAATGAGCGAAAATCTCAATATATCCCCGACAGGCAATGGCACCATCAGACTTATCATTGACAACAGTCTTGAGCACAAGGAACAATATTCACTGGAGATCAACAATAAAGGAATAACCATTAAAGGGGCTTCAAAAGGAGCAGTTCTTTATGGTGTTATCACTCTTGAACAGATTCTGATGGGAGATATATGCATGACTTCACAAAAGAAAATCCGTGAAATCTATATCTACGACAAACCCCGTTTCGAATACAGGGCTATGATGCTTGATCCTGCCCGCAATTATCTGCCAGTAGAAAGCATCAAATTCTTTATTGACAAAATGACACTATTCAAATACAATGTATTACAACTTCACCTTACAGACGATCAGGGATGGAGAATATATATTGAGAAGTATCCACAATTAGCCAGTAAAGACCACTATACCAAAGAAGAACTCAAAGAAATCATTAAATATGCAGAAATGCGCAATGTTACGGTTATTCCGGAAATTGATATTCCAGGACATACCTGTGCCATGCTTTCTGCCTTTCCTGAGTTCAAGTGCGAACACAAGTCAGCCACTCCCATTGAATTAGGGAAAAGCGTAGATATGATGCTATGTGCTTCAGTCGGGAAAGTATATACAGTTATTGATGATATTATAAAGGAAACTTCGAAAATATTCCCTGCACCATATATACATCTCGGTGGAGACGAAGCTGCCATAAAATATAACTGGGCTGAATGTCCACGCTGCCAAAAACTGATGGCAGAACTAAAATACGAAGATCCTTCCCAACTTATGATACCATTCTTTAGTAAAGTTCTCAAAAGTGTAAAAGAGGCTGGGAAGAAAGCCATATTATGGTGTGAGCTTGACAATATATATATGCCGGCTAATGATTACCTCTTCCCCTATGATCCGGAAGTCACACTTGTAAGCTGGCGTGGGGGACTTACACCCAAGTGCCTGGAACTTACCCGAAAACATGGGAATCCGGTCATCATGGCTCCCGGTGAATATGCTTATCTTGACTATCCTCAATACACCGGAGATTTCCCGGAATTCAATAATTGGGGAATGCCGATAACCACACTGGAAACATGTTACCAGTTTGATCCCGGCTATGGAGAACCTCTTTCCGGTCAGAAGCACATAAAGGGGATTATGGCAACACTCTGGGGAGAAGCCATCAAAGACATCAACAGAGCAACTTATATGGCATATCCCAGAGGTCTGGCCCTCTCCGAAGCCGGCTGGACTGAAATGAAAAACCGTAACTGGGAGTCTTTCAAAAACAGAATGTATCCTAACCTGATGAACCTCATGAAGGAAGGAGTATCAATACGGGTACCCTTTGAGATCGAACAGAAGCTGGAAAATTACCGATAGTCAGATTTCCCGGACCGGCATTCCGATGCCGGACGGGTATCAAAGCAAACGGCGGCTGAAGTAACGGACTGGATAACGGACCGAAAGAAAACCTACAACCAGAACGGTAGCCAATACCAGCAACACATCGCTGGCCAGAACACGTACCGGATAGGCATCGACCACAAAACTGCCGGATGAGCCCAGAGAAAGCAGTCCGTAGGTCTGCTGGAGATAGCAGAGGCCGACTCCCAGTACCACGCCTGCAATGGCGCCCAGAAAAACGATCAGACAGCCTTCATACAGGAAGATGCGTTCTATCTGACGGTTGTCTGCTCCCAGATGGCGCAGCGTCTCTACATTCTCACGCTTGTCGATGATCAGCATGATCAGCGAACCGATGACATTGAAACAGGCAATGATCAGAATAAAAGTCAGGAAAAGATAGGAGATCAGCTTTTCTACCCGCATGATGCGATAGGTATCTGCCTGCTGTTCATAACGGTCTTCCACCCGGAAACGGTCGCCCAGATGTTCTTTCAGCTTACGCTTGACCACGCCCGGATCGGCATCCGGCTTCAGTTTCAGACCGACAGAACTGACTTCCGTGGTGTACTGGAACAGGCGACGGGCAAACGACAGGGAGGTCAGAATGTAGGAAGCATCGTATTTTTCCTGATTGACGGCAAAGGTCAGCCCCGTGGAGAAAAGACGTTCGCCGGTAAAGGCCGTAGCCGGATTGGCCAGGTTGACTTTGGCACCCCGCTTGGGGGCATAGATCTCAAGAGGATCCAGAAAACGGATTCCCGAACCCAGAACGGAAAGCAACTGGATACCGGGAATGGCATAATCGGCCACTTCATCGTGCAGCAGCAGATCGCCGCGGCCAAACAGAATGCTGTCAATCGGGGTCAGACGGTCGAAATTGTCTTCCACACCCTTGATGACAGCCATAGCCTGACGTCCCTTGTACTGTACCATCGCATTATCTTCGAGGGATTCCGATACGACCTCAATCTCGGGCATGCTGCGCAATGCCTGAATCTTCGGATCCTGTCCGTCGAAAACCTTGCCGGTGACGGGAGTAATCTTCAGTTCGGGATCGAATGCCGTAAAGTAATCTGAAACCAGGCTCTGGAAGCCGTTGAAGACGGAAAGGGTACAAACCAGTGCCAGCGTAGCCAAAGCCACGCCACACACGGATATGCCCGAAATCACATTAATGGCATTGTGTGATTTCTTCGAAAAGAGATATCTCCGGGCTATGTAAAATGAAAAATTCATTTTTTGAGCAGCTCGTCGATATGCGCTGCATAATCGAGCGAATCATCTACAAAGAATTTCAGTTCGGGAATGATACGCAGCTGATGGCGTACACGGTTTCCCAGTTCAAAGCGGATAGCCTTCATGTTCGCATTGATGTTTTTCACGATTTCTTCGCTACGTTCCGACGGGAACACGCTCAGGTAAACTCGTGCATAACTCATATCCGGACTGATACGTACGATACTCACCGATACGAGAACTCCCGGCATCGCCTTGGTCTGCAACAGGAATATATCGCCCAGTTCCTTCTGGATCAGGCGTGCAATCTTATTTTGTCTGGTAGTTTCCATTCTTACTCTCTGTTCTTAAATTATCTATTTCTTACGGATGATCGTCAGCCCGTCACGCATCGGAAGAATGACCTTCTCTACCCGCGTATCGGCTGCCACCAGATCGTTGAAATGCTTGATGCCGATGGTCTGCGTATCCGTATGATGTGGTTCCTCCAGCACATGACCGTCCCACAGGGTATTGTCGGCAAGGATATATCCTCCGGGGTTCAGCTTCTGGAGAATCATCTCGTAGTACTCCACATAGAAACGCTTGTTTCCGTCCATGAAAGCCAGATCGAACATCACGTCCATCTTCGGCACCATCTCAAGGGCGTCTCCGATGTAGAACCGGATCCGGTCGGCATAAGGAGAATTTTCCAGCCACGGACGTGTGAAGTCTTCCTGCTCATCGTTAATCTCGAAGGTGTGGAGCATCGCTCCGTCTTCCAGCCCTTCTGCCAGACACAGAGCGGAATATCCGCTGTATGTTCCGATCTCAAGGACCTGCTTCGGGCGGATCATCCGCACAAACATTTTCAGCATCCGCCCCTGCAAATGTCCCGAAGCCATGCGGGGACGCAGCAGTTTGACGTGCGTCGCCCGGTACAAGGCTTTCAGATAGTCTCCTTCTTCATCGATATGCTGGAGAATATACTCGTCCAGAGCATCCGTTTCCTTCATGAATTACAGGTAACGGTTACGGTTGGGAAGTACATAATCCATGGCATACTTCAGTACGTCTCCCACCTCGTTGATTTCCAGGAAGGAAGTCTGCGTACCTCTCTTTCCGCCGCTCAGGTAAGCCACCATGTCGGTTTCGCTCAGCACGCCGTCGTCCAGCAGTTTACGCAGGGCAGCGAAGTAATAAGCTTGTCCGTTGGCTTTTTCCGGCATGAAGATAGCTTCTACACCGTATGACAAAGCCAGATGACGCATGGTCTTTTCCTTGTAGCATACTGCCAGCACCGGATATTTTCCACGGAAAGCAGCCAGGTTGCGTGCAGTCAGTCCGCTGAAGCTGTCGGTAATAATGGCACGGATCGGCATCAGGTTGGTAGCACGTACAGCCTGCTTGGCAAGGAAGCTGGTTACATCGGTATTCTCCGGAGTCAGAGGAATAGGAATATCGTTTTCTTCCATCTTGTCCTTTTCAGCCTGTGCTGCAATCTTGGCCATTGTCTTCACGGCTTCCACCGGATACTTGCCATAAGCTGTTTCACCGCTCAGCATCAGGGCATCCGTACGGTAATAGATTGCATTGGCAATATCCGTTACTTCAGCACGGGTAGGACGCGGATTGTTGATCATTGTGTGCAACATCTGGGTAGCAACGATCACCGGTTTTCTGGCCAGGATACATTTCTTGATCAGCTGACGCTGGATACCCGGAATACGTTCCTGAGGCACTTCGATACCCAGGTCACCGCGGGCAACCATCACACCGTCTGCCACTTCCAGGATTTCATCGATGTTGTCCACACCTTCCTGGTTTTCAATCTTGGCAATGATCTTGATGTCGCTGCCATACTGATCCAGGATCTGACGGATGTCAAGCACGTCCTGACGGTTGCGGACGAAAGAGTGTGCAATGAAGTCAATATCCTTTTCGATGGCATAAAGAATGTTGTTGCGGTCTTTTTCAGTCAATGAAGGCAAGTTGATGCGTACACCCGGAACATTCACACTCTTGCGGCTTCCCAGGGTAGCGTCGTTCATCACTTCACAGAACAGGGTATCATCGGTCTTTTCTGTTACAGTCAGCGCCAGTTCTCCGTCGTCAATCAGGACAGAAGCGCCCACAGAAAGGTCACGTACAAAGTCAGGATAAGTTACGGCAATGCATTCACGGGTGGTTTCCTGATCGGGTTTACCCACAATGCGTACCTTGTCACCAGTCTTAAAGTCAATCGGTCCTTCCGCACTGGCCGTAGTACGGACTTCCGGTCCTTTGGTATCCATCAGGATGGCAATACGGTTGGAAACTTCGCGTACATTGGCAATCAGCTTTTCAAATCCTTCACGGTTGGCGTGTGCCGTATTCATACGGACTACATTCATACCGGCTTCGAAAAGTTCTCTGATAAAATCCACCTCACAACGCAAATCCGAGATGGACGCAACGATCTTTGTCTTTTTCAACATCATATTATATATAACTAATATTATTCTAAATCTTTCAGCGTCTCTCCTTATATATAAAGGGAATCAGATATATAAAGAGTCGGCCTTATTTCACTCCTTTGGCCTGCAACAGAGCTTCTACTGCCAGACGATAGGAATCCAGCCCGAAGCCACAGATAACTCCCAGACACGCACAGGAAATCATCGACTTATGACGGAACTCCTCACGCGCATGCACATTGGATATATGCACTTCAATGACCGGAGCCGGAACAGCCCGGATGGCATCCTGCAAAGCAATGGAAGTATGAGTGTAAGCACCTGCATTCAAGACAATTCCATCCAATGAAAAACCTGCTTCCTGAATCCGGTCAATCAGCAGCCCTTCCACATTCGACTGGAAATAATCAAGTTCCACGTCCGGATACAAGGCTTTCAGCGTGCCTAAATAGTCCTCAAACGAAACCGAACCATAGATGGAAGGCTCCCTTTTACCCAACAGATTGATATTGGGACCATTGATAATCAGTATTCGCATAACCGTAAGTTCTGAACTTTTTGTACCTTTGTTGGAGATTTGGGCACAAATATACAAAAAGAAATGGAAAATCACGCGAAAAATGGAAAGATAATAACAAAGTATAAGCAATACCTCAAACTGGAAAAGTCATTCTCAAGCAATACGATAGATGCTTATCTGACCGACCTGGACAAGCTGATGGCTTATCTTACGCTGGAGGGGAAGGATTGTCTGGAAGTGACGCTCGACGACCTGGAAACATTCTCTGCCGGTCTGCATGACATCGGGATCAATGCCCGGTCGCAGGCCCGCATCCTGTCCGGCGTACGTGCTTTCTACCGTTTCCTTTTACTGGAGGACTACATACAGCAGGATCCGTGTGAGCTGCTGGAATCTCCGCAGACAGGCCGTCATCTGCCCGACGTTCTGACGGTGGAAGAAATTGACCGGCTGATCGGAAGCATTGACCGCAGCAGCCGGGAAGGACAGCGCAACCGGGCCATTCTGGAAACACTGTACAGCTGCGGGCTGCGTGTTTCCGAACTCTGCAACCTCAAGCTGTCGGATCTTTATCTGAACGAAGGCTTTATCAAGGTGGAGGGGAAAGGGAGCAAACAGCGTCTGGTCCCTATTTCTCCCAAAGCAATCAGCGAACTCAACAACTACTTTCCGGACCGGAACGCCGGACTGATCAAGCCCGGATACGAAGATTTTGTATTCATCAGCCGGTTCGGCAAGAACATTTCCCGCATCATGGTATTTCATATCATCAAGGAACTGGCCGGAATGGCCGGCATCAAAAAGACAATCAGTCCGCATACCTTCCGGCATTCCTTTGCCACACACCTGCTGGAAGGCGGGGCCAACCTGCGGGCAATCCAGTGTATGCTGGGTCATGAAAGCATCGGGACAACGGAAATCTACACCCACATAGACCGCAACCGCCTGCGTCAGGAGATCATCGGACATCATCCCCGTAACTTATTGGAACAAACCCGGAAAACGAAGGATATGACCGGAAAATGAGAAGAAAAAGACTTTTTTTAATCTTTTTTTTAAAAGACGGCTAAAAAAACGATAGAAAAAACTAGTACCTAATAGAGTTTTTCATATCTTTGCCACAAAATATACAAAAATACGAAGTAGAAACAATTAATTTATAAACCTAATAATTAAAATCATGATTAAGAAGTTGTATTTGCCCTTAGTGGCATTGTTGGTCCTTGCTTTCTCTTCATGTAGCAAGATGGGCGAATTGTCTGCTGACTACTTCACAACGAACCCTGAAGTGTTAGAAGCTGTCGGTGGTAAAGTTCCTGTAACCATTACAGGTAAATTCCCGGAAAAATACTTCAAGAAAAACGCAACTGTTGAAGTAACTCCGGTTTTGAGATGGGAAGGCGGCGAAGCTAAAGGTCAGCCGGCTATGTTCCAGGGAGAAAAAGTAGAAGGTAACGACCAGACTATCTCTTACAAGACTGGTGGTACTTATACTATGAAGGCTTCTTTCGACTATGTTCCCGAAATGGCCAAATCTGAACTGTACCTGGATTTCAAAATCCGTAAAGGTAAAAAAGAATACACCATTCCTTCTGTAAAGATCGCTGACGGTGTAATCGCTACTTCTGAACTGCCGACTGTAGGTTCTGCTAACGCAGCTTACGCTCCGGATGCATTCCAGCGTATCATCAAACAGGCTCAGGAAGCTCAGATCATGTTCTTGATCCAGCAGGCTAACCTCCGCGCAAGCGAACTGAAGTCTGAAAACCTGAAAGACTTCCACAAGAAAGTGGTTGCTGTTGCAGGTGACACCAAGAACTACAAACTGGACAACATCGAAATCTCTGCTTACGCTTCTCCTGATGGTGGTGTGAAACTGAACACTACTCTGGCTGAAAACCGTCAGAACAACACTGAAAAGTACATGAACCAGCAGTTGAAGAAAGGTAAGATCGAAACTACTGTAGACACTAAGTACACTGCTCAGGACTGGGAAGGATTCCAGGAACTGGTTTCTAAATCTAACATCCAGGACAAAGACCTGATCTTGCGTGTATTGTCTATGTATCAGGATCCGGAACAGCGCGAATCTGAAATCAAGAACATTTCTTCAGTTTACAAAACTCTGGCTGACGAAATCCTGCCGCAGTTGCGTCGTGCTCGCCTGACTGCAAACTATGAAGTAATCGGCCGTAGCGACGAAGAAATCAACGCTGCATTCGATGCTAAAGAAGATTCTATCAGCGTAGACGAATTGCTGTATGCTGCAACTCTCACTAACGACAACGCTCGTAAGGAAGCTATCTACAAACGTACAATCGAAAAATACCCGAACGACTACCGTGCTTACAACAACCTGGGTATGATGGCTTACATGGCTGGTGACAAGGCTGCTGCTGAAAACTACTTCAAACAGGCTGCAAGCAAGAGCTCAAGCGCTGCTGAAGTTAACACCAACCTCGGTCTGTGCGAATTGGTTAAAGGTAACGTAGCTGAAGCTGAAAACTACCTGAGCAAGTCTACCGGTGCTAACACTGCTAACGAAGCTCTGGGTAACCTGTACATCAAACAGGGTCAGTATGACAAGGCTGTTGCTGCATTCGGCGACACTAAGACTAACTCAGCTGCATTGGCTCAGATTCTGGCTAAGGATTACAACAAGGCAAAGAACACTTTGACTGCTGTTAAGAATCCGGATGCTTACACTGACTACCTGATGGCTATCGTTGGTGCTAGAACTAACAACGCTGATCTGGTTAAATCTAGCCTGGCTAAAGTAGCTCAGAAAGATGCAAATCTGGCTGCTCACGCTAAGATTGACCGTGAATTTGCTAAATATGACATCCAGTAATCATTGAGATACTGGTTCTCATTTTGAACAAAGAAATTCAAAAGGGCATGTCGGCTGACATGCCCTTTTTTTTTCATGAAAAAAGATTCATAAAATCAGCCGGTTCACCAAAAAATTGTGTACTTTCGCAAAAAACAAATCGGAACAATGAAAGGACGCCATTCGCTATTGTTGATACTAGCTCTTACTCTGCTTCTTCCCGCCTGCCGGAAAGAAGTCAAATTTGAACTGACAGGAGAACTCACCGGTCTGCAGACAGACAGACTGTTAGTCATCTATGACGATCCGGTAGCCAGACTGGACACAATCTTTCCGAAGAACGGAACATTTACCTATACATTTATTCCTGATACATTCACCAATTTCCGACTGGTGAACGACTCTGGTATGTACATCCCGATATTTGCAGGAAAAGGCTGGGAAGTCAGGCTGAAAGGAAGCTTCCGCCACCCTGAGACAGAAGGTGACGGGCCCAATTCCGACTACCGTGATTTCCTGAGCAGCATCAGCGGCCATGAGAATGATACAGCCTTCCTCCGCAAGCAAGCTGAAACCTTTATCCAGAGCCATCCGGAATCCTTCGCCTCGGCCTATGTGCTGGAACAATACTTCATCCGTACAGCCAACCCCGACCGCGACCGGATCAGCCGACTGATGGAGCCTCTGACAGGCAGGGTGAAAGACTGCCGGGTACTTGCCCCCGCCACTGCCCTGCTGGGTGAAAAGAAGAACGACAGCCGGTTTGTCAACTATTTCTCCTGCAAGGACCGCAACGGGAAATACCTTTCCTGGAACAGCGGCAAGGAAGCATATACACTGATCAGTTTCTGGGCCAGCTGGGATGCAGCCAGCATCAGCGAACGCGATTCGCTCTTCAGCCTGCTCAGCGATTTTCCTGAAGAAAAATTCAGGGTGCTGAATTTCTCGCTCGACACCAGCCGCGAAGACTGGCTCAAGGCCTGCCGGGAAGACAGCAAACAATGGATGGAGACCTGCGACTTCAAGGGATGGGACAACCAGCTTGTCAGGCAGAACTCCGTCGCCCGCCTGCCGGCCAACCTGCTGATTGACCACAGCCGCAGAATCCTCGGCACCGGCCTTCACGGAGAAGCCCTCAAGGCGAAACTGAAGGAACTCATCAAATAACCGGAAAAACATACAATAAAGAAAAACACACCATGCTGGTCAAAACATTCGGTGCCGCCGTACAAGGTATCGACGCCACCCCCGTCACCATCGAAGTCAACAGTTCCCGCGGCATCCGCTTCTTTCTGGTCGGCCTGCCCGACTCGGCCGTCAGGGAAAGTCATGAACGCATCGTATCAGCCCTCCAGGTAAACGGCTACCCGTTTCCCGCCTGCCAGCTGGTGGTCAATATGGCTCCGGCCGATATCCGCAAGGAAGGATCGGCCTACGATCTTCCGCTGGCCGCCGGCATTCTGGCTGCAACCGGCGGAATCCGCAGCGACCGGCTTCCGCACCTGATGCTGACGGGAGAGCTCGGGCTCGACGGAAGTCTGCAGCCCGTCCGCGGTGCCCTGCCCATTGCGCTGGCCGCACGCCGCCAGGGGCTGGAAGGACTGATCCTTCCCCGCCGGAACGCCTGCGAAGCCGCCGTGGTGGAAGGCATTGACATATATGGAGCTGACAACATCGGCCAGGTGATCCGCTTCCTCAACGGAGAAGAAGACCTGCCGGTCACGCATACGGACATCCGGGAGATATTTGCCCGCGGACAGGAAACAGCCGGCCCGGACTTTGCCGACGTGAAAGGACAGGAAAGCGTAAAGCGTGCCCTGGAAGTGGCAGCGGCAGGCGGCCACAACATCCTGATGATCGGGCCTCCCGGAAGCGGGAAGTCCATGATGGCCCGCCGCCTGCCCGGCATTCTGCCGCCGCTGACCCTTGAGGAAAGTCTGGAAACAACCAAGATCCATTCCGTAGCCGGAACACTGGGGAAAGATACCCCGCTCATCACCGTGCGTCCCTTCCGGAGCCCGCATCACACCATCTCACAGGTGGCCATGACAGGAGGAGGTGCCAGCCCGCAGCCCGGCGAGGTGAGCCTGGCAACGGGCGGTGTGCTATTTCTGGACGAGCTGCCCGAATTCAGCCGCAGCGTGCTTGAAGTGCTCCGCCAGCCGCTCGAAGACCGCCACATCACGGTGTCGCGCGCCCGCTACACCGTTGACTATCCGGCCGGCTTCATGCTGGTGGCCTCCATGAATCCCTGCCCGTGCGGATATCACAATCATCCGACACGCCCCTGCGTGTGTACACCGGGACAGGTGCAGCGCTATCTCAGCCGCATCTCCGGGCCGCTTCTCGACCGCATTGACATGCAGGTGGAAATCACCCCTCTTCCCTTCGAAAAGATGTCCGACGCCCGTCCTTCCGAACCGAGCGCCGTCATCCGGGAGCGCGTGGTCCGTGCCCGCCAGCTGCAGGAAGAGCGGTTTGCCGCCCATCCGGGAATCCATTGCAACGCCCGGATGACCTCCCGCCTGCTGGCCCGCTATGCTCGTCCGGACGAAGCCGGCCTGCGCCTGCTGCAGACTGCCATGGAGCGGCTCAGCCTCTCGGCACGCGCCTACGACCGCATCCTGAAGGTGGCGCGCACCATTGCCGATCTGGAAGGAAGTCCTTCCATCCTGTCCTCCCATCTGGCCGAAGCCATCGGCTACCGGGGCCTCGACCGTGCCGGCTGGGCAGGATGACCCGTCATTCCACCTGCCGTCCGTCGAAGAAACGGATCGTGCGCGAAGTCTGGCGTGCCTGTTCCTCGTTGTGCGTCACCATGACGATGGTCCGTCCGTCTTCCCGGTTCAGCCGGTGGAGGATATCCATCACTTCCGCCCCCATCCGGGAGTCCAGGTTACCCGTCGGCTCGTCGGCCAGCAGAATCTCCGGATTGCCGATGATGGCACGGGCGATGGCCACACGCTGGCACTGCCCGCCCGAAAGCTGGCCGGGGAAATGCCGCATGCGGTGGCTCAGTCCCACCCGTTCGAGCACTTCCTGCGCCAGACGGAGGCGTTCCGACGATCCCGTTCCGCGGTAGAGCAGAGGAAGCTGCACATTGTCGATCACATTCAGCGAGCCGATCAGATGGAACGACTGGAAGACAAACCCCAGCGTCCGGTTGCGGAACTCTGCCAGCCGGCGGTCGCCCATGGCAGGGGTGATCACATTCCCGTTCAGCTCCAGCGTTCCGCTCGTCGGAGCATCCAGCAGGCCGATGATGTTCAGCAGCGTCGACTTGCCGCAGCCCGAAGGCCCCATCACGCTGAGAAATTCTCCCTTTTCCACTTCCAGGTTCACATTCTCCAGAGCCTGGGTTTCAATCTCATTCACCCGGTAGATCTTATTGATCCCGGTCAGTCTGATTATTGCCATATTGCATTCGTTTTTTAACTTGTTCATACCATACTTATTCATCACGCAGTGCGTCGGCCGGTTCCTCGCGGGCGATACGGCTCACGGGGATCAGCGTGCTGACGAGGGAAACCGCTGCCAGCAGGACGTATACGACACCGCTCACCACCAGGAAATGGGCCAGCGGACGGTTCTGCCAGTAGAAGGTGTCGTCCCCTTCCAGAGTGCCGAAAGTCACGACATACTGTGCCACTGCCACAAGGCCGATCAGGAAGGCCACCGTAACCAGCAGCCAGGCTTCAACCAGAAAACGCTTCCGCACGTCACGTTTCGTCGCACCCAGACTGCGCATCAGGCCGATCTCCCCACGGCGGGCATCGCAGCGCACCCAGAAAGTGCCGGTCATGCCCAGGAAGATGCAGAGCAGGGCGAATCCGGCCAGAGCATACTGCACACGCAGCTTGTTCAGTGTACCGCTATTTTCCAGCTCGTTCCGGATCTGCCGGTTGAACGAAACCAGTTCCGGATAGCAGAAATTGCCGATCTGAAGCTGCGGAGCCACTTCCTCGCGGAACCGCTTCTCGAAAGCCCGGGCATCCACACCGTCCTTCAGCCGGAAAACGATGCGCCATCTCCACTGAATATAGGGTTCGGCCTCAATCCTGGATTTCAGAAAGACAACCAGCGGAAAGGGCTGCTCGTAATCACGGTGCTTGAACTCACCGAACACGCCGGCCACTTCAAACGGCTTGCCGCTCATGAAGAATTTCTTTCCCCGGACATCCGTTGTTCCGTAAAAGCGGCGGGCCAGTGTGGCCGAAACAAACACCTTGTCGCCATCCAGACAGTCGGCCGGAATCTCAAGATCCCGCCCGGTAACGGCATCACGCATGCCGTAGGTGCGGAACAGGTTGCCGCCTTCGCGGGCATAAAACTCATAATACTGAGCCGACAGCTTCCGTGTCTGTGCGTTGTCGAGCGTGTCCGTGGCAATGGTATAGCCGCTCCAGGATCTACAGTTAGGAAACGAATAAGGCGTCACGAAGGTCAGATCCGTCACTTCCGGACACCGGCGGATCAGACCGGCAATGTGCAGGAGATTGTCCCGCTGGGCGGTGTCGGTCACCTCTTTCCGGTAGCGCACATCGTTGAAATCATAGACCTCAAGTTCGAGCACATACCGTCCCTCGGATTCAAACCCGGGAGCAATCAGCCGGTTGCCCGTCAGCACACAGACGGGATCAATCACCGTCCACAAAAAGAAAGTCACTGCGATCAGCTCCAGCAGAATCCATCCGTTCTGTCTCCGCTGATTCCATAATTGGTGTAGAATATTCTGAAACATAGTCATTGGTTTTTATCGCTGTGCATGAAGTGAATAGACAATGGAGTGACGCAACGCCCACAGGGCAGGTATCAGCGCCGAAAGCACATTCAGGAAAAGACAGGCCAGAAAGGCCATCGCAAAAACATAGGGATTGAAGAGCACCTCCGGCCCCAGGAAGAGAGACGCATCGGAGTATGGGATTCCCCCCCAGTTGGCTGCTCCCAGACTCAGGATCCATCCCCGGGCGGACAGAAGGATGCCCCACGACACCAGCATTCCGGCAACTCCTCCGAGTAAGGTCAGCAACAGGTTCTCCCACAACACCTGGTTCACCAGCATCCGGTTGGTGGCTCCATACGCCCGCCGGACTCCCAGTTCGCCCAGGCGCCGGTCCATCCGTGAAGAAATCAGTCCGCCCAGATTCAGAGCCGGGATGAAAAGCAGGGCCAGCAGAATGTAAGCCAGCTGCCGGACGGTCTGCTTCACATCAGGCGCCCCCATGCAGTCCGTGCGCAACGAACTTTTCCAATAGTCGTCCGGCTGTTCCATCAGATCGCTGACATAGGGATGATCCTGCGCATTATAACGCCGGAAAGCATCCTGCACTTCCGCCCGCAGCTGCTTCTTTTCCGCCCGGGTCGGTGCCGTCAGGTAGATCCAGAAAGCGCCATTCAGCCTTCCGTCGGGATCTTTGTCATCGAACGCCGGACAACGCGTCATGGGCATCCACAGGTCGGCGACCGTTGTGGGGGTTGCGTACGACACATCCTTCACCACTCCGCAGACCCGTATCCTCTCCGCATTCATGCTCAGATACTTCCCTGTCGCATCGGTCGTGGCAAACAGTTTCCGGGCCAGACTCTCGGAGATGACAGCCACGGGAAGACGGGAATCCACATCAGCCTGTACAAAAGGCTTTCCCGAGAGAAAACGGAAAGAAAACATGCTCCAGAACCCGCAGTCCACGTATCCAGGCAGGATTTCCTGGCTTCCCTGGTTGCCGGGCAGGTCTACCCGCATCCTGCCCCATCCGCCTTGAAACACGGCAATCTGATCCAGATGGGGAAGATCCTTCAGCAGCGTCTTCGCTACGAAATAAGAGACTCCGGTATTGCAGGATGTTCCATTCGAACCCTTATCCTGCGATTTCATCGTTTTGATCACCAGCATGCGGTCCCGGTTGTATTCCGGATAAACCGGTCCGGCCTTCACATAATAAATGACAAACAGAACCATCACCAGAGCAATGGAAAGTCCCGTTCCCACAATGTAAACCGACGAGAACAGCCGGTTCTGTTTCAGCATGATCCATGCTTGTCTGAAATAAACCCGTATCATATCTTTTGTCTTTTTTGTTGATTTCCTGTTTTATTTTCTCATTCCTTTTCTTTCAGTTTGATCTGTGTCCGGCTCTGATACATACTCATATCGCTCACCACCACGCAGTCACCTTCCTTCAGGCCGTCCAGCACTTCCACCTGGTCGTAGCTGCATGCTCCCAGACGGACCTTGCGCTTCACCAGCCGGCCACTGCCTTCTTTCACGAAAAGCTCGTACTCGCCGGCACCCACATAAAACGACCCGTTGCTGATGCGAAGGGCCTCTTCCCTCACCGCATTGATGACATAAATATCAACTTTCAGTCCGGAACGCAGACGGCGGTTGCTGCTGTCATCCAGCTGCACCGTAAAGGACATGATCCCGTCACGGCTCAGCGGTGTCACGCTGCTCACCATCCCTTCCAGCCTTTCATGCCCGACGAGAACCATCGCCCTGGCACCAGCAGCAATCCGGTCGCTGTATGATTCGGCAGCCTCTCCATCTACCCGGAAATGACTCAGATCGGATACTACCGCCACCTGGCTCCCGGGCGCCACCTGCGATCCTACCTGCGTATTGATGGAAGTCAGGATGGCCTTACGCGGCGAACGCAGCTGAGCATCTTCCAGCGTACGCCGGGTTTCCGACAGACTCTTGCGGAAAATATCCAGTTCAAGCTGCTTCACTTTCAGATCAGCCTCCTTTACTTTCTGCTCGTTGGCATATTGCTGACGAAGCTGTTCCAGTTCCAGACATCCGGTATTATAAGCAAGTTCCGCCTGACGTACCCTGTCCGTAGTCCCCGATCCGAGGCTGTCCAGATAGCGTTCGTTGCGCAAATCAGCTTCCATGCGTCCCACCTTCATGGCCTGTACCTTCACCTTCATGGCCAGATCGCCAAGATAAGTTTCATTATTCATCCGCAACTGATCCAGCTGAAGCTGTTTCATCCGTTCCTCATCCAGCTGCTTGTGGTACTCGGTTTCCGTACTCTGAAGATCAAGCTTCAGCAACGGAGTCCCTGCCTCCACGCTGTCTCCGCTCCGGCGGTACACTTCCACAATACGTGCGCTGACCGGCGAGGTAATGATCTCCTCAACTGCCGGAACTATTTTTCCGGAAGCACTGACACTCACTTCCAGCGTACCGCGGTCCACGACACTGAAAAGCAGATCCTTCTCATTCACGCGGCTCTGCATCAGTGAAGGAATCCAGGTGATGCCGCCAATCAGCAACAGTCCGGCCATTCCATAACCCAGCCACCGCTTCCGGCGTTCACGCTGCAATGTTTTCTTCGGTATTTCTCTATCCATGATTATTTGAATTTTCCTTGTCCGTTTTCATACATATTCAAATCCGTTTTCAACGGTACCCTTCCTGAAACAATTTGCGTGCCAGAATCCTAACTGCCTGATTATCTGCAATACTTTATCTCCCCGAGTGTCCGAAAACGGACAGTCTTCCGCTACAGAATCAGAAAGTGTCCATTTCCGGACACTCACCGGAAGAGCTATATCTGATAATCAACGACTTGCGATTCTGGCACTGGATTTGTGTATTTCCTTCCGAACGGACAAAACAGAACAGCCACCTTGCAAATACAGAACAAAAAAACGGAAAAATCCGCGATACAAAACAGAAAAAAGCCCAAAAGCCCGAGAAAAGGCTGAAAAGACCGAGAAAAGACCGGAAAGTCCGAAAACAAACCGGAAAACCCGAAAAAGCAAGCAAACCGGAAGACCCGGGAAAACGGGCAAGCCGGAAAACCAGAATCATAAAAATAAAACAACAAGCCATATGAACCGAAAAACAATGAAACAGATCCTTCTTGCATGGGGGATGAGCCTTCTGCCCCTGCTTCCCCAGGCAGGCACGGCACAAACCGCCAGACGCAGCATCACACTCGATGAAGCCATCCTTCTGGCACGGGTGCAAAGCGTAGATGCAGCAGTGGCCCTCAACGAACTGAAAACAGCTTACTGGGAGTACCGCACCTTCCAGGCCAACCTGCTGCCGGAAATCAGCTTCACGGCCACGCTTCCGAGCTATAACAAGAAATACAACTCCTACCAGCAGGACAACGGAGCCTATACCTACGTGCGCAATGACTATATGAATCTGTCCGGATCGATCTCCATCGACCAGAGCATCTGGCTGACCGGAGGTACGCTGTCGCTCACGACCTCACTGGACTACCTGAGCCAGCTCAGCGGAAACAAATCCCGCCAGTTCATGTCCGTCCCGGTGGCGCTGACCCTCAACCAGCCCATCTTCAGCGTCAACAATGTGAAGTGGAACCGCCGCATCGAGCCGGTACGCTATGAGGAAGCCAAAGCGGCCTTCCTGAGTGCCACGGAAAACGTCACGCTGAACACCATCAATCATTTCTTCAATCTGCTGCTGGCACGCGAACGGGTAAACATCTCCAGCCAGAACCTGGAAAATGCCCGCAAGCTGTACGAAGTGGCCAAGGTCAAACGCCGCATGGGAAAGATCAGCGAAAACGACCTGCTCCAGCTGCAGCTGAACATGCTGAATGCCGAATCGGCCCTGACCGACAACGAAAGTTCCCTGAAGAATGCCATGTTCACCCTCCGCTCGTTCCTGGCCCTGGAAGGACAGGAGGAACTGGATCCCGTCCTGCCTGACTCCATTCCCGGCGGACTGCTCAACTATCAGGACGTGCTGGAAAAAGCCCTGGCCAACAACTCCTTCGCCCGCAACATCCGCCGGCGCCAGCTGGAAGCCGACTACGAAGTGGCCAAAGCCAGGGGAAATCTCCGGGAAATCACCCTGTTCGCCCAGGTGGGATATACGGGCACCGACCACAGCTTCCGTTCCTCCTACCAGCACCTGAAAGACAATCAGGTGGTGGAAGTCGGAATCAGAATCCCCCTGCTCGACTGGGGAAAACGGCGCGGACAGGTCCGTGTGGCCGAAAGCAACCGTCAGGTGACTGAAAGCAAGCTGCGCCAGGAGACCATGGACTTCAACCAGAACCTCTTCATCCTGACCGAACAGTTCAACAACCAGAAACGCCAGCTGAAGATTGCCGGAGAAGCCGACCGGATTGCCCGCAAACGCTATCACACCAATGTCGAAACCTTCATGGTGGGACAGATCAGCACCCTCGACCTGAACGACGCCCAGGTCAGCAAGGACGAAGCCCGCCAGAAACACATCAACGAGCTGTTCTATTACTGGTACTACTACTATCAGCTGCGCAGCCTCACGCTCTGGGATTTCGACCGGAACACCGGGATCGATGCAGACTTCGAGGAGATCATCCGCAGAGAATAGGCAGAACCGGTGCAGCCCTACAGACGGGCCTTTTCGCTCTGGCCGGCTCCGGTACCCTTATATTTGCTCTTAGTGGCATTGAACTTATACGAAAGCTGGATCCCCACACGCTGCCAGTCGCGGTAGATACGGTTCCCGTTGTAGGAATCGATCCCATAGACATTGAAATGATAATACCCGGTACGGAGTATATCATCCGCAGTCAGCGACAACGTCAGCGCATCGTCCTTCAGGAACGACTTGCTGACACGGGCATTCAGCCGGCCCTCCAGACGGTTCACCATGAATCCCATCCGTGCGGCGGTCTGCAGACTGCCCTGTACGTTCAGAAACCAGCCCTGCGGCAACGTAAAACTGTTGTCCCATCCGAAATTAAACAGCGGCTGCCGGCGCCAGACCTCAATCCCCAGGTTACGGCCGTCGGGAGCAGCATATACCCCGCTAATACTGAACTGCGGCTGCCAGACACCGATCCGCGGAGCAGCGCTCAGATTGATGATGCAGCTTGAACCCGGTGCCAGATTGGCCGAAGTGAACAGCAGGATTCCCGGATGGGTTTCCTCATTGTAAGGCATGGTAATGTTCGTGAGCAAATTTCTGGTACGTCCATACTGCACATAGGCAAACAGCCATTTGTAAGCCAGGTTCAGCGACAGGATGCTGGCCTGCGACGGCTCCAGTCCCGGATTCCCCGTCGTATACGAATACTGGGTCCGGTAGCTGACGGCATTGGTCAGCAGGGCATACGAAGGATTGGTCCGCATCGTCTTCCAGGCAAGTGCCAGACTGAGATCCCGGTCCGACCAGCTGACAGACACCGTGGGGATCAGCTCATCATACACCGGACTCTGTTCCTCCACCCGGACCCCCTGATCCCAATAATCCGTGGCACGGTGCTCATAGCGCAGCCCCGCATTCGCCCGCCATTTTCCCCAGGAAGCCGAATACCCGGCAAAGACCGCAAAGGCACGCTGGCGGATGAAATTGTCCGCATCGGCCGAGAAGCCGCTTTGCGTGAAAAGATCCTTCCGCTCCGTCAGCGTTCCTTCCGACCCGAACGACAGCTGCCCTTTTCCCAGCTTCACGCCTGCCTGAAGCCGGGCCGCATAAAGCCGGCTTTCCGAGTCGGACACACTGCTGATGTCCGCCCCGCTTCCGTCCTCCGCATACTGGCTGCTCTTCATGCGGTTGTCCAGATAATCCGCATTCAGATCCAGCGTCCACCGGCCGGCCTCGCCCACATAATACGCATTGACCGCATGATTGATCCCGTCGCGGGGACAGGAACGCATCACGAAGTCCGCCCGTTCCGCCTCAGTCCCGTTGCAGGAAGTGACCGTTTCCCCCCACGACCGCTGGAGGGCAGTGCCCAGTGTTCCCCCCGGCGTATACTTCACCCCGAACGAATGATGCTCGTTTACCTCACAGTTGAAGCCCGCCTCGGCCGAAAACCTCTGCGACCGCGACGTCTGCACATCGCCGGCCACCGTCTCCCACACGTCCTTTCCCTCCGTGCGGATCACGGCCTCCGTCTCTCCGTATGAATTCTTTTCGCTGACATAGCCCTTCACAAAAAAGTCCAGCCCTCCGGTGCGGAAATTCAGGGCCACCTGCTGGTCGCCGTTCGCCCACCGTCCCTGGTTGTAGCCTAGGTTCACGCTTCCGCTCCAGCCCTCACCCCGCTGGCGGAGCGTACGGATGCGGATGACCGCAGGCACGTCGGCAGCATACTCCGGGCCGGGCGCCGTGATCACCTCCGCCGACAGGATCTCCGAAGCCCGGAGCCGGTCGAGCTCCCCCAGGTCGCGCACCTTCCGGCTGTTGATGTAGATTTCCGGCGTACCGCTTCCCAGCACCGAAAGACTTCCGTTGCGGCTGGTGACAAAAGGCAGGTGAGCCAGCATCTCCCCCGCCGTACCCATCCGTGCCAGCGACGTACCGGCCACGTTCGCCTTCACCCCGCCGGCCGAAGGCTCTATCAGTCTGCGGCGGCCCGTCACGGTCACCTCCTCCAGCATCTGCGCGTCGGGAGCCAGCCGGATCCGGTTGCCGGCAGCCGCAGCCTGCACCACGGTCGCATACCCCACCGACGACACCTTCAGCAGATACGCCTTCCCCTCTTCCGCCGTCATCAGGAACGAGCCGTCCTCACGGCTGACGCATCCGTTCACAAACACCGAATCGGGCGTAAGCAGCAGCACGTTGCTGTACGGGAGCGGACGGTCCGCCTCGTCGGTCACTCTGCCCTGCACGGCAACCGGCAGCCTGTGCACACTGTCCGGCAGGACGATGAGATACTCCTCCCCCCTGCGCACCGAGGTGAGCGGTTTTCCCTCAAGTAGCTTCTTCACCGCCTGTTCCACCGCCATATCACGGATGGAAGCCGTCACCCGGTAAGGCTGTACATCGCTGTAAGTAAACAGAATGCTGCATCCCGAAGCCTGTTCCAGTTTCTTCAGGGCAGCCGACAGAGGCACCTCCTTCAGCTCCGCGCTGACCGGGCGTCCCGTCTGAGCCGGCAGGGTCAGGACCGCCCCCGTCCATGCCAGCAGCAAAAAGATCATTTTCGTTTTCATGGTTCAAAATTCTGACTGATTCTGCTTCTGTTACGGAGAGCATGCCCGACCGGGTACCGGAAAAGCACATTTTTTTCAGAAAAAAAATTTCAGACGCCCACCACCACCCGGCCGTCCTCGATCCGGGCCCTGACCTTGCGCAGGCAGTTCAGCAGCTCCAGCACCTGCTCCAGCGAATCCCTCCGGTCCGCCCGGAAATGCAGGCGTTCCTGCATCACCTCCCTGTCGGTGAACACGATATCCACGTTATACCACCGCCCCAGCTCGCGCATGATCTCCACCAGCGGAGCATCATCAAAGGCAAACCGGCCGTCGGTCCACGCACGGCAGTCCTCCGCATCGTCCACGGTCTTCCTGTCCAGGCTGCTGTCCGTTCCTTCCCCCGGTCTGAGCAGCAGTTCCCCCCGGTGCCTGTCGCTCACCTTCACGCTTCCCCGGAGCAGGGTCACCCGCGTATCCTCCGGCGAATAGGCCCTCACGTTGAACGAAGTGCCCAGCACCTGCGTCTGCAGGGCCGCCGTCTCCACCACAAAGGGATGCAGGCTGTCGGGCGCCACCTCAAAGTAGGCCTCCCCCTGCAGCGTCACCTCGCGCCGTTCCCTTCCGCCGAAGCTTCCGGGATAGCTGAGCGAGCTTTCCGCATTGAGCCACACCCGCGACCCGTCCGGCAGCACCAGCCGGCGGCTCATGCCCCGGGGAATGCGGACCGTACGGATACCGCCACGCACTTCCTCCTTCACCTCCCCACCGGCAGGTCCGGCCCTGAACACCGTATACTCCCTGCGGCCCGTCAGGGGCAGCATCATCAGCAGGGCCAGCGAAGCCGCCACTGCCAGCGCCGTCCACCAGGCCGCCCTGCGCATCCGCTTCCTGCCGCGGGCAGCACCGGCAGCATCCGGATGGCGGCGGCAGAAAGCCTCCCACTGTCCGTCCACATCGGGAGCTGCGGCATGACGGCGTGCCAGCGCCTCGCGGCAGTCAAGCAGGTCGCGGCAGGCTGCCACACACTCCCTGTCGGCCAGCAGTTCCTCCAGTTCTTCCTTGGTGAAGCGCCCGGGATGCTCCAGGGCATCCAGCGTACGCCCCATTCTGTCTTCGTTCTCTTTCATATCCATCGGTCGATCGTTTTCTGTATTCCAATTACGTTTCATCCGTCTTTCCGGGTACCTTCCCCCGCCGTTTTTCTCCGCATCCCAGTTCCTCCCGCAGCATCCGCAGGGCCTTCACGATGTGTTTCTTCACCCCGTCGGGCGTGATGCCCCTCTCCTCGGCCACCTCGCGGTATTTCTTCCCGTCGTAGTAACACTGCTTCACAATGCTCCGGGTGGGATCGGTCATCCGCTCCAGACAGCGCTCCATGCGCCTCACCCGCTCCTCGCGCTCCCCGGGAGGGATGGACGAATCCTCCGAAGTGAGGGTACGGAGGAAGGTGGCGTACTGCTGTTCCACCTGTCTGTGGCGCAGATAGTCTATGCAACGGTTACGGGTACGAGTGTAAAGGCAAGCTACGGCCGTTGCTTCCTGCAATTGTTCCCGATCCTTCCAGGCCTGTTCGAAAACATCGTTGACAATGTCACGGCAAGCCTCTTCGTCAGCAACAAAGCGGAAAGCATAATAGTACAGACGGGCATAATTCCCCCGATAAAGCTGTTCAAAAAGGTCTGTTTTCACACTCTTATTTTCTCTGGAACTTATTTACTTTCTGTCATCCACTCTCCAAATACAAACATGCGTCAAAAGGAGAATAAAGAAATTCGGGCGGCAAATGTAATGGATTCCGGAAAGAATTGCAAACATTTTATTCCTAACCGTTGCTCTGGCAACATCAGCCAGTCCCTCAGAAATCATTCCCTGAAGTAAACAATTTGCCAGTGTGAAAAAAATTTGCCAAAAAGAAGTATCTTTGCAGTAACTCAACAATACAAACAGACCTTTATGATTCTTATCATTGACGACGACAGTGCCATCCGGTCCTCCCTCAGCTTTATGCTGAAACGGGCCAAATATGAGGTAGAAACAGCTTCCGGCCCCAAAGAGGCTATCGAAATTATCCGCAGGACTGCTCCGCAGCTGATCCTGATGGACATGAACTTCACGCTTTCCACCAGTGGAGAAGAAGGACTGACCCTGCTCCGGCAGACCCGTATTTTCCGGCCGGATGTTCCGGTTATCCTGATGACTGCATGGGGAAGTATCCGTCTGGCCGTACAAGGCATGCAGGCAGGAGCTTTTGATTTCATTACCAAACCCTGGAACAATGCCGCACTCATGCAACGCATTGAAACAGCTCTGGAACTGACTGCCCCGCAAAAGGAAACGCCCGGATCTGCAGACCAGAAGCACGCCGGATTCGACCGCCACCGGATCATCGGCAAGAGCAGAGCCCTGAACGAGGTGCTCGATACACTCTGCCGGATTGCCCCAACCAACGCACCGGTCCTGATCACAGGAGAAAGCGGTACGGGTAAGGAACTGATTGCCGAAGCCCTGCACGTCAACAGCCGGAGGGCCTCGGGACCCTTCGTCAAGGTCAATCTGGGAGGAATCTCACAAAGCCTGTTTGAAAGTGAAATGTTCGGTCACCGGAAAGGAGCCTTTACGGATGCTGTTACAGACCGCATCGGCCGGTTTGAAATGGCCGACCGGGGAACGATCTTCCTGGATGAGATCGGAGAGCTGGATCTCAGTTGCCAGGTAAAACTGTTGCGCGTTCTGCAGGACCAGACCTTCGAAGTGCTGGGGGACAGCCGTCCGAGAAAAGTGGATATCCGCGTCGTATGTGCCACCAATGCAGATCTTCCGCAAATGGTCCGTGAACATACTTTCCGCGAAGACCTGTTCTACCGCATCAACCTGATCACCGTTCATCTGCCTGCCCTGCGCGAACGGCGGGAGGATATTCCGTTGCTGGCACGCCATTTTGCCGACCGCCAGGGTGAACAAAATCAGTTACCACCCGTAGAATTTACAAGTGATGCACTTGATTTCCTGTCGTCACTTCCCTATCCCGGTAATATCCGTGAACTCAAGAATCTGGTGGAGCGTACCCTGCTGGTCAGCGGAAAGACCAGACTGACAGAAGCAGACTTCCGGCTATGTTATCAACAGCCTGTTCATAACTCTGCCGCAAAGCTACAAGTGCCTCAAGGCATGACACTGGAAGAGATCGAAAAACAAACCATCCTGCAGGCCATGAAAGAATGTGGCAACAACCTATCACAGGTAGCCACTTTGCTGGGTATCAGCCGGGGAGCTCTGTACCGCCGGCTGGAAAAATACAACCTGCCTGTCGGCAATTCCTGATCCTTAAACTTCACCAGTATGAAAATAAGAACTCAGTTCCTCATTCTCGCCTTCCTGCTGCTGACAGCAGGCTGCCTGATTTCTGCTCTTATCCTGAAGGATCGGGGTTTGTTGTTTTATCTGACAGAAGGAGTAATCCTGGTCACACTCCTCTTCCTTATTTATTTTTATCAGAAGGTAGTGAAACCGATCCGAAGTATCGGAAACGGAATGGAACTGCTGCGCGAACAGGACTTCAGCAGCCGGCTTTCGCCCGTAGGACAAAAGGATGCCGACCGCATCGTACAAGTGTTCAACCGTATGATGGAACAACTGAAAGACGAACGTCTCCGCCTGCGTGAACAGAATCATTTCCTGGATCTGCTGATCAGCGCTTCTCCCATGGGAGTGATCATCCTGGATTTCGATGATCACATTTCCATGCTCAATCAGGCCGCTGTCCGGTTTATGGGTTATACCGCTCCGGAAGAACTGACCGGGAAAAAGATTGAAGAACTGAATTCTCCTCTGGCTGAGGAACTGAACCGCATTGCCCGTAACAAGACAGAAACCATACGTCTGAGCGACTCCATGATCTACCGCTGCTCCCGACTCTCTTTTGTCGACCGGGGATTTGCCCACCCGTTCATCCTCATCGAAAGCCTGACCTCCGAAGTTGTAAAAGCTGAAAAGAAAGCCTACGAGAAAGTAATCCGCATGATTGCACACGAAGTAAACAATACCGTAGCAGGCATTACATCTACCCTGGAGTCCGTGAGCGATGCCCTGCAGGATACGGAAGACTCTGATGACTTGCGCGAAGTGATGCAGGTATGCGTGGAACGGTGTTACAGCATGAGCCGGTTTATCACCAACTTTGCAGATGTGGTCAAGATCCCTGATGCCCAGCTCCAGACTGTCTATCTGAACGAACGGGTAACAGCCTGCAAACGCTTCATGGAGAACATTTGCCGGAACAAGGATATCCAGCTTCATATCAGCCTGTGTGAGGAAAATCCACAAGTGCAGATGGACACGACTCTCTTTGAACAGGTAATCGTAAATATTCTCAAGAATGCAGCCGAAAGTATCGAGGTTCACGGAAATATCTATATACAGACAACCTCCAGTCCGGTGACACTGGAAATAGCCGATACGGGAGCAGGTATCAGCCGCGAAGTAGAAGCCCGATTATTCAGCCCGTTCTTCTCCACCAAGCCCAACGGACAAGGGATCGGCCTCATCTTTATCCGTGACGTACTAATCAAACACGGATGTACTTTCTCTCTGCGTACATGGCCTGACGGTCTGACACGTTTCCTCATCCGCTTTCCTCACAACGACCGCACGATTCAGCCCGATTGACCGCACGATCCGGCTCCAACGACCGCACGATTCAGCCTCAACGACCGCACGAATGAACCGGCATATGCAGAGCTATTCTTTCAGTAACAATTTCTTCACAACTGCGTAACCTGCATGTTACGCAGCAGGGGTATTTTTGCAGCGTCAAAAAATACTTCAAGACATGAAAAAAATTTTAATCCTGGCTTGTGCATTTTTATGCATGAACGCTATGAATGCCTCTGCAGCAACCCGTTATGCCGCAGACGATGAAAAGAAAGAGAACGTTACTTCTGTAAGTGAAACCGCAGGTACAGACATGACCTGGGAATTCTATTCTGCTTACGGAGATCCTACTGCCGAAGACCTGGCTGCTGTATCCGGTTCATCCAGGTTCGGGAAAAAAGCTGCCTATTTTTACGGTCTGTTCAAGGACACTTATGTAACCAAAGAAGAGGTTGTACCGGGAGATCCTACCAGACGTACCGTCATCCGGAAACCGGAAATCTACAACGCGGTAAAGAATATTGAAAAAGCACTTGGCAAGGCACTCAAAAAACATGAAATCACTCCGGAAGAATCCGAAAAGCAGTTCTGCCATGTACTGAAAGTATCACTGGCTGCCATCGATTCGGATACAAGTACCTTTGAGAAATCATTGGACGAAAACCGCAAGGACAGCCAGGCATTGCTCGCCATCTTCCAGAGAGTGGATCTGAAGAATCTTTACTGATTCTGCTTCTTACATCCGACTCACATATTCAGATTTATAACCAAAGTATGAAAGCAACATTAGGTATTGTTTTTCTGTGCCTGCTGTCGTCTCTGAACGCATGGGCACAGAATATTAAGGTAACAGGTGTCGTAACCGACAAGGAAGGAACCCTGATCGGAGCTACGGTAACCATAAAAGGTAATTCAGGAACAGGAACCGTAACCGATCTGGACGGACGCTATGAAATTAATGTCCCGGCAGACGGAACCCTGGTATATTCGTATATCGGATATAATACGGTGGAAAAGCCCGTTAAAGGGCAGAAAGTCATCAATGTACAGATGACAGACGAAATTCAGGCTATCGACGAAGTTGTGGTCACAGCCATCGGTATCAAACAACAGAAAAAGAAAATCGGTTATACCACCCAGCAAGTCAATACCGAAGCACTCGACCAGCCGGGTACAGTAAACGTAGGTAACGCTTTGTCCGGACAAGTGGCCGGTCTGACCGTGAACAACCCGACCGGTATTTTCCAGGCACCGACCTTTACCCTGCGCGGAAAGACTCCGCTGATGGTGATCGACGGTGTTCCTGTAGAATCAGATTTGTTTGATGTTTCTCCGGAAAACATCCAGAGCATCAACGTGCTGAAAGGTACGGCTGCTGCCGCCCTGTACGGTTCCAGAGGTAAGGACGGAGCCATTCTGATCACCACCAAACTGGCAGACAAGGAAGGACTGACCGTAAAGGCAGGACTTTCCAGCATGGTAACAGCCGGATTTACCGTATTCCCGGAAACACAAACAGAATTCGGTTCCGGTTCTAACGGACAGTACGCATTCTGGGATGGTGCCGACGGCGGTATCTCCGACGGTGACATGACCTGGGGTCCCCGTTTCGAAGGACAAAAGATCGCACAATGGAACAGTCCCATCCGCAACAAGGAAACCGGAGAGGTGATTCCCTGGTGGGGAGATGTCAGCGGCACAATTTATGATGACCAGTCCAAATATGAGCGTGTTCCTATCACCTGGGAAGCGCATGACAACCTGAAAGACTTCCTTCAGACCGGGATCATCACCAAAGCTACTTTCTCGGTTGCCAGCAAGAGCAAAAAGGCCAACTACAACTTCAACGGTGACTTTTCTCATCAGAAAGGTCAGGTACCCAATACAGCAGTATACACCGGAGGCCTGAACTTCAACAGCATGTACAACCTGAGTGATGCCGTCACTCTGTCAGCCAACCTTTCTTATAATAAGGTCTATTCACCCAACTATCCGCGCTACGGATATGGACCGAAAAACCACATGTACACCATTCTGCTGTGGATGGGTAACGATGTCAACGGAAAAGAACTGGCCGCCCATCACTGGCGTCCGGACGCAGAAGGCGAACGACAGGCCAACTACAACTATGCCTGGTATAACAACCCATATTTCGCCACTTACGAACTGACTCAGGTACACGACCGTAATGTTACCAACGGTCAGGTAAAACTGAACTGGGACATCATGCCGGGACTGAGCATACAGGGCCGTGCAGCAGGACGTCTGGAAGATACCTTCGAAGACATGAAATCACCGAAATCCTACATGAACTACGGTGACTCCCGCAACGGTGACTACAAGACCTGGAACACAGACCAGCTGGATATCAATACCGACGTACTGGTAACCTATACCCGTGCCTTCAACAAAAACTTCGCGCTGACCGTCAATGCCGGTTCTTCACTCTACTACCGTCAGATTCGCAGCGAATATCAGGCAACCGACGGACTGATCGTACCGGGTGTATACAACATGGGTAACAGTCTGAATCCTGTTTCAGCAACCAACTCCATGAACGAAAAAGCGATCGAGAGTGTATACGGTTCTGTCAATCTGGATCTGTTCGATGGTGTCTATCTGACTCTGACCGGACGTAACGACTGGTCGTCAACCATCATCAAAGGAAACAATTCCTACTTCTATCCTTCTGTTTCACTGAGTGCGATGCTTGACCAGTATATCAGTCTTCCATCCTGGATGGACTATCTGAAAATAAACGGTGCATGGGCACAAGTGTCCAGCGACCTTGATCCGTATTCTTTGTATGCAACCTACTCCAAGGGCATTCTTTACGGAAGTACTCCTTCGGTTACTTACCAGTCAGACCTGCTGAATGCCAATATCCTGCCACAAAAAACGACCTCGTACGAAATCGGTCTTTCAACCTCTTTCCTGCGTAACCGTCTCGGTCTGGATGTTACTTACTATCACATGATCGACAAGAACAGTATCATTCAGCTTCCGATCTCCGTCGCATCAGGTTTCAACAACCGCTATGTCAACGGAAATACCTATACGACCAACGGAGCAGAATTAATTATCACAGCAACTCCGATCCAGAGCAAGAAATTTACCTGGAACCTGTCCACCAACTGGAGCACCAACATCCGCAAGCTGACTGAAATCTACGGAGGTCAGGAGAAATACGGTGATCTGAAGCTCGGTGACCGGGCAGATGCCATGTACGCTACCGAATGGGAAAAGACTCCCGACGGCCAGCTGATCCTCGACAGTAACGGTATGCCTACCCAGAGTGCTTTCAAAAGCTACATCGGCAATCAGGATCCGGATGTCCGCTTCGGTTTGCAGAACACTTTCAAGTTCGATCATTTTACAGTCAACGTGGACATGGACGGAGCTATCGGAGGTACATTGATCTCAACTACAACCCAGAAAATGTGGTGGGGCGGAAAACATCCGAAATCAACCATGTACCGTCAGGAAGAATATGAAAACGGAGGAAAGCCCATCTATGTTCCGGAAGGTGTCAATATCGTAAGCGGTGAAGTAACCTACGATGTCAACGGAAATATCATCAGCGATACCCGTGTATACAAGAAAAACGAAACAGCAGTCAACATTCAGACCTGGGCACAAAACTACCCGTACCGTGCTGTCGTACGTACCAGCGAAAGCGAGCTGTTCGCCAATACATTCAGCCGCTCTTTCCTGAAACTGAGACGTGTGGCCGTATCTTATGATTTCAGCCATCTGATCCACTCCAACTCCATCAAAGGACTGGAAGTGACTCTCTACGGAAACAACCTGGCCGTACTGAAGAAAACTCCTTATCTGGATCCTGACTTCGGTGCTTCCGACAGCGATCTTCAGGACCCGTCTGCACGATACATCGGTGTAAGTGCCAACATTACTTTCTAACAACCAACTGCTAAATTCACGAACATGAAAAGAAAATCTATCACTTATATTGCCTCCTTATTGCTGGCATCCAGCCTCTGCGCTTCATGCATCGACCTGGAGGAGCTGAACGTAGATCCCAACAATCCGACGACGACCCAGCCGTCACTGCTGCTGACAGGTATTGCCTATACAGCCTTTAATCAGACCAGTTCTGATGCCTGCCACGCTACCAAGCAGCTGATCCTGACTTCCGGAGAAAGCGCCTATCAGGTGTACAAGTGGACACGAGGAGACTTCGACTATTACAATAATCTGCGCGATGTCACCAAAATGATGGAAGTATCCGAAAACGGAAGTGCCTATCAGGCTCTGGCACATTTCTTCCGTGCCAACTACTTCTACCAGCTGACCATGGACTTCGGGGCTATTCCTTACAGTGATGCACTGAAAGGAGAAACCGATGCTGTCTACCAGCCTCAATATGACAGTCAGGAGAAAGTACTGGAAGGGATTCTCAACGAACTGGCAGAAGCGGATAACCTGCTGAAAGACAACAATGAAATCATCAGTGGCGACATTATCTACAACGGTAACCTCCTGCAATGGAGAAAACTGATCAATGCCTATCGCCTGCGCATCCTGATGTCCTTGTCAAACAAAACTCAGGTAGGCAGCATCAATATTCCTGCAACTTTTGCTGAGATCGTCAGCAACTGCCCACTGATGGAAAGTGCAGCCGACAACGGACAGCTGGTATACCTGGATCAGGCCAGCAACCGCTATCCCTATTTCAACGACAGTGACTTCGGTTCCGGACGTTTCATGGACTCTACTTACGTGGCAGCCTTCGTTACACGCAAAGACCCCCGTCTGTTCGCCATTGCAACCCAGACTCCCAAAGCAGAACAGGAAGGCAAGGCAATCGATGACTTTACAGCATACGATGGAGGTGATCCCGCCGTGCCTTACAGTCTGGTCAACGACAAAGCCACAGCCGGTCTCTGCTCCAAGCCGACCGAACGTTACTATAAAAATGCAACCAACGAACCGATGATCCTGATGGGATATACCGAACAACAGCTGATCCTGGCCGAAGGAGTTGTCAGAGGATGGATCAACGGCGATGACAAGACATATTACGAATCGGCAGTCAAGGCATCTTTCGAATTCTACTGCACATACGCTACCGATGTAGCTGCTTATCTGAGCGAAGACGCTGCCGAAACTTATCTGCAAGGAAGTGAAGTGGTTTATGATTCCACACTTTCCACTGAACAGAAGATCGAACGGATCGCCATGCAGAAATACCTGCCGACCTTCCTGCAGGGAGGTGTCTGGTTGCCCTATTATGAAGCACTCCGGACCGGATATCCTGATTTCCGCAGAGCTTCCGGTGTACAACTGCCTTACCGGTGGATGTATCCGCAAAGTGAATACAACAACAATGCTGCAAACGTACAGGCAGCTTTGGACAGCCAATTCGGAGGAGGAGACAAAACTACCGACAAACCCTGGTGGTTACAGTAATAATCCTTAAACAAGAAATAATGAAAAAGACTCTGATTTTATTAGCGGCACTGTTATTCTCTACCATGTACACTTCTGCCCGGCGTGTGGTATTCGTCACTGTTGACGGATACCGCTGGCAAGAGTTATTCAGTGGTGCAGATTCTCTGCTGATCGGGAATAATGAACAACTCAAGGCAAATTATTGGAAAACAACAGCCGAAGAACGCAGAAGCCTGCTGATGCCTTTTACCTGGTCAGAAATCGCCCGTAACGGACTGATGATCGGTAACCGCTGGAAAGGTTGCCGCATGCAGGTGAAAAACAAAATGCAGTTTTCTTATCCGGGATACAACGAACTCCTTTGCGGACATCCAGACGATGAACAGATCAATACCAACAATCCGGTATGGAATCCAAATGTTTCCATCCTGGAAATTGCCAACAACACAGACCGTTATAAAGGGAAAGTTCTTATATTTGCAAGTTGGGATCGGTTCATTCACATTTTGAATGAACAACGAAGCCACCTGGAAATAAACACAGGATACCGGCACTCTCTTTCTCCCAATCCGACAGAAAGAGAACGTCTGGTTGAAAAGATGCAGGATGCAGCTCCCAGATTCTGGGAACATGAACGTGCAGATGTGTTTACTCATGAATATGCCATCGAAGCCATGAAAAGCCGGAAACCGGAATTGATTTACATCGGTTACGGAGATATTGACGAACTGGCTCACATGGGCGATTACCGCCTGTATCTGGAAGGTGCACGCACCTTTGATAACTTCCTGAAAGAGATATGGGAGTATATCCAGTCTGATCCCTTTTACAAAGACCAGACCACTCTCATTATTACTTGTGACCACGGACGCGGATGCGGAAAAGTAAAAGCTGATGACTGGCGTGATCATGGAACGAATACAACCGGATCAGGTGAAACCTGGTTCATGGCTATAGGAAAAGACATACCCGCCCTGGGAGAGATATCCGGTGACAAACAGTATTACAACAATCAGGTTGCAGCAACTATTGCCGATTTCCTGCAAATCCCTTTTGCACCCAAACACCCACAGGCTGGAAAGAAAATGGAATTCTAATACAAAAACAAGAACCGATGAAAAAGATAATCATGGCTGCCGCACTTCTCTGCATGGGAATATTTGGCATGCAAGCACAGACGCTGAAATTCAACAGTAATAAAAAATTTAAGATCGTCCAGTTTACAGATATACACTGGGTACCTGGGAATCCGGCTTCGGAAGAAGCTGCCAAACGCATGAACGAAGTGCTGGACGCAGAAAAACCGGACCTGGTCATTTATACCGGCGACCTGATCTTTGCCAAACCCGCAGCAGAAGGACTGGACAAAGCACTTGAACCCGCGATATCCCGCCACATCCCGTTTGCTGTCACCTGGGGTAACCATGATGACGAACAGGACATGAACCGCAAGGAATTGTCGGACTACATAGAGAAAAAAGCCGGCTGTCTGAACACACGGACTGAAGGCATCTCCGGAGTCACCAATTTCATCCTGCCCGTCAATGCATCTGCCGGAAACAACGAAGCTGCCGTTCTGTATATATTCGACAGCAACGCCTATTCACCGCTGAAACAAATCAAAGGCTATGACTGGATCAAGGCAGACCAGGTAGAATGGTACCGCAAGGAAAGTGCGGCATTCACTGCCCGCAACAATGGCAAACCGTTGCCGGCACTGGCCTTCTTCCACATTCCTTTCCCGGAATACAATCAGGCAGCCCAAAATGAGAATGCACTGCTGATCGGAACCCGCAAGGAAAAAGCCTGTGCTCCGGCCATCAATACCGGTCTGTATGCTGCCATGCTGAATGCCGGAGACGTGATGGGTACTTTCGTCGGACACGATCATGTCAATGACTATGTAGTCAACTGGAACAACATCCTGCTATGCTACGGACGGTTCACCGGAGGCAAGACAGTTTATCACGACATTCCGGGAGGCAACGGCGCCCGTGTCATTGAACTGACCGAAGGAGAAAGAAGTTTCAAGACCTGGATCCGTCTGAAAGACGGTCAGGTAACCAACCTTGTTACTTATCCGGAAGATTTTGTAAAAGCAGAATAAACACACACTTCTTTTTTATCCGGAACAGGGACACGGAACGTTTTCCGTGTCCCTGTTGCTTTTATGAATTGAATGAACAAAAAAATCACTATCTTTGCAGAGGTGAAAGATAGTGACTCAAAACAATAACGATACATATATGGAAAAAAAATTCAAACGAACAACCGTCACATCGGCTCTGCCGTATGCCAACGGACCGGTACACATCGGCCATCTGGCAGGAGTCTATGTCCCGGCTGACATCTACGTACGCTACCTGCGTCTGAAAAAAGAAGATGTGATCTTTATCGGAGGTTCTGATGAACACGGAGTGCCCATCACCATCCGTGCCAAAAAAGAAGGCATTACTCCACAAGACGTAGTAGACCGTTACCATACCCTGATCAGAGATTCATTCAAGGAATTCGGCATCTCTTTTGACGTATACGGACGAACCAGCTCAAAAATCCATCATGACACAGCTTCCGATTTCTTCCGTAAACTGTACGACAAAGGCGAATTCATTGAAAAGACCTCAGAACAATATTACGACGAAGAAGCTCATACCTTCCTGGCTGACCGTTATATCACCGGAGAATGCCCCCGCTGTCACGCAGAAGGTGCATACGGTGATCAGTGCGAAAAATGCGGAAGCACTCTGTCTCCTACCGAACTGATCAATCCCAAAAGTGCCATCAGCGGAAGCAAACCGGTTATGAAGGAAACCAAGCACTGGTATCTGCCGCTTGACAAGCACGAAGGCTGGCTCCGCCAGTGGATTCTGGAAGAACACAAGGAATGGCGTCCGAATGTATACGGACAGTGCAAGAGCTGGCTGGATATGGGTCTGCAGCCCCGCGCCGTGAGCCGTGACCTTGACTGGGGTATTCCTGTCCCGGTAGAAGGTGCTGACGGAAAAGTTCTGTATGTATGGTTCGATGCTCCGATCGGCTATATCTCAAATACCAAGGAACTTCTGCCCGACTCCTGGGAAAAATGGTGGAAAGATCCCGAAACACGCCTGATCCACTTCATCGGAAAAGACAACATCGTATTCCATTGCATTGTATTCCCCGCCATGCTGAAAGCAGAAGGAAGTTACATCCTGCCGGACAATGTGCCGAGCAACGAATTCCTGAATCTGGAAGGTGACAAGATTTCTACTTCACGCAACTGGGCTGTATGGTTGCATGAATACCTGCAGGATTTCCCCGGCAAACAGGACGTACTGCGTTACGTACTGACTGCCAACGCTCCGGAAACCAAAGACAACGACTTTACATGGAAAGATTTCCAGGCACGCAACAACAATGAACTGGTAGCCGTTTACGGTAACTTTGTGAACCGTGCCCTGGTACTGACCCACAAATATTTTGACGGCAAAGTGCCTGCCTGCGGTGAACTGACAGACTACGACAAGGAAACACTGAAAGAATTTGCAGATGTAAAGGCTGAGGTGGAAAAACTTCTGGACGTATTCAAGTTCCGCGATGCACAGAAAGAAGCCATGAACCTGGCACGTATCGGAAACAAATACCTTGCTGACACCGAACCGTGGAAACTGGCCAAGACAGACATGGGACGCGTAGCAACCATCCTGAACATCGCACTTCAGCTGGTAGCCAACCTGGCCATCGCCTTCGAACCCTTCCTGCCGTTCAGCAGCGAAAAACTCCGCAAAATGCTGAACATGCAATCTTTCGAATGGGAACAGCTGGGACGTACAGACCTGCTGGAAGCCGGACATGAGCTGAACAAGGCAGAACTGCTGTTCGAAAAGATCGAGGACGATACCATCCAGGCTCAGGTGGACAAGCTGCTGGCTACCAAGAAAGCCAATGAGGAAGCCAATTACAAGGCTAATCCCATCAAGCCGGTCATTCCTTTTGAAGACTTTGAGAAACTGGATATCCGTGTAGGAACCGTACTGGAATGTGAAGTCGTTCCCAAGATGAAGAAACTGCTGAAGTTCAAGATTGCCGACGGCCTGGAAAACCGTACCATTGTAAGCGGTATTGCCCAGCATTATCGTCCGGAAGAACTGATCGGCAAACAGGTGCTGTTCATCGCCAACCTGGCACCCCGCCAGTTCAAGAACGGCCTGGTCAGCGAAGGTATGATCCTGAGCGCCGAAAACTTCGACGGATCACTGGCTGTAACTTCCGTTCTGAAAGAAGTCAAACCGGGAAGCGAAGTCAAATAAACTCCTTCTCCGGAATTTAACCATACTTTACTCCTTACAGATGGACGCAAGTATTTCCGTATCCGGGACTTGCTCCATCTGTAAGCTGTTTTTAGATCCAAACGAATGCCCGAACACTCACTCAAAGAAAAAACGGCCAAAGGACTGCTCTGGGGAGGTATCAACAACGGAGCCATGCAGGTGCTGAATCTGATTTTCGGCATCATCACCGCACGCATCCTGAACGACAGCGACTACGGAATGGTAGGCATGCTGAGTATTTTCTCACTCATTGCGGGCTCTCTGCAGGAAAGCGGTTTCACAGCCGCCCTCGCCAACAAGCAGGAAGCACGCCATGAAGACTACAACGCCGTCTTCTGGTTCTGCAGCGGACTAAGCCTGTGCCTCTATCTGATTCTGGCAGGCTGCGCTCCCCTGATTGCCGACTTCTATCACAACGAAGCACTGATACCACTGGCCCGCTATTCTTTTCTGGGATTCTTCATTGCCAGTCTCGGCATTCCCCACAGTGCATATCTGTTCCGCAACCTGATGGTCAAACAGAAAGCCCTCTCGTGCATCATCGCTCTGATTGTTTCAGGCTGCGTGGGAGTTACCATGGCCTTGCTGGGCTATTCATACTGGGGTATCGCTACCCAAAGTATCGTCTACGTCAGTATGATCAATCTCTGCTACCTGCATTTTTCCCCCTGGAGACCGACTCTCCCCGTCAGCTTCAAGCCCCTCCGGAGCATGGTGGGTTTCAGCAGCAAACTGCTTCTGACCAACATTTTCAACCATATCAACAACAATCTGTTTTCCATCATCCTGGGACGGTATTATTCCGAACGGGAAGTAGGACAGTTCAATCAAGCCAACAAATGGAATCTCATGGGACACTCTCTCATCACGGGTATGGTCAGCAGCGTAGCCCTGCCCGTCCTGCGTGAAGTTTCCGACGACAGCGAACGGCAGTGCCACGTATTCCGCAAGATGCTCCGTTTCACAGCATTCATTTCTTTCCCGACCATGCTGGGCCTCTCGCTGGTTGCCCCGGAAATGATTACCCTGACTATCGGCAGCAAATGGTTACCCAGTGCCCGCATCCTGCAGATGCTGGCTGTCGGCGGTGCATTTATTCCCGTCACAAACCTTTATACCAACCTGCTCATCAGCAAAGGAAAATCGAACATTTATCTGTGGAATACAGTCGTGCAGGGAACAACCCAGCTCATCGTCATGTATCTGCTTTATCCCTACGGCATCCGGCAGATGATCCTCGTATATGTCTGCATCAATACAGCCTGGCTGCTGATATGGCACTGGCTGGTATGGTGTGAGATCCGTCTCAGCTTCCTGGCCGCAGCCAGGGATGTTCTGTCATTCGGTCTTATAGCAGGTTTTGTTATGGCAGTGACCGGGCTCGCAACTTCTTTTATCACCAGCCTCTGGCTGCTGTTCCCGGTCAAAATCATACTGGCGGCTTCCCTTTACGGACTGATCATGTGGGTGAGCGGTTCCGTAACTTTCAAGGAAAGCCTGAATTATCTCCTCAAACGCAAAAAAACATCCGCTTCATGAAAACCGTATCCATCGTCATGTGTACCTATAACGGAGAACAGTTTCTCCGTGAGCAGCTGGACTCTATTCTGGCACAGACCTACCCCATTCATGAACTGATCATTCAGGACGACTGCTCCACTGACCATACAGCCGACATCGTCCGCGAATATGCCCGGCAATATCCCTTCATCCGCTTTCATGCCAATATTTCCAACCTGGGATTCAACCGCAATTTTCAGGATGCCTTATCCAAGGCGGAAGGAGATTATATCGCCATTGCCGACCAGGATGATATCTGGTATGAAGAAAAAATCGCCACACAGATGGAAGCCATCGGCGACAACGACCTGTGCGTTTCCGCCTACCACACCGGTACAGTTTACCGCTCCGACCGGAACATGAAGGTTACACATCCTTCCTGTCAGCTGGAATATCTGCTGTTTTATGACAGTACACCGGGACACAGCATGCTAATCCGCAAAGATTTTATCCGGAAAATCTTCCAGGAATGGGACGGGCACATCCTGTATGACTGGTGGATTGCCGTCAATGCACATCTGAACCACGGACTGACCTGCGTAGACCAGCCGCTCAACTGGCACCGTCCGCACGAAGGATCGGCCATTCATCAGCTCAACCGGAAATACGGAGCACACATCCGGCAGAATCCTACCTGGGAACCCTACATCTATGGCTTCAAAGATTACCGCCGGCAACAACGGCTGGAAACCTGGCAGTTCTTTTACGGATATATCTGCCGGAAAACAGCCGGACAGCCCCGTCTGGCCCTGAGTCACCGCCTGAGCCGACTTCTGACCCGAAAAGATCCGGTCAGCCTGTTCCGGCTCTGCCTGACCTGCATGCTGCATAAACAGACCATTTACTACAATCCCCGGCAGAAAGGCCTGATCAGCTGGGTACGTGCCTTCTTCTATCCCATGATCCGTGCCTACGGCAACACCTACTTCCGGCTATAATCCCAGGCTTTCCGGCGGAAGCCCGGCGGTTTCCACATTCCTGCTCCCAAAGTGCATGTCCTTTCGTTTCTTTGTATTATCTTTGTAAACTAGAAAACTACATGTACGGAAAGATGAAAAAAAACATAGCAGTCATATTAGCCGGAGGAGTAGGAAGCCGTCTGGGACTCTCCACACCGAAACAATTCTTCAAAGTAGCCGGCAAGATGGTGGTCGAACATACCGTGGAAGCCTTTGAGCGCAACAGCCACATTGACGAAATCGCCATCGTTTCCAACCCTTTCTACATTGCTGAATTTGAGAACATGACCATCCGCAACGGCTGGAAAAAAGTCAAGAAGATTCTGCAGGGAGGAAAGGAACGCTATCATTCCAGTCTGTCAGCCATCGAATCGTATGCCGGAACGGAATGCAATCTGATCTTCCACGATGCCGTACGCCCTCTGGTCAGCCAGCGTATCATCAACGATGTGGTGACGGCACTGGATACCTATCAGGCCATCGACGTAGCTCTTCCATCGGCCGATACCATTATTGAAGTGGAAGGTGACTTCATCTGCCAGATCCCGGACCGTTCCCGGCTGAGACGCGGCCAGACCCCGCAGGCATTCGATCTGGAAACAATCCGGAAAGCTTACGAAATCGCATTGAAAGACCCGAACTTCAAGGTGACGGACGACTGCGGTGTTGTCCGGAAATACTTGCCTGAAGTTCCCATTTATGTGGTACTGGGTGAAGAAAGCAATATGAAACTGACCTACAAGGAAGACACTTATCTGCTCGACAAATTCTTCCAGCTGCGCAAAAGTGAACTGAATCACGAAGACGGCAGCAGAGAAAACTTCCAGGGAAAAGTAGCTGTCCTTTTCGGAGGGAGCTACGGAATCGGAGCAGAAACCGCCGATCTGCTGGAACAGAAAGGAGCCAAGGTTTACCGCTTCTCACGCAGCCTCAACCGGGTGGATGTAGGAAACCGTCAAGAAGTGGCCGAAGCCCTGCGCAGCGTCTTTGAACAGGAAAAACGGATTGACTTCGTAGTCAATACAGCAGGTATTCTCAACAAAGAACCGCTGATCACGACTGACTACGAAACCATTACCCGGGCCGTACAGACCAATTACATGGGAACCGTGAATGTGGCTTTGGAAGCCTTCCCTTATCTGAAAGAAAGCAAGGGCAAGCTGATCTTCTTCACCTCCAGTTCCTACACACGGGGAAGAGCTTTCTACAGCATTTATTCTTCTACCAAAGCTGCCATTGTCAACTTCGTACAGGCCATCGCACAGGAATGGGACAGTTTCGGCATCCGCATCAACTGTATCAACCCTGAACGTACCAAAACACCGATGCGCGTACATAATTTCGGAATTGAACCGGAAAATACCCTGCTTTCAGCCCGGCAAGTGGCCGAAGCAACCCTGCTGACCCTGGCATCCGACTATACCGGACAAGTCATTGACGTCAAACGAGACCACACGTTATGAGAAATTCCTATTTCGACCGCTACCTGAAGCAGAACCTGAGAACCTGCCAGCTGAAGCAACTCTCCATTCTGGAAGAGACAGACCGCATCTGCCGCAAGCACAACATTCCTTACTGGCTTGACGGAGGCAGCCTGCTGGGAGCCATGCGCCACGGAGGATTCATCCCCTGGGACGATGACATTGACATTGCCATGCGCAAGGAAGATCTGGAACGCTTCATCGCCGTAGCCCCTTCGGAACTGCGGCCGGGACTCTTCATGCAGACTCCGGAAAGCGATCCCGAACATACAGATCCCATCTATAAGATCCGCGATCTGAATTCACTGTATCTGGAAAGCGGAGACAACCTTCAGGCAAACTATCAGAAAGGGCTGTATATCGATATATTTCCGTTCATCGATTATCCCAGTCTGCCGAAAAAATGGGTAAAGAAACTGAGCAAAGGTATCTCTACCAGCTACTCCATTCTGCATAAAGCGCATTATTATTCCCTGCGCTCTTTCGTCGAGTTCTTCTGGTTCGGTGCGAAATATCATCTGTTCCGCGCAATATGGAGCATACTTTCGGCCATTTATCCCAAAGACACCTACCTGTCGAATGTCCTGATCAACAACGGATACGGCATCATGCACCGCAAAGACTCCGTGTTCCCGCTCGGAGAAATCGAATTTGAAGGCAAGCGCTTCAGTGCTCCCTGCAATCCGGGTGCCTATCTGAAGGATCTGTACAGAAACTACATGGATATCCCGCCGGAAGACAAGCGGAAGATTCATGCCATTTACCTCCATCCGGAACTGATCCGGGAACAACAACCCTAAACATACAGCCGTTATGAAACCAGCACTTGTAGATGTAGCCGTTCTTATTCTGTTCTTCAACCGCCCCAAACCGCTGGCGCAGGTGTTCGAACAAGTCAAAAAGGCACGCCCGTCGCGTCTTTTCCTCTATCAGGACGGCCCGCGCGGAGAGAAAGACCTGCCGGGCATTGAAGCCTGCCGGCAAGTAGTAGCCGACATTGACTGGGAATGCGAAGTTCACCACAATTATCAAGAAAAGAACTCAGGATGTGATCCTTCAAATTATAATGCACAAAAATGGGCCTTTTCTATTGCAGACAAATGTATTATATTTGAAGATGACAGTATCCCGTCAGTCAGTTTCTTCCGCTTCTGCAAAGAAATGCTGGACCGCTACGAGAACGATACCCGCATCAGCATGATTGCCGGATTCAACAACGAAGAAATTACCCCCGATGTTCCCTATGACTACTTCTTCGCCACAACCTTCTCCATCTGGGGATGGGCCAGCTGGAAACGGGTTGTCGACCAGTGGGATGAACATTACACCTTCCTCGACGACACGTTCAACATGCAGCAACTGAAGAACCTCATCCGGGAACGGAAATACCGGAACGATTTCATCTACATGTGCCAGCGTCACCGGGAACACGGAAAAGCCTACTACGAAACCATTTTCCATGCTTCCATCCTGTTCAACTCCGGACTGAGCATCGTTCCGACACGCAACCTGATCAATAACCTGGGAGCAACCGCAGACTCCGTACATTTCGGAGGCTCGCTCCGCACCCTGCCCCGCGGCTACCGGCGCATCTTCACCATGAAACGCTATGAGCTGGAATTCCCGCTCAAGCATCCGCGTTATGTCATCGAACATACGGCCTATAAGGAAAGCGTGTACCGCATCATGGGATGGAGACACCCGTGGATCAAAATCGGCCGCTCGTTTGAAGAACTCTTCCTCAACCTGCGCTACGGCAACTTCCGCATCATCGGACAAGCCATCGTAAACCGGGTCAACAAATGGCTCGGGAGAAACAAATGTCATTAATCCCTGCTTATGAAACTGCTACTCGAAAAAATAAAACTCAGCTTCCAGAAACGTTCAGGCGTAACCCAGAACAAGAAAAGCTATGCTCAATGGGCCGCCAAAGGCTATCACGCAGAAACCGAAGTGAGTGTCATCATCCAATCACATAACAAGAGTTTACAGATTTGCCACATACTTCCCAAACTACGGCAGTATCCCGGTCTGGAAATCATTGTCATTGATGACGGTTCCGATCTGGAACACACCCAAAGACTCGCCGCTGCCCTGACAGGAGCCAATGAGTTTCTGATCCGAAGCAACGATCTTTACGAGAACATCACGTACGACAAATCCATCCGTTTCGCCAACGGACGCTACATTGCCCTGCTGCAGGATGATGACGATTTCGACGGAACAGCCTGGATTGAACGCGCAGTCGATCTTTTCCGCCAACACCCCCGAATGGTCATTCTGGGAGGCAAAAACGGACTTGACATCGCATTCGAAGATGCCGACCGCTATGCACACGGAGGCCCTTCGATGCAGCAAGGGGACTTCAGTTTCGTAACCTCTGTCAACCGGGCTCCGATGTGGATTCACAAGGAACTGTTTCGCCAGCACCTTCACCACATCGATTTCAGTTTTGCCCCCTTCCAGTTTGACGACTACGAACTCTGTGCCCGTGCCTGGCTCAACGGTCTGCAGGTGGGATGGTACGATGCCGGTTTCCGTTCACTGAGCGTGGGAGGCATGCGCTTATGGAATAACAATTTCACAACAGAACAGAGCCAGAAGAACGGCCGGAAACTCTACGAACTCTACCGTAACAAGATTGAGGAAATCCACCGGCGAATTGCAGAATGTTGAAAAAAAAGACCTAACTTTGCAGACATCAAACAGAGATTCCGAACATGAGAGTACTTATCATCAATACAGCAGAACGAATCGGCGGGGCGGCCATTGCGGCCAGCCGACTGATGGACGCATTGAGAAACAACGGTATCAAGGCTAAAATGCTGGTCCGCAACAAGCAAACCGAACGCGTCACTGTCGTTTCGCTCAAGAAATCATGGTGGAGAATCTGGCAGTTCCTCTGGGAACGCCTCGTGATCCTGACAGCCAACCGCTTCAGCAAACACAATCTCTTTGCCGTTGACATTGCCAACACCGGGACGGATATCACTTCCCTTCCCGAATTCCGGCAGGCTGACGTGATTCATCTGCACTGGATCAACCAGGGTATGCTCTCACTGACAGATATACGCAAGATTCTGGAATCAGGCAAACCTGTCGTATGGACGCTGCATGACATGTGGCCCTTTACCGGCATCTGTCACTATGCAGGCAACTGCGACAAATACAAAACCCAGTGCCAGCAATGCGAGCAATTGCTTCACCCGCACCGGAAAGACCTGTCCGCACGCGTATTCCATAAGAAACAGAAACTCTTCGCACACTCACATATTACGTTTGTGGCCTGCAGCCGGTGGCTGGAAGCGATGGCACGCGAAAGTTCCCTGCTCACGGGACACACCATTACCAATATTCCCAATGCCATCAACACCAATCTGTTCCGTCCGCGCCCCAAGGCAACTGCCCGTGAACGCCTTCATCTGCCTGCCGACAAGAAACTGCTGCTGTTCGGCTCCATGAAGATCACCGACGAACGAAAAGGAATCGCCTACCTCATCGAAGCCTGTCAGCTGCTGGCACAAAAAGAACCCGAATTCAGCCGCCAGCTGGGAGTTGTCGTACTGGGAAGCCGTTCCGAACAGTGTGCATCCCTGTTCCCCTTCCCTATCTACAACATGAATTATGTGAGCAACGAAAAGGAACTGGTGGACATTTACAACGCAGTCGATCTTTACGTGACTCCTTCCCTGCAGGACAACCTGCCGAACACCATCGTGGAAGCCATGGCCTGCGGTATTCCCTGCGTAGGATTCAATGTGGGCGGTATTCCGCAAATGATCGACCACCTGCACAACGGCTATGTTGCCCGATACAAGTCGGCTGAAGATCTGGCCAACGGCATCCGCTGGGCCCTCACAGAAGGAGACTATGAAACCCTCAGTGCCGAAGCCAACCGGAAGGCCCTGAACACCTATTCCGAAACAACCGTAGCCCAACAATACATCAAGATTTATAATCAGATAACCGGAAGCAATGCATAACCACGTTCATCCCAAGTTCTCCATCATCACCGTGACGTACAACGCCGGTGCCGTGCTGGAAGACACCATCCAGAGTGTCATTACCCAGACCTACCGGAATGTGGAATACATCATTGTAGACGGAGGTTCCAAAGACCACACTCTGGACATCATCAACCGTTATCGCGAGCACATCCATACCCTGGTCAGCGAACCGGACAAAGGCCTGTATGATGCCATGAACAAGGGAATCCGCCTGGCTACGGGCGACTATCTCTGTTTCCTCAATGCCGGCGATGAACTTCACGAAGACGATACCCTGCAACTGATGGTACACTCCATCACCGGAACCGAGCTTCCCGATGTACTCTACGGCGAAACGGCCATTGTAGACGAAGAAGGACATTTCCTCCGCATGCGGCGCCTATCCGCTCCCGAAGACCTGAACTGGAAAAGCTTCAAGGACGGAATGCTCGTGTGCCACCAGGCCTTTTTCCCCCGCCGGGAACTGGCCGAACCCTACGATCTGCGCTACCGGTTCTCTGCCGATTTCGACTGGTGCATCCGCATCATGAAAAAAAGCCATACGCTTCACAATACCCATCTCACCCTGATCGACTATCTGAACGAAGGCATGACCACCCGCAACCACCGCGCTTCCCTTCACGAACGGTTCCGCATCATGTGCCGTCACTACGGCTATCTGTCCACCCTTGCGCGCCATGCGTGGTTTGCCCTGCGCCTGTTGCTCAAGAAGTGACCCATCACACGGTTTCGTCTTCCTGACAGCTCCGCAGGTAATTCTTGGGCGACTGTCCCGTCACCTGCCGGAATACACGGTTGAAATGATTCGGATTATTAAAGCCCACGGCATAGGCAATCTCCTGCATCGTCCTTCCACCATCCGTCATCAGTTCAATGGCCCGCATAATCCGCAGGCGGTTCACATAGCTGCTGAAATGGATGTTCGACTCCTGAAACAGACGGCTGAGATTACGTGTCGACAAGTTATACCGCAATGCAACCTCGTCCATCCGCAGTTCCTCCTGCACATGATCCGTAAGATATCTCAGGATAGGATAAAGCCTGGAATCGTCCGGAATCACCAGCGACTTGAGCAGCAACTCCTTTCCCGGAGACATCTGCGGAAGCAGATTGAAAAAGCCCAGTGCAAAATGATATAAGTCCGGCTGTTCCTGCTTCCCGATCATCTTCCCCTTCGAAGCAATAAACTTCAGGTTCTCTCCGATCAGCCGGTTGGCCGTATAGATGGCAAACTCCCCCTTCGGGTCATCCTTTCCTTCCGGTCTCAGACTGACATAAAAAATTACCATCGAAACCTGACGGCTGTTGCTCGACAGCTTATGCTCCGCCCCCTGAGGAATCCACGCAATATGCTTTTCCGGAACAAAATAACTCTCCGAACCGATCTCCACATGCAACGTTCCTGCCAGCGTATAAATAATCTGACATTTTCCGTGTACATGTCCCGGCAAGTTCACTTCCTCCCAGCCGGTCTTCTTGATGAGAATCACCTCCTCAGCCGACTGATTGATTATTCCGATATACTCTCGCTGTTCCGCATTCATCCTCGTTCAGACTCTTTTCCAATCCTATCTAATGTTCTTAAATCCCTACAAATTTATAGCCTTATTCTGAGAAATCAAAGTCCCCTCTTTCATCTCCGCCCAAAGGCTTCCAGCCATTGAAAAAACGTGCCCGGCTTTTCAAAAAAGACTTCGGCCTTTGCAGTCAGACGCCGAAACGTTTTGATGAAAAGCCCGAAACATTTTTAGCAAGAAAAAAACCACACTGCAGGAAGCAGTGTGGTTCTCAACCAAAAAATGTTTATTGTAAAAAAATAAGCACCCCTCCGCTACGCTAAGCGAAGGGCAAGAATTCGCTTCACAGCGAATATTTCTTCATAAAACTTGAACTCTCTCACTTCACGGCAAGGCCCAGCACTTCACGGATCTGACCTAGCGGTGCATCCTTCAGCAACACCCGCTTCTGTCCGTCCAGCAGATAAAGCGACGGCATCGCTTTCAGGTCATACAGAGCCTCTTCCTTCACCTTCTGACGGTCGGTTCCGATGATCCATCCTTCCGGCATATCAGCCAGTCCCTTTCGCCAGGCTTCCTGATTGCCTTCAGTATATACGGCCAGCACTGTTACGCGTCCCGCCTTCACGGCTTCGGCCAGTGATGCATCAGCCGTCATCTCGCGAAGTACCTCGTGACACGACTCGCATTCCGGATCATAGAACACCAGCAGCAGGCGATTCCCCCTGGTGGAGGTCGCTGCCAGCGATTTCTTCTGTCCGTCCGGCAGGTAATAGGTAAAGTCTGTTGCCTTATCCCCCACCTTGTTACGCCGCAGCAACCTCAGCTTGAAGTCGAACGATGATCTCCGGGCATCTTCTTCAGGCAACACCTCCAGCATCGTCTCCAGATACACTCCATACAACCCCTCGTTGTAGAACGGTGAATTGGGATTGTACAGATAATCATCGGCCAGCTGCATCATTACCCGTCGTGCCTGCGCTTCCGGCATGAACCGCGAACACCAGTTCTTCAGGCTTTCCCGAATCACCTTCTCAGGCGTTGCCCCGTCGGCCAGCAGAGAAATCTGGTTGACAAAGCCCTGTTCCGTCACCTCCCGGTTGTTGACCAGCGTCGTGTCTCCAAAGTTGAACCGATCCCAGTAATGCTCCAGCAAGTAAGCTTTCCGCTCCTCCGGCTGCGTGAGCATGGCGGGGATTTCGGGGAAAGGGAAGAAGCCATGTGAACTTTCCTCAACAGAATCCGAGAGTCTCGGATTCTGTCGAGCACTATGTTGACAAGACATTACAATTAATATACTACATAATATACTTATCAACCACTTCCCTTTGAAGTAAATAGATACAAAATTCATATTTTAACTTAGTCTACTACTACATCACGCACACAGCGGACTTTACCCGACGCTGTTCCATCATCATCACCAATCAACTTCAGGTTTCCGTATTTAGCATTAGACTCATATATGTATACAAATCCAGGTCTGTTGGGATTTCCATAAGAATCTACATAATTTCCCCATCCATTGAAACTAAATCCAGTCTTACATAAATAATACGAATATGTACCACCAAAAGCATTCTCAAACAAATCTGGATAAGTAGTATACATAAGCATCATCTCACGCAGGTTCGGCGCACGATACCCGTTCGGGCAAGGATTACCAATTTTCTCATCATTGTATAAATTGTTCCACGAAATATAAGTACTAGTTTTCTGAGGATACAGTCCACTCGAATTGGTATAAGAACCACCTTTCGCACTCACCAGCACCGCAAATTTCCGATAAGGACGGTCGTTGTCATCGCGTTCCTTGTTTTGCGGCAAAATACCACCAGTCAGTGCTGCACGCAGTGTATTCGGTTCCAGACGAGACAAATCAATGAACCGTTCCGTATACGTTACAGTTTCATAGCCTACATTTACCACCCTATCCTTAGTTATAATATTTCCACTTTCATCTTTTGATTTGACATAGTCATTCACCTGGCTAGCTATATAGCTCACTGACAATCCCAGGTTACGTAAGCAACGGTACGTATGTGGAGCAGAAGGAGTGTCACCACTACTTCCATACACCCCTCGGGAAGCCCCCTCTTCTGCCCAGATAATCCACGGACTCATCGTAGTAGAACTCCACCGATCACCAGGAGTTATCGTATGATACGTACTGCTGATGACATGCTCCAGCGGCACATTCGTAGATGTCGCATTTTGGGAATACAGCTTCGCATTGGGCACGGCAGCTTCAGCAATAAAGATATCCGTCAGCTGGTCTACCGAAGCCAGATACCAGCGGATTTCGTCAAGATCTACGATATTGTCTCCATCCAAGTCACGGTTACGCCCCAGGCAGGCAAACCATACACATTTATACTTATCTTTAAGCCGTCCGTAATCCGCTTCATTCAGATAAAGTACATCCGTCCACTTCAAATCAGTAAGCTGACTAAGCACTTCCAGCGTATTCTTACGTCCATCGTCAAAGGTATTGTTGTCTTTATCCCAAATAATACCATTAAGAGCACTACTGGTAGCCGGAAGATTCTTATCAGTATCATTTTCCGCATCTTCCGATTCATTCTTAAACTCCGTACCCCATGCCGTCTTTACATCGCTGTCCGGATCGTAGAAAGTATAGATAGGCCGCTGCGAGAAGGTAATCACACTCTCAGCCCACGAAGTATTTCCATCCGGACTGTACTGTGCGCCTTCCAAGCAAATATGCAGCATACGGTTTTCTCCATTTACAAAGTCTTTCCATAAAGTCAAATCCGAATCTCCATCATCAAGCGGTGTAGGTATCTCATAATATACTTTGGTAGGATCATACTTATACACATATTCATCGACAAAGGCAGTAATGGTAACTTCCGCGTCATCAGCATATGAGACTATTCCATCCTTAAGAAACAAATCGCAACCTTCCGTCTTATTTGCCTCTACAAACAGATAGTTCAGCAACTGATTCACATCGTAAAGCACCACATCCTGACTATAAATAGCCGTAGTACCACTATAATGATACCCTTCACCCCCGAACGCCGGAGCCTTATCACCCAAATCTGTAGAGGAATAAGCCTTATACCCCGGATATTTGGCAAAGGCTGTAGGAGGAACAGCCTGCCTAGTCGAGGCCAAGATACATTCCTGATTAATGGCAAACTGCACCCAACGGTAATCGTTCAGAGAAAGATCCGTCTTCAAACTCTCCCGACTTTCCAAATTGGAGATATTGGTTTCCACAGTACCTTCCTCACTTCCATCCGTTGTATAGTTACTACGGTCGAACACTTTCAGTCCACGCTGGAACGGAGTGCTGATTGCCCATGACAAACCATCCTTTATAGCCTTTCTCGTCAGCGAGAATTTCGCACGTCCGTAGTGAGAGTCAAGATCTACCACCTCACCACCTGCCTTAATCACATCTCCTTCCACTCCGGGACGTGTTTCGTTTCTATCTTCCAAAACCTCAACCCGCATCGATTCTACTCCCGTAATGGTCACATTATACGTATAGTGCGTATTGCGGCAGATATCATAGTTGTTCACCAGTGTTTCGTCATTAGGATCACTTCCCGTACTTCCCAGATGCACAGTATAAGTTACATCAGCATTATAAAAATCAGTACCGTCTTGAAAAGAAAGCGTCCCCCGTATAGTGACATACGTCGCGTTTTCCGGAGCAAAGACAAAGTCGCCCGGCACATACTCCTGCCCCGGCTTTGTTCCGTCAACCGTATTCTCTGTTTTCGCTCTCTTTTCACGCAAGGCATACAGGTTCTGTACCTCCGGATAAGAAGCCTCTTTCTTTTCCTTAGTAATTTTCTGATCATCTGTCGGCTGGCGACGGTTTTCCAGCAGATAGAACTCAAAATACGGACGATCATCGTTCTCACGCTTGGCTTCGTCAAAATAATATTCCTTTCCGGCAGCCTGCATCGAAGCATATCCGGTTGTCATCGTCTCCGCATAATCTTCGTTCTCACGAGGAACCAGGTAAGTTCCCTGCGGAATATTCTCCACCCGATAATATTTGGGAGTGAACGTCATGTTGGTATATCCATTCTCACTACCATCTGCCTTCACATTAAAGGTGATACGCGCATCCACCCGCTCCAGATTAATTGTATTATTGGCAACATTTACCAGATTTTCCTGTGCATCTACCGCAATATCCGTTCCACCTTCGGTGTTTTTCAGCTGTCCGCACATCAGAAAAGCCATACGCTCTACACTCAGACTCACCATTTCACCTTTATCCGTGCGTAACTGAGAATACAAAGCCTTGAATCCATCCAGATTCGTTACCGCATCCAACTGTTCATAGCTCAGCGTTCCTACTCCGGAGTTTGGGTTTGCAACGGCAAAAATCTGTTGTCCCGTGCCCGAATACATATCCAAGGTCACAGTACCAGAACCCGTAGTATTGACCGATTCCAGATAAGTTTTGCCCGATACCTCCCCGTTTCGCTTGAAAGCGATGACAAACAGTCGCTGTACCGTCTGCTCTACCGTAGCATCCTGTGCCGAACGCGATTCCACAGCACTCGCAGCCACATTGAACTTCAGATTTACCGTTACCGGTACACCCTCCTTGATATTGTAACTTTTCACAATATCTTCGTCTGCACAAGCAGTCAGAACTATCACAAGACCCAACAGCCACACATATATCAGTTTCATCTTTCTCATAGTCATTCCTCCTTTCAATTAAAACTGGGTACATCATTCGTTACCGCATTCCAGTCGACCACCTGCCACTGTAACTCAATATCAGGAACTTCCACAGCGGTTTCTTTACTGATAGTCGCCACAATATTAATCACCGTATTCCGTTTCACCACGTAATCCGTTGCCTCATTCAGGTTGATAGTTGCCTCCGGTAAGTCCAGATCCGGATTATCCGTAAACAACGTTACCTTAAAATCACTCTTCTTATCTTCGGGTGTTTCATACAGATAGCAGGTAAAATACTCTTTAGCTTCAGCACCCGCAGTAAATGTGCCACTAACATCATTTCTCCTGTCAAACGCAGCATAATTCACATCCAATTGCTCGATTACTGACGGAAACAGATAAGTCCGGTCGGCAAAAAATTCTCCCAAACTGAACCCGGTCAAGGTAATCTCCTCCGACGACGTGTTCTTTACCTTAAACACAATCTTTGCCACGGCATGATAAGTTTCTATGGTAAGATTTTTAATATCGGCAGTAATATCCACTGCCTTATACCCTGTGATAGGCAACAAACTTGTTACTTCACCTTTCAGTTTCGGGAAATGTCTGCGTTCGGTATCCGTTATTACCTTATTAAGTAAATCATTCGGATTGGTTACCCTAGTACCCTTTGCAGGATAGTCAGCATCAGTCAAGTCGAGGCTCTCCTCGTTTGCCACTACATAAAATTTCTTAGCTCCGGTAGTCATCCCCAGAAAAGTAACCGTTTTTTCGGTCTGCAGATCCGTCTCATTTCCGAAGCTCTGCTTATAATTAAACTCTACCTTATTGTCGGCATCCAGCACAATCACGCGTAGCGTCTTTATCCCCTCGCCAGCCTCTACCGGCGAAGTTCCCCCACTGCGTGAATCATTTATATGCAGTGTAACTGTTGCAGTATCCTCTGAATCAGCCTTAGATAAATCATCTTTCATACAAGAATTCATTATTCCTGCCAGGAACAGAAATAAAATCAAACCTAAATATTTTCTTAAATTCTTCATAAGCATTCCTCCTTAAGGTTAATTCCATTCAGGTTTACCATCTACAATCACCCAATCTGGTAGTTTAATCTCTGCATCGACTCCATGGAATTCAATCGCAATGGGAAGTTCTGCCTCCTGTTTGGTAACATCAATGGCATCTGCATTACGTACCAGATAATTATATAGATTTCCACGAATAAGTTCCTGTCCCGTATTCTTATCAGTCAAGACCAATATATGTTCACAACAATCAGAGCTCAGTTCTCCATCAGCGTCCATACGGAATAAAGCTAAGTCCTGTGTACGATAACATTGATTCTCACTATCATAAACCAAATCGGGATAAATAGTACCTTTTTCGTCTAAGTTGATTTCATTTTCAAAAGAAACCTGAGCATTCGAATTCTCGAAACTCAGCTGGTAAGGAACTCCTGCATCCTGACGTGAAGCATCCGGAGCCGGAAGTCCATGAATTTCCACGTCCACCTTCACATGTGAACTGTAAAGAGTTACTGTATCACGATACATCACTCCTTCCTGATCAGGCATTACAAACTCTTTCTGCCCTAAGTAATTATAATCATGACTGGTTACAGGTATATCCGGATCACTCCATGCCGGATCCTGAAGATAGATATTTGCAAAATCTGTTTCAGTAGCATAATTTACCACCTCTGTATGGTCATAAGCATTGCCTACAGCTACCACTTTATAACGCTGTCCCGGACGAAGTTTAAACGACGGTACAGCTTCAAACTTGGTTAACTCGTCCTGATTATATGAGCCGACTCCCAGTATATGTCCATTTGAATCAAAAACATACAGGTCCACCTTGCTCATATACTGGTATAATACGTCCTTATCGCCATCGGCTAGATACTGGAAGTAAATGGTCACATTGTCGCAGTCATCCAGATCATCTTTAATACAGCCGGTCGTCAGGACGGTAGCGACCAGCGCCATTAATATATATCTTATTGATTTCATCATTCTTTATTAAGGTTTTTATTTTCTGTATGCTTGAAGAGTAGGCTTCAGCGGAATCATCCGCTGAAGCTTTATTTATTCGTTATAGGTAATTACCATTCTACGGTTGCATTTACCAATGTCCAAGGTTGAACTTTTACAGTTGCAATCAGCTCTACATCCTTACCACCTTCGGGAGTTGTACCCAAATCCTCATCAGCAAGTATCAAACCCGTTATATTATAAATATATCCAGCCTTGAAAGCTGTAATAGTAGATCCATCCTCAGCAATACCTTCCAAAGATCCCTTATCGCCGCTTAATACATATTTACTAACTCTAGCATATCTCTTGTCTGTAGCAGAAGTTACTCCTGTTTGTACAGCTTCACTGAAACAAACAGTCAGTTTTGGTAGTTTTTCGATATCACTTACAGGGAATATATTATAAGCATAACATTTATCCTGCTCACCCTCAGCGGGTGGCCACGGACCTTCAGTAGGCTCACTACCAATTACAACATCACCAATCACATCAAAAACAGGAGCAGTATCTCCCCAAGTAGTAGAAACGGTATTCCAAGCGTCTGCACCATCTGCTATAGCCGCATCACTTCCTTTTTCTGTCTTAACAACTCCATTCAAATAGATTCCGTCCAGCTTCAGATTAGTATAAGAAGAATTCTCGGTAGTAAAGTCAAGTCCAGAGAATTGCAAACGTGCCAAACGACGATCCAAATTGATAGTTACCGTATAATTTCCATCAGCATCCTGAGTAAATTGTGTTTCTTCTCCATATAAAGGTTCTGCTAATCCTGTATTACACACATCAGCCAAAGACATATTTTCTTTAATACCTTCATTGATTACAACTTTTATGGATTCGGGAACTCTTACTCCTGTAAATTTATACTCTGAACTACCATTAAGAGTACCTGAAATCGGCAGGCTAGCTTCATCTACAGCTTGAGCTGTCAAAGTAATTGTACCACTACTAACCTTAACAGGGAAAGTTTCTCCATTATTTCCCGTTGTCGGATTCTCCAGATTTCGACTAATGACATCTCCCACAAATTTTACAGTAACTGTAGCGCCTTGATTTGTAGAGTCAGTCACATCTTCATTAGAGCATGCGAACAAACCCAAGCCCGCAAATGCCAGAAATAAACTCTTTGAAATTTTCATAACAATACATTTTTAATTAAACACTTCTATTTTAGTCTCTATTTATTCAGCCATATATTCTGCATATTTCTTCAACTGTGTAAGGTTCTCTCCGGCAGGCGTATATCCTTTGGTCTGTGCTGCTGAAAATGCTTTCTCGGCCTGCTCATAGTCACCCTTCCTGGAATAGGCAACTCCCTTCAGGTTCAGCAGCTCGCCTGCTTGCGGTGCATTGTCCAGCAAACGGATAGCTTCGTCCGTACGGTCGGCTTCCATCAGGGCCAGTGCCGCATTGTTGACTGCGGTCACATCATTCGGATAAGCCTTGGCTCCGCGCATCAGACAATCCACATATTCCGGACTGCCTTTGCCATAACTGTCGGCAACCTGCTGGATCTCGCTTACGCTCATCAGATCCGGACGGGTCTTGATCATCTGTCTGCCTTCTTCCAGACTGAAGTGACGCACATTATATTCCACCCGGTATTCGTTACGACGGATCGGACCGTACATTTCATTCAGCAGACGCTGGTAGATTTCAGGCGGCACCAGTCCCTTGATCTGTTCTTCGCAGGCATCCTTGTCGTCACCGCAGTTGTCGATGATGTTCAGCACCTCATCAATCTTCAGCAGTTTGGGATGCTTCTGAACCTCTTCACGCAGGCCTGCCCAGTCTTCACCCTTCCAGTCCACATGGTATACGGAAGGGTCAATGCCTTTCAGGTCTTCCTTGATATATTCGGTAAAGGACTTCGCACGGCGTTCGGACAACGTCATGTTATAGTCGAATGAACCTTCGGGAGAAGCGTAACCTGTCACATAGATACCGGTAATGGTCAGGTCGTTGTTATCCTTGACCAGCAGAATGGACTGGCGGACAGAATCCAGTTCGGCACGGTTGTTCTTGTAATCCGGACGGATATTCGAACTGTTCTGACGGAACTGCACACGGGCACTCCGCGTTTCAGAACGGCGCTTAACGATCTCTTCCTTCGGCTTCATCACAGGGCTGTAATACTCCGGTGTCATTTCGGGCAGGATATCGCCTGTCGTTGCGGTTTCATCTCCGTCATCACAAAGGGCGCAGCCGGTAACATAACCCCGCAGCTGGATATTGCCTCCGATCATCCAGCGCTGGAAGGGAACCGAAGCATCATAGGAAAGCACCTGGGAGGAACCGTTTTTTCTGCGGACTGTCACAACGGCATCGGGATTGGCAGAAACACCGTCAAGGGTTTCCATACGCTGCTGCACCTTGTCACGGACTTTTCCGTTGATGACAAAAGGAGGAAGCTCCCGTTCCTGTGTCCCGTCGGCGGAAAGGATAACCGGAACCACGCGGAGCGAATGCTGACGCTTGATATCCAGTTCGTCAAGGCTGACTTCCATCTTCACATTGACCTGACGGTCGGAAGTCTTCACAACCTGACGGTCTGTTATCCGGATCTCACTCAGATAAGTGGTATTCTGGCCAAACACGGAAATTCCGGATGCCAGCAGTATAGCAAGAGAAATAATATGTTTCTTCATCAAACGTTCCTCCATCATTTTATTATGTAAATCAATGAGATGGCCGCCTTAGTCACGCCAAAGTAATTCTTTTTGCCGGATTCCTGCCATTCGCCGCAATGAGGACATTTATAGCGGTCGTAATCAGCACGTACATAGCCCACACCCAGAGCAGCTTCGATGCTCCAGCGCTTGCCCAGCAGCCACTGATAACCATAAACGACACCACCCCCGACATACCAGCCTTCATAGCGGTGCTCTTTCAGGTCGTCAAAGATTCCCAGAGGAAGATCCAGACCGCCCCAGTTATACTGACCGCCCAGCAGGTGGGCACCAAGGAAGTGACCGTTGAAACGTTCACAGAACCAGTAGCGGACTTCCGGCTGTGCCATCCAGTGTTTCCACTTCTTGTTGTCATTAAAGGTCCAACCGTTGTAATTGGCTGACAAATCAACCGTCCATTTAGGAGCCACACCTATTTCTGCACCCAGATTGATGGTGGTCGTCGCGTCATAAAGAAGATTGGTCTTGACTGCCACATCTTGCGCGGACAAAGAAATGCTGACAAGCAGCATTAAGAAGATTAGAATTCGCTTCATGTTTCCCATTTTTAGCATGACATTTTCAACAGGTTTTTCTCCGTTACTTTGCAGGTAACGG
>UMKB01000354.1_pt1 | contig 59499 bp, 71 predicted proteins | sample 1966171 | NCBI WGS metagenome assembly UMKB01 (sample SAMEA4836164, study PRJEB28245) | human gut metagenome | biome: gut microbiome; material: fecal sample | place: Denmark | collected 2008 | reverse complement strand
AGGGTGGCCTTCTATGGTTGGAGTTGTACTTAAAATCATAACGTATGTTCTAAATAATTGAAAATTAAAAACTTATGCAGACTGCTTTTTCCTTGTGCAGTTTTTATTCAGGTTTTTCACGATTTCGGGCGTGAAGCCAGTCGCATAGAACTCCCCAGAGCCAAGGAGCAGCCAGTATGGGTTGATGTGGTAGTCACGGACTAAGAACTGAACCCATGACGGACGGAAACGACCGTAGTACTCGGCAGGCTCGTCTCGCAGAGACATGATGTTCCAGCGGTTGAGACCATACCGGTCAGTTATCGTCTTCAGACCGCCAATGCAACCATCAGCCTTCAGGCGGTCGATGGCAGAGAAGAAACGAACTACTATATCCACATCAGCGGACATCAGATTTTTATCTTCCATAATCTTTCTGTTTTTGATAGGCACGACTGAAAACGCTTTCCAGCCTTGCCCGGTGGTTATTCAATCTTTGCGACCAGTCTTGCAACTGAGCCAGCGTTGGGCGAGAAGCCAGCAGCCCATCCACCTCGGAAGGGGTGAGCACTGGTAAATATTCCTCATAGGCGAGAAGGTTATTCAAAGTAGCCATCATCGCCAAGGTTTATTTTCTTTTTTGGCTCGTTTTTCTTTGTACGGATTCCGTCCATTTTCTCATCGTATGAAGCAACTTTCTTTTGCAGCAGATAATGAACCGTTGGAACGTTTGCCAATCCATTGTATGCTACAACAGAGTAAGCGGACACAACAGACCATCCCAGTTTCTCAAAGTATGAAAGCGCATCAACCGATGATTTGAACTTTACTTTCTTTCCATTTTCATCGACTATCTCATCCGTTCCCTTATTTCCGAAATCAACAGCAATGAGAGCCTTTGGAGTTCCAGTATTAAATTGTATTATCTCGCAGTAAACAGTATGTTGCGCACGCACGCACACACACATGAGCGCAAGCGCAAACAGCATTATTATCTTTTTCATATCGATGCAATTGTAACAAATAAACAACAAATTAAGATTGCAAAGCCAGCGTATAGATATATCTTTGCAATTTTCTCATTCTTTTCAATCATGAACTCATCAGCAGGAACCTCTATCTTTCGTCTGCTTAACTGGTGACCATCATAACGCTCCCCAGCCTTGTAGCGACCATCAGCGACATAGACCGCCTGGGATTCATAAAGCCAAGCACTTGCAACGTATTTGTTTTTCAGCTTTCTGTAGCCAACGACAAGAAGGATGACTGCACCAAGGAAATTGAAGAAGAGAGCAACCACGCACCAAGCAATGGCTTTTCCTTCCGAAGGCTCGATGATTACAGTTTCCTCATCCTCTACCTTTCCAACGCTGGAAACACGACCAGCACCACCAGCAGAAACATTCCGGTGCGGTATAGAGTGAGCATCGCCATAGATGTTATTGCTGACAACACGACCAGCATCCCTTCCTACCTGATTGACAGCAGAGCGAACGAAACCCTTTGCCAGTCCATTAATGAAACTTCCCATACGCTATTTATTTAAATGATTTATATTTCTGTCGTAGAACTCATTCCAAGCCTTTTTCTTGATGAAGACGAAGAAGAGCAGCAGCCCTAGGGCGACCATCAGCAGCTGCAGCGGCTGGCGAAAAACACCGAACCCGAAAGAACGCTGGAAGTCGATGCAGAATGAAATCAGCACTCCGTATGTAGCGAACGCCCGATGCACCCAGCAGAAGCCATAGGCAAGGCTGACGATGATCCAGGCAATGAACCCGAACAGTGAGCAGTCGAATATCCACTCTGTGAGTTTTGCCCGAATGCCGAACGAGAGCAGGGTGCAGTGAATCAGCATCACAAGCGCACCCACTGGAGGGATGATACCTATTATCAACCTGCTGGCTTTCCATAGCCAGCTTTTCCCGAGGGCGGCAAGAAGAACCTTCTCCTTCCGCTCTATGAAATCCTCATCTTTCATCGTTACTTAGAATTTTAGTTGATATTGTACCTGGAGCGAGAACTAAAGTTCACGCAACCACTTCTGACCTTTCTTTGATTTCAAGAAAATGCCGAATGCAATGGTCATTCCCAATGCCATCACGTTAAATAACAAGAATGCATCCATAATCTTTATTTTTTAAATTTCATTATATAATTTGCAAGGTACGCAAGTGATGCGCCACAAGCCACACCAGACACCAAGCAGACTTGATGAACCGCCTGCAATGGGTCACCAGTTAGTAGAGGAGACAGACCACCGACAGCAACGCTTCCGTACATCATTTTCGAGCAGTCGTACAGATACCCAGCCAAGAGCTTTCTTCTGTCCGTCTCCCTATCGTCTGTTGTTTTTTGACTAACCATACTTTTTCATTTTGCAAAGTTACTAAATTATTTTTGCCCGACAATGGCAAGCAGCGTTTTTACTTGACTTTGAAGGAACTCATTCTGTTCTCGCAGCAGTTTATTCTCAGCAGCCAAGGCGGCATCACTACCTATTGACTGGGAGACATTGGAACTGTTCGAACCATTGACGTTTGAACCGAAAACAGCCTCTTCCATCTCAGCAGGGAGGGGAGGGGCACACTTGTCTATTATTTCCTTTATCTTTTGAAAGAAATCTATCTTTATAGACTTGCGATTAAACTTCGCATTCAAGTTCTGAGGACTTGTTCCTAACTCCTCCGCAACAGCAGCAACGGACATTCCCGAGCGCTTTATATATTGTTTTAGTTCTTCTCCGTTCATATTAAAACAAAATTAAATAAAATTAAATTAATATTAAAACCACTATCAAATGTTTTGTAATCTAAAATATTTGTTTTATTTTTGCAAACGATTTCAGAAACGAGTTTAAAAACTCTTTTGCAAAGATAAAGAAAATAATTTAAAATACAAATAAAATGGGAGAAAATTTTAATTATGATTTCAGAACCCCACTGCAGAAGCAGCAGGACGAAAGAAAGAAGAACATCATAGCGATGTTTGCAGATTTCCGAGCAAAAGCACCTGCCGAGACCTCAGACAGCAGAATAATGCTCGCAGTATCACAGCGTGTTGGTTGCACCCAGCAAAACGTGCGTGTTATCCTCATCAAGGCTGGATTGATAACACCAAAGAAGAGACGTGCAGCCGTGCGCAAGTAATCAAGTCGAACCAATTTAAACATTCAGAGCGTATGAAGAAGTTTATCGAGATTATCACAAGTGACGAAGTAATAAGCCTGGCAGTTGCCATCGTATTAGTAACTTTAATCTTTTGGAGGGCATAATATGACGAACGTAGAACCAAAGGTAGCGGATGCAGGCAGATACACCATGACAGAGACCTGCAAGGTTCTTGGCATCCATCGCAACACCCTGCGCAGATGGTTGCAGGCTGGTAAGATTAAGGTCAAGTTCCGCAGAATCGACAACCGCAAGGTTTTCGAGGGCAGCGAGATTAAAAAAGTCTGGAGGATTGCCCTATGAGCAAGTTATCAATCAATATGCGCAGGATGATCGTGAAGTACACAGACATCTGCTGGCTTATCACTAACTGGAAGGCGAACCGCAAGACCAGAAAGCACTGCAAACTGAACAACAAGTGCTATTTGGAGGCAGAGCGAAGAATCCAGTACAGAGAGTTTAAAGGCAACCTTTGCGTGGCACTGGATAACATACCGCTCATACCAGTGGACGGAATTGGCGACAACGAGGTATTGAAGTCGTGCCGTGAGACCTTCCAAAGTTACATATTCAATAAGAGAGGAGGAAACGAATGAAGAAGATAATAGAGAATTGCAGGAAGAAGATGTACGATGCCATCTGGCTGGAGCTAGACCGTGAACCACAGCGACCAGCGGTTGCAAGGGTAGACATCAAGACCACGGCAGGCGACATTTCAGTCTGGTGCGACAGAACCGGAAACACAGCGGTCGTTTCGCACAAGAATAACAACAACGACAGCGAGCGGCTGGAGGAAGCTATCGAGGGTTGCGTCAACTATCAAGACGTGATGGACGACTGGCTGGAAGAGAACAGCCAATACGCAGACCAAGACCCGATGGACGCCTTCGAAGAAAGCAGGCTCGACAGCCTTATGGCTCAACTGGTTTGACTACGATTATTTAACAATTATATGTTTCCCTGCAGCGGCAGGGCAAAGGGCGCACGCAAAACTCATTTTTCAAAGGTTATCTAAAATTAGTTGTTTTTACCATGTAATATGCGGAAACGACAGCGTGCGCCCTGCAACGGAAGGGCATCCCTCGGCAGCTGGCAAGGGGGGGTAAGTTTTGGCAGTCAACTGGGGTTCGAATCCCCAGCCTTCCACTAGAGTTAATGAACAATAAGTTGAACAATAAAAAGAACGAATTATGGAAAATGAAATTATTCAAGTGAGCGGTGGCGAAATGCTGGAAGCTATCAACCGCTCGGAGATTGACGGACAGATTGCCACAGCGCACAAGTTCCCTCGAGACATCATGCAATGCAAGAAGAACATGGTAGCATTAGCAGCCATGGACGATAATGTAGCCTACAACTGCTTCTATCATCTGGAGCGCACGGACAAGAACGGAAAGACAACAGTAATCGAGGGTCCTAGCGTCAGGTTTACGGAAATCATTTCCGCCTGCTGGAAGAACCTGCGCATCGCTGGCCGCATCATCGCAAACGATGGCAAGACCATCACGGCACAAGGCGTATGCCATGACCTAGAGAGCAACGTTGCATACTCTACCGAAGTAAAGCGAAGCATTCTGACCTCGAAGGGCTACACCTACTCGCAGGATATGCAGGTGGTGGTTGGCAATGCGGCAGTTGCCATTGCACAGCGTAACGCAATCTGCAAGGTCGTGCCGCAGGTATTGATTGCAAGCGTAGTGAAGGAAGTGCAGGCAAAGGCACTGGAGCACATCAAGCAGACTGGCGTGCAGAGCCAGTGGAAGAGCTGCGTAGCCTGCTTCCAAGTGTACCAGGTAACAGACCTTATGCTGCTTGACTACATCGGGAAGAAGTCAGTCGAGGAAGTCACGGCAGAGGACATTCAGAAGCTGGGTGGTGTGTACAACGCCATCAAAGAAGGTACGACCACAGTAGAGGAGACCTTCAAGAAGCCAAAGCAGCAGGATGCCATCGCACAGCAGGCGCAGGCAGCAGCCGAGAGCGCACAGAAGAAGGCAGAGAAGGCAATGAGCCGCAGCCAAGGCAAGACTGGCACAGCAGCGAAAAAGTAGTTTAGTTTATAATGTTATAGCGTTTCCCAATTAGCCGCAGGGCAACCTTCAGGGTGGGAACCTGACCAGATTATAGGGAACCTGCGGCAACTTTTAAACATTCAGTAAAAATTATGGCAGAAAAAGAAAACAAACAGAAACACAAGAGCACCATCGACAAGTACTTTAGCAGAACCGCAGATGGTTTCAAGGCATGGGCAGAGGAAGACGAGGAGGAAAGAAACTATATGCAGATTGCAGCTGAGACTACTGGAGATACAGATAAAGACGGAAACCAAGGATTCGATTTTCATATTGCTTACCACGGTAAAACCGGTTACCTCGCAGATGGAATTGCTCAAGCAATGCAAAGGGATAAATTCCTTCGCACGATCGTTATTACAGCAGCTAGAAAATTCTTTTTTGATAAATAAAACATTCAGACAATGAAACAGATAATAAAATACAAAAGCAGAGAGGAGTGGTTGCAGAACCGCTCAAAGGGAATAGGAGCATCAGAGGCAGGCACAGTACTTGGACTGAACCCATGGGAAACACCATACCAGCTGTGGAGACGCAAGAAGGGTATCGACCCACCAAAGGTTGAGAACTTTGCGATGGTTGCAGGACATCTGCTGGAGGATGCCGTGGCGCAGTTCTTTAAGCGGGAGAGCCACTGCCACATCATCAAGGCATCGACTGACGACTACACCATCACGAACACCGATACTCCGTATCTGAGAGTAAGTCCTGACCGCACCTTCTGGAGAACCGGGGCAACGCACAACGAAGCGAGCAAGAGCATCCTCGAGTGCAAGACTACGCAGATGCAGATAGATGCAGACGACCTTCCGAAACATTGGTTCTGCCAGCTACAGATGAACCTCGGAGTGGGCGAATACAAGGACGGAGCACTTGCCTGGCTGACAGCAGGCAGGGAGTTCGGCTACCGTGACATCGATTTCGACCCCGAATTCTTCGGATGGATGAGGGACGAGATAACCAAGTTCTGGCTTGACTACATCGTGGGTAACCAAGAGCCGCCAGCCTACAGCGCACAAGACGTTCTCCTAAAGTCTCCTCTACATGTAGCTGGCAAGGAAGTGACCGCAACGAAGGAGATACTCGAACAGATTGCTAGGCTCAAGGAACTCAAGGTTCAGAACAAGAAACTGGAGACCGAGCAGGATGAGATTGAGGACAACTTGAAGCTGTTCTTCGGGGACGCAGAGAGCATCGTGGACGGAAACGGAAAGATGCTGGCAACGTGGAAAGCACCGAAGGCAAGCGAGAAGTTCGATGCCAAGGCTTTTCAGGCAGACCATCCTAAAGCGTGCGCCAAGTACATCAAGCAGGTGCAAGGCGCAAGAAGATTGCTCATTAAGTAAAGGCAGGGCTTATGGCTGTTCCTATATCAAAAACCGACCTACGGAATATAATTTCCCAACTGGAGAATTATATTTCCCTAGGTGGGAAAGTGACAGCACCGACCGACACAAGCCAGCGGAACAAAATCCGTATGGCCACCGTGCTCAAACGGAAGCTGGAAAAGAAATTATCATTATCAGAATAAAGCATCATGAACGATTCATTCATCTTATACACATCATACTACGCTCTTATCGAGGGGCTGAGCGATGAACAACTCGGGCAACTGACGAGAGCGATATTTCTCTACGCAAGGGATGGGAAGACTATAAGTCTCGAACCAGTCGTGCGTATGGCTTTCGGTTTTATCGTTGACGATATGAAACGGAATAAAGCCAAGTACGAAGAGAAGGTAGAACGATGGCGAGCCAATGGCAAGAAGGGTGGCAGACCAAGAAAAAACCAAGAGGATAAACAAAAACCAATTGGTTTAGATAAAAACCAAGAGGTTTCAGGAATAACCAAACAAAACCAAGAGGTTTTTTCAAAAACCTTATATGATAATGATAATGTATATGTAAATGATAATGTTTATGATAATGTAGATGATAATGATGTTTCTAAAGAAACAAATATATTAGAACCTTCTAAAGAAGGTATTCAGAGTGCATCGGTCAAGACCGAAGCACCCGGTGGCGGCAAGGTTTCGAAATCTCAAAAGATAGACTATGCTTCCGTCAAGGAATACTGGAACCGCAAGCATGATGAGACGAAGAGTGCGATGCCGCCTATTACGCTCATGACTGAGAACCGCAAGGTGATGGTCAAGGCAAGGGTTCGTCAATGCAAGGGAGACGTGAAAACTCTGTACCGGGTAATTGACATTGCGATGGCATCTGACTTCATGAACGGCAATAATAAGCATGGCTGGCTCGGAAAGTTCGACTGGATATTCGGTAATGAGCAGAACTTCGCAAAGGTGCTGGAAGGCAACTTCAACAACGAGCCAGCCGCAAGCCAGCAGCCGCAATCGGCAGCAGTCAAGGCGCAGGATCCTGCGGCAACGGCAAGACCAAGCATCGGGGAACTCTACGAGCAAGCCAAGCACCAGCAGCCATCGAGCCAGCAGAACCAAGACAACAAGTTCCGGTGGGTAATCCAGCAGAACCTCGAAGACTTGAAGAAGAACCCAAACAACAAGCCAGCCAAGGATTCGCTGACAAGATACTACGAACGTGGAGTTCTGCAGCGGTTGGGCATCGACTGGAAGCCCGAAAAATAACGGATGAGGGCAAAAATAGCCGCTCTGTGGCGTTTTCACGCATCGGGCGGTAAATTATAAGCAAACAGATTTTAAACACTTAAAACGAAAGAATTATGGCAGAAGAAGCAATTGTAATTAATGAACCGTATGAAATAGCCAAGGATTTCGAGGCAGGTACATTGCTGAACGTTAACGGTAGATTATTGAAAGTAGTGTTGGATGATGATGTACCTGAACAGCAGAATACTTGCGATATATGTGCTCTTAATACTAAAGGGTTGACAGAATTTTACCCTTGTGCAAGATGTAGCGATATTCACTTTAAAGAGATTAAAGACCATGAATGAGTTGTTTTTCCACGAATGCAGAGCCGCAGGGCTCGTATTCAAGACTTCGAACGATTGGTGCAAATGGCTTACCGATAACAGCTACGACATCAAGAAGCCAGTCGCAGAGCACAAAGGCTTCCAGTTCAATATCAAGGATGAGTGCATCAATCCGCACGTAATCGAGTATGCCGTAGAGGGTGCAGACAACTGGGGATGGAAGGTAATGACCGCCAATACACAGTTCGGCTGGATATGGGGCTACAGCATTCAAAAAGGGAAGCATGGGTACGACAGCCCGGTAGCCTACCCGAGCAGATACGACACTCTCAGCATCTTCTACGGTAATGAGAAGGAAGCGGAGCACGATGCCCTGACCTGCATCATCAGAGACCTCGAGAAGAATGCTGGAACCAAGAACACCAACCTCCTTCTCTGGGCGGCTAAGAAGAAGCGAGCAGACATCATTCATCCACAGCAGGAACTTTTTAAATAGCGGAAAATATGAAAAAGATAGAAATCATAACAGACGAACACCGACATCACGTATACGTTGGCAACACCGATTTCTGGCTCAATACCAAGGAACTGCTGGAACTTTATTTTAAACTCGGAGACGTTAAGTTATAAACAATAAAAAAACATTCAGACAATGGAACAGAAAGATATTGATATTTACGAGATACTCAAAAATGAAGAGTACGGTACAGAGTTATACACACCAAAATGTGGAAGGGTGTGGCACAGTGGAATGGCAAACGACAAGGACAGTGCGAAAGCAATCTGGACTGAGGACGAAGCCGGAAGAGAGCACTTTTTCGACAAGAACGGAAAAATCTATAAAGAAGGAGAAATTCTGCTCTTCCCATCAAAGGAAATGAGAGACTGGAGCAAGTTCTTCAAGAAGGGAGACGTGCTGGAGTACAAGAAAGAAAACAATCAAGCCACTTGCTTATTCGACAGTTACGAGGATGAGACGAAGACACGCTTTATTGGAAGGTACGTCAAGGAGAAAGAAGCCCTTTATTCTAAACGCCCTTCGACTTACCGAACAGCCGATTGGGTCAAGAAATATGACCCATCTGGATATATCCGATTCGTTGAAGAGCGGCTCGGTGGAAAGCTGAACCGGGAAACACTGGAGATTGAGAAGCCAGTGAAACTTACGTTTGAAATTGGCAAACTCTACGTTTTCAACGAGGACGATGAGGACGGAGAGTTGACAATCATCGGCAAACTCATCGATAAGAACGAAAGCGAGGACACGCTGACATTCGGCAACCAGTACGAAATCGAGAACGAGAAGTTCGTGACCGACCAAACCTTCGACCTGCGTATCAGCGTTAACAAGGAACTGCGAGAAGCGACAGAGAACGAAGTCGAACTGTTCAACAAGCATTATGCCATCTGGAAGAAAGAGAAGGAAGCGAAGGAGCAGCCAGCCTTCAAGACCTTCGACAAGGTGCTGGTAAGGCTCGGAAAAGAATTCAAGTGGCTTCCTGCGTTATTCATTCGTGACCGTGGAGAGAGTTTCACGAATAGATACAACGTCCTTCCTTTACATACCGGAAAGCCAGCAGACTTCACTCACTGCATCCCATTCGAGGGTCACGAGAACATCGCCTTCACTTCCTACGACATCGAGAATTTACCATTCTAGTGGACGCATGGCGAGTGAATTATGCAAGGCTTGCGATGCCGGGCGAAACTGCATAAATGGCATATACTGCCCGGCACGCAAGGAATATGTAGAACATCAGGTAATACTTGAATGCAATGAGCGATTTCGCAACAAGGGAGAAGAACAGAACGTACTACCGGGAACACCGGGAACAGATCCTCAGAGCCACGAAGGAATGGCGAAAGAGAAACCGGGAAAAATACCGGGCGTATCAAAAGGAGTACTGGAGTAAGCACTACCGGAACTACGGTACGAAGAACCGGGTAGCCGACAGAGCGATGCGTGAGAGGAAGAAGCCGGACGTAGCAAAGGCTCTTTCCATGTTCAAGAATCCACAGCAGGCAGCGCATCTGGCATGGCTGCTCGAAAACAAAAAGAATAATCGGTCGTGAGTTCAATAATAGAGTTTTTAACCAGCGAGGACAGAAGGGGATGGCTCCCTATCAAAACAAATAAACTTATAACATCTTGAAATTACGATATGAGAGCCGGAAACGCATCTCCCGAAGTCTGACAACAAACAAAGAAAGCGAGGTGGTACATGAAGAAGTAAGAAAAAGAAATCGTTAGAAATTATGCTTTTATTCATTCGGCTGGCGGTGGAAGGAAGAAGGAAGAACCCTGCAACATATTCATTTATTGTTATTCATTTATTTTGCAAGCGCAGGCACAACTTCCGGAATCCCTGCCAGCTTTCTCTATCGCAACCGAAAAGAAGGGAAAGAAAGGGGTAGGGGAAAGATAGGGATAATAACGCATGTGCGCACGTATATGCGCACGTAAAGGGTGTTGGATAATAAACTACACCAGCCAAACAAAATAAACGCTTATGCGTGAAATTTAAACAAAATAAGTACTTTAAAGAAAAAATGGAAAAAGGAACAGTTATAATTGGAATCGACCCCGACAACCAGGAAAGCGGAGTTGGAGCAGTCTTTGACGACAAGAAGTTTCTCGCCTATAAAATGAATTTTCCTTCATTGATAGATTACCTCAAGGCTATGAACGAGAGTTGCAAAAAAATTAAGGTCGTTATTGAAGGCGGCTGGCTTAATAAAAGCAACTGGCATGTGCTAAATCGGTTCATGACAGCAGTCAAGGCAGCAGCCATCGGACGCTCTACCGGAATGAACCATCAGACCGGAATTCTTATCGTTGAGTGCTGCAAACACTACAATATCCCCTGCGAAATCGTCAAGCCACTAAAGAAGTGCTGGAAGGGTAAAGACGGAAAAATCACCCAAGACGAACTTGCTTATTTTGTAAGCGCAGGAGAGAAATTGCCGAGAATGAACCAAGACCAGAGAGACGCACTTCTCCTCGCATGGGTCTGTGCAGGATACCCGGTCAGAGTGAAGCCGCAGAAACCACAGACAACCCTGCAGAAGACCATCAGAGCCTTTGATGGATAAAATAAAAACAAAGTGTTGGAAAAAGTTAAAAGTGTGCAAAGAACAAACAACTAAAGCAAAAAAGTCGTATCTTTGCGCCAGTGTTTATCAGATAAGCACGTATTACGAACTTAAAACAAGAAGAAAATGAAAACAGAAGAAATCGCACTATCGAGGGTCAGCGAGAATGAGGCGAACCCTAGAGAGATAAGTCAAGCGAACTTTCAGAAGCTTGTGCAGAGCATCATTGTGTTCCCAAGAATGTTGACCCTGCGCCCGATTGTTGTTGATGAGACCTTCCACGCATTGGGTGGTAACATGAGACTGAAAGCCTTGCAGCACATTGTCACGATGGACGAAGCAAGCATTCAAGTAAAGCTGGATGCAGAGCAGCGTCTGTCCGATGAGGAGCAAGCCGCATTGATGGAGTATTGGCAGGGATGGCAGCAACAGCCAACAGTTACCGTGGTGAGCGCATCAGACTTGACAGAAGCACAAAAGCAGGAGTTCATGATTAAAGACAACCTATCCTTCGGCAACTGGGACTTCAACGACCTTGCGAACCGATGGGACAGCGCACAGCTTCAGAACTGGGGTATGCCAGTCTGGAACCCAGCACCAGTGGAAGCAAGCAGCACCAGCAAGTGCAAGAAGAAAGACAAGGACGACCAAGAGGGCGACCCATTCGCAGGGGAACTACCTCCTGAAATCGAAGGGCAAGACTTAACTCCTGACGACTTGCCAACGATAATGGGCGATGGCGTTTTGCCACGTGAGAACGTAATCATTCACTACAAGCCAGCCGATGAGCCATTCCTTGCCAAGTTGCTGGGAGTTGATCATATCGACCGCATCGTCTGGAACTTTGACGAACTGAAACCAAGACAAGAAGGAAAGGAGGAAGACAATGGAGAAGAATAAAGTCGAGAACATCAACCTGCACGACCTGGTGGAGAACCAAGACAACCCACGCAGCATTGAGCCACAGCAGATGCAGAAACTCGTTGAGAGTATTCTGACGTTTCCAAAGATGTTGCAGATGAGACCAATCGTCTGTAATGAGAACCGAGTTATCCTCGGAGGAAACATGCGCTTCCGTGCCCTGCTCAACATCGAGCAGATGGAAGACGAAGCTATCAGGAACGCAATAGAAGCCGTTGCCGTGAAACTGACCGATGGAGAGAAGCAGCAGCTTTGCAGCCACTGGGAGAAGTGGAAGGCAGAACCAAAGGTCGAGGTCGTTATTGCTGACAGCCTATCCGATGAAGAGACGGACGAGTTCATCATCAAGGATAACGTCTATTTTGGCAGCTGGGACGAAGAGAAGCTGAAGGGAGCATTTGATGTGGACGATATGCAGCGATGGGGATTGAACCCCTGGGAAATACAGCAGGAAGCCACGACCTACGAACCAGCAGAGGACGAAGAACAGCGCATCATCATCGTTTACCGCAGCGAGGACGCACAAGCCGTTGCAGATATGCTTGGACTTGACGCAATCGAGAAGCGCAACTACGATATTGAAGGCGAGGAACTGAAATAAATACGCTGGTACGTACGAAAGCACGTTGAATGTACAATCACCAACCTTCAACGTTTGACGTACACAGAAGCGAAAATTTACAAAAATAATTCAGCTATGAAAGTAATAATTGACCTAGATGATACCCTCTCAAAGACAGAGAACAGAGACTACGAGCACTCGCAGCCCATGCAGTCTGTAATCGACAAGCTTGGAGAGATGAGAGAAACTTTCAATGATGTTGAGGTTGTCTTGCATACTGCAAGGGGCATGAACAGCTGCAAGGGAGATGCGAAGATGGCAGAGAAGAAGAACAGACCTGCCATCGAACGCTTCTTACAGCGATACGGCATCAAGGTAGACCGCATAATCTTCGGAAAACCGCTTGGTGACCTATACATTGACGATAAGGCAATGGCAGCGCACGACTTTGCAGCCAGCACTATCGAAAGCTACAGAGGGCTGAGTGGTGCGACCGTTGAGCGTGTCGGGGATATTGTTGTCAAGACCGCAAAGAATGTAGCAGAGCAGGCAGAGTGGTACGAGCAGGCTAAAACTTACGGAATTGCCGTTCCTGCCGTTTATTGTGTGCAGCTTGGAAAGTTATATATGCAGTACGTTTCGGGTACACCAGCGTGCTGGAAAGTGGATATTCGAGTACTTAGGCGCATCATAGAGGATATAAGAAACTTTCCATCGCTTGATGGAGAGAACGACCTGCAAGGCTATTCGAACTATTGCGAGAAGAGAGCCAGCGATTCGGGTTTGGAGTATGATTGCCACGGCATCACGGAATGCGAGATACTAAAGAAACGCACTTTCTGCCATGGTGATTTATCACTGACGAACATCATCGTACGTGGCGGCATGCTAATCTACATCGACCCATCGCAGAAGAAAGAAATCAGCAATTGGCTTTTGGATGCTGCAAAGGTGAGAGCGAGCCTTCGGTGGCTTGATGCAGGACTTGTCGGACTGGAACACGACCAGCGGCTTGTGCAGTACTTCGATGCAAGATTTTCAAGCGAGGAACTGGAAGCCATCAAGATACTGGAAAGAACCCATTTCTACCGTGTCTTCTATTACGCAAGGAAGCTCGGCAGGGTTGATGTTGCAAACAGATTAATAGAACACTTTAATACAGCCGAAATATGAGAAACGGAAAGAAAGTAGGTTTTACATCGGTGGTTGGCGACCTTTTCCATGCAGGGCACGTTGCCATGATCCAGGAGTGCAAGCAACATTGCGACTATCTCATCGTTGGGGTAATGTGTGGTGTGCACGACCGCCAAGGGAAGAACGAACCGATACAATCGGTGTTTGAGCGCATGTATCAAGTGAAGCATTGCGAGGGTGTGGATGATACCATCGCATTAGGGAGCGAGAGAGACCTAGACCTTTGCATCAAGACTCTTGCACCATCAATCGATGTGCGTTTTGTCGGCAGTGACTACATCGGGAGAGATTTCACGGCAAAGCATACCTGCGAGGAACTTGGAATACCTATCGTGTACACCAGCAGGGAGCATGGTTTATCGTCAACGGAACTAAGAAAGAGAATTGAAGATGAAAAGGTTTGATTTTTATTTTGGCATAGCCAGCTACAACCGCAAGGATAGACAACCGATGTTGAGATTGCTGAACAGTTTTGGCTATCCGAAGGAGCAGATACTGCTGGCGGTGCAGTGCGAGCAGGATTTCAAGGAGTATGAACCTATCTATGGGGATATGGCCACGATAATCTACCAAGAAGGTAAGAATATCAGCGACAACAAAAACGCCATACTCGACTACATTGTGGAACACCTCGAAAATCAGAGAGTTGTTATTCTCAGCGACAAGGTGCGAGCCATTAACTGGATTGACCGAAGTCGCAAGACGCACACCGTTGAGACAAAGGCACAGATGGATAAGTTAGTAAGAACCGCCTTCGAACTTACAAGGCAGATTGGCGGCAGGGTTTGGGGGTGCTACACTTTGGACAACACTTTCTTCATGAAGAATACAATTACCACCAATATGCAGATGCTTGGTTGCTTTATGGGGATTGTAGACCCATCGGAACAGAAATTCGACACACTTCAGCCTTTAAAGGAAGACTTCGAGTTCATACTGCATCATATAAGCAGGGGCAACCAGACTGTCCGGTTCAATGATTTGTTTCTGACAGCTACACTCCACACGAAAGGTGGTTGCCACGAACTATGGAACAGTAAAGGTGACAGCGTTAACGAACGGTGCTGCAAGCGATTACTTTTCAAGTATCCAAAACTGGTTAAGAAACATGCAACAAGGAAGAACGAATGCAGGTACGTAGGTTCACGCATTACCCTTCCGCTTTCGATAACTGACTATTTGTAAAATGATATTGTTATGGCAGAACATTATGGCAACACGCCAAGAATAACATACGAGTTTCCCGACTGCTCAATGCCAATGGCTTTTGACACTTACAATAATTGCAGCTTTGGCTGTATGTATTGCTTTGCTCAGAACCAGCGAGGTATTGGCAGCAAGAAGAAGGAATACCTGCACAAGGAGGTTAAAGACGTGAGCGTTGAGCGCATCAAACGAATGTTCATTGACCCCGACAAGCACGGTGGAGACTTTGCGCCATACATCAAGGCTCGCAAGGTTATGCAGTGGGGAAGCATGAGCGACCAGTTCGACAACTTTGAACGGAAGTACGGAACGACACTTGAACTCTTGCGTTTCTTCAAGGATATAGACTATCCGCTTTGCTTCTCGACCAAGGGAGCATGGTTCACCAAGGATGAGCGATACATGGACTTGATCAGAGGGCAGAAGAACTGGAACTTCAAGTTCTCAATCATCACCAGTGATGCAGAGAAGGCTAGAGTAATAGAGCGAGGGGTGGAAAGCCCACAAGCAAGACTGGAAGCCATCGAGCGCATCGCAAATGCAGGGGCAGGAGGTGCAACGCTGAGACTGAGACCCTTCATCATCGGAGTGAGCACGCCAACGTACCTCGACCTTATCAAGGAAGCATTCAACAGAGGGGCTACAGCTTTGAGCACCGAATTCTTCTGTCTCGAAACAAGAAGCCCGACATTGAGGGAACTGTTGCCTACCATCAGCAAGATGGCAGGTTTCGACATTCTCGCATTCTACAAGAAGTACAGCGTACAGTCCGGCTATCTGAGACTGAACCGCAAGGTCAAAGAACCGTTCTTCAGGAACATGAAGGAACTGTGCGACCAGCTGGGAATGCGCTTTTATGTATCGGACGCACACTTCAAGGAACTTTGCCACAACGGAAGTTGTTGCGGATTGCCGCCAACGTGGAACTACAGCAGGGGGCAGATGTGCGAAGCACTGAACATTTGCAAGCGCAAGGGATACGTGAGGTGGAGCGACATCAAGCTGGATGCAGAGATTTTCTTGAGGGCGAAACTGGATAAGGCGATGAACATGGGAACAAGGGAGAAAAGTTCGAAGTATTACACGATGAGCGCAGCCGACTACATGAAGTGGTGCTGGAACAATCCGCAGGCAGCGCACTCGCCATACAAGATGTTCGAAGGGGCAATGGTACCAGCTGACGAACGAGACAGCGAGGGAAACATCGTATACAAGTACAACGGAGCGAAATTTTAAATGAAGAATCGTATGCCACAAGGTAATAATAACAAACATCGAGCGCAGAAAATCGACATCGAGAACCGCCTGCAGATTATCGCACCCCTATACCGCAAGGGATGGACGGAGCGAGAAATCACGGCAGAGGTTCGCAAGCGGCTCGACAGACCGAAATACAATCAAGCGCACTGCGACATTCAGCGGTTATTGAAGGAGTGGAGGGAAGAGAGACTGACCGACACGGACGAAAAGATAACAAGCGAGGTGGCAAGGTTGAAACTGGTGATACGTGAAGCCTGGGACGCATGGGAGAAATCCAAAGCGGACTATAACAGCAAGACACAGACACAAGTCGGACTGCCTAACAAGGATCCAGACACTGGGTTGGTAACGATGGATACCGTCAAGGCGATAATGTTCGATGCTGAGAAGCGAGGTCTCGGAGACCCACGCTACCTAGACATCATCCTAAAGGCAGAGACGCAGATTTGTAAGCTGCTCGGACTTGATAAGGTCGTGCTCGACCTGAACGCAGGCTTCCAAGGCGGCATCGAGGTACGATACATCAACTCGGGACACCAGTGCGCATCCAGCGAGCAGGAAGTAATCGAGCGTGAAGGATTGGATAAAGAATAATTTTACCATAATTTTTGTTTTAAGTTTTATTGTTTGAAGAATGGCACTATTTGATGTTATTGGTGAGCTGTATGATCCGAATGCGGACGTGAAGCCGAGATTCCTTGTGAACCAGGGCGGCACGTCCTCGGGGAAGACATACACCATCATGCAGCGTCTTATAGTGCTTTCTTTTGAACACCCCATGGCAATTATCACGGTGTGCGGTCAAGACCTCCCGAACTTGAAAGTGGGAGCCATGCGAGACCTCGACACCATCCTGCACACAAGGGCAGAGTTGCTGGACTGGTTCAAGAACAACAAGAGCGACAGCAGCTACCGAGGGAAGAACGGCTCAATCATCGAGTTCAAGAGTTATCAAGATGCGCAGGATGCCAAGAACGGAAAGCGAGACTATCTGTTCGTGAACGAGGCGAACGGTGTGCCATACGAAGTATTTTGGCAGCTGGCCATCCGAACACGTAAGCAGGTATTCATCGACTACAACCCAAGTGCAAGGTTCTGGGTGCACAACAACATCATCGGCAGGGATGATTGCAGATTGATTCTGAGCGACCACCGAAACAACCGATTTCTGACGGAGCAGGAACACAAGAAAATTGAAGAGATTGACGACCCCGAATTGTGGCGAGTGTACGCTAGAGGATTGACCGGAAAGATAACCGGGCTTATCTTCACTAACTGGGGCATCGTTGACAAGCTGCCACCAAGGGAGGAGTGGAAGATGGAATGCAGGGGTATGGACTTCGGATTCACCAACGACCCAACTGCGCTGGAGCACGTTATATTGGCGCACGGAGAGTTATGGGTGGACGAAGAAATCTACCAGCCTGGAATGACGAACGATGACATCGCAGACCGATGCAAGGAACAAGGACGGACGAAACGTGACCTTATCATTGCGGATTCGGCAGAGCCTAAGAGCATTCAGGAGATACACAACCGAGGGCTGTGGATAATCGGCAGCACCAAGGGAGCGGACAGCATCAACAACGGCATCGACATCTTGAAGCGTTTCCGCATCAACATAACAAGACGCAGTCACGGCATCATCGGGAACATGCAGCAATACAAGTGGAAGAAGTCAAGGGATGGAGAGACCACGAACCAGCCTATAGACGCATTTAACCACGGCATAGACGCAATACGATACGTAGCCTTGAAGAAGTTATCCGTAGCAAGCCATGGAACGGCTAGGGCGCACGTATTGAGACAAAGATAACGACAAAAAAATATAAAGCGTATGGATAATAACACTACATTCAAGTATTGGCTGGCAGTTGCAAGGCACACCAGCTATAAAATCGGCAAGCAGCCACGACCAGCTTTCGTTGGAGGAAAACCAGTGCCCGGCAATCTCAACCAGCTATCCATCGGGCAGCTGATTGACCTTTCCCAGTTATCAGACAGCGAAGAAAGTCTGTATCAGATAGTGACAACCGTCCTCGGTCTGAGCCACAAGGAAGTGGAGCAGGCTATGGCGGTTGATGTCGTTATGCTCATCGGCTGGGTAACATCAGAGGTGGAGCGCATCAATAAACTCTTCGAGAGCACCGACACAGCGAAGCCAACAAGACTGGAGAAGGAAGCAGGCATCGATACCCTGCGGTTCGGACTGTTCGGCATGCTGGACTGGTATGCGGTAAGGATGGGCATCAGCGACCACGACCAGGTTCTGAAAACACCATGGCTTCGCATCTACAAGTGCATGGAAATGGACAACAAGAGAAGCGTGTACGAGAGGAACCTGCAGAAGTTGCAAGCGGAGGAAATGAAACGTAAAACTAGATAATTATGGCAACAATCAGAGAAACATTAAGGCAGTTGGCAGCAGACACGCTACCAGACTACACCTACCTATTCGAGGACTGGGACACAGCGGACACCAAGCTGGAGAAGCTGAACTATCCGGCAATCGTCTGCATCATCCCAGCCAGCGGCACGACAGAGATACGAAACGGCAGAGTATACGATACCGTAAACGTTGCCCTGGCTTATCTCGACACCGTACCGAGGGGAGCAGAAGGAGAAGACAACGGAGAGTGCATCGACCGAATGAAGGTGGCAGGGGCAAGGATGATACGAGCCATCAACCAGTCGCACCAGTTCGAACCGCTGGAGGGGCAGCAGTACTACGAGACAATCATCGAGCGTTTGAGCACGATCGTGTCGGGCGTAATGTACTCCCTTCAGCTGACGCAGAGCATAGGAGGGTGTGAGGTATGAGCAAGGGAGGTATTCAATTCGACCCCAAGGCGGCATCGCTCATAATGCGTGAGGAGGTTGAGAGAGCACGGCAGCTTATCATCAACCACATACGTATCAACGGACAGAACGCATCAGGGCGCACCATAGCAAGCCTTCAAGTGGAGCAGCCCAGCGAGGAAGAAACCATCCTCTGGGGACACAAGCCATTCGGGGTTCTCGAGACCGGACGAAGGTCAGGAAAGATACCATACGGCTTCCGTGGCATCATCCGGCAGTGGATGAAGGACAAGGGACTGCATGGCAGACCTATCCCCTACAAGACCCAGCGGCAGCACAAGTATACACCACAAGAGCGTGGCGACATGAGCATGGCAGGAGCCATCGCCCACACCATCGCCAACAAGGGTTCTAAACTGCACCGGACTGGCGGCAGGGCTGACGTATACAGCAACGTTGTGCCCGACACAATGAAGCGGCTGGGGCAGCGACTTATTTTCTTAATCCACCAGTCGGTGGGAAGTATCAAACTAAACAATGAGACGGTATGAGACAGACAGTGAACAACGGATATTCTTTTTTCTACCCCGATGAAGTATACTTTGCATTTTTGCCTTGCATTATCAAAGCAAGTGGAAGTAACCTTTCGTGGATTGAGGTAATAATCAGATGTGGCAACAAGGAACGAGCCTACAATGTCGAGGCGTTCAACGGTGAGTGCATAACAGACTTCAAGACATACGTGCAAGCTCTTTTTGACGGACGTATCAATGCAGCCTATGATTGGACAATAAACTATGATTCCAGCGTTCTAAACCTTCTAGTGGGCATCGAGGTCAACGCATACGATGACAGAGACGAACAGCTTGCGAGCATCGACTTCACCACGAACATGGTTTGGGGCGCACCAAAGTATGGGGAGACCTGGAACGGCTACAAACGTATTACATGGTTTACTCATTATCCGTTCACCTTTGGCATATACTTAAGCAAGTTGAACACCAAACTACTAATCGGTTACGAGGGAGCACCCAATAAGCTACTGGAGATTCCGACTTACGGTATGATGGACTTCTACGCAGGCATATTGCCTAGTGGTGCAAAATACTGGAACATATACGATTATGATGGAGAGATTCAGCATGGAACGTTTGACAATACTTTCGACCTTACTTTCAGATTAACCACCGGAGGTAAGCAGTCACTATTGTTACGCATCGACAGAGACGATGCTGAGAGTGGTATCTATCTGCGTTGGATTGACCGGCACGGATTCATCCGCTATTGGCTCTTTGCGGCTGGGGAGGAAACGAGGGAGATAGCCAGCGACCTGAGTTTCATACGCAACAATTTAGCCGATTATCTATACGGCTACTATGGCGATAATGGAAGAAGGCAGGGATACGAGCGTACGGATTCAATCAAACTTTGTGCTCCGTTGGTTGACAGTGATACGTTCGATATGCTACAAGACCTAGCCAGCAGCCCAGTCGTTGACATGTACCTAGGGGGAGACTGGAAGCAAGAGGAAGACATGTGGATGAGCGTAACAATCAAGGCAGGAAGCTACACGAAGAGCACAGCTTGCTTGCAGGATTTCGTGTGCGAAATGATTATTAACAACATTAACGTTCAGAGACTATGATAGACCAGCAACTTTACATTGACGGTGTTTTGATGGACTTGCCGGAGAACACCGATGTTGTGCTCGACATCAAGAGCAACCTTTTTCGTGACGTCACGAAAATGACCTCGAACTACACGTACACCATCCAGTTTCCACGGACGGTGCACAATCTTTCAGTATTGCAGCAAGCGGACAGACCGAAGAGCGGCAGCAGATACCCCTATATTTTCCATAAGTGCAGTTATTTCCGTGGAGGTGTGCAAATTATCAAGGACGGACGTTTGAACGTTCTGAGCATCGAGGAAAATGTTGAGGTCTCAATCTATTGGGGTATAATGCCAGCGTTCACGAAGCTACTGGAGAGCGGAATGAAACTGAACGAACTGGGAGTGACAGACAGAGTGCTTTTTGAAAAGTACAACACTCCAAACACCAGGGAGGAAGCCGTGAGCAATGGGATATTCTTTGCTTATTACAATCCATACCGAATTGAGAGCAAAGATAACTTTGGCATTAATTTGGTGCAGAGGAATAAATATACCACGACACAATACTCGCCTAGCCGTGGACGCATCAGAACAGGTACAGAGGTCGGAAAGTATATAAGCGGAAATATAGAGAGCGCATCGAACATGATCTGTGCTCTTATCCCTTTCTTGCCATCATCAACGGCAAAGGTGCAAGCGCAAGGAAAGGGCGATTACAGAAGCTATGCAGTACTGGATAAGTACATGCGGGTTATATCCGTGAGCGGAGAAGATGAGACGCTGGAAGTATACACCATCAGAGGAGAGGCTAGAGCTGCATACCTCGTAGTGAATGCACCTGCCGAATATTACAGCACTCTGTCGCTATCAGTTACTGGGCTGACACCTATGCACGAAATGATAGATGGCGATAATAAGGAGGATTTCGTAGGCGATGATGTGGCGGTGGATGAATATAAAACGTCCCCAAAATTCTTGCAGCCATGTGCGACCGTAAACTGGCTATTGTCAAGGATAGCGAGGAAGTCGGGCGTATCTTTCGTTTGGCAGGATGATGAAGCAAAGAAGATGTTGAACAACCTCGTTGTGCCTATAATCAACAACAAGGCAGACGACAAGACAATCATCGGTAATCTGACCGCAGACGTTAAGAGCCGTGACGGACTGGGAGCACTTTCCTTTTCCGTCAACAACTCATTGACGTCAGTCACACCAAGCACTGGTAGCGATGTACAGAAACTGACGATAACGAAGGATTGCGAACTGACCTTTGATGTGCAAGTGCAATACTACGTCAGACATCAGTTTGAAGACGCAGCGGAGATTCAGTTGCCTATGGGCGTGAAAATGACCGTGACAACACCAAGCACTACTGGAGGTGAGGCATCCACGCAGGAATACGAGTTCGGAGATTTGAAATACGAGGATGGGCAGGTTAAGTACCCGGTCGTACTACGCAGCTATGCTATCGATGGCTATCTTTATTTACTTTCGGCAGGAACGAACACAATATCGCTAAAGAAGGACGATGTACTGACGTTTGAGACTATCATGCACGGAGTGAACACAGTCAACCTGCCATCAGTTTATGGCGGCAAAATCACAGCCAGCGTCAAGAGTGGGGACAGCGTACCGATTGGGGGAAGTTTCCCTATCGGCATAAACCTGCCCGAAATCGAGGTAACAAACTTCATTAAGTTTTTGGCTTTGATAACTGGCTCGTTCCCTAGGCAACTGACCAACAGCACGCAAGTGCAGTTTATCATGTTTACCAGAGTTTGGGCAAACAAGGCGAACGCCTACGACTGGAGCGGAAAACTCATTCCGTATGACCGCCAAGGCTCGCCACGAAAAAGCGAGTATACCGTTTCTGACTTTATGCAACACAACCGCTACAAGTGGAAGGAAGACGAAGAGACAACCGGGGACTATGATGCAGACCTCGTAATCAGCAACCAGACTTTGGACTATGAGCAGGACACGTGGACGCTACCTTTTGCAGCCAGCGATGACAACCGCATACCAATAAGAACACTTGATTCTTTCGGCATGAAGAATGGTGGAGAGTATAAGGGATGCAAGGAGCGAATTATGACGCTAAGAGATGATAAGGAGCAAGCTGCACTTCGATTTGGTATTGACCTTCAGAACATATTCGATACGAAGTACAAGCAGCTTGCAGCAAGCATCGCCAAGGCGCACGTAATCACAGAGCGGCTCAATCTGTCGGACTTGGATATTCTGGATTTTGACGAGACGAAGCCAGTGTACCTTGCCCAGTATGGAGCCTATTTTGCGGTTCTAGAAATCAAGACAACAAACAGCGGATATTGCGAGGTTACAATGATAGAGTTGAACAACTAAAAAGAAAGAACTATGGTAAGTGAAGACAAACAGCAGATACTTGACATCAAGGTCAAGTACGAGGATGCAATCTATGGCATCATCAGATACAAAGAGAAGATAGACCAGCTAAAGGCAAGCATCAAGGACTTGCAGCAGCAGGAAAAAGACAAGACCATCACGACAAACGAAATGAAGGTGCAGACGGAAGCCATCAACGCAACCATCAAGGAGTACCAGTACAACGTGCGTGCCCTGCAGAAGGAAATACAGAACAATGTGCGTACAGAGAACGAGCAGGAGGGCAGCTTGAAGCAGCTGCGTGCCCAGCTTTCCAATGCCACCAAGAAGTATGACGAAATGGCGAAGGCAGAACGTGAGGGAGCGAAGGGGCAAGCCCTAGCCCAGCATATCAACGAGATAACTGACAAGTTGAAGTTGGCTGAGGAGGAGACGCAACGATATTATCGCAACGTTGGCAATTACTACAACTCGATGATGCAAGCAGCAGATGACCTGCAGGGGACGGAGTTCTTTGGTATGGATATTGTCAATGATACCCAGGTTAGCAACATCATCAAACTGGCGCAGAATATGGATGGACTGACAGACAAGCTGAAGGCGTTCGGTAAGACCGCAATCGGCTTGGTTATGAATCCATATTTTGCTGCACTCGCTGGCGTTGTCGGCGTTGGTATGACATTCAAGTGGTTCTATGACTACAACAAGGGATTGATGGAAGCCACACGACTGACAAGGGAGTTCACTGGCTACACCGGGGAAGCCTTGGAGACGATGAGGAACAGTATCGCAGCCACAGCGGACACGATGGGAAAGGATTTCAAGGACGTTCTCGGAACGGCTGACAACCTTATGGCTAATTTCCATCTATCGGGCGAGCAGGCGATGGACGTAATCAACAAGGGCTTTGCGAGCGGTGCAGACCTATCGGGCGATATGTTACAGAAGATACAGCAGTATGCGCCTACCTTCCACGATGCCGGAATATCGGCAGACCAGATGGTGGCTATCATCCAGCAGACACGTAGCGGTATCTTCAGCGACAAGGGTCTCGACATCATCGATATGGCGAGCAAGAAAATTCGTGAGATGAGCAGCGGCACGGCTTCCAGCCTTGATGCTATCGGTATTTCAAGCAAGCAAGTGCAGGAAGACCTAGCCAAAGGAACGAAAAGTACCTTCGATGTTATCCAAGAGGTCAGCACGAAGATGAAGGACTTCGGAGCGGACAGCCAGCAGGTGGGCGATGTTCTGAAAAACGTCTTCGGTAAGCAGGGAGCGCAAGCAGGTATTCAGCTTATCGAGCAACTAGATACGATGAGCACCAGCCTTGACGAAGTGAAGACGCAGACTGGAGCATGGGGAGATGTGCAGCTGGAGAACATCAAGTTGCAAAAGGAACTGAACACCTATATGAGTTCTATGTTCGATTTCAGTCAAAAGGGCTTTGCATCAATCATCACGGCAGGAAAGCAATTCGGCACAAAGATTCTCATACAGATAATGAAGGGTTTGTTCAATACTATCAACTACTTCATTGACTGGTACAATGAGAGCCTTCTTTTGCGTGGAGTTATTCAGACATTGGGGGCGGCTTTCCGTGGCGTTTGGTCGGTAGTCAAGGGCGTTGCAAACCTTATCATCGATGCAATGAAACAAGTCGGCAGAAGCCTAAAGGGTGCGCTCGATATATTGGAGGGTATCGTAACGTTCGACCTTTCCAAGGCACAGCAGGGATTCAAAGAAATGTTCGATATATCCGGCACAATCAAGGAAGCATGGCACGACATCAAGAACGCTGGCATCGAGATAGGAAACTCATTCGCAGACGGATTCGAAAACACCGTGAACGGAAGACTGAACCACCTGAAATTAGCCAACCTGGACGGTGGAGCGACCAGCAGCGAGCCAACGAACGGAAACAAGGGAACGACACCAGCAGCCAAGGGCAGCACTGCCAAGACCAAGGCACAGATAGCCAAGGAGAAAGCGGAAGCAAAGGCAGAGGCAGAGCGCAGGAAGAAGCAGGAAAAGGAATTGCAGGCACAGATTGCACTTATCCAGTTCAAGTACAACGAGCAAGTAATGGACGCAAAGAAGCGATACCTCGCAGGCATGTACGACAACGAGCGAGACTACAACAACGACCTCGAACAGCTGGAGAAGAACATGGTAGCTAGGAGTATTGACGCATACGTGGCGGCAGGACAAATCGGAGCGGAAAAGGCGCAGGAAATGCAGGCAAAACTTCTCGACATCATGATTAAGTCGAAAGCGGACTTGAAGAATCAAGCCAAGGAGATTGTGGACGAACTCAACAAGGAGTTCGAGGACGCAGAGAAGGCACGCAAGGATGCGGACATCATGAATGGTGGCACTGGAGAGGAAGACGATGCAGCCAAGCTGGAGAGATACAAGGCTTTCCTTCAGAGCAAGATGGACGCCTACAAGAACTATGCAGCCGTGCAAGAGCAGCTACAGAAGGATTTGAGCGATGCAGAAGTCAAGGAGCAAGAGGAAGCTAACAAGAAAAAGGCAGCTTTGACGGAAGAGCAACTGAAAATGATGAGCGACATGATACAGACCATGGGAGACGGTCTGTCCGAGTTCTTCGAGAGCGAGGATAAATCGCTGCACTCATTCCTCAAATCGATGCTGACATCAATGCTTGACGCTATCGAAATAGCAGTTAACGCTTACTATGCACAGATCCTCGCCAAGGAGATTGCAAGCAAGTCGTGGGGAGGTGTTGCGAGTGCAGCAGCATTAATGGTACTTATCAAGGCAGCCTTTGCAGGAGCAAAAGCACTCGTCAAGGGCTTCTCCACTGGTGGCTACGTCCAAGGCTCTGGAACCGGAACTAGCGACAGCATCCCGGCAAGGCTTTCCAATGGCGAGAGTGTAATGACCGCCAAGGCGACTTCGATGTTCAGCCCTATATTATCCGCATTCAACCAGCTAGGCGGTGGTGTTCCTATCGTAGCCAACAACGGAGGCAGCAACATCGGCATGGATATGCTGGCGGCAGCTGTAGCTAGAGGGTATCAGATGGCTCCACAGCCAGTAGTGAGCGTTGAGGAAATAAACCGCACCCAGCGGAGAGTGCAGACGATAGAGAATATCGGCAGGTTCTAATTGTTACAGTTATTTCATCAAGATTTGCGTTCTGAGCGGTTTTCGGTCGAAGGTGGTAAAGTTACACACCCAAGGCAATAAAAGCCGCTTAGAGCGCAAAATTTTGGCTTGTTTAGAAAAATTAACTGCTTATGAGATAAACATACCAAAAATAATCGTATCTTTGCAGCGTTTTAAAACTTAAAAAATCTCGATTCAATGGCAAAACTCAGAATATACAACGACATCGACAGTCAAGACAACAAGTTCTGGTATCAATGGTGGGGAGGTGATTGCGTGTGTTTCCAAGACATAGATGCTTTTGCAGCAAGCATACCGAAAGACGATGATACAATCGATATGCGCATCTTCTGCAATGGCGGCTCTGTTGTCGAAGGTTGGGCGATATACGACCGACTGCGGCAGAGCGGCAAGAAGATTTCCTGCACCGTTGAGGGCAAGGCAGCATCCATGGCAACAATCATCATGCTCGCAGCATCAAAGGAGAGCCGCAAGGCATACGAGAACGCTGCCTTCCTCCTGCACAACCCTTGGGTTCCCGGCTGGGGGTTGGGCGACCAGCTGAACGCAAAGGACTTGAAGAACCTGGGCGAGGAAATGCAGATGTGGCAGGATAAGATGGTGGACGCATACGTAGAGCGGTGCGAGTGCGACCGGGAAGAGATACAAGCCTTGATGGATAAGGACATCTTCATCAACACCAGCGAGGCTTTGCGCCTAGGTCTTATCAGCAGCACCATTGTACCACTCAGCGCAAGCGCATCAAAACGCAACATAGAAAATTTTATTAATTCAAAACAACAAAATCCAAAAGCAATGGAGAAAAAGACAGAAGTAAAGGCTTCTCTCCTCGACAAGATTCTCGCTAAGTTGGGCGTGAAGACACTGGAGGAAGCAGAGCAGGTGGTGGAAGAGCCACAAGCCAAGGCAGAGCCAAAGGCGATGGAACTCAACACATCGGACGGTCAAGTTCTGACCGTTGAGCGTGAAGAGGGAGATCCACAAGTTGGCGACAAGGCAAGTCCGGACGGAACGTTTGAAATGCCGGACGGTAAGACAATTGTTGTCGAGGACGGTGTAATTACCGACATTCAGACCGCAGACAACACCGACAACGACACCGACAATGAGGGCGGTGAAGGCGGTGATGGCGGCAGCGCATCAAGCACCGACAACGACACCGTAGCCAAGTTGAAGCAGCAGGTAGCAGCACTCAAACAGCAGTTGAACGACACCAAGGCACAGCTGGCAGGCGCACAGAAACTCGCAAAGAGCAAGGAAGACATGCGCATCCTGAATGCCGTGAAGATGGCAGGCGGTGCTGAGAAGGTGTTGGCAGGCTACAGCAGCCACTACCAGCCAGCGCAGCGACAGCCAAGCGGCAAGGGCGCAGGCGACAACGTGAACGCTGTCGAGGAAGGCAAGAACGCCATCAAGGAGAGACTTGCCAAGCTCCACAAAAAGGGCAAGAAATAATCAAGTATTAACCCATTAAATCAAAAGAAAATAATGGCAGGATTTACAAAACAGCAGCTTGAGAACCTTAAACTCGAGCCAGAAAACCTCGCAAGCATCAAGGATGCCGTGCAGGAAACCTTCTACAACGATGAAGATTTCTCTTCATTCGTGAACATTCAGAAGGTCAAAGAGAAAGACCCTATCGCTCTTCTCGGAGAGATGGAAATGGTCGGTAAGAAGGGGGGCGGTTGCGACCCTACCTATGAGGAGAAGGGTATCGCAAATTCTCAGAAGCGTTGGGAACTCGGACAGTGGGAGATTCCTATTAAGATTTGCTACGAGGCATTGAAGGGAACCATCGCTGAGTATTCATTGAAGACTGGTACAGCCATTGGCGACCTCACCAGCACCGACTTTATGACAATCTATGCAGATGCACTCCAGCGAGCCATGGAGCAGATGATTTGGCGTTTCGGCTGGCTTGGCGACAAGGAAGCAGCACTGGCAAGTGAAGAAGGTGGCGGTGGCGGCAAGCTGACAGCAGGCTTAGATGTCAGTAATTTCAACGTCTGCGATGGTCTGTTCAAGCGCATCTTTACAGCCACAGCGACCAAACATACCGCCATCGCAGCCAACAGCGAGACCACGGCAGCATTGCAGATTTCTGCATTGCGCAAGAGTGGTGCGGCTACTACACTTGTAGACACCATTTTGATGGATGCAGACACACGTATCGTTGACGACAGCGATGCCGTATTGCTCATGACACGCTCGCTTGCTGACGCATTAACCTACGACCTCAAGAAGACCTACCACGACATTATGCCATGGGAGAAGTTGTTCGATGGCTTCGAAGTAGCGACCTACAACGGAGTGAAGATTGCACGTGTCGGCATCTGGGACAGAATGATTAAAGCATACGAGAAGGGCGCAACGACAGTCAACCTTCCACACCGTGCGGTATTCTGCAACCCTAAGCACCTTATGATTGGTACAGATGCAGACAATCTCATCAGCGACCTCGACATCTGGTTCGACCAGAAGGAGCGCAGAAACTATCTCTATGCTACTGGTAAGATTGGAACGGCTCTCCTCGAAGAGGGCATGATCCATGCAGCTTACTAATCGCTCCAAATTTTCAGTTTAGTATTAAGTTATTTTGACAATCCTCAACACCCACAAAACGGTGTTGGGGATATAACAATTTAAAACGAATTAATATGGCAACAACTTGCGAGAGCCTTATCGCTCAGGACATCATCATCCCTTGCGAAGACCAAGTAACAAAGGGACTGGAGGGCGATGGACTTATCATCAACCGAGACGACATCGACTTCACCAAGTCCGTTGTAGCGGGCAATATAATTAAAACATTAGTTTTGAAGACTGGCAAGAAAGCATACGCTATCCGGCAGGAAGGCAGCAAGCCATTCACTGGAACCAAGACCGAGCTGACCGTTGGCACGTATCGCAACAGCTGGAAGAACACCGTAGCAGTCGTGGTATTGGCTAACACACCTGACGTTTGCGCAAATATCATTGACGGACTGGCGAATGGAAAGTTCGTTATCATCCTTCGCAATCTCTCTAAGGGAACGGACGGAAAGGCAGAGTATCAGGTGTTCGGATATGCGCAGGCACTGAAGGCAAGTGCAGGCGAGAACGACAAGTACTCAGACGACACCGAGGGTGGCTGGCTTATCACGCTGGAAGAGGAGAGCGTACCGAAGGCAGCTTATTTCTTCTTCGACACAGACAGCGAGACCACAGCAGCCAAGTATAAGAGCCTTCTGACGGAAGCAGCAGCGTAGCCTATGACATACAAGGAAGCAACAGCCAAGGTCAGTGAGTTGAAGGCACGTTTCGACAGTCCCTTTGATGCAACCGACAAGGCAGTTATAGAAACTCTATATTTCGAGGTGACACGCAAGCGGTTTGTTCCGACAACCTGCCAGCAGTGTTACCACGATGCTCTGATAGAAATATATCTAAAACTCAAAAAAGAAAAGGCAATGCCAAAAACATGTAATTACGCACTCAAGGCAGGTTTTATCATTTCCTGCCCGGATTTCTACCATGGTAAGATTTTCACTAATGAGAACCTGACCGACAAGGTAGCGCATGAATATCTGACGAAGTACCCACACATGGAAAGCTACTTTCAGAAGATACCCAGTGATGAACTCATCGAGAACAAGCAGCCGCCAGCAGACATCGACAGCGGTGCAGATGATACCGCAGGGAAAAATCCTGCCGAAAAAGCAGCAGGCAGCGACAAGAAGAAAGACCTCGACCAAGCCGAAAAAGCAGGCAAGGAAGAGTAACAAAACAACAAGTAAAACGACACAAGCAATATGAACGTTAAGACAGTTAAAAAGCCAAAGCGAAGGGTTGATGTTAGCTATGTAAGCCGATTCAAGATGCAGGCATACGGATATGATAATCTTTATCCGCAGAACCTCGCACGCATCACGGAAGCCAGCGGTACAGCAATGCTGTGCCTTAACCGATATTCCCGATTTATTGAGGGCTACGGCTTCGATAGCGACATTCTAGCATCGTTGGCGATGAACCCGCAGGGGGACACGGCAGACGATTTGCTCCGGAACGTAGCGCAAGACCTCGCACGCTTTGGAGGCTTTGCCCTTCATGTAAACTACAACGTTCTAGGGCAGGTGTCGAGCGTGAGCCACGTACCCTTTGAAAATTGCCGCCTTGAAGAGACGGACGACAAGGGGAGCGTGGCGCACGTCTTGCTGCATCCCGACTGGGAGCAGAAAAAAACGAGGAACGGAAAGCGGTTGATGGTGAATGACAAGACTATTGAACGCATCAACATTTTCAATCCCGACCCCGACATCGTTCTTGAACAGATTGAGAACGCAGGAGGCATCGACAGCTACAAGGGGCAGGTTCTGTGGATGAGCCTAGACGGAAAGTTCATCTATCCGACAGCCAGCTACGATTCAGCCATCACGGAGATTTCGACCGATGAGGGACTTGGAAACGTGAAGATGCGAAACGTCCGCAACAACTTCCTCGTATCGTGTATGCTTGTAACAAAGAAGGGCGTGCCGAAGTTCGATGAGAAAGGCGAAGAGGTGGAGAGCGGACAGATGATTTCCGATGAAGACCTTTTGCAGTTCCAAGGGGACGAGAACACAGCGAAGATTCTAGCTGTTGAGGTTGAGAACGAGGAAGACGAACCGAAGGTTGTGGCTTTCCCGACAAAAAACTTCGACAAGGAGTTTTCCGTGACCGACAGCAGCGTTATCGAGCGCATCTACGCACAGTTCCATCAAGAACTCTTCTACTCCATCCGTATTGGCAAGCTGGGATTCAGCGGACAAGTGATGCAGGATGCTTACGAATACTATGCAGGCGAAGTGACAACCGAGCAGCGTTTCATCGAGCGAGCCTTCAAGAAGATTTTCGAGAATTGGCACGACCCAGCCATTCAGAACCTAGACCCCAAGCTACAGCCGCTAAAGTATATCAGCAGCGAGGTGGCAGGGAACAACACGATAGACTAATTGATTGAGCCTATGGGAGAAAGAAAACAACTTATCACGATTGATCAGTTCCGAGAACTGGCACGACCGACCAGCACGCACCTAGATGAGGATGAGGTGAACGCATACATTCGGGAATGCGAAGATGCAAACATCATACCAGCCATCGGGTGGGAGCGGTTCAAGGCAGCGACCGAGCAGGGAGAGTGGGGCGATTCAGTATTGCCCGATTTCCAGCCTGCAACTTTCCTGGACGGTGGCGAATACGCCACCAAGAAGGAGGGCGATTGCAGCCAAGAAGAAACCAAGGTGCAGAAGTACACCAGCGGAATACGCAAAGCACTCGCTTATTTCACGTATGCGAGGCTTTTTCGTGCCGATGGCACAATTATAAGCCGAGCAGGTGGAATGCGCCACAGAGACGATTATTCAGACCATGTTCAAGATTTGTCGAACAACAAGCAATACAACGACATCATGAACATGGCAGAAAGATATTTATCAGATGCCCTTGAATACCTCAAATACTTCACCCCTAAAGGGGAAGTGAAGCCACAGCGAGGCACGAGGGCACACATTCACGCAATAGGCAACTAAAAGCACATAAGACATGAACGAGGATATTCAAAAAATGCTCCGTATGGCAGAGCTGATACGAGATGCAACGCAGGTTGGAGAAAACACAGCGGTGCGTGTCGGCACGGAAATTTACGACATCGTTGTCGAGTTAAGCAGGATGCTTGCCATGATGGACGATAAACTGGAGAACGATGCAGTCGTTAGGATTATCAAGAGTGAACTCGCCAAGATAACAATAACGGAAGCGCAAATTGCGGATGGGGCGATAACGGCAGCGAAGCTTGCCGATGGCTCTGTAAAGAACAGACACCTAGCATCCAATTGTGTGACCTCAGATAAACTACAACCGGGAGCGGTCAAACACGACCATCTGACCGAGGACTGTATATCAACTGGAAACATCAGAGACGGCAGCGTGACAGCAAAAAAACTCGGCACGGACATCTACAAGGATATTTCAAACAGAGTGACCGACATCGTGACGAAGGACTTCCCTCCAGCAATCACGGAGGAACAGATAACAGATATTACTAGTAAATAACAATTTAAAACAATAGATTATGCAATTTTTAGACGCAATTGGACTTGCTTCCTTTTGGGAGAAGATTAAGAACTGGGTTAATCTTAGTTATTTATCATTAACTGGTGGTACAATTAGAGGAAGTGTGTATTTTCTTCATGAGGGAGACGGTGGTAAGTTTATAAGAATAGACCCATCCAATATTACTAATAGTAAGTATGGGGTTAATTATCTTTTTGCAAGTGGAAAAATGATTCCTATTGGTGAAGCTAATGGTGTTGCAGGACTTGATTCAAATGGCTGTGTTCCATTAGACCAATTAGGTAATCTTGATACTACAGTTGCAGAAGTAGTAACTGCTCTTCCTACAACTAATATTAAGAAGCATATTTATCTTATTAAAGATACTAGTGGTGTTACACAGAATCAATATGAGGAATATATTTATACTGGTGATACCAGTGCAACTTATGATGCTTCAAAATGGGAGAAACTCGGAGACTTCCGTGCTACAGTAGACCTTGCAGATTATGCTAAGAAGAGTGAGGCAATGCATAGTATGGACGTTTATCATACCGCAACTGATATTCAGATATCACTTAAAGGTGTAAATGACTTTCCATTGGGTTTTATTGCCATAAATGCAGTTACAAGTCAGTCAGCTGGTGTTATGATACCATCAGATAAAAATAAACTTAACCTGTTTGATACATCAAAGGTTACATCTAGTATTGATGTTGCTAAACTTTTAACTGTAGATTATAAGGGTATAACAATGAAGCGTGATGCATCACGTTTAACAGTAGTATTAAATACTCTTGATAAATCAAGTAGTTCATTGGACTTTACAGCAGCTTCTCCCAATATAGCAGGTCTTATGTCAGGAGCAGATAAAACTAAGCTTAATGGAATAGCTTCTGGTGCAACTGCGGACAGCGCAATCCCAATATCGGTAATTGATGCATTAAATTAGAAAGGAGGTTTGTATGAATTTCTTAGATGAAAGTGGACTAAAGAAGCTTTGGGCGAAAATAAAAGCAAGTTTTAACACAGCTATTGTTAATACTTATGATTATAGAACTGAAGTAGACAACACAGGATATATAAGTATTCCATTTGTTGGAAATCATCAGATTGTTAATATGGATTATTCACAGAATATCAACGTATATGATTGGTTTCAAAAGGCATCGAGAGGAGGTATCTTGGAGATATTCTTCGCAGGAGCACAAGGAGGTAACATTTATTGCCATACCAATAATAATCACTACATGTATAAAATGGAAGTATCATCACATGGTCCACTTCTTGATAAGATTGACCATTTGGCTATGTCATGGAATATCTATGTACGCTTAATCAAGACAGATGATACTACACTTGTTGTTGCAGAGTTTGTTCAAAACAAATAAAATTGTATAAATAAAATAAATTATTATGAGAAATAAAACAGGTAGAGCAAAACCAGTAACTCCTAAAGCAGGAGTTACTAAGACCTCAAGAAGATATGCTTGTGGTGGTAAACTTGAACTCTAAGTCGCTGACTTTAGAAATTTAAAAGTAAGACAATATGAAGAAGAATAAGAAACAATTACATGAAGCACTGGCTGTGCTTCTTACTAAATTATCATCGGCAAGGGACAATCCCCTGCTGATGGATAACTACGCTGTAAAAGCCTTGCGCACGGTTCTTTTGGATTTTAAGAAATCGGGCGAGCTTCACGAAGCATACAAGGAACAGATACAATCCACGCTGGAGAGTGACAACCCCTGGGTAGCGATGATGATTAAGTCAATTGGCGCAGATCCTACTATTAAGAATGGCATGACCGATGAAGCCATTGATGGAATGATTGATTCTATGTTGGGAAACGATTAAAACATTTTATTATGAATGACAAGGAGAAAGAACTATGGCGAGTTATAGACAACGTAATCAAGTGTTGCGCCATCGAACTGCCGAACGGAGAGTTGAGCATTACGAGAGAAGACGTTCTCGGCAAGTCGAGAGCAGAAAACCTCGTAATGACACGATGTATGGTCGTTGAGCAGATGATACACGCAGGATTCAGCATAACGACCACTGCGACCGTATTAAACCGCACCGTTCCAGCAGTGAGACATCTTTGCAAGATGGCTTACACTTATCTCGGCACGTCTCGAGTTTATCGACTTGCCACGGCACAAGCGACCTTGCTAAACAAGGACGTAGAGCCGATTTGTGTTTAATCAAGAAACAAAAAGAAAATAACCAAAAGCGTTCTTTGACAATAATTCGATAAATACCCCTGCACTAACTTTTTGGAGCGAGCCAAAAAACAGAGTAACTTTGCAGCGGATTCCAATATTTGGCTTCCGTAACGTAATTAACTCAAAATTTTATGGCAGACACTATCGAGAAAGTTTATTGCACTGGGGACGGTGGCAATGACAACCTAGCAGCAGCATTGCTCGCTAGAGGTAGAGACAATGATCCAGCGACTATGCTGGCAGCAATGAACGGTGGTATGGGTGGAGGTTGGAACAACCCATTCGCCTACATGATGATGCTGGGAATGTTCAGATTCATGTACGGTGATGGCTGGAACGGACAGAACGGCAACGTTCAGCGTTCCGAAATCCAGTCTCAGATTGACAGCCTTCGCACTCAGATGAGCGACAACCACAACAGCGACTTGCTGATGGGAGCAATCCAGGGCAACAACCAGGACTTGAAAACCTTGGCGGCTAACTTGAACTGCGACTTCAACGCATTGCAGTCTTCTGTTTGCGGCATTCAGGCAGGCATCCAGCAGATAAGCGGACAAGTTGGTTATTCGGCAGAGCGAGTAATCAATGCTATCTCGCAGGGTAACTTGCAGATGACCATTGCACTGAAGGACTGCTGCTGCCAGACCCAGCAGAACATCATCAAGATGGGCTACGACAACCAGCTGGGGCAGAAAAACATCGAGAACTCAATGCAGCGAGGCTTCGATTTCAACAACCGCAGCATAGAGCGAGGCTTCTCTGCGCTAGGCTATCAGATGCAGCAGGACAAGTGCGACATCATCCGCTCGAACCAAGACAACACCCAGCGAGTTATCGATGTGCTGAACAATCACTGGCAGCAGGATTTGCAGCAGCGGTACAACGATGCACGCCTGGAGTTGAGCCAGCAGCGACAGAACGCTGAACTTATTGCAGCGTTGAAGACCACCACAACCACCACTGGAGCGTAGGAGGTCTAAACAAAATCTATCAAGGGGCAACTCGCTGTTCTATCAGTGAGACCCCTTTTTGTCTATTTATCGAATTATCTAAAAAGAGCGCATTATGGAATTTAAGAATATACAGAGAAATCACCCGGTCTATCTGCTAGACAAGCAGACGGTGGAAGTTAAGGAAGGCAAGGTTGTAGACAACCAGCCGCACATCAACACTGGCATCGCAACCATTTCCAGCAGCGGACAGCCCATGCGAGACGTAACAATCGAGGTGGAGGGAAAGCAGACAATCTACACTATCCCCGAACACCTGGGAGTAACCTTTGCAGGCGAAACCGTACTGGCAACCGACAAGGCAGACCTTTTGCCCGAAGTCGGGAAATTGGTAAATGAAGCCGATGAGATAATCAAGGCATACGAGCCAAGCAAGGAGCGGAAAGCGAAGGGCGAAGAACTTCTTGCAGCTTTGAACCCGGCAATCAAGGAGAAGCAGGAAACCGAAAAGCGTTTCAAGGCACTTGAGGGCGATATAAGCGGCATTCGTGGCATGGTTAAACAGTTACTCGACAAACTAGGATAGGAGGGCGCACAATGAAGAAAATTATCGTTTTGCGCCATTCCTGCGATAGCGAGGAAGAGCGACACCAGCATCAAGAGAGCGACATCATCCACAGCTTACCATACGAGAAGGCAGCAAAGGCACTCATGGGAGCCAGTGGGTACGTGGCATACGTTGCCAAGCACGGCTACCACTTCACGAAGCAGCTAGCAATCAAGGCAAGCGAGCAGATGAAGAACGTAGACGGAACGAGCCACCGTTGGACGGTAGACGAAATCCGGCTTGCGACAAACAACGAGATAATCTCAAAGGGCACGACCCTCGGGGATATTCTCTATTTGGCTAATATGGCTTATGCGGACTTCTACCCGAAGGTAATCAAGACCGAGAGCGACTGCGTACAGTATGCTATTGCCGTAGCCAGTGATCCGGACGGATACGAGGGTATGGCATTCTGCAGGTGGACGGCAGACATCATCGGAAAGGGTGTGACCATCGACTGGGAAAAATTGGAATAACCAAAAAATAAATTGATATGAGCGAAGTATTTCACGATTTTCAGGTGCACCACCTTTATTTGTGCGCCCTAGTAATTTTTATCTGTTTCGCTACAATTCTGATAGCGATGACAATTGACCTGATAGCAGGCATACAGAAGGCGAAGGAACTGCATGTTGCAAGAACGTCAACCGGACTGAAGAAGACGTGCGACAAGGCGAAGAAGTATTTCCCGACATTCGGTATTGCTTCGCTTATGGACGTGGCCACGTGTATTATTTCTCCCTTCCCGATGTTCGCAATCGCTTGGACGGTGTATCTGCTTCTGTGTGAGTTTAAAAGTATCCGGGAGAAGGCATACGAGAAGGCTGAGATACGCAAGCAAGACCGCACTATGCAGGTGATCCTCGAAAATAAGGACGAGATTGCGAAGGCGGTTGTCGAGATTATGAAGGAAGAAAGGAAGAAAGGAGGAGATAATGAGGATAACTAGAGCGCAACTTATTAAGGTAATGCCAAATGCAGGCAGCAGGGCAGACACCTACCTTCCAATCATCAACGGATGGGCAGAGCATTTCCACATTAACACCCAACTAAGGATGGCGCACTACTTGGCTCAAATTGCCCACGAAAGCGGTGAGCTCAGATATACCAAAGAGCTTGCAAGCGGAAAAGCATACGAGGGCAGGAAAGACCTCGGCAACACCCAGCAGGGCGATGGCGTGAAGTATAAGGGCAGGGGATTGATACAGATTACCGGGCGAGCCAACTACCGGAAGTATGCTAATTATTGCGGCTTCGATGTTGTGGAAAGTCCCGAACTTCTGGAGCGTTCTCTTGGAGCAACGAAATCCTCGATGTGGGTATTCGACACCTTCGGCTGCAATGAGTTGGCAGACCAAGACAACTTGAAGGCTATCCGCAGGAAGATAAATGGCGGCTATAATGGACTGGCATCCTGCGAGAAGTATTTGAAGCGAGCCAAGGAAGCCTTGGAAATCAAGGTGCTTGCGTAATAAACATATCAATCTAAAGTTTATAAAGTATGGAAAATTCAAGAAAAGGGCGAAATTTGCGTTCTGTGGCGTTATTTCTCGCCATGCTTATAATTACCCCACTTTTGATTTTTGGCTGTTCCTGTGCTAAATCAGCCACAAATAACACGGTCTATCACGACAGCACGCACACCAGTGTAAGACGTGACAGCGTGAACCAGCGACAGATCCACTGGCAGGACACCAAGCAGCATGACAGCGTAATCAAGCATGACAGCGTGCTTGTCTATATCAAGGGCGACACCATCATAAAGGAGCGGTGGCACAATCTTACGACCACCAGATGGATGACGACAACCAAGACGGACACCATCGTGGGCGACATTTACAAATTCGTGACCGACACCGTAAAGGTCAAGTATTACGTGAACCGATACAAGACTAAGGAGGTAGAGAAGCCAGCGAGCACATGGCAAAAGGTAAGGCTATTCATTGGCGATTGCGTGATTCTGTTTCTGTTCCTTCTTGCGGTAAACTGGATAAAGGAGTGCATCAAGAAGAGAGTTCAATAGGTTAGGGTGTCCAGTTCCATGTTCTCGTTTTTGATTATGTTTTAGCAACTTAGCACACTGTAAATCTGTAAATTAAGCACAAAATATAAGACAAATTTAACTATCAAAAAGTCTGATGTAGATTCGCACAAGATTATAGTTTATTTAGCGAATGATTATCAATGATTTAGATGGTTATTACATTGTTTTTGATACTAAAAACTGGAACACAGAACTGGACACCCTATCAATAGGTTCAATCATAATATCAATTTCAAGAAGGGCAGGAAGCGCAGGAGAGCGTTTTCCTGCCCATTTTTGTGCGAAGAACACTTTTCATTGAGAGAAAAGGGGTAGGGGATAAGAGAGTTAGATTATATATTCATTCAAACTAAGGCGTGCAGGTTATATTATATAGAGCGTGGAAAGCGTACTGAAAACGACCGGAAACGTACCGGAAACGACCAAAAACGACCGAAAATAGCCGTGCTTACGACATAAACAGCCAATAAAAGTTAAAATATTAATATCTTTCGGGAAAAGTTTTGGTGGAACCGAAAAATATTAATATCTTTGCATTGTGTTTAGGAGATAAGCACTTTAAAACATTCAGTTACTAAGCCCTAGGCAACACGGTTAAGCCAAAGAAAAATGAAAAAGTCAAATTCAAACATTTTAGAGTTCACAACAAAGTTTATCAACTCAAACTTCCGTATTAAGGTCTTCGGACGCACAGAGGATGGCAAGAAGATAAACACACTCGTAGGAGTAAGCGGAATCTTGAAGCTCATCGGAGCAGAACTCTTCAATAAGTTTATCAAGCGAGCATTGAAGGCTGGTATGGACGCTTGCCGCTGCGCACTCAGAAGAGGATTGGTTGTAACATTGTATGCTAAGTAATCAAGGGAGGACAGAGAAATGAGCGACTGGAAAGTATGGAGAGTTATCGAGTGCTACGGAAGTTATACCGTAGCACTCGTAAAACCCGAAATCAACGGAAGAGACAAGGTTGTTGAGCACTCAAACAAGTGGTTCGGATTTTCAGAAATAAAAGAAGCCGATAAGCTTGCAGCCCAACTTAACGAGCGAGACGGATTAAAAGAGCTTTACGATTAAAGATAGGAGACAAGACAATTATGGAATTAGCACTTTTAAGAGCGGAAGACCGCAAGAGAAATGTTGTAGGGATAAAAGAAATTGAGTTCGACAACAAAAAACAAAGAATGATGCAAGCAAAGGCGTTCGGGCGCAAAGTAGGGGCATTTAAAGTTTACATTAACTGGGCGACTGGCATGGAGATATATACACCTTCCGAACATTGCTTTGAGAGAATAAACAGATAACAATTTCAACAGAATTATTAACCAGCAGGGCGCAAGCCCTGCACAATATATCAAGATATGAAACAATACATTTTGAACGGCAAAAATAGCCTTGGGCAAGTTGATAGTCACATCGAAGGCTACAGAACCAAGGAGATAATGGAGGAAAGGTTTTCTCGAATTAAGAAAACCTTCAGGAACAACCCATTTGCAGAAATGATGGAAGAAGGAGACCGACACTTCAAGGTTAAAATGGGTGGAGTGACATACAAGTATTACATCACGGAACGAGAAATTTAAATTTGGCAAGATATGAAGGAATACGACAAGATACCAGCACAAGCAGTGGTTGAGGTAACGACCAGCTGGGGAAGAACCTGCCTGCGAGAGATAGGGCGAGACCTAAAGGAAGGCACGGTGTTCGATGGCTATTATTATCCGGTAAGCAAGGCTTTCGACTTTAATTGGAAGGGAGAGGGAGCAATGCTGTGGATCGGGGACAACGGAAGGCTTGTCAGTCTTGGAGAAGGGCAAAAGCATAAATACATGATGCTTGGTCGTCTTCTCTCTGACTGCAAATACTTCCTTCGCAATCCATACGAGCGACACCTCTATTTCCCGAGCATCGCCCGGCATTGCAAGGAAATGCGCCAGTACTGGCTGGAACTGAATATCAAGCCGGAGTGGTTATCTTATAAGCAGATTGGCAGGCTTGAGCACAAGATGAACAGAATGAAAACGAAGTTAGATAGGCAATTTAAAAAAGACAGAAGACAATGACAAAACAAGAGTACAGAGAAGCCTTGCACGAAATCAACGTGAAGGCTGAGAACGAAAGAAGAGTACTGGCAAGAGCATTTGCTACCGAGCACAGCCCAGTTAATGTTGGCGATTATATCAGCGACCACTGCGACACGATAAGGGTTGAAAGCTGGGATGTTGTGAATGTAACCTACGAATACCCCTTGCCTTGCCTCGTATATCGAGGTATGACCTGCAAGAAGGATGGCACGCCACGAAAGAACCCGAAGAGGTGTAGCATCTATCAGTGCAACCTCTTGCGGGTAAATGGAGAACCAGTAAAGAATCACGGATATGGAGAATAATAAAAGAAACATCAAGAGAACGAAGAAGGGTGCAGGCGCAACGGTCAAGCTGGTTGGCATACAGATAGACAACGACCTGCTGCCTTTCCTCAACGCATTGCCCAACAAGTCACGATTTATCAATGATTTGTTGAGGAAGAAATTTTTTGGCAAATAATTTGGTGGTTTCAAAGGAAAAGCGTACCTTTGCATCACTGAGTGTTTAAAGTGGTCTCCACTTATTACCCCAGCGACTCGACTTTTTCACCGCTGGGGTATTTTTGTGCTCTTTTCCAGATTTACCCCGAAATTCGCGTTCTGAGCCGCTTACGTGGTAAGCATGTAAAACTATCCCCGAAAACAATTTGAGCCGTTTCTGCGCCAAATTCGCAAGAAATAAGGCTATTTTTTGTCGTACAGTACGTAATCAATAACCCTGCGGTTTGCTTCATCTACTCTCGATAGGTCTGCATTGATGTAGGTATCAGTTACCCGGACACCGAACGAGTGACCCAGCGCAAGCGACACAACGTCCTTTTGTATACCAATGTTGAAGGCAATAGATGCCCACGTATGGCGAGCGTAGTACGTAGTAAGCCCAGGGCGCACCTTTGCGAGTTTCTTATTAATCATGACCGTTGCAACATCAACGTTCCTGAAATGCTCCGAGAAACGAAGCAGCTTGTTTTCCCCTTTGTACTTCTCGATGATTCGGAGAGCTTCGGGATGAAGAAGGATGGAGTAATGCCTACCAGTCTTCGCCCGGTCGTATTCTAGTCTACCACGGACGATATTCTCCTTTGTCAAGGCGAACAAGTCACTCACATTGATACCAATCAGCAGGAACATCAGCAGGAACATGTCGACCAGCTCATCACCACCAGCTTCGAAGATAGAGCGGATTTCCTCAACGGACAAATCTCGCTTTTTCGTTGTCTCAAGCCGGAGACTGTACCTGCGGAAAGGGTAGTTTTTCGTTTGCTCATTATCAATCGCCAAATTAAAGACAGCAGCGACACAGAGCATCCTGCTGGCTCTGGTATTCCTAGACAAGCCTTCCTTTGCCATGAACGCATCGAAGTCTTCAAGCCAAGAGCGGTTAATCTCATCGTATGTAAGCAGAGCCGCTTTTTCTTTCCCAAGGAAAGCTTCAATCTTTGCCCAAGTATATTTATATCTGTTTATCGTGTTCTTTTTCAGATTCCTGCCCTCGTAGGCAATGAAGCCATCACGAAGCAGGGCGACTTTCTCCCTTGCAGGCTCGGCTTCAAGTATGATTAAGTCCCGGAGTTCCCTAGCCGTAATATCGCCACGGTAAGTTTCCCTGCATTGCGCCTTCATCATCATTCTATTGTAGAAATTCAGACGGTCAAGAAGAAAGTCGTTGATAGCATCACGATCCGGACGCTTGCGCACCTTGCAAGCCCTTTTATCCCATTCATCCTTCTTGCAGTATTGATTTAGGGATATGAAGGCGGTCCCACCGTGATGGTTAACGGCAAGCCGGATGGAAAACGTACCATCCTGCCTTTTTACCCTTGTATCTAAATATAGTCTAAGTGTTGCCATAATTCCGTGCAGTTTTTGTTCAGTTTATTTTCAGCGTTAAGAGCCGCAATTGTGCAACATGGTGCATGATTGCGGCATTTTCAGGTTATCAGAGCATCAGAGAACCCCTTTAAACACTGAGAAACACAGTAAAGTTGTACTTAAAATCATAATCTTTTCCTTTCTTTTTTATGTTATTATCAATGTTATTTATAGCTTAGACGATAAAAGTAGTGAAAAGGTTGCAGAAAATCCAAAAATAATTGCTATTTTTGCATCGTAAATATAAATATTAATAGGTTATATGAACAAGAGATTGATGTTTTCGGCAGCACTCGTGATGGCGCTGCTTTCGGCAAACGCTCAGAAAAGGGCGTTTACCATCGAGGATTTGTACAGGGTGAAGGGCGTATCTTCGGTGAGCCTTTCGCCTGATGGTAAGACGGTTTGCTATACCGCCAGTTCTTCTGACCTGAAGAACCAGAAGTCTGGCTCCGACATCTACATCATGAATGCGGATGGCTCTCACGCCAAGGCTCTTACCGAGGATGGAAAGAGTAGTTCTGCCGTGTGGAGCAAGGATGGAAAGAGTATCTTTTTTACTAATTATGAGAAAGGGCCGGCTCAAATCTTTCGCATGGATCTGACTACCTGCGAGACGGAACAGGTAACTGATTATGAGTTGGGTATCGGTAGTCCTGTCATCTCTCCGGATGAGCGATACATTGCCTTTACTGCAGAAGTATATCCCGACCTGGGAGCTGATGCCAAGGCTAACAAGGCCCGGATGGAGAAAAAGGAGCAGGGACCTGTACAGGCGCATATCGCCGACAAGTTGCTCTACCGTCATTGGACGAGCTATAGTGATGGCAGATGCAATCACCTTATCCTTTTCGATACACAGACGAAGACTTACAAGGATCTGACTCCGGGCAATTATTCGCTGATATTCGTGGTTGGGGGTGGAATCACCTATCAATTCTCTCCTGACAGCAAGGAGATCTGTTTCGTATCCAATCATGATGAGCATCAGGAGGCTAGCACCAATGCCGACCTGTGGACGGTATCTGTGAATGGGGGAGAACCGGTCTGCATCACGAAGGAGAACAGGCTTGGGATGGTACTCCAGCCTATTCGCCTGACGGCAAGTATATCGCTTACCGCTTGCAGCAAGTGCCTGGTTATGAGTCTGATCGTTTCCGTCTTGCTATCTACGACCGGGCTGCAAAGAAGTCTACCGTCCTGACAGAGAAGTTTGACAACTGGGTAGATGATTACAAATGGGCTCCCGACAGCAAGAGTATCTTCTTCCTCGGTCAGGTACAGGGCGCTGAGCCGCTCTACAAGCTCGATATAGCCAGAAAAACCATCTCGCCGGTATTGACGGGCAAGGCCATCTCGGAGTTTGATTTCGACAATAAGGGTATGGTATATTATACCTATAGCACGACAGGCAAGCCATCGGCTCTCTATCGCCAGCAGATGAAGAAGTGGAATGGAACTCCTGTAGCCAGCGGCAAGGAACAGCAGATAACCTTCCTCAACCAGCAGTTGGAGGATGAGGTGGATATCCGTCCATCTGAGAGCATCTGGGTAGATGGCGCTGGTGGCGACAAGGTACAGGTATTCATCGTGAAGCCACACAACTTTGATGCCAGCAAGAAATATCCGCTTATCATCAATGTGCATGGCGGACCACAGATGCAGTGGATGAATTCCTTCCGTGGCGACTGGCAGGTTTATCCTGCTGCCGGTTATGTGGTGGCTTATCCTAACCCTCATGGCTCTACGGGATATGGTCAGGCTTTCACCCGTGCCATTTCCGGTGATTGGGGCGGAAAGGTATTTGAGGATGTGATGAAGGTTACCGATAAGATGGCAACTCTGGAATATGTTGACTCCACGAGGATGGGAGCGATGGGATGGTCGTATGGCGGCTATATGATGAACTGGCTGCAGGGCCATACCAAGCGATTCAAGTGTCTGGCTTCCATGATGGGTGTATATGACTTGCGCTCTATGTGGGGCAGTACTGAGGAAGTATGGTTTCCTAACTTTGAGTTAGAGGGACAGCCTTATAATTCCGATCTCTACGAGAAGTGGTCGCCATCCTCATACATCAAGAACTTCTCAACACCAACTCTCGTGATGACGGGCGAGCTGGACTATCGTGTACCATATACCCAGAGTTTGCAGTATTTCACAGCTTTGCAGACCCTGAACATTCCTTCGCGACTGATAGTCTTGAAGTATGATGGTCACTGGCCAAGCAACCTGAAGTCGATGCCGCTCTATTACAATGCGCACCTCGACTGGTTCCATCGTTATCTTGGCGGTGCTCCTGCACCTTGGGACACAGAGAAAATGGTGAATAATGAGATAGATTACTAAAATGCCCTATATATAATAAGGTGTAGAAAACCAAAATAAAAAAGCTCCATTCGCAAACTGATACGAATGGAGCTTTTTTCTGATAATTAAAAACTTACTTTGTTTCCTGTTCTTCCTGCATGTCCAGATACTGGTTGTCCTTGTCGTAGAATTCGTACTGGAGGAATGCCAGTTTCTGTGAAGGAATCACATTGAAGCCGAAACCATACTTAAACTGCCATCTGCGCTTCAGGGAAATGAAGCCCTTGTTGATGAAGGCAGCCACGTAAGGATTCACATACAAAGTGAATTTCTTGACGCCGATCTTGTTGACTAGGCGGTCGATTTTTCTTTCCAACTGGTCGGTGAAGAGGATGCTCGACTTAATCTTGCCCGTACCGAAACAGGTAGGGCAGGTTTCATCTACATTCACATCCATTGCCGGACGTACACGCTGGCGTGTAATCTGCATCAGTCCGAACTTGCTCAATGGCAGGATGTTGTGCTTGGCACGGTCCTTCTGCATGTTCTTGCACATGCGCTCATAGAGCAACTGTCGGTCTTCGGCAAGATTCATGTCGATGAAGTCGACAACAATGATACCTCCCATATCTCGGAGGCGCAATTGTCTTGCCAACTCATCAGCAGCGCCGAGGTTAACATCCAGTGCATTTGCTTCCTGACCTTTCTCACGAGTTCTGTTACCACTGTTCACATCGACAACATGCAAGGCCTCGGTGTGCTCAATGATGAGATAAGCACCGTGCTTGTAGTTAACAACACGACCAAAGCCAGCTTTAATCTGCTTGGTAATGCTGAAATTGTCGAAGATAGGCACCTTACCGGTGTAGAGCTTAACTATGCCCGCCTTTTCAGGGGCTATTAGAGAAACATAGTTCTTCACCTCGTTCATTACATCTTCGTTGTTCACGTAGATGTTCTCGTAAGATGGGTTAAACAAGTCACGCAAGAGAGCAACGGCTCTTCCGGTCTCCTCGAATGCAAGTTGCGGGCGCTGCTGGGTCTTCTGTACCTTGGCGATAGCATCCTCCCATCGCTTCACCAGGACTTTCAGCTCAGCATCGAGCTCAGCGACCTTCTTACCCTCAGCCACAGTGCGGACGATAACGCCGCAATTCTTTGGTTTGATGCTGTGGATGAGTTGTTTGAGTCGGGAGCGTTCTTCACCGCTTTTAATTTTCGACGAGACAGAAACTTTATCACCGAATGGCATGAGTACCAGGTATCGGCCCGCGAATGAGATTTCGCCTGTGAGTCGAGGTCCCTTGGTAGAGATTGGTTCCTTTACGATTTGTACCAGCACTTCCTGTCCTGCTTTGAGCACATTCTGTATGCTGCCGTCCTTTTCCAATTCAGGCATTTTGCTGGCTTTAGAGAATGGGAAAAGTTTCTTTCTGTCGCTCTGTACTTGTTTAAGGTACTTCTGGTAGGAATTAAAATGACTTCCTAGGTCAAGATAATGAAGAAAGGCGTCGCGTTCATAACCTACATCCACGAAGCAGGCGTTAAGACCCGGCATCAGTTTTTTTACCTTTGCGATGTAGATGTTGCCCACAGAGAACGATGCCTCACGAGGTTCGTTCTGGTATTCTACCAGCTGCTTGTCCTCCATGAGTGCGATAGAGATGTCTTTCTGTTGGACATCAATTACAACTTCGCTTGTCATATCTTCAATAATCTTTTAACTTTAAATTAATACAAAAAAAGGGTATGTCATTCCATATCAGAACTGACACACCCCCTCAGTCACGAACTGACCGAGAGCTATAGTAGACTAGCTACACTGCTAGCTTACTTGCTCTTATGTCTGTTCTTACGTAATCTTTTTTTACGCTTGTGAGTAGCCATCTTGTGGCCCTTCTTTTTCTTTCCGTTTGGCATGATTTTAAAATTTTAAAATATTGTTATTATAAAAAATGATATTTCTCTCTTTCTGTCCAGCAGTATTACTGAGCGTTCTGCATCTCCTCGATGAAGCTCTTTGATGGCTTGAAGCTTGGTAAGTCGTGAGCTGGAATGGTGATGGTTGTATTCTTAGAGATGTTACGGGCAGTCTTAGCAGCACGATGCTTGATGTTGAAGCTACCGAAGCCACGCAAGTATACATTGTCCTTCTTTTCGATGAGGCACTTCTTAACCTCTTCCATAAAAGCCTCTACTACAGTACCTACTTCTTTCTTAGGCATACCAGTAGCGATAGCTACCTCATTAATGATATCTGCTTTGGTCATTTCTTTATTTTTTACTAATTTTACTTGTTAATCTTTATTTCGGTGTGCAAAGATACAAGTTTTTTATGATATAACAAAATACTTAAGGCTTTTTTTGCAAAAATAATGCTCTAAGTATTTGCATATAAGGTTTTTATTGCGTATTTTTGCACCAAAATAGAGAAATTATGAGATTTAAGAGATATTTTTTTGCTTTGATGATGGTTGCCTTTCATGCATTGGCGTTGACGGCTGGGGAGGTCTGGACGGCGAAAAATGTACCGATTCCTTTCCTCAGGGATTCTACGCAATATGTTTCCGACCCGGATGGATATGTTGATAAGGCTCAGAAGGATTCTGCCAATTTCTATCTTCAGAAACTGAAGTTGGAGTGTGGCGTACAGAATGTGCTCATCATTGTGGGAAAGGTTGACAACCAGGATGCCTTTCGGATGGCGCAGGATGTGGGCAACCAATATGGTATCGGTTACAAGAAGAGCCGGAGAGGACTGGTTATCGTCATCGCGGTGGAGGACCATAAGTACTTTATTGCTCCAGGAAGTGGACTGGAGGGGGAGTTGACCGATGTGGACTGCGATGATATTGCCCGAGCTTGCATCGTGAAGTATATGCGTGAAGGCAATCCGGGCGAGGCGGTAGCATCTGTGAGCCGTGCTATATATAATAAGGTGAAAAGTGGACGGACGGGAATTGCGGATGTTGATGAAGGTTCGGTTAATGACGAAGAGGACTGGTTCCTGGTCATTATCCTGTTCCTTATCTTCTTCGGTATTCCTATCTATCTGTTTATCAGGTATATTCTGGAGATGCTCGGTATTGTGAAGCCAAGACCGAAGAGCAATCAGAGAAACCAGTCTCGTAGGAGAAACAATGACGATGACTGGATACCTCCTTTCTTTATGGGGGGTGGCGGTTCTTCCGGCGGCGGTTTCTCGGGCGGTTCTTTTGGCGGAGGTACCTTTAGCGGAGGTACCTTTAGCGGAGGTGGCTCTGGCGGAGGATGGTGATGCCTTTGATAGTTAATAGTTTATAGTTTAGAATTAATAATTAATAATAATGACAATGGAACAGACAATGAATTCAAACATGCAACCGGCAAAGAGAGGTATAAAGAAAAGTTGGATTATCCTGGGCATCATAGTTGTGCTGGTACTATGGATGTTCAGTGGTTATAACGGATTGGTAGAGAAACAGGAGTTGGCTACCACAGAGTTGGCTAATGTTCAGACTCAGTATCAGCGTCGTGCAGACATGATGCCACAGTTGGCAAAGATAGTAAAGGCTTATGCCAAGCATGAGAAAGAAACCTTCGCCGAGGTAGCCAAGGCTCGTGCTGCTGTTGGTCAGGTAAAGCTGGATGCCAATAATCTTACTGAGGCTAGCCTGAAGAAATATGCTGCTGCACAGGGTGAGTTGGCGAATGCATTCTCCAAACTGATGGTAGTAGCCGAGAAATATCCTGAGTTGAAAGCCAGCGAGAACTTCAAGGCTCTTCAGGTTCAGGAAGAGGGTACGGAAAACCGTATCAGCGAGGCACGCCGCAAGTATAATGAAGCCGTTCAGAACTATAACCAGACGGTTAGAAAAATGCCAAGTGCTCTTATCGCCGGCCTCTTCAATTTCAATGTGATGCCTAAGTTTGAGGCAGCAGCAGGAGCTGAGAAGGCGCCAGACTTGGATATTTAATTTAGAATTGATCATTAAAAATCCTGTTTTTCAACGGGATTAATAGATTTGTTATCTAGTCAATGGGAACGAGAAGTGTCCCATTGGCTAGATTTTCTGTTTTATGTGCTTTCAATTTGAAAGTAACTTAATATTTTATATATATTTTGTATTTCAGATGTTTTTTATTTCAGAAATTCTTTGTATCTTTGCACGCAATTTTAGAAATATGGTAGAAATACCGCAAACATTGAAATTTCAATAAGGTAAATTACAAATATGAAACAAACAAAGATTGTCGCTTCCATCAGTGATCGTAGATGTGATCAGGATTTTATCCGAAAACTGTTTTTCGCCGGTATGAACGTTGTTCGTATGAATACTGCTCATGCCACAGAAGAGGGTATACGCACTATCGTAAAGAATGTAAGAGCCGTGTCTCCACATATTGGTATTATGATTGATACCAAAGGTCCTGAGGTGCGAACTACAGGTGTGAAGGAACCTATCCACTACAATGTTGGTGATGTAGTGAAAATCTTTGGACGTCCGGAAATGGAGTCTTCTCATGATATTGTGAATGTGAGTTATCCTGACATCGCAGCCGATGTAAAGGTAGGTGATGATTTGCTCTTCGATGATGGTGAACTCGATATGAAGATTATCGACAGCCAGGGTCCTATGCTGGTTGCCGAGGTTCAGAACGAGGGAGTGCTCGGGGCTCACAAGAGCGTGAATGTGCCGGGAGAGCATATCGACCTGCCTGCACTGACAGAGAAAGACCGCCGAAATATTGAACTCGCTATCGAGTTGGATATTGATTTCATCGCTCACTCTTTTGTGCGCAATGCAGCCGATGTGAAGGCAGTTCAGGATATCTTGGACGCTCACAACAGTGATATCAAGATTATCTCTAAGATTGAAAATCAGGAAGGTGTTGATAATATTGACGAGATTATTGATGCCTGCTATGGTATCATGGTTGCCCGTGGTGACCTGGGTATCGAGGTGCCAATCGAGAGAATTCCAGGCATCCAGCGCCGCATCATCTCTAAGTGTGTGAAGGCGCAGAAACCGGTAATCGTAGCAACACAGATGTTGCATACCATGATTAAAAATCCACGTCCTACCCGTGCTGAGGTAACTGATATTGCCAATGCTATCTTCTATCGCACCGATGCGCTGATGCTTTCTGGTGAGACAGCAAGCGGAAAGTATCCTGTAGAGGCTGTGCAGACCATGGCCCGTATTGCTGAGCAGGCAGAGAAGGATAAGTCTCCACTGAATGATATTGATCCAATGGAAGATGGTAAGATTGACCAGAAGCTCTTCCTGGCTCATGCTGCCATTGAGGCTACAAAGAAGTTGGGTGTTGCTGGTATTATTACCGATGGCGAGACCGGTCAGACTGCACGCGACCTGGCAGCCTTCCGTGGTCCAAATCCGGTATTGGCAATCTGCTATAAGGAGAAACTCCAGCGCTGGTTGAATCTGAGCTATGGTATTATTCCAATTCATCAGAAGGATCAGGTTTCTACCAAGGCTATGTTTACCGCAGCGGTACGTATGCTTCGCCAGAAAGGCTACTTAGGTGAGGAGGATAAGATTGCTTATCTGAGCGGTAGCTTTGGAGAGGGTGGAGGCACAACCTTCGTAGAGATTAATAAAGTGAAGAAGATTTTCGATAACAGTTATAGCTTTAATTTGCCATCAAATGGTATCGAAGATAAGTAAAAAAGGCTATTATTTCAAAAAAAAATAGACGTAAATAGAATTATTGGTGCAAAAATTTGCAGTATTCAAAAAAATACCGTAATTTTGCACCAATATTTTAAAACGAAAATTTTAGAAAATGAAAAAACTCGTTAGTTCAGTTTTAGTCGCTTTGACTATGCTCTTAGTACTTGGCAGTTGTGGAAGTACTAAGAATGTAGCTTATTTCCAAAATGCAGATTCTATCAGTTTGGCTGCTTCAAGAATGCTTTATGAAGCTAAGATTATGCCTAAGGACGAACTTACCATTACCGTGATTACGACAGATCCAAAGGCTGCCATGCCTTTCAACCTTTCTGTTTCTCAAACTTTGGGAAACAGCGGGCAGTTGAGTTCTGGTACTGGTTCTTTGCAAGGTTATCTGGTTGACAATTCCGGTAACATCGAGTTTCCTGTTGTTGGAACATTGCATGTAGGTGGTTTGACCAAGAAACAGGCAGAAGATCTTATCAAGAAAAAGGTAAAGCCTTACTTGGCAGCAAAGGAAAATCCAATCGTTACAGTTCGTATGGCAAGTTATCATGTTTCTGTATTAGGTGAAGTTACCAAGCCGGGCATCATTTCAGTACCTCAGGAGAAAATGAGTATTCTCGAGGCTTTGGCTCAGGCAGGCGACCTTACTATCTATGGTAAGCGCGACAATGTGTTGCTGATTCGTCAGGATGCAGCAGGAGAGAAGCATACCTATCGTATGAACTTGAATGATGCAAATATCATTAATTCACCATTCTATTATCTGCAGCAGAATGATATTATCTATGTAGAACCAAATAAGGTGAAAGCTCAAAACTCATCTATCGGTTCATCTACTACATTGTGGTTCTCTGCCGTTGGTACATTGATTTCTATCGCATCATTGATTGTCAATATCTTGCGATAGCAGGTAATAGAAGGGAGTAAAATCAGGATACTACAAAAATAATAATATATATATGTGTGGCATTGTAGGATATTTAGGTAAGGGTGAGGCTTATCCTGCTCTTATCAAAGGCTTAAAGCGTTTGGAATATCGTGGATACGATAGTGCAGGCGTGGCTCTTATCAGTAATGATGGTGCTTTGAACGTTTACAAAGCAAAGGGTAAGGTGGCAGATCTTGAAGCGTTCTGCTCTGATAAGGATATTTCGGGACATGTGGGTATTGCTCATACTCGTTGGGCTACCCATGGAGAGCCTTCAGCTGTAAATGCTCACCCGCATTATTCCTCTAGCAAGAACCTTGCCATGATTCATAATGGAATCATAGAAAACTATGCCGATATCAAGAAGAATCTCATTGCTAAGGGAGTAGAGTTTAAGAGCGAGACGGATACTGAGGTTCTCGTTCAGCTGATTGAATATATTCAGATAAAGAAAAATCTCGACTTGCTGACTGCCGTTCAGGTGGCTCTCCGTCAGGTAATCGGAGCCTACGCTATCGCTATTCTTGATAAGCGTAACCCTAATCAGATCATTGCTGCCCGTAAGCAGAGTCCGTTGGTTGTAGGTATCGGAAAAAATGGTGAGTTTTATCTCGGTTCTGATGCCAGTCCTATCATCGAATATACAGATAAGGTGGTTTATCTGGAGGATGGTAACATCGCTGTGATGCGCCTCGGTGAGGAATTGCAGGTGGTGAACATCCAGAACGTTAAACTCAACCCTGAGGTACAGACCGTAGACATTGATCTCGGTCAGATAGAGAAGGGCGGTTTCCCTCACTTTATGTTGAAGGAAATTTTTGAGCAGCCAGAGTGCCTTCGTAACTGTATGCGTGGTCGTGTAGTTAGCCGCACAGTGGAAACTCGCGTAATGACTGATGGCGACGATACAACCAGCAAGAAGGAGACTGAGATGGGGGTCGTGCTCAGCTCCATTACCGACCATCGCCAGCAGCTTCTCAATGCCAAGCGAATCATCATCGTGGCTTGTGGTACATCATGGCATGCCGGACTTATCGGCAAGCAGATGATAGAGAACTATTGTCGCATCCCTGTGGAAGTGGAATATGCATCTGAATTCCGTTACCGTAATCCTGTGGTAACGAAGGATGATGTGGTCATCGCCATTTCCCAAAGTGGTGAAACCGCTGATACCCTGGCTGCCATCAAGCTTGCCAAGGAGAGCGGTGCGTTTATCTATGGTATCTGTAACTCCATCGGTTCTTCCATCGCACGAGAGACAGATACAGGTACCTATATTCACGTAGGTCCGGAGATTGGTGTTGCCTCTACCAAGGCGTTCACTGGTCAGGTTACCGTCCTTATCCTCCTGGCACTTGCCATCGGTAAGGAGAGGGGAACCATCAGCGAAAATGAATATCAGAAGATTACAGAACAGCTTTGGAACATTCCTGCCAAGATGAAGGAAGTGTTGAAGCTCAACAATAAGATAGCTGACTTGAGCCGTACGTTTACATACGCTCGCAATTTCATCTATCTGGGCCGTGGATTCCAGTATCCTGTGGCCCTTGAGGGTGCATTGAAGTTGAAGGAGATTAGCTACATCCACGCTGAAGGTTATCCTGCAGCGGAGATGAAACATGGTCCTATCGCATTGATTGACAGCGATATGCCAGTGGTAGTTATTGCTACCCACAACTTCATGTACGAGAAGGTATTGTCTAATATCCAGGAGATTAAAGCCCGTCAGGGTCGTGTTATTGCTATTGTCAGCAATGGCGACGAAACCATCTCTAAGATTGCCGACGAAGTGATTGAACTCCCTGAGACCTTGGAGTGCCTGGAGCCATTATTGGCTACCATTCCTTTGCAGCTCTTGGCTTACCATGTAGCTGTATGTAAGGGCAAGGACGTTGACCAACCTAGAAACTTGGCCAAGTCAGTTACTGTAGAATAATATATAAAGGGATTCGTCATTTCTTGACGTTTCCCTTTTTTTGGAGGGGGATCCCTCGGATAGGTATATTCAAATTTAACTAAATAAGATAAGGATAATAGAGAGATGGAACCATTGAAACATGAGTGTGGTGTAGCAATGATCAGATTGCTCAAGCCACTGGAGTATTACCAGCAGAAGTATGGTACTTGGATGTACGCACTCAACAAACTCTATCTGATGATGGAGAAGCAGCACAACCGTGGCCAGGAGGGTGCTGGTATGGCTTGTGTCAAACTGGGCGGTAAGCCTGGTCATGAGTATATGTTCCGTGAGCGTGCAGAGGGCAAGAATGCCGTGACCGAAATCTTCGGCAAGGCGAATGCCAACTTCAAGAGCCTGACTCCCGAGCAGCTTGCTGATGCAAAGTTCGCTAAAGAGGAACTGCCTTTTGCAGGCGAACTTTATATGGGACACCTGCGCTACAGTACCACCGGAAAGAGTGGCATTCAGTATGTGCACCCATTCCTGCGACGTAACAACTGGAAGGCGAAGAACCTCTGCCTTTGTGGTAACTTCAACATGACCAACGTAGATGAAATCTTCGAGGAACTTACCAAGCAGGGCCAGAGTCCTCGCATCTACAGCGACACCTACATCATGCTTGAACTGATGGGCCACCGTCTGGACAGAGAGGTGGAGCGCAACTTCGTAGCTGCAAAGGCGATGGAGATGCAGAATACCGATATCACCAACTATATAGAAGACCACGTGAAGATGAGCAATGTACTCAAGACCACGATGAAGAACTTTGATGGCGGTTATGTGGTTTGCGGTATCACCGGTTCGGGTGAAATGTTCTCTATGCGCGACCCTTGGGGCATCCGTCCTGCGTTCTATTACAAGAACGATGAAATCGTGGTAGTAGCCAGCGAGCGCCCTGTACTCCAGACCACCTTCGACCTGGAGGCAGAGGAAGTGCAGGAACTGATGCCGGGTACGGCGCTTCTCGTGAAGAAGAACGGAGAGTGCAGCATCGAGCGCATCATGGAGCAGAAGGGCGATTCAGCCTGCTCATTCGAGCGCATCTACTTCAGTCGTGGTTCCGACAAGGATATCTATAAGGAGCGTAAGCAGTTGGGCGAGCAGTTGACCCAGCCTATCCTGAAGGCTGTGGATTATGATGTAGACCACACCGTGTTCAGCTATATCCCGAACACTGCCGAGGTGGCTTACTATGGCATGTTGAGCGGTTTCAAGAAGTATCTTAATGAGACCAAGATTGAGCAGATTGCCAACCTCGACCATGTTCCATCAAAAGAAGAATTATACGAAATCCTCGGCGACTTCGTCCGCTCAGAAAAGATAGCATGGAAGGATATCAAACTCCGTACCTTCATCACCGAGGGCAACAGTCGTAACGACCTGGCGAGCCATGTGTATGATGTAACCTACGGAAGCATCGAGCCGAATGTGGATAATCTTGTCATTATCGATGATAGTATCGTGCGTGGTACTACCCTGAAGGAGAGTATTCTCCGCATCCTCGACCGTCTGCATCCTAAGAAGATTGTAGTGGTTTCCAGTGCCCCTCAGATCCGATATCCGGATTACTACGGCATCGATATGGCAAGACTGGAAGAGTTCTGCGTGTTCCGTGCTGCCATCCAGCTTTTGAAAGAGCGCAAGATGGAAGACCTTATTGAGCAGACCTATGAGGCTTGCAAGGCAGAATTGGCAAAGCCAAAGGAGGAGCAGATCAATCCAGTACGCTCCATCTACAAGTCATTCAGCACCGAGGAAATCAACGAGAAGATTGTTGAGATGCTTCGCCCAGAGGGCATGACCACTCCTATCCAGCTTGTATTCCAGAGCATCGAGGGCTTGCGCGAGGCGATTCCAAACCACAAGGGCGACTGGTATTTCACCGGTCATTATCCAACCCCAGGCGGCACGAAGCTCTGCAACCAGTCGTTTGTAAACTACATCGAAAACGTTTATCATAAATAAGTGAATAGAGAAGAACGAAGAGTGAAGAATTCATTTGCTCTTATAAGTATGAAATAAAAGAATCAAATGTCAGATATGAAAAAAGTAACCTTAGTTTTGAGCGATGGTACCAAGTTCCATGGCAAATCTTTTGGATATGACGCTCCTGTAGCGGGCGAGGTTGTGTTCAACACAGCCATGATGGGATATCCAGAGAGTTTGACCGACCCTTCTTACGCCGGTCAGTTGATGACACTTACATTCCCTCTTGTGGGCAACTATGGTGTGCCTCCATTTACTTTCGAGGAGAACGGTTTGCCAACCTTCATGGAGAGTGACAAGATTTATGCTTCTGCCATCATCGTGAATGATTACAGCGAGCAGTACAGCCACTGGAATGCAGTGGAGAGTCTTGCCGACTGGTTGAAGCGCGAAAAGGTGCCAGGAATCACAGGCATCGACACCCGTGAGTTGACTAAGGTGCTTCGTGAGCATGGTGTGATGATGGGTAAGATTCTCTTTGATGATGAACCTGACAACATTCCTGAGGCTAACTATGAGGGTGTAAACTTCGTTGACCAGGTAAGCTGCAAGGAGATTATCCGTTATAACGAGGGTGCCGGCAAGAAGGTGGTTCTCGTTGACTGCGGTGTGAAGGCAAACATCATCCGTTGCCTCATCAACAGAGGCGTAGAGGTGATCCGTGTGCCATGGAATTACGATTACACCGATATGGACTTCGACGGATTGTTCCTGGCCAATGGTCCTGGTGACCCAGATATGTGCGAGGATGCAGTAAACATTATTCGCAAGCAGATCAGCCAGAGCCGCAAGCCTATCTGCGGTATCTGTATGGGTAACCAGTTGCTTTCTAAGGCAGCCGGTGCTACTATCTACAAGTTGAAGTATGGTCACCGTTCACACAACCAGCCTGTGCGCATGGTAGGAACCAACAATTGCTACATCACCTCTCAGAACCACGGTTATGCCGTTGATGCCAAGACATTGGGCAACGATTGGGAGGAACTCTTTGTAAATATGAATGATGGCTCTAATGAGGGTATCCGCCACAAGGTGAACCCTTGGTTCTCAAGCCAGTTCCACCCAGAGGCTTGCTCAGGACCTGTGGATACAGAGTTCATGTTTGATAAGTTTGTAGAAACACTTAAATAATTAGGAATAAAGATGAAAGACGAAAATATAAAGAAGGTGCTCCTCTTAGGTTCTGGAGCCTTGAAGATCGGTGAAGCAGGTGAGTTCGACTACTCAGGTTCGCAGGCCCTGAAGGCATTGCGCGAGGAAGGTATCGAGACTGTGCTCATCAACCCGAATATCGCAACCGTACAGACATCAGAAGGTGTTGCCGACCAGATTTACTTCCTGCCAGTGCAGCCTTACTTCGTAGAGCGTGTCATCCAGAAGGAGAATCCAGATGGTATCCTCCTCAGCTTCGGTGGTCAGACTGCCCTCAACTGTGGTGTGGAACTCTATCGCCAGGGCATCCTGGAGAAATATAATGTCAAGGTATTGGGTACTCCAGTACAGGCTATCATGGATACTGAGGACCGTGAGCTCTTCGTAGAGAAGCTGGATGAAATCAATGTGAAGACCATCAAGAGTGAGGCTTGCGAGAACATCGAGCAGACCCGCAAGGCTGCTGCTGAGCTCGGCTATCCTGTCATCATCCGTGCTGCTTACGCCTTGGGTGGCCTCGGTTCCGGTTTCGCAGACAACGAGGAGGAGCTGAACAAACTCGCAGAGAAGGCTTTCTCTTTCTCTCCACAGGTATTGGTAGAGAAGAGTTTGAAGGGCTGGAAAGAGATTGAGTATGAGGTAGTTCGCGATCGTTACGACAACTGTATCACAGTTTGTAACATGGAGAACTTCGACCCACTGGGAATCCATACTGGTGAGAGTATCGTCATCGCTCCATCTCAGACCCTGAGCAATTCTGAGTATCATAAGCTCCGTGCTCTCGCCATCAAGATTATCCGTCACATCGGAATCGTGGGTGAGTGTAACGTGCAGTATGCCTTCGACCCTAAGAGCGAGGATTATCGTGTAATCGAGGTGAATGCCCGTTTGAGCCGTTCATCAGCCTTGGCATCTAAGGCTACTGGTTATCCTCTTGCCTTCGTTGCAGCCAAGCTCGGTATGGGCTACGGTCTGTTCGAGTTGAAGAACTCAGTAACCAAGACCACATCTGCCTTCTTCGAGCCAGCATTGGACTACGTAGTTTGTAAGATTCCTCGTTGGGACTTGTCTAAGTTCCGTGGTGTAGATAAGGAGTTGGGTTCATCTATGAAGTCAGTAGGTGAGGTAATGGCCATCGGCCGCAATTTCGAGGAGGCCATCCAGAAGGGTCTTCGTATGATTGGTCAGGGCATGCACGGTTTCGTAGAGAACAAGGAGCTTGAAATCGATGATATCGATGCAGCTTTGCGCGAGCCAACAGATAAGCGTGTGTTCGTGATTTCAAAGGCTATGCACAAGGGCTATACCGTAGATCAGATTCACGACTTGACCAAGATTGACAAGTGGTTCCTGGAGAAGTTGAAGCACATCATCGACATCGACGAGGAGATGAAGAAGTGCAATATCAATACTCTTGACCAGAATCTGCTCCGTACCGCTAAGGTTTATGGTTTCACCGACTTCCAGGTTGCTCGTGCCGTGGGCTTGGAGCAGGAGTTGGGCAACATGCACAAGGCAGCCCTCCTGGTTCGCAACAAGCGCAAGAACTATGGCATCCTGCCTGTCGTTAAGCAGATTGATACCCTGGCAGCAGAGTATCCTGCTCAGACCAACTACCTCTATGTTACATACGCAGGTGTGAAGAGCGACATCACCTTCGAGAACGACCACCGTTCTATCATCGTACTCGGTTCGGGTGCTTACCGCATCGGTTCTTCTGTAGAGTTCGACTGGTGTGGCGTTCAGGCATTGAACACCATCCGCAAGGAAGGCTGGCGTTCTGTGATGATCAACTACAACCCAGAGACCGTATCTACCGACTACGATATGTGCGACCGTCTCTACTTCGACGAGTTGACCTTCGAGCGTGTGATGGATATCATCGAGATGGAGCAGCCTCATGGCGTCATCGTATCTACCGGTGGTCAGATTCCAAACAACCTGGCTATGCACCTCGATGCACAGAACGTGCCAATCCTGGGTACTGCTGCCAAGGACATCGATAACGCTGAGGACCGTGCCAAGTTCTCTCAGATGTTGACCAACAATGGTATCAACCAGCCAGAGTGGAGCGCCCTGACCTCTATGGAGGACATCGACAACTTCATCGAGCGTGTAGGCTTCCCTGTATTGGTTCGTCCTAGCTACGTGCTTTCTGGTGCTGCGATGAACGTATGTTCTAACGAGGAAGAGCTGAAGCGATTCCTGCAGTTGGCAGCCAACGTAAGTGAGGATCACCCAGTGGTAGTAAGTAAGTTTATCGAACATGCCAAGGAGATTGAGATGGATGCTGTGGCAAAGAATGGTGAGGTGATTGCCTATGCGATTTCCGAGCACATCGAGTTTGCCGGTGTTCACTCAGGTGATGCTACCATCCAGTTCCCTCCTCAGAAGTTGTATGTTGAGACAGTTCGTCGTGTGAAGCGAGTTGGTCGTCAGATTGCCAAGGAGTTGCACATCAACGGTCCGTTCAACATCCAGTTCATGGCTCGTGACAATGATATTCTCGTTATCGAGTGTAACTTGCGTGCCAGCCGTTCGTTCCCATTCGTAAGCAAGGTATTGAAGATCAACCTCATCGAGTTGGCTACCCGCGTAATGCTCGGTTTGCCAGTAGAGAAGCCACATAAGAACCTCTTCGATCTCGACTATGTAGGTATCAAGGCATCTCAGTTCAGCTTCAACCGTCTGCAGAAGGCAGACCCAGTATTGGGTGTGGATATGAGCAGTACGGGTGAGGTAGGTTGCTTGGGCGACGATACATCTACCGCCCTCTTGAAGAGTATGCTTTCTGTGGGTCATCGCATTCCAGCCAAGAACATCCTGCTTTCTACAGGTTCTGCCAAGCAGAAGGTAGATTTGCTCGATGCAGCCCAGATGCTGGTTAAGCATGGTTACAAGCTGTATGCAACCGGTGGTAGTAGCAAGTTCCTCACCGAGAACGGCATTGAGAACACCCGTGTACTTTGGCCATCAGAGGAGGCAGAAGGCGGTGCACCTAAGGCTTTGGAGATGCTCCACAACCATGAGATTGATATGGTAGTGAATATTCCGAAGAACTTGACCAGCAGCGAGTTGAGCAATGGTTATAAGATTCGTCGTGCAGCCATCGACCTGAACGTGCCATTGATTACCAACAGCCGTCTGGCGAGTGCATTTATTTATGCATTCTGCACCACCAAGCTCGAGGATATCGATATCAAGGCTTGGGGAGAGTATAAATAGTTGATAGTTAATAGTTAAGAATTGACAGTTAAGTCATTCTTGATGATTCCCAATAGAAAAATGAGGGTGTGTCATAAGTCTGTGACGCACCCCTTTT
>UMKB01027763.1_pt1 | contig 96800 bp, 86 predicted proteins | sample 1966171 | NCBI WGS metagenome assembly UMKB01 (sample SAMEA4836164, study PRJEB28245) | human gut metagenome | biome: gut microbiome; material: fecal sample | place: Denmark | collected 2008 | reverse complement strand
TCCCACCACTGATACCAGCTTGTTTCTCACCACCTATAGAGTTGGGAGTCATCTCCCAACTGATATAATGTGAAATATAATGTGAAAAACAGTACCGGCAGACGGAATTGTATTGTATAATGAAAGTATGATTATACAAGTGTAAAGAGGAGCGTGATTCTATGACGATTCGGGAGCAGATGGAAGAAAGAGAATTGGAGTATTTAAGTCCTTATGCGACATTGAGTAAGAATTCAAAAGGCAGAAAGATTAAGGAAGAGGAATGTGATATTCGTCCGGTCTTTCAGCGTGATCGTGACCGGATCGTGCACTGCAAGGCGTTCCGCAGACTGAAGCAGAAGACCCAAGTGTTTCTTCTTCCGAAAGGAGATCATTACCGTACAAGGCTGACACATACACTGGAGGTGTCACAAAATGCAAGAACAATCGCGAAAGCACTCCGGCTTAATGAGGAACTGGTAGAAGCAATTGCTCTGGGGCATGATTTGGGACATACACCTTTCGGACATGCAGGGGAGCGTGCGCTCAATGAACTTTGCCCGGGAGGTTTCAAACACAATGAGCAGAGTGTGCGAGTGGTGGAATCTATAGAAAAGGAAGGACGGGGACTGAATCTTACATGGGAAGTCATTGACGGGATCAGGAATCACAAAACAAGCGGACGCCCGTCAACACTGGAAGGACAGATCGTGCGCCTGTCAGATAAGATCGCCTATATTAATCATGATATTGATGATGCAATCCGTGGCGGTATTTTAAGAGAAGAAGATATTCCGAAGAAATATACGGATGTTTTGGGAACTTCGGTGAAAGGACGCCTGAACACACTCGTACATAATGTTATTATCAACAGTGTGGATCGTCCGGTGATTCAGATGTCTGAGGAAGTTCATGAGGCTATGCAGGGTCTTCGTGTATTTATGTTTGAAAATGTTTACCGTAACCCGGTTGCCAAGAAGGAAGAGGGCAAAGCAATCCATATGATTACCAATCTATATGAATTCTATATAAAGAATCCGGAGTTTCTTCCGGAGCAATCACAGAATATGTTAAAAAAGGGAGAAGAGCTGTCACGGGTCGTGTGCGATTATATCGCAGGAATGACGGATACTTATGCAGTGAAGAAATTTACGGAATTTTTTATCCCAGAATCTTGGAAAAATTAAAGGAAATATAAAGTTTGTGTCGAATATTATTAATAGGGACGTTTCTTCTTCTGGATTTGAGGAAGAGATGATGAAAAATGAAAGGACGCAGATATGTATTATCCAGAGGAATTAGTGGAAGAAATCCGGTCAAAAAATGATATCGTAGATGTAATTTCCAGTTATGTGAGACTTCAGAAAAAAGGAAGCTCCTACTTTGGATTATGTCCATTTCATAATGAAAAATCCCCGTCATTTTCAGTCAGCAGACAGAAGCAGATGTATTATTGCTTTGGCTGTGGTGCCGGAGGAAATGTATTCACATTTCTGATGGAATATGAAAATTATTCTTTTGTAGAGGCACTGAAATATCTGGCGGATCGTGCAGGCGTAGAGCTTCCGGAACCGGAGTACTCTGGGGAGGCGAAAAAGCGCGCAGATACAAAAGCTATATTACTGGAGATTAATAAGGCAGCAGCACAGTACTTTTATGTACAGCTTCTAAGGCCGCAAGGGGGACATGCCCTTACATACTTAAAAGATCGAAAGCTAAGTGACGATACGATCAAAGCATTTGGTCTGGGATATTCGAACAAGTACAGTGATGATCTGTACAAGTATCTGAAATCAAAAGGCTACAAAGACGATATGATCTCACAGGCAGGTCTGATCAGTATTGATGAAAAATACGGAGTTCACGATAAGTTCTGGAACAGGGTCATGTTTCCAATCATGGATGTAAACAGTCGTGTTATTGGATTTGGCGGCCGTGTCATGGGTGATGCAAAGCCAAAATATCTGAATTCACCGGAGACGATCATTTTTGACAAAAGCCGGAACCTGTATGGACTGAATCGAGCAAGAAAGTCGAGAAAGCCTTATTTTCTGCTTTGTGAGGGCTATATGGATGTGATTTCCTTGCATCAGGCGGGATTTACCAATGCAGTAGCGTCACTTGGAACAGCCCTGACACCGGGACATGCAGCGCTTATCAAACGGTATGTCAATGAAGTCTACCTGACGTATGACAGTGACGAGGCAGGTACGAAAGCAGTTCTGAGGGCAGGACCGATTCTGCGTGAAGTTGGGATTACGGCAAAAATCATTCGGATGGAACCGTATAAAGATCCAGATGAATTTATTAAAAATCTCGGTGCAGAAGCCTTTGAAGAACGGATCCAGAAGGCAAGGAATGGATTTATGTTCAGTCTTGAAATTCTGGAACGGGATTATGATATGACGTCGCCGGAAGGCAGAACGGACTTTATGAAGGAAGCTGCGAGAAAGCTTACAGAGTTTGATGAAGAGATAGAGCGCAATAACTACATTGATGCAGTTGCAGGGACTTATCATGTCGGCAGTGAAGATCTGAAAAAACTGGTCGGACGAATGGCAGTTCAGACCGGACTTGCAAAGCCGGTGGAAAGACCGAGATCTACAAGGAGTCAGAACCTGGATAAGGAAGATGCTACACGAAAGTCACAGAAGATTCTGCTGACATGGATGGCATCGGATGAGAATGTATTTGCACAGATTCAGAAGTATATTCATCCGGAAGATTTTCAGGAAGGGATATATCGGACTGTAGCTGAGCTTTTATATGCGCAGCACGAACAGGGAAAGCTCAATCCGGCGCAGATCATGAATCATTTTACAGATGAAGAGGAACATCGTGAGGTGGCAGCGCTTTTTAATACAAGAATCCGGGAAATTAAAACAGCACATGAACAGGAAAAGGCATTAAAAGAGACAATTATCCGGGTAAAGAAGAATAGTATTGAAGAACACTCAGCAAAGCTTGATCCGACCGATATACAGGGATTGCAGAAGCTGATGGAAGCAAAACGGGCGTTGCAGGACCTTGAAAAATTGCATATTTCTATTAATTAAGGATAAAATAAAAACATATAATGGAGGATGGACACCACATGGAAGAAAACATAGCGAAATTTGGGGAAAAGTTAAAACAACTGGTTGCTCATGGAAAGAAGAATAAGAGTATCCTGGAACTTCAGGAAATCAATGATTTTTTCTCAGATATGGAGCTTGATGCAGAACAGATGGAGAAAGTTTATGAGTATCTGGAGGCCAATCATATTGATGTGCTTCGTGTAAGCGGAGATGGGGATGGAATTGAGGAATTAGATGATGTTGATGATTCCGATATTGTTCTGACAGATGAAGACGATGTTGATATGGAGAAAATCGACTTGTCTGTGCCGGATGGAATCAGTATAGAGGATCCGGTCCGTATGTATCTGAAAGAGATTGGAAAGGTACCGCTTCTTTCGGCAGATGAAGAAGTAGAGCTTGCAAAGCGTATGGCAGAGGGAGACGAGGATGCTAAGAAGCGTCTGGCAGAAGCAAACCTTCGTCTTGTTGTCAGTATTGCTAAGAGATATGTGGGACGTGGAATGCTGTTTCTGGATCTGATTCAGGAAGGCAATTTGGGTCTAATTAAAGCGGTTGAGAAGTTTGACTATCATAAAGGATTCAAATTCAGTACTTATGCAACATGGTGGATCCGCCAGGCAATTACAAGAGCAATTGCTGATCAGGCCAGAACTATCCGTATTCCGGTGCATATGGTAGAGACAATCAATAAACTGATTCGTGTTTCCAGACAATTACTGCAGGAGTTAGGACGTGAACCTACGCCAGAGGAAATTGCAGCAGAATTAGATATGCCAGTGGAACGTGTCCGTGAAATCTTAAAGATTTCTCAGGAACCGGTATCACTGGAGACACCAATCGGTGAAGAGGAAGACAGTCACCTGGGAGATTTTATTCAGGACGACAATGTTCCGGTACCTGCTGAAGCCGCAGCTCAGACACTTTTAAAAGAGCAGTTAGATGAAGTGTTAGATACTCTGACAGAGAGAGAGCAGAAAGTTTTAAGACTTCGTTTTGGTATGGATGATGGACGTGCACGTACACTGGAAGAGGTTGGTAAGGAGTTTGATGTAACGCGTGAGCGTATTCGTCAGATCGAGGCAAAAGCACTTAGAAAGCTTCGTCATCCGAGCCGCAGTAGAAAATTAAGAGATTATCTGGATTAAGAAAGAGGCGCCTATGGAACTATCAAAGAGACTTACTGCAGTAGCAGGTCTTGTGACAGAGGGCGCCTCTGTCGCAGATATAGGAACAGATCACGGATATATACCGATTCATTTGATAGAACAGAACTTATCACCGAAAGTGATAGCGATGGATATCAATAAGGGACCGCTGGAACGCGCGAGAATTCACATAGCAGGCTATGGAATGAGTGACCGGATTGAGACAAGGCTGTCGGATGGACTGGCAGCAGTAAAGCCGAAAGAAGTGGAGGAGATGATCGTTGCCGGAATGGGCGGTGGTCTTGTGATTCACATTCTGGAAGAAGGAAAACAAATCGTCAGCACATTAAAAGGCTGCATCTTACAGCCTCAGTCTGAGATACAGAAAGTACGGGAATATCTTGTAGAACATGGGTTTCGGTTCGAAGCAGAAGATATGGTAGAGGAAGACGGGAAATATTATCCTATGATGCGGGTGGTACCACCAGAATATTGTGAACATAAGACGGCCGACCGGCAGGAAGATTGTAAAAAAGAGGAATGGGAGTACCTTTATGGACCACTACTTTTAAAAAACAAAAATCCGATATTATATGAATATCTGAAGCGTGAAATCCGTATTCGTGAAGATATACTTCTCGGTCTTGCCGGAAAAGATGGTGAGCGGATAAAAGAGCGTATGACAGAAATTGAACATGAACTGGAAGTAGCAAAAAAAGCAATGTCTTACTATGAAGAGTAAGAAAAGCATTGTAAGAAAAACATTGTTGGATACTATGTGAATATCAGAGAGGAATGATTGTATGCTATGTAAAGATATTATCAAAATAATAGAACAGGACTATTCACCAAGATATGCTCTTTCCTGGGATAATGTCGGACTGCTGGCAGGAAGAGATGATAAAGAAGTTGCAAAAATATATGTGGCACTGGATGCTACAGATGAAGTGGTAGATGAGGCAATTTTGGCAGGTGCAGATATGCTGGTGACACATCATCCTTTGATTTTTAGCGGTATGAAACAAGTGAATAATCGGAATTTCATCGGCAGAAGATTAGTAAAACTGATTCAGCATGACATTTCTTATTATGCTATGCACACGAATTATGATGTCAAAGGTATGGCAGATCTGGCAGCAGATTATCTGAAACTTGAGAATTGCCAGATACTGGATGTCACCGGAGAAAATGAATCGGGAGAACCGGAAGGTATTGGCCGTGTCGGAGAGATACCATCTGCTTCTGATAATGATGAACAGAGAAATGAAATTTCACTGGCAGATTATTGTGAAGAAGTCAAGAAAGCATTTGCCCTTGATACAGTGAAAGTATTCGGCGATCTGAAGCAAAATGTTCATCGAGTAGCAATTTGTCCGGGGTCTGGTAAAAGTGATATTGATCAGGCGATTGCAGCAGGGGCTGATGTCTATGTGACCGGAGATATCGGTCATCATGAAGGGATTGACGCACTGGCAAGAGGACTTAATATCATCGATGCAGGACATTATGGGGTGGAGCACATATTTATCGGCGATATGGGGAATTATTTACGAGCACACCTTTTGGGAGTCGAGGTCATAGAAGCCCCAGTGAGTCATCCGTTTACAGTAATATAGGGAAAGCTTTATAGAAGCAGTCATGATATAGGGAGGATCGGAAGATGGGAGAGAAAAGAATGTATCATGTAAAAATTAAAAATGAAGTGAAAGAATATGAAGCTGGTATCACATATCACGACATTGCAAAAGAATACCAGAAAGATTATGAGCATGAGATTGTTCTGGTATTTGTAGATGGAAAACTTCAGGAACTGCACAAGCGTCTGAAAAAAGATTGTGAAATCAGTTTTGTGACAACAGCGGATCCCATTGGACATGAGGCATACAAACGAAGCATGAGTTTCCTTCTTGTAAAAGCAGTTTATGACGTGGCAGGACATAAGAATATTGACAAGGTTCGGATGCATTTTGCAATAGGACCGGGATATTATTGTACGATTACCGGCGAAACAAGAGTCGATGATGATTTTCTTGAGCGTGTCGAGTCGAGGATGCACGAACTTGTGGAGGCAGATCTATCAATCAAGAAAAGAACGGTTCATACAGATGAGGCAATCGGACTTTTTGGACAGTATGGAATGTATGATAAAGAAGAATTGTTCCGTTACCGCCGTGTATCCAAAGTAAACCTTTACAGCATCAATGAGTTTGAAGATTATTATTATGGATATATGCTTTACAGTACAGGGTATCTGAAATATTTTAAATTATATCGGTATGATGAAGGATTTGTACTTCAGATGCCAGAGATTGATAAGCCGGAGATCGTGCCACCTTTTCAGGCGAGAACAAAGTTCTTTCAGGTCATGAAAGAATCTGTGAAATGGGGAGATATTCAGGAGATTGAGACGGTTGGCGGATTGAATCGCAATATTACCAGTGGAGATGTTCAGGAGACTGTGCTTGTGCAGGAAGCAATGCAGGAAAGAAGAATTGCAGAAATTGCACAGATGATTGCTTCCAGACCGGAAATCAGATTCGTATTGATTGCGGGACCGTCGTCTTCCGGAAAGACTACATTTTCACACAGACTGTCTGTACAGCTTCGTGCAAATGGAATGCGTCCCCATCCGATCGCAGTAGATAATTACTTTAAAGAAAGAGAAGAGACTCCGAAAGACGAGAAGGGAAATTATAATTTTGAAGGACTTTGTGCAGTGGATATTGATCTGTTTGAGAAACAAATGCAGGAACTGCTGGATGGAAAAGAAGTGATCATTCCAAATTTTGATTTTGTGAAGGGACATAAAGAATTTGTAGGAAGTCCATTGAAACTTGGAGAACACGATATTCTGGTTATTGAAGGCATTCACTGCCTGAATCCAAAGCTGACAAAAGCATTGGCAGATGAGAATAAGTTTAAAATTTATATCAGTGCACTGACACAGCTTAACATTGATGAGCATAACCGGATTCCAACCACAGATGGCCGGCTTCTTCGAAGAATTGTGCGAGATGCAAGAACAAGAGGTGCTTCTGCAAAAAAGACAATTCAGATGTGGCCTTCTGTACGGAAAGGCGAGGAAGAGAATATTTTCCCATTCCAGGAGGAAGCAGATGTCATGTTCAATTCTGCTCTGATCTATGAACTGGCAGTATTGAAACCATATGTAGAAGCTCAGTTATTCGGAGTTGAAAGAGAGTGCCCGGAATATATCGAGGCAAAGAGACTGCTTAAATTCCTGGATTACTTTGTTGGAATCGGAAGCGAAAAAGTGCCGACGAACTCATTGCTTCGAGAGTTCATTGGTGGCGGCTGCTTCCGGGTTTAATAAATGGTGCCGGAATACGCCGTAGAACAGGAAATGCAATTTCCTGTTCTATAAAAATAAATCCAAACGATTCAAGATATCGTTTGGATTTATTTTTTTATGTAATAGGAAACTTCGTTTCCATTACATAAAAAAACGCTCCGCGAGGATCGCACTGCGGCGGATAAGAAACATGTCGCATATTGCGACCCGCCGCAGGCGGAGAATCTCGCAGGCGAGATTCTTTTTTATTTGGATTTTACCTGCCGCCATAATTCATTGTATATGGCATCATTTTCATCTCCCAGGAATTTGAATGTTTCGCAATTTTCCAGTGCTTTATCATCTGGAAATACAATTGGATTATTACGGTATTCCGGATCGAGGAGTTTTCTTCCTTCCTCATTCGGGATGGAATAGGTGATATAGTCGAAGTTCATCTTAGCAATGTCTGGACGGCACATGAAATTGATAAAAGCTTCTGCGTTTTCTTTATTCTTTGCGTTTTTCGGGATGACCCAGGAGTCAATCCACATGTTACTTCCTTCTTTTGGAATGACATATTCCAGGTCCGGATTCTCAAGCTGACAGGTGATAGCTTCTCCAGAGTAGATGACAGCGAGAGCAGCCTCATTTCCAATCATTTTATCACGGGCCTGATCGACAACATAAGCCTGGACAAGTGGCTTTTGTTCGATCAGTTTATTCTTAGCTTCAGTCAGTTCATCCAGATCGGTTGAGTTCAGTGAGTAGCCAAGGTATTTTAATGTGATGCCAAATGCATCACGGACACTATCTTGCATGAGGATACTATCTTTGTATTTTTCGTTCCACAGAATTCCCCAACTATCTACAGGATCGTCGACCATAGTTTTATTGTAAAGGATTCCTACAGTTCCCCAAAGGTGAGGAACAGAATATTTATTCTCCGGGTCAAATTCTTTGGAATGCTCCATATAAGTGCTTCCAATATTTTTGATGTTCGGAATATTGTCGAAATTCAGTTCAGCCAGCAGATTATTTTCAATCATACGCTGGATCATGTAGTCGGACGGGCATACGACATCGTAGGCAATGGCGCCTGACTGTATTTTTGGATACATGATCTCGTTTGTTTCATATTCTTCGTAAACGACATCAATGCCGGTTTCTTCTTCAAACATATCTAAAGTTTCCGGATCGATATATTCTCCCCAGTTGTACACAATGACCTGTTTATCACTGGAACTTTTTGATCGTATTCCATAGAATATTCCGCCTGCCAGAATGAGAACGACCATACAGACTGGAACCACTCTCGACATCATAACTTTGCGGAATTTGCGAAGCTTTGGATGCTGGCTGGCAGCTTTGGAAAATTTAGCATTTTTTGCACCGGCAGCTTTTTCATCTGGTTTCATGTTGATCAATAACAAAAGAATCATGACAACCAGGAACATCAATGTGGACAGTGCATACATGGAAGGATTGATTCCTTTTCGCACCTCACTGTAAATCTTGGTGGACAGAGTGTCGACACCAGGTCCTTTTGTAAAATGCGTGATGATAAAGTCATCTAAGGACATAGTAAATGCCAGTAGGAAACCGGAGGACACACCTGGCAGAATGTCCGGGAATACGACTTTGAAAAAAGCGTATAACGGAGAAGCGCCAAGATCCAGGGCGGCCTCATAAGTGCTGACGTTCGTTTGACGCAGCTTTGGCAGAACACTCAGGATTACATAGGGAATGTTAAAGGTAATATGTGCAATCAGGATTGTCTTAAATCCAAGGGAAAATCTACATGCGATGAATAACAGCATAAGAGAGATTCCTGTCACAATATCGGCATTTAACATAGGAATATTGGTTACACCAGTCACGACAGTACGCATTTTCTTTCGCATTGCCTGAATACCGATAGCGGCAGCAGTACCGAGAATCGTAGCAATCAGTGCAGATAACAATGCGATGATCAGTGTCGTATAAAGTGCGTTCATAATGGAATTATTTTTAAATAATTCCACATACCATTTTGTTGTAAAACCTCCCCATTTGGAACGGGATTTTGAGGAGTTAAAGGATAATACCATAAGGGTGATGATCGGCGCGTACAAAATGACGCATATCAGCACCAGATAAAACCGTTTAAAAAAATTCTTGATCAAAATGTAGTTCCCTCCCCGTCTTTATCGTATTTTGCGATCAATGCCATACTGATCAAAATGAAGATCATCAGTACAAGGGACATACCGCTGCCAGAGTGCCAGTTACTTCCTTGTTTAAATTCCTGCTCAATAACATTACCGATCAGGAGAATCTTACTTCCACCTAAGAGATCGGAGATGACAAAAGTTGTCAGTGACGGTACAAAGACCATGGTAATTCCGCTGATGATCCCTGGAACGCTCAATGGCAGCAGGATTTTTGTAAATGTCTGCACACTGTTTGCACCAAGATCTCTGGCTGCTTCGATAACATTTGTGTCAATTTTGGACAGTACATTGTAAATTGGTAAGATCATAAATGGCAGAAAATCATAGACCATACCAAGTACGATGGCATATGGAGTGTTGATGATTTCCAGTGCCGGTAAATGGAAAAAATGAAGGAGACTGTTGATAACTCCGTTCTTTTCCAACAGGTTCTGCCATGCAATGATCCGAAGCAAAGAATTCATCCACATTGGCAGGATGAAAATCAGTACAATAAAGCTGGACTGATTGACGCCAAGTCCAGTCAGGATCATAGCCAGAGGGTATGCGAGAATCAGGCAGATAATCGTACTGACAAGGGATAACAAAAGTGCCAGTCCCAATGCCTTTAAATTCTCAGGTTCTGTGATCCTGGCAAGATTCATCATGGTGAATCCACCGTCATTATTCGTCAGACCATAGTAGAAGACCATGATAAGAGGAATGATGATAAATGCTGCTGACCAGAGAAGATACGGACCGGCAAGCATCTGTTTTAATAATTTACTATTCTTCAATTGGTACCGCCTCCTCATCTTCAGATTCTGGTTTTTTCATGATCTGAATATCAAATGGGTCTACGCGCAGTCCGACTTCTGCTCCGACTGGGAACATATCGGTGCTGTGCACGAGCCATTCGTAATTATTTGCCATGACTTCCATCTCATAGTGAACGCCTTTGAAAATAACATGTGTAACAACGCCTCGGATAATTCCGTCTTCTGGTTTTACAAGGTCGATATCTTCCGGACGGATCACTGCATCAACAGGCTTCTTCTGACCGAATCCTTCATCGACACACGGAAAGTTGGCGCCGAGGATATTGACGAGCCGGTCATGTACCATCGTGGCAGAAAGAATGTTACTGTCACCGATAAAGTCTGCAACGAACGCATTCTTCGGTTCATTATAAATATCTTCCGGTGTTCCTACCTGCTGGATATATCCCTGGTTCATAACAACGATCGTATCGGACATAGTCAGGGCTTCCTCCTGATCATGAGTGACGTAAATAAATGTAATGCCAAGCTCATTTTTTAAGCGGATCAGTTCGTACTGCATATCCTGGCGCAGCTTTAAGTCAAGAGCACCAAGAGGTTCGTCAAGAAGCAGGACTTTCGGTTCATTTACAATGGCTCTTGCAATAGCGATACGCTGCTGTTGTCCGCCGCTTAAGGAAGCAGGAGTACGGTTTTCGAAGCCTTCAAGATTAACAAGTTTTAACGCATAACGAATCTTATCATTGATGTAATTCTGAGATTTTCCTTTAATCTTTAGCCCGAATGCAATATTTTCTGCAATGGTCATATGGGTAAAAAGTGCATATTTCTGGAATACGGTATTTAACTGTCGTTTGTTTGGAGCCAGGTTCGTGATATCCTGACCATCGAAGATGATTTTTCCAGAGTCAGGAGTCTCGAATCCACCAAGAATACGAAGCAGTGTTGTTTTTCCGCAACCGCTTGGTCCCAGAAGAGTTAAAAATTCATTTTCCCGGATATAAAGATTCAGTTCGTCTAGTACGACATTTTCATCAAATGCTTTGGATATATTTACAATATCGATTAATTTATTAGACATGTTCATTGTCCTCCAAAAATGTAATTATAATTTAGAACTTAAGGCCGGCTATCAAGGAAGTCCTGATAGATAAGAAGTCTGCTCAGCCTAAAAGTTCGGCGGGGTGCTGACCCATAAAATAACGGCACCGGATGTGCCAAAAGCTTCTATATAATGTTCAGAGTGAGGTGTGAAATAAAAAGATTCTCCTTTTTTCGCAGTGTAACTTTTATGTCCGATATGAATCTTGATACTTCCTTTTAATACATAACCAAATTCTTCACCTTCGTGTGGGAGATCCCGGTAAGTTAATCCGCCAGGCTTTAGAGTCAGACGGATCGGTTCCATCATATTTTTCTGAGCGTTCGGTATGATCCATTCGGTCTTGCTGCCAAGTTCAGAATCAATTTTCTCAAAATAGTCTTCATTTTGAAATACAATCTGATCTTCCGGCTCTTCCTGAAAAAATTCTGAGACGGTTGTGCCCAGGCACTGCAAAATGTCCATCAATGTCGCAATGGACGGGGAGGTGAGATCCCGTTCCAGCTGGGAAATAAATCCCTTGGACAGTTCACTGCGGTCTGCCAGCTCTTCCTGGGTGAGCCCCTTGGCGACGCGGAGTTCCTTAATCTTTTTGCCGATATCCATCAAAAATCCACCTTTCTGAAAGAATCATTATGGATTCCTTGTGTTGATTTAAAGTAAACATGATAAAAGCCGTCGCCAACAAAAATAAAATTAAACACAAAGTTTAGTATTTGTTAACAAACGACCTGAAAATCATTATACAGGAAAAATACTAAAAATCAACAGTTTAAATGAAAATAATTAAAAAATGAATGTAAAATTTCAGAATGTAAAAATGAGCAAAAATGCAGATGAAGGCAGTTTTTTATGGACATAAAGATAAGAACGAAAAGGAACTGGATATGAGAAAAAATCGAAAGAATAACTCTCATACCTATAGGAAAAGAATTTGTATTATGGCAGTTCTTCTGGCTGGCAGTCTTATGCTGGGAGGTGTGCAGTAAAGAAAGAGAAAGCGGCAGACAACGAATTGCCGGAGATTGTCATTGGAATGGATTATTTTGAACCTTGCAGTTATCAGGTGAGTAATGGTGAATATAAAGGTATTGATGTGGAACTTGCCAAGGAAGCATTTCAGAGGCTGGGATACCAGCCTAAGTTCGAGAATATAGTCTGGGAAGATAAAGACGAACTTCTGGCAGAAGGAACAATCGACTGTCTGTGGAGTTGTTATTCCATGAATGGAAGAGAAGATAAATATCAGTGGGTAGGTCCGTATCTGTACAGTCGTCAGATGGTGGCTGTAAGAAAAGAGAGTGAAATCAATACGATTCAGGATCTGGAAGGAAAGGGGATTGCGGTTCAGGCGACCAGGATCTTTTCCTTCATAAGATTGCGTCAGATCTTCCACAAATGGAGCCGGTAAACTGCTTTTCTACGACGAATGAACTTTATGCTGCACTTAGAAAAAATTATGTAGATGTGATTGCAGGTCATGAGGCAATGCTGGGCAGCCTGGTGAGAGATGGAGAGGATGCATACCGTATGCTGGACGAGAGTATCTATACTTCAGAACTTGGAATTGCTTTTAAAAAAGGAACCCACAAAGAAGTAGCACAAGAGCTTACAGAAACTCTCGAAGAGATGCGAAATGAGGGCATTACAGAAGAAATAGTCAAAAAGTACGGATTGGATGCGGATGAAATCCTGCCGGGAGGAAAAAGCAAATGAGCAGACAGGTAAGAACGCAGATGCCGCAGACGCAGAAAAAAGATAAGTGGAGTAAAAGTAAAGGAAAGAAATTTGACAAAAATGCATGCTTATTGGTGTTTGTTCTGATTTTTTCGGAATCCTGATTTTTCTTCTGTTGACAGCGAGTGATAATAAAAAACTGAATAGTACGTTGAATGAGACATTTGACTTTGCAAAAACCAGGATTGAAAGGTATGAGATCTATAATACGAATGACCAGGTGAAGAGTCTGGTACGCCTTATGGACAAAACAACAGAATTAAGCCGGGTCATAGCACAGGAAGACAATCTCAGTGAGAAGATGCTGGATGAATATGCAAACGAACAGCGTCTGACAGGAATCCTTGTGTTGGATCAGAACCAGAAAGTGACAGAACAGACTGCAAAAGATGGAGATGCTATGCTATTGTGGCAAAAGCCGATTGAAAGTGATTGTGTGTGTGATATTGCCAAGCACCCCCAAAAGACTTATACGACCCGTCTGAGAAATGAAGGAAAGCTCTATGATTTTGCGGCAGTGGCAAGACAGGATGCAGCAGGGATAGTGATCACATATATGCAGAAAGAGGAAGTAAGTGAGTTAAACGGAGACCTGACGATGAAATCGTTATTTGCGGATTTTCCTTTTGAAATGAATGGAAGCATAGTGATCTGTGATGATGACAAGGTTGTCAGTACCAATAAACAGGAGCTTCTTTCGAGTTCTGTAGAAGAATCAAAGCCATTGTATAAAAATGAATTTAAGGCAGGGGGAATGAAATTGTCTGCCTTCATTCAAAGGCCGGAAACTGGTATGGACGCAAGGAGAAGATTAAAGACTATGATGCATATATCTTTTTCCCGGAAAGCCAGGTTTACATCACACGAAATATTGTATGTGTGATTTATGTGTTACTTACCTTACTTCTTTTCTCTCTTTATTGGGTGAGCAGGAACAGAACAGAAAAGAAAAGAGAAGTATCCTTCAAGATCAGAAGAGACTTCGTGTGATCAATGCACTTGGCCATGCATATTCTTCTATTTCTCTTGTGAATATAAAAACAGAGAAAATCGAAATTGTAAAATCTTCAAGGAATATGAAGCCGGATCAGAAAGGGAATATTCTTTCCAAAGCGCACCTGGAAGAACTGATACAGCAGGTTATTACAGAGCCATTTCAGGAGAAATATCGTGAATTTATCAATATGAGTACGGTGACACAGCGTCTGGAAGAACGTGACTGTTCGAATTGAATATACAACGGTACACCTGCCGGATATTTTGCATGATTTAAGAACGATCATTCAGGGATTTGTACATTCCAAACAGCAGGATCTTTATATTGATACACAGGATGTAATTCATGAAGATATCATTACCGACAAGCTGCGTCTGACACAGGTCCTTCTCAATATTTGCAGTAATGCTGTAAAATTCACACCGGTCGGCGGTATGATTAACATTCGTGTTTCGGAGAAGCCATGCAGAAGAGATGGATACATAACGGTCGTTTTCAGTGTGAAGGATAATGGAATCGGAATGTCTAGGGAGTTCCGAAAGCATGTGTTTGATTCTTTTTCAAGAGAGCATACTGTTACGGAGAATGGGATTGGAGGAACCGGTCTTGGAATGGCGATCACCAAAAACATTGTGGACATGATGGGCGGTACAATTCAGGTTGAAAGTGAAACCGGAAAAGGAACAGAATTTACAATTATGCTTGAATGCGAAACATCAGGAGAGACAGTGAAACGGGAACCTGTTCCAGAGCTAAAAGGTGCCAGAGCGCTTGTGGTGGATGATGATGCACAAACTTGTATGAGTGTGAGCAGAATGCTGCGTGAGATTGAAATGACAGCAGACTGGACAACTTCTGGAAAAGAAGCGGTACTTCGGGCAAAAGAAGCGTATGAACAGAATCAGGAATTTAAAGTGTATATCATTGACTGGCTGATGCCGGATATGAACGGAATCGAGACAGTACGCAGGATCCGTATGGTGGTTGGAGAGGAGTATCCGATTATTATCCTGACTGCCTATGACTGGTCAGATGTTGAACAGGAGACAAGAGAGGCGGGAGTAACTGCATTTGTGTCGAAACCGTTGTTTCTTTCAGAGCTGCGGGAAGTTCTGATGAGTCAGGCGCAAAGAGAACTCCTTAAGAATGAAAAACAGAAGGCTCAGGCGAAAAAACGAGAATGATAAAAAAGAACAAAACAGGTTTTGACAAATCACCTATATTTCCGTAAAATATAATTGGTTATTTATACAAAATGGATTTTAAAATTTCTGAAAAATCAGGGAGAATGAAGAGAGATTATGATTAAGATCAAGAATTATAAAAAGGTAGAAAACCTGGAAGAAGCCTGGGAGCTGAACCAGAAGCGCACGAACCGGATTATTGGAGGTATGCTCTGGGTAAAGATGAGTGATGCTAATGTGCAGACTGCAATCGACCTGTCCGGACTTGGGCTGGATCAGATCGAAGAGACAGAAGAGGAGTTCAGAATCGGCTGCATGGTCACGCTTCGTCAGATGGAATTGCATGAAGGATTGTCTCATTATACAGAAGGCGCAGTGAAAGACGCATTTCGACATATTGTAGGAGTACAGTTCCGTAATCTTGCAACAGTCGGAGGAAGTTTGTTCGGCAGATTTGGATTCTCAGATGTGTTGACACTTCTGCTTGCATTAGATTGTGATGTGGAGCTTTACAAAGGAGGAATCATGTCCATTCAGGAGTTTGTGAAACTTAAAAGAGACAATGACATTCTGGTTCACATTATAATAAAGAAGACGCCAGTTCATATTTGTTATCAGTCTGTGAGAAATACAGTGACAGATTTCCCGACACTTAACCTGACAGCAGCAATCTTTGCTGATAAGATGCGTATTAGTATCGGTGCCAGACCGGGGAAAGCTATGTTGTTCGAAGACGCGTGTGGATTGTTGAAGGGGCTGACAGATGGAAGTGTTACAGAAGAAGAGATACACACATTTGCCAAAGAGATAAAAGAAAAGCTTCCGACTGGAAGTAATATGCGAGGAACTGCTGAGTATCGAAGCCATCTGGCAGAGGTTATGACCGTTCGCGCACTTCGTATACTGGGAGGTGACAGAAATGCAGATTAGTATCGTACTTAATGGAAAGAAAATTCAGGAAGAGATTGAACCGGACCTGCTTCTTATAGATTTTGTAAGAAAGCATGGATGTAAAAGTGTAAAACGTGGATGTGAGACTTCAGGTTGTGGACTTTGCACAGTATTTTTGGATGACAAGCCGGTACTATCCTGTTCTATTCTGGCAGCCAGAGTAGATGGACATAAAGTCACAACGCTTGAAGGGCTTAAGGAAGAAGCGGAAGAGTTTGGCGCATTCATTGCAGACCAGGGAGCAGAGCAGTGTGGTTTTTGTAATCCGGGCATGATTATGAATGCACTGGCATTATTCCGTGAAAATGAATTTCCGAATGAGGAAGAGATAAAAGAGTATCTGGCAGGGAATCTGTGCCGTTGTTCCGGGTATGAGGGACAGCTTCGTGGAATCCAGAATTTCCTTGTCTGGAAGAAAGAAAAAAGAGGGGAGGAAGTATCATGCAAATTGTAAATCAGCCAGTCAGAAAAAAAGATGCCATGCAACTTGTGACCGGTCAGCCAGTATATATGGATGATATGATCCCGGAAGATTGTCTGATCGTGAAACTGCTCAGATCCCCTCATGCAAATGCGGTGGTGCAGGAGATTCAGACAGATAAGGCAATGAAAGTTCCTGGAATTGAGGCCATCTATACATGGAAGGATATCGACCAGAACGGACGAAGATTTACATGTGCAGGACAGACTTATCCAGAACCAAGTCCATATGACCGTCTGATTCTGGATCGTCATGTCAGATTTGTAGGAGATCCGGTTGCGATTGTGGCAGGAGAGACAGAAAAAGCGGTGGACAGAGCCATTTCCATGATCAAGGTACAGTACGAGGTGTTGGAACCGATCCTTGATTATCATAAAGCTTTGGATAATCCAATTCTGGTGCACCCGGAAGATAACTGGGAGGCGCTTTGTCCGGTAGGAGCAGATAATAAAAGAAATCTGTGCGCACATGAGGCGAGTGAACATGGAGATATTGATCAAGTACTGTCAGACTGTGACATTATTATCGATCAGGTATATCATACAAAAGCGTGCCAGCAGACGATGATGGAAACAATGCGTACATATTGTTCCATTGATACATATGGACGTCTGAATGTATTTAGCTCTACCCAGATTGTGTTTCACTGCAGAAGGATCATTGCAAATGCACTTCATATTCCAAAATCACAGGTACGTGTCAGCAAGCCGCGTATCGGAGGAGGTTTTGGAACAAAACAGACAGCGGTCTGTGAGGTCTATCCGGCATATGTGACCTGGATGACAAAGAAGCCGAGTAAGATTATTTTCACCCGTGAGGAATGTATGACAGCTTCTTCTCCGCGACATGAGATGGAAATGCATGTGAAACTTGGAGCTATGAAAGATGGAACTATCCGTGGAATTGATCTGTACACCATTTCTAACACAGGTGCCTATGGGGAACATGGACCGACAACAGTCGGACTGTCCGGGCATAAATCTATTCCGCTTTACGGAAAAGCAGAGGCATTCCGCTTTGTTTACGACGTGGTTTATACGAATGTTATGTCTTCTGGAGCTTATCGTGGATATGGTGCAACACAGGGACTTTTTGCCATTGAGACAGCAGTTAATGAACTGGCAGAAAAACTCCATATGGATCCGATGAAACTTCGTGAGATGAACATAGTAAAAGAAGGACAGGTCATGCCTGCATTTTACGGTGAGACAAATACAAGCTGTGCCTTGGACCGTTGTATTGCAAAGGTGAAAGAGATGAGTCACTGGGATGAGAATTATCCGGTTCGCGAACTAGGACATGGAAAAGTCCGTGCTCTTGGTATGGGACTTGCCATGCAGGGATCTTGTATCAGTGGATTAGATGTAGGCAGTGCAGCGCTGAAACTGAATGATGAAGGTTTCTACATTATGCGAATTGCAGCAGCAGACATGGGAACAGGTTGTGATACGATTCTTGCACAGATTGCAGCAGAAGTATTGGAGTGTCCGCTTGATAAAGTAATTGTATTTGGAGCAGATACGGATGCATCACCATATGATTCAGGATCTTATGCATCCAGTACGACTTATGTAACCGGAAAGGCAACTGAGCTGTGTGCGAGAAAGCTTAGAGATAAGATTTGTCTTGTCGGAGCTAAGATGCTTGGATGTGATGAGAAAGAAGTAGAATTTGACGGTGATAAAGTCATCTATAGAGGCGAAAAGACTCTGGAAAAAACAGAAGTTTCCCTGTTTGATATTGCAACAGCGTCTATGGCGGGCAACAGTATTGCTCTGGAAGAGACTGTGACCATGAGCCAGCCAACTTCACCACCGCCATTTATGGCAGGCGTGGCAGATGTGGAAGTGGATCTTCTGACCGGACAGGCAAAAGTGATAGATTATTATACTGCTGTTGACTGTGGGACTCCGGTGAACCCAAACCTGGCAAGAGTTCAGGCTGAGGGCGGAATCCTTCAGGGAATCGGAATGGCACTGACGGAGAATATCACTTATGATGCAAAGGGAAGACTTTATGAAAATTCTCTCATGCAATATAAGATTCCGACAAGAGAAGATATCGGTCATATTCATGTAGAGTTTGAGAGCAGCTATGAAAAGTCTGGTCCATTTGGCGCAAAATCTATCGGTGAGGTCGTGATCAATACACCACTTTCGGCAATTGCTCATGCAATTTATAATGCAACCGGACACCGATTCAGGGAACTCCCAATCATGCCGGAACAGATTGCTATGTGTGAAGAAAATCCGATGTGGAAAAAGTAGGGTTATAGTACAGATAAATGAGTTGAAAAAGAGAAGTCGTAAGGGTAAAAGCTTAGGACTTCTCTTTTTTGACGTTATTATTCTTTACAGTAAAATGCTTCTAAGGCATCCATCTTTGCGGACATATTTATCATCATCTGGTCTAAAATTGTGATTGCGGCCATAGATTCTACAACAACAACAGCCCTTGGTACAACAACCGGATCGTGACGTCCGGTAATGGCAATCGTCGTATCTTCGAAAGCCGTATTAATGGTCTGCTGTTCCTTGCTGATGGAAGGAGTCGGTTTAAATGCAGCCCGCAAAATCAGCTCAGAACCATCACTCATACCTCCGAGGATTCCGCCGGCGTGGTTCGTCTTTTTTATAACGGCACCATTCTGACATGTAAATGCATCATTGTTGCTGCTGCCGTGGCTTTTTGAAGCTTCAAATCCGTCACCGATTTCCACACCTTTGACAGCGCCAATGGAAACGACAGCTTTTGCGAGAGAAGCGTCAAGTTTATCAAAGACTGTCTCACCGATTCCGGCCGGCATGCCTTTTACGCGGCATTCAACAATTCCACCGGAAGAATCCTGATTTTTCATGCAGGATTCCAGATAATCGGAAGCTTTTTTTGCATAAGCATTATTTGGCATATATAACATATTTTCGGCAATATCTTCATAACGATATTCCGTTTCAGGAATACAGATATCTCCAATAGAACGGGTAAAGGCAATCAGGTCGATTCCTAATTGTTCCAGGATTTTTTTTGCAATTGCACCGGCTGCGACCCGGCCAATTGTTTCACGGGCAGAAGAACGTCCGCCACCGCGGTAATCGCGGATGCCATATTTTGCATCAAATGTATAATCAGCATGTCCGGGACGGTAACAGTCTTTAATTTTACCGTAATCTCTGGAACGCTGGTCCTGATTGTAGACAATGACAGAGATTGGTGTGCCGGTTGTCTTACCCTCGAAAACACCGGAGAGAATCTGGGCAGTGTCGCTTTCATTTCTCTTCGTTGTAAATTTACTCTGGCCAGGTTTCCTTCGGTCGAGCTGTTTTTGTATATCTTCTTCACTTAAGGAAAGTCCTGAAGGACACCCGTCTATCACAACACCGATTGCAGGTCCGTGAGATTCTCCCCATGTGGTGATACGGAACAATGTTCCATAAGTTGATCCAGCCATAATGTCAATTTCTCCTTTGATGTCATAGGTTTTGTTATAGATTTCTTTTTATTATAAAACAATCTTAATAAATTCTTCAAGAATTTTTCGTGAATTAGCTCTGTACTTTTAGAAAAGTGCATATTATAATGATAGCGTGTGAACTAGAAAAGGGGAGTTTGACGAACATGTTTGGAAAAAAGAAGAAAAACGAATACGAAGAAGTAGTAGAAGAAGGCAGAGACGAGTTTGACGTAGATTATAATGACGATGAAGATTTCGAGACAGACTTTATATCTCTGGACGAAGATGAAGATGAGAAACCAAAGAGAGGCGGCATTGGCAAGAAGGTAGGTATCACGTTTGGTGTGATCTTAGCAGTTCTGGTAGTTGCTTATGTTGGCATGGCGTTTTACTTTGACAGTCATTTTATGTTCAACACAACGATTAATGGCAATAATTTTGCATTGAAGAGTGTTGCACAGGTGGAAAAATACATGGAACAACAGGTTGCGGATTATACTTTGACACTTCAGGAATCTGACGGCGACAGTGAACAGATTACAGGAAGCGAGATTTCTTTGAAATATGTGCCGGGAGATGAAGTTACAGAGTTGGCAAAGAAGCAGAACAAGTTTCTTTGGATTACATCTCTGTGGGAGAAGCCGGTGATTGAGGCAAAGATTGGAGTGAAGTATGATGAGAATGCACTTGCAAGGCGTATTAAGAGTTTGAATTGCCTGAAAGAAGAGAATCAGGTGGCTTCTGTAGATGCACATCCGGAATTCCAGAATACAGAGTTTGTGGTCGTGCCAGAGGTCATTGGTACGCAGATTGATACAGAGACATTTAATAAAGATATCAGAGAGTCGATAGAAGGATTCCGGGATACCTTGAATCTGACAGATACGAACTGCTATATCAAACCGAGATTTTTATCAGATTCCCAGGAAGTAGTGACGGCAAAGGATACCATGAACAGCTATCTTGGAGCGAATATTACATATGACTTTAATCCGAATACAGAAGTGGTAGATGCATCTGTCATTTCACAGTGGGTGATTGTGGATGCAGATATGAACGTTACATTTAACCAGGAAGCAGTAAAAGAGTATATTGCTGCTCTTGCAACAAAATATAATACGAAAGGAAAACCGCGTCAGTTTACAACTGCAACAGGCAATACTGTCACAGTTGAAGGTGGCGGTTATGGCTGGAAAATCGATCAGGATGCAGAGTATGATGCATTGATTGCCAATATCCAGAATGCTGAGACTGTAACAAGAGAGCCGGAATATTCCAGTCGTGCAGCCAACCATACTGCAATGGATATGGGAAATACATATGCAGAAGTCAATCTTACCACGCAGCATATGTGGTTTATTAAAGACGGACAGATTGCGCTGGAGACAGATATTGTAACAGGTAATCCGAACAAGGGAAATGCGACACCGCAGGGAACCTATTCTTTGACATACAAGTCAAGAAATAAGACACTTCGCGGAACAAAGAAACCAGATGGAACTTACGAGTACGAGACACCGGTTGCTTACTGGATGCCATTTAATGGAGGTATCGGATTCCACGATGCAACATGGCAGTCTTCATTTGGAGGCAACAGATATTTAAGTCATGGTTCACATGGCTGTGTTAATATGCCGAAAGATAAAGCGGCGGCACTTTATGACTTGATTCCGGATGGATGCCCGGTAGTATGTCATTATTAAAAAAAGAAAAAGAGAGGGAAAGATCATGTATGAATTATTAAAGACAGATGGTCTTGCCAAAAGAGGAAGATTACATACAGTACATGGGGTCATTGAGACCCCTGTATTTATGAATGTAGGAACTATTGCGGCAATCAAGGGCGCGGTGTCAACAACAGATCTGCAGGAGATTGGGACACAGGTTGAATTATCCAACACATATCATCTTCATGTAAGACCGGGAGATGAGGTCGTAAAGAAACTTGGCGGTCTTCATAAGTTTATGGTGTGGGACAAGCCGATTCTTACTGATTCCGGTGGATTTCAGGTGTTTTCGCTGGCAGGGCTCAGAAGAATAAAAGAAGAGGGAGTATACTTTAACTCTCATATCGATGGAAGAAAGATTTTTATGGGACCGGAGCAGAGTATGCAGATCCAGTCCAATCTGGCCTCCACCATTGCGATGGCATTTGACGAGTGTCCGTCCAGTGTTGCAGACCGGGATTATATGGAAAATTCTGTGAACCGTACGACCAGATGGCTTAAGAGATGTAAAGCAGAGATGGACAGACTGAACAGTCTTCCAGATACAATTAATAAGCATCAGATGTTATTCGGCATCAATCAGGGCGGCGTGTATGAGGATATCCGTGTGCGCCATGCACAGGAGATTTCAGAACTGGATCTGGATGGCTATGCAGTTGGCGGACTTGCAGTTGGAGAGAGTCATGAGGAGATGTACCGGATTCTGGATGCAGTTGTGCCGCATTTGCCACAGAATAAACCGACGTATCTGATGGGAGTCGGAACACCGGCGAATATTCTGGAAGCTGTAGAACGTGGTGTTGACTTCTTTGACTGTGTATATCCAAGCAGAAACGGACGCCATGGACATGTGTATACGAATCATGGAAAGATGAATCTGTTCAATGCCAAGTATGAGTTAGATACAAGACCAATTGAGGAAGGTTGTAACTGCCCGGTATGCAGAACGTATTCCAGAGCTTATGTGAGACATCTTCTGAAAGCAAAGGAGATGCTTGGTATGAGATTTTGTGTACTTCATAATCTATATTTCTATAATAAGATGATGGAAGAGATCCGCGAGGCAATTGAGGCAGGAAGATACAAAGAATATAAAGAAGAGAAGCTTCGCAGAATGGCAGAGGGCGAGTAGATCACAGGCAAATCAGAAAAATCGCAGATGATATTTGGTACGGGAACGGGCAGAATTTTCAGGTGAGAATTGTAAAAATAGAAAATATTTATAAAATCACGTAGAAATGATGAAAATATCTTGATGAAAATGTCAAATTCCTGTATAGTAGAAACAGTGTTTAATGAAATTTAGGAGGGAATATTATGTACGCATTGGCAGCACAGAGTGCAGGAACAAACTGGGTAGTACTGATTTTAGTATATGTAGTAATATTCGGTGGATTTTATATGTTATTCATGCGCCCACAGAAAAAAGAGCAGAAGAGAATCCAGGAGATGATCGCAGAGATGGAAGTCGGTGATACCGTACTTACAACAAGCGGTTTCTACGGAGTAATCATCGACATTACAGATGATGATCTTATCGTAGAGTTTGGTAATAATAAGAACTGTAGAATCCCGATGCAGAAAGCAGCAATCGCACAGGTTGAGAAAGCATCTGCTGAATAGGAAGATGAGGAGTGAAGAAGAATCCCGGGACCGGGGTTCTTCTTTTTCTATATGGCGATCAATCATTCTATGAAGAAGATTTTAAAGGCACTGTCGTTTGACGGGATTGAGGTGGAGGCAGCCAGACATCTTGCCAGCCTCAAAGCGATAGACCCAATGAAAATCTTTCACAAAACAATCGATTACAAGATATATAACGGAGATTATGAAGTGCCGGTGCGTATTTATCTGCCGAGAGAAAAGGTGACGGAAGATCTTCCGGTCTTTTTGTTCTTCCACGGTGGCGGCTGGGTAACGGATTGTATTGATAATTATGAAAGAATCTGTGCAAGACTGGCATCCGCGACAGAACATATTGTGGTGTCGGTAGAATACAGACTGGCGCCGGAACACCCATTTCCAACAGGTTTTATGGACTGTTATGCAGTGGCCAAAGCCATTTATACAAATCGGTTTATTTTAAATGTGAATCCTCAACGCATTACATTGATCGGTGACAGTGCCGGCGGAAATCTTGCGGCAGCAGTTTCGCTGAAAGCAAGAGATGATGGGATTTTTAAGCCTCAAAGACAGATTTTGATCTATCCGGCAGTGAATAATGACTACAGTGATACTTCCAGGTTCCAGTCAGTAAAAGACTGTGGAAGTGATTATCTTCTGACAGCGGGAAAGATGCGTGATTATATTGATTTTTATGCGGCCAGAGAAGAGGATAAGAAGAATAAATATTTTGCACCACTGATGGAGACAGATTACAGAAATCAACCGGATACATTAATTCTGACAGCAGAGTTCGACCCACTTCGAGATGAAGGGGAAGAATATGGAAAACGGCTAAAGGAAGCCGGTAATTACGTGGAGGTTCATCGAATCAAAGATGCGCTTCACGGATATTTTGCGCTTGGAATCCGGTATTTCCATGTGCAGGAAAGTTTTGAACTGATCAATCAGTTCTTAAGTAGGAGGGAATAAAAGTGTTCCAGCAAAGAAGAGCATATTGGCGGAATCTGGACAATGCGGCAAAAATGTTTTCCGCTGCCAGCAGCCCGAAGGATACAAGGGTATTTCGCTTTTACTGCGTATTAAAAGAAAAGATTGACGGAAGTGTTCTTAAGATGGCATTGGATCAGACAATCCAGAAGTATCCGGTCTTTCTGTCAGTCATGCGAAAAGGACTTTTCTGGCATTATCTTGAGAAAAGTGATCTGCGGCCGGTCGTAAGGGAAGAGTACAAGGAACCGTGCAGCCATCTTTATATAAGAGATAAAAAAGAATTATTATTTGAAGTCACCTATTATAAGAACCGGATTAATTTTGAAGTGTTTCATGCACTGACAGATGGGACGGGAGCAACTGAATTTTTGCGTGAGCTTGTGAAGAACTATCTTTATCTGATGCATGAAAAGGATGGTCTGGAAAATGTGATTCTTACGGAGCAAGATCTGACAGTAAAAGATCAGGAGGAGGATGGTTTTGGCCGTTACTACAATCCAGATGAGCGTGGCACGAGAAAGAAAAAGAATCATGCTTATCAGATTCGCCGGGAGAGTAAGGAATATGAAGAACTTCAGATTGGCGAGACGACTGCCTCAGTAAAAGAACTTCTGGAAGTATCAAGAAAACATGGCGTATCTATGTCTGTATTTTTGACGGCAGCGATGATTTGTGCGATTCATGAAGAACAAAGTAAGATTCAGGAAAAGAAGCCTGTAATTTTAATGGTTCCAGTGAATTTGAGAAAAATTTTCCCATCTGATTCTATGCTGAATTTTTTTAGTTATATTGAACCGGGATATCGTTTCGGGGAAGGCAAAGATTCTTTTGATGATGTGCTGGAAGCAACAAAGCAGTATTTTGAAGAAAATCTGTCAAAAGAAAAAATTGCGGAACGTATGAACAATCTGATTGCCTATGAGAAACATAAAATTTTAAAATGGGCGCCGCTGGAACTGAAGAATCGTTGTATCAAAATGGGAGCGAAGCTTGCAGAGCGGGAAGTGACAGCAGTATTGTCCAATATGAGTGTGGTGAAGATGCCTCCGGAATATGCAAAATATATTGAACGTTTCGGAGTTTACACAAGCACCATGCGTACAGAGCTTTGCGTATGCTCTTTTGGAGATACATTGTCATTTGCGTTTACTTCCAGATATGACAGCACGAATATTCAGCGTAATTTTTATCGTATATTGAAGGAACAGGGAATCTTTGTAAAAAAAGTAGAACCAGATTACCCAAAAGAGGCTAAACCCAATTATGAAGGAAAGAAAGTGTTTCAGATTTTTAATTTCTGCTGTATTGCAGCAGTTGTTCTGTGTATCATGTTAAATCTGGTCCTGACACCAGATTTACACTGGTGGATATTTGCGGTAGCAGGAGGATTTAGTATGTGGCTTGCATTTGCGACCGGATACCTGAAGCGTTATAATTTACTTAAGAATGCGATGTGGCAGTTGCTTATTGTGAGCATAGGAAGTATTTTGTGGGATATTTTCACAGGGTGGCACAGGTGGTCGGTAGATCTGGTATTGCCGTTAGTCTGCCTGATCGTGGAGATATTGATGGAGTTGATTGCAAGGATCCAGTCACATCCGCCAAAAGAATATATGATTTATTATGTAATGGCATCGGTCTACAGCATGGTACTGCCTCTGATTCTGATGGCGACAGGTGTGATCTTGTACCGTGCATTTGCAGTTATCTGTGTGGGCTTAAGCTTTTTATTCTTTATAAGACTACTTCTATTCAGAAAAAAAGAATTTAAAGAAGAAATGTATAAAAAGTTTCATGTGTAATGATGCGAAGGAGGTATGTCATATGATTAATTATTCAGAAGACAAAGACAGACAGTATCACGTACAACTGGAAGAAGGGGATGTTGGGAGATATGTGATCCTGACCGGAGATCCAAAGCGCTGTCAGAAGATTGCGGAACATTTTGAAGATGCTCTGCCTGTAGCAGACAGTCGTGAATTTACAACTTATACCGGCTATCTGGAAGGGGAGAAAGTCAGTGTAACGTCGACCGGGATTGGAGGTCCGTCTGCGGCAATCGCACTGGAAGAACTGGCAAATGTAGGAGCCGATACATTTATCCGGGTGGGGACAAGTGGAGGTATGCAGTTAGAGGTAAAAAGTGGTGATCTTGTCATTGCTACAGGAGCAGTCCGTATGGAAGGAACAAGCAAAGAATATGCGCCAGTTGAGTTTCCGGCAGTATCGGATTTTCATATCACGAATGCGCTTGTAGAGGCAGCAGAAAATCTGAAAATTCCTTATCATGTGGGTGTGGTGGAATGTAAAGATTCTTTTTATGGGCAGCATGCACCACAGACGAAGCCTGTTGGATATGAACTGTTAAATAAATGGAATGCATGGGTTCAGTGTGGCTGCCTGACCTCAGAGATGGAATCAGCAGCACTATTCGTTGTGGCAAGTTACAGGAAAGTACGGATTGGAACGGTTCTTCTTACAATGGCGAACCAGGAGCGGGCAAAGAAAGGACTGGATAATCCAGTCGTGCATGATACAGAGGCACCGATTCGTACAGCAGTAGAAGCACTTCGTATACTGATCAGAAAAGAGAGGAGATAATGCTATGGGAACACCACACAATGAAGCAGAAAAAGGAGAGATTGCAAAACGAGTTCTGATGCCGGGAGATCCGCTTCGTGCAAAATATATTGCGGAACATTTTTTGGAAGATGCAGTATGTTTTAATACTGTGAGAAATATGCTCGGATACACGGGAACTTATAAAGGAGAGAAGATTTCTGTTATGGGAGGCGGTATGGGAGTTCCGTCGGTCGGAATCTATACTTATGAACTGTACCATGAATATGAAGTGGAAGAAATTATCCGCATCGGCTCGGCAGGAGCCCTTCAGGATGATGTGGATCTTCGGGATGTGGTCATTGCTGTAGGTGCCTGTACAGATTCGAATTATGCCGCACAGTATAATCTTCCGGGAACATTTGCACCGATTGCGGATTATGAATTACTGGAAAGTGCCGTAAACACGGTAAGAGAGAAAGGTCTGACAGTCCGTGCCGGAAATGTACTTACTTCCGATGTATTTTATAATGATGATCCGACAGTCAATGACCGTTGGCGCAAGATGGGAGTACTTGCAGTGGAGATGGAAGCAGCAGCACTTTATATGAATGCAGCAAGAGCAGGAAAAAAGGCGCTTTGCATGCTTACAATTTCCGATCATTTATACAAAGATGAAAAATTATCTGCTGAAGAAAGACAGATTGGATTTGAGCATATGATAGAAATCGCGTTGGATATATAATCTTGTAATCTGCAGATTTATGGTAATTAAATATTCAATATAAAAAAGAAGATATCAGTCTGGGGTGCCGAGGCATCCTTCAAAGTCAGAGTGGTATCTTCTTTTATGTAGGAATATTAAATGTTGCTTGTTTCTGACTGCAGTATTTCCATAGACAGGATGGAATGAGTAATCAGAGAATCTGGTGAAACACAGGTATCGGAATCCCAGAGTTCTGTGAAAAATTCCTTAAAAATTTTATTTAATACGATTTTGTTTGGAATACAGACATTGTATTCTGGTGTATAAAAGCTGTGCTGTAATAGAATGCAGCCGTCTTAATGTTTCTGGTTTCAGGTTGGTGAATACAGAACAGTACTTGTTAAATAACTTTTCATATAGCTCATCTGGAAGAAAATGTTCTGTAAAATGTCCTAGAATACTGGAAAGATTCTGGGCAAAGAGTGAGTGCTCGTATTCATAATTACGAATCATATTTTCAATTGTCGTTTTTCGAATCAACAAAGCTTCTTTACTACAAAGTAAGCGAATCTTGTGATATAACTCTGTTGACAGAGACGAATCTTCAATTGTAGTAACGGAAAGACAGTGACTCTGATCTACCAGCATTCCAGAAACGGAATAAATATCTTTGATCGCAAATACCATTTTTTTCTGTGCCTGTGAGCCACAGTACAGGTCAAAATCAATATTAGAAAGATTAGACAGTACATTTGTCAGAAAACTTGCAATATAAGTACTGCTCAGGTTTTGTGTGTCAAGATCGATCATTAATGAAAAATGTACCCCTGGAAGGACAAGTCCGCGGTCATTGTGGAGACCGTTTAATTCGGTAATCATCATCTGATAATTCAAATCTACATTCAGAATATCCACCATGGCATAAATATTTAAAGCCTGAACTTTTCTGAGAGACGGATGTTTCATTTTAAAAATGAACTGATCCAAAGTAAGTTCTGGATAGTATGATATCTTTGAGGCAACTTCAGAACCGGTAGAAGAACGAAGCTCTTTTACATAGCTATATTCAGCCTCCAGGTTATCGTAAATAGCAATTTTCAGATCTTGAAGGTTGCGTACCTGGTATTCTTGAAGAAACATAGAGATTGTGTCAGGATTCAAGGAATTCACAATACATTCGCTGATATTCTGAAAAATAATCTCATGGTTTTTCTCAGCGGGAAGAAGTTTGCCACTGATCCACTTGCTGATATAGGATTCGTCATATTGAACAGCTTTGGCAATTGTGTAATTTTTAAGATTAGCCATAGATGTCAGGTGTTCTAAAAGAACACTGAAACGATTTTTCTCTTTCATAATTAATACCCCTTTATCTTATATATATTAAGTTTAGCTTATTTAAACGGATAAAACAAGAAAAGAAACGAGAATCTTGAACAAAGACAAAATCTTGAAAAAAATGATTCAAATGAGACAATATGCAGAAACAATTGAATCTATTGTTTGGAAATATTTTACATGCTACAATATCACAAGTTTAAAATGAATCAATATTACAGGGAGAAGAAAGAAAAAAATGGAAAATACAAAAATGAACTTAACAGGTAAACCAAGTGTTGACAAGCCATGGCTTCAGTTCTATCCTGAGCAGTTGCGTAACGTAGAGGTTCCGAAGATGACAATCGAGGAATTCTTGAAATTTAAAAACCAGGATGAAAATAGAATTGCGTTTGAATATTATGGAAATAAAATTACATGGAAGACGCTTTGGAAAGAGGTTGACAAAGCAGCCAGATCATTAAAGGTTCTGGGATATGGGGATGGAAGAAGAATTCCACTATTCTTGCAGAGTGTTCCTGCACATTATATTTTATTAATGGCAGCAGAGAGAATCGGGGCAACTATTATCTGTCGTGACGATATCCCGGAAGAGCTTTGCTTTGCAATCAGAAAATCAAAAGCAGATACAGCATTTGTAATGGACTATACATCAAAAGAAGATGAAGAACTATTCCGTGCGACAACACCGATGACACGTATGATCAAGATTTCTCCATATGATTATGCAGACAAAGATGCAATGCCGGAATATACAGAGAAAGAAATTGCATCAAGATATTCAAATAATACAGAAACAACAGAAGGAAATCTTACATGGAAAGAATTCCTTGAATTAGGAAAAGATTATCATGAAGATTATATGGCTGAAAGAAATCCAGACAGACCGGTATTTGGAGCATATACAAGTGGATCTACCGGAATTTCAAAACTGGTCATCCATTCCTCTGCAAATGTGGTGGCAGTGGCATTCCAAATGTCCATCTTTATTCCACCATCAGATGTACAGGAAAAATGGTGGCTTCCAATTCTGCCACCGGCATTGATTGCAGTTACAGTATCTATGACACTGTTCCCGATGTCAGCAGGATTGAATGTAGTACTGGATCCGTTTTGCCCTCTGGAAGACATTGATATTGCATTTATGGAGCAGAAACCAAACTTCTGGGCATTAGTTCCTATGTTGTGTGAGATACTCATGAAGAGTGACAGAATTCCAGAGGATTATGACATGTCCCATCTTAGAACACTGGGTACTGGAGCTGAAGCAATGAATGAGAGAAAGACACAGGAAGTAGAAGCTTTCTTCCATAAACATAATGTAACAGCTACATTAAGTGCAGGATATGGACAGAGCGAAGGATGTTCAAACTTTACACTGCCAAATCCAATGTTTCCGCTGGTAGATGGCTGTGTAGGTATGCCAATGCCTGCCACAGTTATGAGTGTATTTTCAGATGATCTGGAAGAGTTAAGCTATGGAGAAATTGGAGAATTGTGCATGACAGGTCCTGCCATGATGCTTCATTATGGCGGTTGGATGGGAGCTGAGATGACAGAGCGTACACTGATTAACCATCCGGATGGAAAATGCTGGCTTCATACAGGAGATAAAGCATATATTAATGAACATGGAATTGTATATATTCTTGGCCGTGGAACAACGAAACGTTATGGCGGCGGGGAGCTATATATGATGCGAATGGAAACAAAAGCTGTACGCGTTCCGGGAGTTGCAGACGGATTCTTCTGCTTTGTGCCGGATCAGGAGCATGAGGAATACTTCCTTCCTTACTTCTATGTGATTCTTGATGGAACAAAGACTCTTGATGAGGTGAAAGCAGGTCTGGCAGACGCTCTGGAAGATTATGAATATCCGGTTGAAATACGTGTGATTACAGAAAGACCATTCTTCCACTTTAAGACAAACAGAAAAGAACTTACAGCAGCAATCCTTGCTGAGAAAGAAAAAGAAAAATCATCCGTAGCATAATGAAAGTAAAGAAACCCTTGTCTCATGAGAAATAATGAGGCAGGGGTTGACTTTATCTTGATAAAAGAATTGTTAGGTGGTATATTATATTTGATACACAAGACTATTTATTATGTAATGAATGAGACATTTTGTAAAAAGGAGAGGGGTTAAAAAATGTGGTTTGCTTTTCTTTTTGCAACAGGGCAAAGAGACCTGGAGTAATTGCAACGCATATAAATAGGGGAGGAGTATGAATAAGCTGTTAGTGGGAAAAGGAGTGATGCAAAAAATCAGAAAATCATAATTTTTAATGGAAAAATAATGATGCTAAAGAAAGGAAAAACAGTATGAGTAAGAGAAACAAAAAGCTTTTAAGTTTACTTCTCTCTACAATGATGGTATTCAGTGTTGTTCCGTCAACAGTATATGCTGCACCGGATCAGGAAACTGAAGCCACTATAGAGCAGGATGCAAATGAAGAAGTAAAACAAGAGGATACTGTGAACAATGAAGCAGATGCGTCTGCAGACCAGACTGACACAAAACAGGATGAGACCAAAGCAGATGATACAGCACAGAAAAACGATGAAGCAGTAACACAGACAGGTGACGAAGCAACACCAGCAGTAGATAATACCGTTACTGTTTCAGGAACATCTATTCAGATTCCAACAATTCAGTTCAAAGGAGCTAATGCAGCAGTAGCAGAAGCTTTAACGAAGGATGTAGAGATTGACGAGAGCAATCCGGCAATCAAAGGACTTCGCAAAGAGCTGGAGAATCTGGAAATTGCAGGCGGCGAGGCTGGCGAAGAAGATAATGTCAGTGCAATCGCTACTTATGCAGATGATACGAAAGTTGAGAAACTGACTCCGGATCAGATTGATACGGTAGTGAAAATGTATGGTCAGTATTTGGAACAATGGAAAGAAAATGCCAATATACTTGGAGTACAAAATCCATTTTTTCTTGACTTTAATGACAGTGATAATTCAGACGGACTCGGAGTTCTCGGAGAAATGCTTGCGATGGATAATAAATCCGTTGCAGATGTAAGGGCTGGTAAAGTAAGCTATGATGATCTTACAGGAATGATTCTTACCTTTACACAGGGAGATAAACTGGGTATTCTGCACTATGGTACACAGGTTGAAAATGCCAGAACAGAGGTTTTGAAGGCAGTTAAAGATTCAGGGGCTAAGACAGATGCCCAGAAACTTCTTGTTATCAATGACTGGCTTGCACATCATAATACTTTTGATATGGCTTATATCATGAACAGTGGTAAAGAGAAAGCTGACCAGCCGATGTATTCTAAGGATCCAGAAATACCGGAACATTATGGAGACGTACAAAAAGTATTTGACGAGATGTACAGACCACAGATTCAGCAGCAGTTCCACGATCAGATCGCAGCTGGTGTTGAAAACAGTCTGCGTCAGACATTTTATGAGAATGCTATTCAGAATATTATTTATAAGCAGACGTTAGGAAAAGATGAGAGTGAAGCTACTGATGAAGAAAAAGATGCGGCAAATGAGCAGGCAAAAGCTTACGTAGAACAGAATAAAGACAATATTGATGCTGATCCAGATGGATATGTAAGAACTAAATTTGGGGATGCCGCGGCTGACCAGCTGAAAGAGCAGGCTGATAAGTTTATCGAAACTGCAAATACAGAGGGTGTGGATATGGGAAATGGTCAGAAAATGACTATTGAACAGATTACCCAGAATTCCATGGCAACAGACAAAATCCTTGATACAGATAAAGATGGTGTCAATGATAAGACAGCCAATGAAGCAATTGAGCTTTATACGGCTCAGGCTTCAAGTCAGATGACAGATGGTGTAATCAATTACTGGGAAGGTTCTCAGTTTGGTGCACTTGGATTTGGTAAATCTGTATGTCTTGGATATTCTAAAGCTTATACATATCTTGTACAGTGCTTGGATACAGATGTCTATCTGAAGAATCCAGATGCTGGGTATGGATGGAAAAACTGGAAAACTGCAGAAGAATTATATTATAAAGATGGAAAGCTTAATATTGATGCAGGATATACAGTTGACCTTGTAAGAATTACATTTAAGTCAAGTGTTTCTATGTTTGGTAAGGAAGATCCGGACTTTGGATCCGATCACTACTGGAATGCAGTAAGATTAAATGGGAAATGGTATTACGTAGACCCATGCTACACAGATGTATACACAGAGGTTATGAGCCGTGATCGTGTTGAGACAGATGGAGACATGAACCATGCCTTCTTCTTGTTCAGTGATACAAGCGCAAGAAAGCTGTATGACGGAAACATGGATACGACAAAACCTGGTGATGGACTTCGGACACTGTACAGAAAGGCAGCAACAGACCAGTCTTACGAAAAAGCATGGGTAGCCCGTGCGGCAAGTAACGTATATTCTGACGGAACATACATGTACTACCTGTATGATTCTACAGATTTGTTTGCACGAGCAGACAGCATGTCAAATATGGGATCTAGTTCAAGCTCAAGTAGTGATAAAAAAACTACGGAATATAAGTTGGTTCGCCATAAGATTACTGATCAGGACATTGTATCTGATAAAGATGCAGACAGTGATTATGAGACATTAATTAACTTTACCGATAAGGGAAAAGACGCTGATGGCAAAGAACAGAATGTTGTTACAGTTTTGAAAGATGGAAAAATGCAGAAAGATGAAACGCTTACAAAACTGTATGAGCAGTTCAAGGATGAGCAGAAAATCTATCCTTCTATTGGATTGACAGCAGCATACTATAGTGGAAAACTCTATTTCAATGTATCCAATGATCTGATGTCATATGATCTTAAGACTGGAGAAACTGCAACCGTAAAAGAATACAATACAGTATCTGCAACACGTGATTTTTCAAAGCTGTTTGGTGGTATGGCATTTACAGTAACGAAAGATGAAAGCAAAGATAGATTTACAGTAGAAAATCATCCAATTGCAGGAGTAACAATCAAAGAAGATGGAACATTATATGTTTCTATCGCAACAAACCTTGGATTCATTTCCGGAAAGAGCAGCATCACAGATCATAGCAGTCCAGGATATGTATTTGAAGAGACGGATTATAACCCGAATTATACAAACTACAAGAAATTACAGAGCATTATGGGAAATCCGACCAATGATAACGATGAGTTTATGTGGTCTGCAAACTTTGTAGAGACAACACAGATGAGTGATCTGACTGGAAGCTCTCATAATTTTGAAACAAAATCTGTAGCTGCAACATGTGGTCGTGACGCATTCACAGAAAGTCGTTGCAAAGATTGTGGATTGATTGAAGCAGGAACACGTAAGACTCAGGAAGGTACTGCTCATGAACATCATTATATTGAGTTCAATGAAGTATATTATACAACAGCAAAGGACGGAAGCAATAATACTGGTGTCAACTATGTATGCCCGGAGTGCGGAGATTGTATTACAATGCCTGTAAAATCAAAATTAAGTGAAATTATGGGTACAGAGGATGATTACGCTGAACGCCTTGCAAAATATAATGCAGCAGCTGAGGATGCAAAAGAGGGTCATGCTTATACAGCAACGGACGCTACACTGAGTGATGATCATACTCAGATTACATTCCAGAATCTGAAATGTGATTCCTGCTACGCAAAGAAAGACAAATTGGATTGTCTGCTTAGCAAAGATACAGATGCTGGTAACAAAGCAAATTATGATTCCATTGAGATGACATTAAATCCAAAAGCAACCGTAGATGTTGATCCGAAAAAGACAACAACTGTTGGGAGTTGTGAAGATGAAAATGGAGCAACAACCATTTATACCAAAGCTGGCAAGACAGATGCTGGTTTGAAATACACAGCAACAGCAACTGTTCCAGGTAAAAAAGGACAGCATACTTATGCTGGAACATTTAAATGGTCTGATGAAAAAAATGCAGATGGCAAGTATGATGTCACTGTAACAGATGTAAAATGTGACGTTTGCGGAAATGAGCCAAAAGCTGAACAGATTGGAACGCCAGTAGTTGCGAAAGACGATTCACAGAGCAAAGCAGCAACTTGTGAAGAGGACGGAGTAGAGGTCTGGATTGCAACTGTAGAAGTGAAGAATGCAGATGGAAGTGCAACAATCGGTACTCTTACAAGCAAGAATAAAGTAAAACTTGAGAAACTGGACCATAAATATGGTAAGCCAACCATTAATTGGACAAAGGGCGAGAATAACACCTATACAGCAACAGCATCTCGTGTTTGTGCAAATGATAATTCTCATGTTGAGACCATTGATGCTAAAGTAACAGAGAAATCAGAAGGAGCAACCTGTACGGAAGCTGGAAAAGTTACTTATACAGCAACTGCAAAATTTGATGATGGTACAGAGTGTACAGATACAAAGGTTGAAGAGGGTACAGCACTTGGCCATGATTACAAAGTTTCCGAGAAAGATGGATGGAAATGGACAGCTGACAAAGAGAAGGGATATACAGCAAAAGCAACATTTGTATGCAGCCGTTGTAAAGCTTCTCATGAAGTAGAGGCAGAAGTAACACCAGAAGAAAACGATGGTCAGGTTACTTACAAAGCAAAAGCCACATATACAGATGAAAGTGGTAAAGAATTTACAGCAACAGCTGTAAAGGAAACAAAACTTTCTATCTACTACGAAGTTCACCGTCAAGATTATGGATGGGAAGTAGACGCGAAAGATGAGGCTGACCTGAGTAAGTGGAAGAAAGATGGAATGGATTCCGGAACAGTTGGTGAATGTAAACGATTAGAAGCTATTAAGATTAAATTACCAGACGGTGTATCAGGATCTGTTCAATATCGTACACATATCCAGGATATTGGATGGGAAAGCAAATGGGCAGAAGATGGAGCTCTTTCGGGAACAAGCGGAAAGGCAAAACGTCTGGAAGCAATCCAAATAAAACTGTCAGGTAAAGTCGCTGATAACTATGATATCTACTATTGTGTACATGCTCAGAATGTTGGATGGCTCGGATGGGCTAAGAACGGTGAACAGGCCGGAACAGCAGGATACGCTTACCGACTGGAAGCAATTAGGATTAAGTTAGTTCCGAAGGGTGAAAAACCACCTAAAAATGTAGGCTCTACAGATAAGGCTATGGAAGCAAGACTTGTTGGTTACCAGACACATGTACAGGATATTGGAACACAAGATTATGTATATGATGGAGCAATGGCAGGAACAAGTGGACAGGCAAAACGTATGGAGTCTATCCGTATTAAACTTCCATCAACAATGGCTTCTGAGGGAAAAATCGAATATAAATCCCATATCGAGAATATCGGATGGGAGAAGAGCTGGAAGAAGACCGGAGAATTATCAGGTACAACTGGAAAGAGTCTTAGATTAGAGGCAATTCAGATTAAACTTTCAGGAGATATTGCTGAGAAATACGATGTATATTACAGAGTACATGCTGAAAACTTCGGATGGCTTGGATGGGCTAAGAACGGAGAAAAATCAGGAACAGAAGGCTATGCTTATCGTTTGGAAGCACTTCAGATTAAACTTGTTCCAAAGGGAACAGAAAATCCGGAACTTCCGACACCTGCATCTGCGAAGAAAGAAGCATTTATCAAAAAATAAAATACTTTATTGATTTTAAGAAGACATGGCCGAAAGGTCATGTCTTCTTACTGCGTACGCAAGAATGCTTTGAAAATTTTCTTGTGAAGTGTTCATATCTGATATATAATATTTTAAATCAAAAACTTGAAAAAGTGAAAAACTTGAAAAAAATGAATAATTTGAAAAATAGAATAAAACAGTTGAAAAAAAAAAAAATAATGGTATTATTTAACATAGTACTAGATGATTAGGGATATATGCTAAGGATAATATAATAATAGGGGGAACCAAAAGTGAAAAAGAAATTAATGAAAGTACTTGTGCTTTCACTTGCAACAACACTTACAGTGGGAATGACATCTGTAAGCACATTTGCTACTGATAAGAATATCAGCAATTCGCTTTCCAGTGTGTCAATTCCATCTGTCTCAGGCTATAACATTGAAGACTCAGGATTGAACAGTAAAGTGATTGCTACATTAAAAGAAAAGGCAGCAGAGCTTCAGAACAGTGGTGTATATGCAGATGCTACAAAGAGTACATACATCAAGTTCAACGGAAGTCCGGTACAGGAAGTGACTTATGACGGTAAGCCACATGGACTTTCTGCAGGAGTTTATGCTACTATTGGCAATAGCAAGGTTGCAGAAGCAGATATGTTTTATGTAGGTGTATTAGCAGATGATACATATTATGCATCATCAGAGGCTCCAACAGAAGAAGGATATTATTATGTCGCTGCCACTTATCCAGGAAGCGATGAGTATTACCCGATTATTGCTTATGGAATTGTTGTGATAAAAGCAGCTGAGACACCGGATAAACCAAATCCAGAACCAAAACCAAATCCAGAACCAGAACCAAATCCAGAACCAAAACCAAATCCAGAACCAAATCCAGAACCAAAACCAAATCCAGGTGAGGATCCGGGTAATAGTGGTAAAGATGATAACAATAAAGATGACAACAAAGGTGCAATTGTAGATAATAATAAAAACAATACAAACACACCTACCATCAAAAAAGTGTCTGATACAACAGATAATGCGAAAAAAGCGCCTAAGACTGCTGACACAGCAAACTACGCTCTTTATCTTGTAACTCTTCTTGTAGCAGGAGCTGCAACAGTCGTTACACTTATGATGAGAAAAAGAAGAAAATAATTTTACAAATTAAGTGGTTAATTTTGTACAGAATTCCGAACAGGTAGAGATAATATGTCTGTTCGGAATTTTTTTGCTCTTTTTGCGGTTTTAGTGTATTAAAGTATTGAAATCTGTTAAAAAATAGGCTAATATAAAAAACATAGATTTTTTTGCAGTACTAGTCTAGGAAGGAAGATACATATGAATTTAAAAATTGGCGTGATCAAAGGGGACGGAATTGGCCCGGAAATCGTAACAGAGGCGATGAAAGTATTAGATAAAGTAGCCAAGCGTTACGGTCATAATATAGAGTACAGACAGTTACTGATGGGGGGAGCTTCCATCGATGTGCATGGTGTTCCTCTTACCGATGAGACAGTAGCAGAGGCAAAATCCTGCGATGCAGTTCTGATGGGATCTATCGGTGGAAACACAAGTACATCACCATGGTACAAATTAGAGCCATCTAAAAGACCGGAGGCAGGACTTCTCCGTATCCGTAAAGAGTTGAATCTTTTTGCAAACTTAAGACCGGCAATTCTTTACGATGAATTGAAAGGTGCATGTCCATTGAAAGAGGAGATTACAGAAGGCGGATTTGATCTGATGATTATGAGAGAGCTTACCGGTGGACTTTACTTTGGAGAGAGAAAGACAGAAGAAGTCGACGGAGTGATGACTGCATTTGACAGTCTTACATATAACGAGAATGAAATCCGCAGAATTGCAAAGAGAGCATTTGACATTGCAATGAAGCGCAGAAAGAAAGTTACAAGTGTAGATAAAGCAAATGTTCTAGATTCTTCCAGACTCTGGAGAAAAGTAGTGGAAGAAGTTGCAAAGGATTACCCGGAAGTAACTTTGGAGCACATGCTTGTAGATAACAGTGCAATGCAGTTGGTAAAAGACCCGAAACAGTTCGATGTTATCCTGACAGAGAACATGTTCGGAGATATTCTTTCTGACGAGGCAAGTATGATCACAGGATCCATCGGAATGCTTGCAAGCGCAAGCCTGAACGAGACAAAATTTGGCCTTTATGAGCCAAGCGGCGGATCTGCACCGGATATTGCAGGACAGGGAATTGCAAATCCAATTGCAACAATTCTTTCTGCAGCAATGATGTTAAGATTTAGTTTTGACCTTGACAAAGAAGCAGACGCAATTGAGGCATCTGTGGCAAAAGTATTAAAAGATGGATATCGTACCATTGATATCATGTCTGAAGGAAAGACTCAGATCGGAACAGTCCGGATGGGTGATGAAATCGCAGCAAATATATAGAATAAAGTGTGGTATGAAAGAATAATACAAAAAGGAGAACAAAAACATGAGAAGTGATACAGTAACAAAAGGAAAACAGCAGGCACCACATCGTTCCCTTTTTAATGCACTGGGAATGACACAGGAAGAGATGGACAGACCATTAGTTGGTATCGTAAGTTCATATAATGAAATCGTTCCAGGACATATGAATTTGGATAAGATCGTAAATGCAGTAAAACAGGGTGTTGCAATGGCTGGTGGAACACCAGTTGTATTTCCGGCAATCGCAGTCTGTGATGGAATTGCGATGGGACATATTGGAATGAAGTATTCTCTTGTAACAAGAGATCTGATTGCAGACTCTACAGAGGCTATGGCAATGGCGCATCAGTTCGATGCACTTGTTATGGTTCCGAACTGCGATAAGAACGTACCGGGACTTCTGATGGCAGCAGCCAGAATTAATATTCCGACAATCTTTGTCAGCGGAGGACCGATGCTTGCAGGACATGTAAAAGGCCAGAAGAGAAGTCTTTCCAGCATGTTCGAGGCTGTTGGGGCGAATGCAGCAGGAACACTTTCTGATGAAGATCTGTGTGAATTTGAGAACAAAGTATGTCCAACATGCGGATCTTGTTCTGGTATGTATACAGCCAACAGTATGAACTGTCTGACTGAAGTGCTTGGAATGGGACTTCGTGGAAACGGAACAATCCCGGCTGTATATTCTGAGAGAATCCGTCTTGCAAAACATGCAGGTATGAAGGTTATGGAATTATTGGAGAAAAATATTCGTCCAAGAGATATTATGACAGAGGATGCAATCCTGAATGCATTGACGGTTGATATGGCACTTGGATGTTCTACAAACAGTATGCTTCACCTTCCGGCAATCGCACATGAGATTGGTATGGATTTTGAGATTGATTTCGCAAATGGAATCAGTGAAAAGACTCCAAACCTTTGCCACCTTGCGCCGGCAGGTCCGACTTATATGGAGGATCTCAATGAGGCAGGTGGTGTCTATGCGGTTATGGCTGAACTGAACAAAAAAGGATTGCTTCATACAGACTGCATGACAGTTACAGGTAAGACAGTAGGCGAGAACATTGAAGGAGTGCAGAACAAAGATCCAGAGGTTATCCGTCCAATCGACAATCCGTACAGCCAGACAGGCGGACTTGCAGTATTAAAAGGAAATCTTGCACCGGACGGAAGTGTTGTAAAGCGTTCTGCAGTAGTAGATGAAATGCTTGTACATGAAGGACCGGCAAGAGTCTTCGAATGTGAAGAAGATGCAATCACAGCAATCAAAGGCGGCAAGATCAACCACGGTGATGTTGTTGTTATCCGTTATGAAGGACCAAAGGGTGGTCCTGGTATGAGAGAGATGTTGAACCCGACTTCTGCAATCGCAGGAATGGGACTTGGTTCCAGCGTTGCTCTGATCACAGACGGACGTTTCAGTGGAGCTTCCAGAGGAGCATCTATTGGACATGTTTCACCAGAGGCTGCAGTTGGCGGACCAATCGCACTTGTAGAAGAAGGAGACATCATCAAGATCGATATCCCGAACATGAAGCTTGAGTTAGATGTATCTGATGAAGAACTGGCTAAGAGAAAAGAAAAATGGCAGCCAAGAGAGCCGAAGGTTACAACCGGATACCTTGCAAGATATGCAGCTATGGTTACATCCGGAAACCGGGGAGCGATCCTGGAAGTACCGAAAGCTAAATAATGATAGAACAGGAGTTATAAAGTATGCAGTTGACAGGATCAGAAATCGTAATCGAATGTTTGAAAGAGCAAGGCGTGGATACTGTATTTGGGTATCCTGGCGGAGCAATTTTAAATGTGTACGATGAATTATATAAACATCAGAATGAAATCAAGCATATCCTGACTTCCCACGAACAGGGAGCAGCGCATGCAGCAGACGGATATGCGAGAGCAACAGGTAAAGTTGGTGTGTGTCTTGCAACGAGTGGACCGGGAGCTACGAACCTTGTAACAGGGATTGCTACGGCATATATGGATTCCATTCCGATTGTTGCAATCACATGTAATGTAGGAGTTTCCCTCCTTGGAAAAGACAGTTTCCAGGAGATTGATATTACAGGAATTACGTTACCAATTACAAAGCATAACTTTATTGTAAAGGATGTAAATAATCTGGCAGCGACGATCCGTAAGGCATTTGCCATTGCGAAAAAAGGTCGTCCGGGTCCGGTTCTGATTGATATTCCGAAAGATGTCACTGCAAATAAGGCAGAGTATGTAAAAGAAAAGCCTGTAGCTGTAGAGCCATCACAGAATATCTGTGAAACACAGCTTGACACAGCAGTAGAGATGATAAAGGAGGCAAAGAAGCCTTATATCTTCGTTGGTGGAGGAGCAATTTTATCCGGAGCCAGCGAAGAACTTTATACATTTGCAAAAAAAGTGGATGCACCGGTAACAGATTCTCTTATGGGAAAGGGAGCATTTCCTGGAACAGACCCGTTATATACAGGAATGCTTGGAATGCATGGAACAAAAACTTCTAATTACGGTGTCAGTGAGTGTGATCTTCTGATTGTGATCGGAGCAAGATTCAGTGACCGTGTAACCGGAAATGCACAGAAATTTGCACAGAATGCAAAGATTATCCAGATTGATGTAGATGTTGCCGAGATGAACAAAAATGTGATGATTTCTGCAGGTGTTGTAGGAGACATAAAAGTCGTTCTTGACAGATTGAATGAGCGCCTGGAACAGCAGGATCATGCAGAATGGGTGACTAAAATTCAGGAATACAAAGAAAAATATCCACTAGTTTATCAAAAAGATGTATTGAGTGGTCCGTTCGTAGTAGAAGAGATTTATCGCCAGACAAAGGGCGAGGCTATTATTTCTACAGAGGTCGGACAGCATCAGATGTGGGCAGCACAGTTTTATAAATATACAAAACCAAGAACATTCCTGACATCAGGAGGACTTGGAACCATGGGATATGGTCTTGGCGCAGCTCTTGGAGCGAAGAGTGGAAGAGAAGACAAAGTGGTTGTCAATATTGCAGGAGACGGTTGCTTTAGAATGAATATGAATGAGATCGCAACTGCAGTCCGCCACAATATTCCAGTGATTCAGGTAGTCATCAACAACCACGTTCTTGGTATGGTACGACAGTGGCAGAATCTGTTTTACGGACAGAGATACTCTGCGACAGTCCTGAATGATGCAGTAGATTTTGTAAAACTTGCAGAAGCAATGGGTGCAGAAGGCATCCGCGCAACAACACAGGAAGAATTTAAATCAGCTTTTGAAAAGGCAATGAATCTTGGAAGACCGGTTGTCATCGATTGTCAGATTGACAGTGATGATAAGGTATGGCCAATGGTTGCGCCTGGAGCGGCAATCAGTGAAGCGTTTGATGAAGCAGATTTGAAGAATAAATAATAAACAAATTAACAGCTCAAAAAGAGCAAGGGAAATGGAGGCAATACTATGAGTAGAGTGTACAATTTTTCAGCAGGTCCGGCAATGTTACCGGTGGAGGTCCTTAAAGAAGCAGCATCAGAGATGCTGGATTATCAGGGCTCAGGAATGTCCGTGATGGAAATGAGTCACCGCTCTCAGGTATTCCAGAATATTATCGATGAGGCAGAAGCAGATCTTAGAGACTTACTGAATATTCCGGACAATTATAAGGTACTGTTCTTGCAGGGAGGCGCATCCCAGCAGTTCGCTTCAGTTCCTATGAACCTGATGAAAAATGGTGTCGCAGATTATATTGTGACAGGTCAGTGGGCGAAAAAAGCAGCACAAGAGGCAGAAAAATACGGCAAGGTGAATGTCATTGCATCTTCCGCAGATAAGACATTTTCTTATATTCCGGATTGTTCCGATCTTCCGATTGATGACGATGCAGATTACGTATATATCTGTGAGAATAATACAATCTATGGAACGAAGTACAAAGAACTTCCGAATACGAAAGGCAAGACGCTGGTTGCAGATGTATCTTCCTGTTTCCTGTCAGAGCCTCACGATGTAGAAAAATACGGTGTTCTCTATGGTGGAGTACAGAAAAATATCGGACCTGCCGGAGTTGTGATTGCAATTATCCGTGAAGATTTGATCCGTGATGACGTACTTCCAGGCACACCGACTATGTTAAAATATAAAACACAGGCGGACAAAGGTTCTCTTTATAACACACCTCCGTGTTATGGAATTTATATTTGCGGCAAAGTCTTCAAATGGTTGAAAAAACAGGGCGGACTTGCTGCAATGAAAGAACACAATGAGAAAAAAGCAAAGATTCTGTATGATTACCTGGATCAGAGCAAGATGTTCAAAGGAACTGTTGTACCAAAAGACCGTTCTCTTATGAATGTTCCATTCGTAATTGGTGACAAAGATCTGGAGGCTAAATTCGTCAAAGAAGCAGATGCAGCCGGATTTGTAAATTTAAAAGGGCACCGTACTGTCGGAGGTATGCGTGCTAGTATTTACAACGCGATGCCAATCGAAGGCGTGGAAGCATTAGTCGAATTCATGAAGAAATTTGAAAAGGAGAACGCTTAATATGTACAAATATCATTGCTTAAATCCAATCGCAGATATTGGATTGAATAACTTTACAGAAGATTATACAAAGATTGATACTGCAGAAGGTGCAGATGCGCTTCTCGTAAGAAGTGCAGTTATGCATGACATGGAGTTTGACAAAAACTTAAAGGCTATTGGAAGAGCAGGAGCTGGAGTTAATAACATTCCTCTGGATACATGTGCAGAGCAGGGAATCGTTGTATTCAACACACCGGGAGCAAATGCAAATGGTGTAAAAGAGCTTGTGATCGCAGGTATGCTTCTTGCGTCTCGTGATATCATAGGAGGAATCAACTGGGTCCAGGAGAATGAAGAAGACGGCAATATCTTAAAAGATGCCGAAAAGGCAAAGAAACAGTTTGCCGGTTGCGAAATCGAAGGTAAGAAGCTGGGAGTCATTGGACTTGGAGCCATTGGTGTTCTTGTTGCCAATGCAGCCGTACATCTTGGAATGGAAGTTTACGGATATGATCCATATCTGTCTGTGGATGCAGCATGGAGACTGTCCAGAAATATTCATCATGCAAAGACCGTTGATGAGCTTTATAAAGATTGTGATTATATTACGATCCATGTGCCGGCTATGGATAGTACAAAAGGTATGATTGACAAGAATGCGATTGGTCTTATGAAAGATGGCGTTGTCATTCTGAATTATGCAAGAAATGTCCTGGTTGATGAAGAGGCAGTAGTAGATGCACTTGTTTCCGGACATGTTAAGAACTATGTGACAGATTTCCCGACACCAATCGTGGCAGGAGTCAAAGGTGCGATTATCACACCACACCTTGGAGCTTCTACAGAAGAGTCTGAAGATAACTGTGCGAAGATGGCAGTTGCAGAAGTAAGAAATTATCTGGAAAATGGTAACATCCAGCATTCTGTAAACTATCCGGACTGCGACATGGGAGTCAAAGGTGAAAATACAAGAATTACATTACTTCACCATAATGTACCGAATATGATCGGACAATTCACGAAGATCCTTGCAGATGATAATATGAATATCGCAGATATGACGAATAAAAGCAAAGGTGAGTATGCATATACGATGATTGATATAGATTCTGATGTGACAGACAGTGTTATCGAGGATCTTACAAAAGTCAAAGATGTGTTAAGAGTACGTGTGATTCGTTAATTGGTACAATTGCAGGTTGATCAAACATAATCAAAATATAAAGAGGAATAGTGATGGAAGAGATTCTTGTAACTATTCCTTTTTTGACGTTCAAAAGTTCATAGTCTTATTTCCAATCATGAAAAAATAGAACCGCCAGCTATTAACTGGCGGTCTATAAAAATGCACATATATCTGATTATGAGAAAAATCCTATAAATTTTTCTCTGCTAAATCTTTTCTGTGTCTTTCAAGAAGAGTGTGTAATCTGTCAGTCGGACTTAATACAGAACTGATAGATACATCGTGGTTCATGGAATCGATGATCAGCGCGATGAATTTACTCATATCTGCAACTGTGAAGTAGTCTCTCTCATAGAATGCAGGTGGGAGGTAAGTCAGGTTCGTAGTGATCACGCGATCAATATAACCTTTCTCATGGAATTCGTCAAATTTCTCAAATCCATCTGTGAAAAGACCAAATGTTGTACATACAAATACCTGTTTTGCACCACGGTCTTTCATCTGTTTAGCTACGTCCAACATACTTTCACCGGAAGAAATCATATCATCGATGATGATGACAGATTTCCCTTTGATATCAGAACCTAAGAACTCATGTGCTACAATTGGGTTCTTTCCATTTATGACTGTTGAATAATCACGTCTCTTGTAGAACATACCCATGTCAACTCCGATAACGTTGGAGAAGTATACGGCACGGGACATTGCACCTTCATCCGGACTGATGATCATCAGGTGATCCGGGTCAACAGAAAGGTTTGGTTCTGCGCGAAGCAGTGCTTTCATGAACTGATATGGCGGGTTGAAACTGTCGAATCCGTAAAGCGGGATTGCATTCTGTACACGCGGATCGTGGGCATCAAATGTGAAGATATTGTCTACGCCCATGTCAATCAGTTCCTGAAGTGCCAAAGCGCAGTCCAGAGACTCGCGTTTTGTACGTTTGTGCTGACGGCTCTCATACAAAAACGGCATAATAATGTTAAGGCGGTGTTCCTTACCATTAGCAGCGGAAATCAGACGTTTCAGATCCTGATAGTGATCGTCCGGTGACATGTGGTTCACATATCCGTTGACGGAATATGTCAGGCTGTAATTACATACATCTGTCATAATAAACAGGTCTTTTCCACGGACGGATTCGTTCAGGACACCTTTTGCTTCACCACTTCCAAAACGTGGGCAATGTGCATCTACCAGATAATTGTCCTGAAGATAAGTTGCATACATTGGTGATTTTAATTCTTCACGGTAAGAGGACTGTCTGAAGTTGACAATATAGTCATTCACTTTCTGCCCCAGTTCTTTGCAGCCTTCCATAGCAATGATCTTCAGAGGGGCTCTTGGGAAAAGCTTTTCCATCTCCTTGATATCATTACTGTTACTGTTAATCGTAATGTTGTTCATAACGCTCTCCTGTTACATATAAATATTTCATTTTTTTTAATGATATTTTGTTCTAACATAACTCACATTACAGTTATATCATTTTTACCTATGTAAGGTCAATGGTATGTTTTCTATTTTATAAACTTTACAAGTTGAAGCAGATATTGTAAAATCAAGTGGATAAGATGAAAAATCGAATATTTACAGAAATGGAGATAAATATATGAGTAAACCAGTAGTAGCGATTGTGGGTAGACCGAATGTGGGTAAGTCCACACTTTTTAATGCGCTGGCAGGAGAGAAGATTTCAATTGTAAAAGACACACCGGGAGTTACCCGTGATCGAATCTACGCAGATGTCAGCTGGCTTGATAAAGATTTTACATTGATCGACACCGGTGGTATTGAACCGGAGAGCAAGGACATTATTCTGTCACAGATGCGTGAACAGGCTCAGATTGCTATTGATACATCAGATGTTATTATTTTTATTACAGATGTAAAGCAGGGGCTTGTGGATTCCGATTCTAAAGTTGCAGATATGTTAAGAAGAAGCGGAAAGCCGGTCATTCTTGTTGTAAACAAAGTAGATAATTTTGATAAATATATGGCAGATACTTATGAGTTCTATAATCTTGGAATCGGTGATCCGGTGCCAATCTCTGCATCATCAAGACTCGGACTTGGAGATATGCTTGATAAGGTAATCGAACATTTCCCGGAGCATGCAGGAGAAGAGGAAGAGGACTCTCGTCCGCGTGTGGCAATCGTAGGAAAACCGAACGTAGGTAAGTCTTCTATTATCAACAAGCTTCTTGGAGAGCAGCGTGTGATCGTCAGTGACATTGCAGGAACAACAAGGGATGCCATTGATACGGAGATCGTGCACAATGGAAAAGAATATGTCTTTATTGATACAGCAGGGCTTCGCAGAAAGAATAAGATTAAAGAGGAACTGGAGCGATACAGTATTATCCGTACCGTAACAGCGGTAGAGCGTGCAGATGTGGTCCTTGTCGTAATTGATGCGACTCAGGGTGTGACAGAACAGGATGCCAAGGTGGCAGGAATTGCTCATGAGCGTGGAAAAGGTGTTATCATCGTGGTAAATAAGTGGGATGCTATTGAGAAAAATGATAAGACCATGCGTGAGTATGAGAATGAAGTGCGCCGTGTCCTTTCATTTATGCCATACGCAGAGATTATGTACGTGTCTGCAGTGACAGGTCAGCGTCTTCCAAAAATGTTCGATATGATTGATATGGTCATTGAGAATCAGACACTGCGTGTTGCAACAGGGGTACTTAATGAGATTCTGATGGAAGCAACAGCAATGCAGCAGCCGCCTTCAGACAAAGGAAAGCGTCTGAAGATCTATTACATGACGCAGGTAGCGGTAAAGCCGCCTTCATTTGTAATTTTTGTCAATGATAAAGAACTGATGCATTTCTCCTATCAGAGATATCTGGAGAATAAGATCAGAGAGTCCTTTGGCTTCAAGGGAACATCACTAAAATTCTTTGTGAGAGAAAGAAAAGAAAGGGATAATTAGAAAATGGAACGTTTTATATGTCTACTGATCGGGTATGCATTTGGACTGATCCAGACAGGATACATCTATGGTAAGATGAGAGGAGTTGATATCCGAAAAGAGGGAAGCGGCAATGCAGGAAGCACGAACGCTCTTCGCACGATGGGAATCAAAGCGGGACTTGTCACACTTCTTGGAGACTGCTTTAAATGTGTCTTTGCAGTTGTGACGGTTTACCTGATTTACGGAAAGACTTACGCAGACATTTTCCCACTCCTTGCCATGTATGCAGGGATGGGTGCGGTACTTGGGCACAACTATCCATTTTATCTGAACTTTAAAGGTGGAAAAGGAATCGCAGCGACAGCCGGACTGATCTTAAGTACGACAAATGTATGGATGGTTTTGATCTGTTTATTTGCATTTCTCGGAATCGTGGCAGTGACACGTTATGTGTCTCTTGGCTCCCTGGCAGTTGTAATCATTTATCTGATTGAAGTGGTTGTGTATGGCCAGATGGGCGGATTTGGTGTAAAACCGCCGTATCTTTATGAAATGTATGGAATTGCGGCATTTCTGATGTTATCCGCATTTTATAAACATAAGGCAAATATTGTAAGACTCATGAACGGTACAGAGAATAAGATCAGTATCGGAAAGAAATAATAAGGAGGAAGATTATGGCAAAGGTAAGTGTGATAGGGGCAGGAAGCTGGGGGACTGCACTGGCGCTTCTTCTGAGTAAAAACGGTCACGATGTGACTATGTGGTCAATTCTGGAAGATGAGATCCGGATGCTGGATAAAGAGCGTGAGCACAAATCAAAGCTTCCGGGCGTGAAGCTTCCGGATACAATGAAATTTACAACAGATCTTAAGGAAGCTGTAGAAGGAAAAGATTTCCTTGTACTGGCAGTGCCATCTACATTTACAAGAGGAACAGCGAAAAATATGTGCCCATATGTAGCGGAAGGTCAGATCATTGTTGATGTTGCGAAAGGAATCGAAGAGGCAACTCTGATGACACTTTCGCAGCAGATCGAGGATGAAATCCCACAGGCTGATGTAGCAGTCCTGTCCGGACCAAGCCACGCTGAGGAAGTAGGAAGAGGACTTCCGACTACTGTTGTTGTGGGAGCAAAGACGGAAAAGACAGCCGAGTATCTGCAGCAGATGTTCGCAAGTGAAGTGTTCCGTGTATATACAAGCCCGGATATGCTTGGTATGGAACTTGGCGGCTCTTTGAAAAATGTCATCGCTCTGGCAGCAGGTATTGCTGACGGAATGGGATATGGAGATAATACAAAGGCTGCACTCATCACAAGAGGAATTGCAGAGATCGCAAGACTAGGTGTGAAAATGGGCGGCGCAGTTGAGACATTTTCCGGACTTACAGGAATCGGTGATCTGATTGTAACGTGTGCCAGTGTCCACAGTCGTAACCGCAAAGCAGGTTATCTCATGGGGCAGGGCAAATCCATGCAGGAAGCAATGGATGAGGTTCAGATGGTAGTAGAAGGAGTGTATTCTGCAAAAGCGGCAGTAAAACTTGGCGAAAAATATGGAGTATCACTTCCAATCATCAATAAAGTCAGCGAAGTATTGTTTGATGGAAAAGACCCGAAAGAAGCAGTTAATGAACTCATGCTCAGAGATAATAAGGCGGAGCATACAGCACTTCCGTGGGAGAAATAATTGTAAAAGATATTAAAACAGGACGAACAACAAGAACATAAAATACACATGCTTCATACACAAAGCATGTGTAAGTTTATGTTCTTTTTAAATCCATAAGCAGAAAATTCATACATAGTAAGCAGAATTCTATACATACTCGGAATGTTTCCTGCATAATCTGTTAACAGTAAAACAAGTTCATGCATGGGGGTATTTTGATGGATAGATTTCAGGTATACAAAGATATCGAAGCGAGGACGAATGGAGAAATCTACATTGGTGTTGTGGGACCGGTCCGGACGGGAAAGTCTACATTTATTAAAAGATTCATGGATGTGCTGGTGCTTCCGGAAATGGAAGATGAACATGCCAGAATGCGTACGCAGGATGAACTGCCGCAATCTGCTTCGGGACGCACGATTATGACAACGGAACCAAAGTTCGTGCCGAAGGAAGCAGCAAAAATCCGGCTTGCTGATGACGTGGATGTGAAGGTGCGTCTGATTGACTGCGTCGGTTATATGGTAGAAGGTGCTGCCGGTTATATGGACGGGGATTCCCAGAGACAGGTGAAAACACCGTGGTTTGCTTATGAGATCCCATTTGCAAAGGCTGCCGGGATTGGAACTAGAAAAGTAATTCATGATCATTCAACCATTGGAATTGTGATTACGACAGACGGTACCATCACAGACATTCCAAGAGAAAATTACAAAGATGCGGAGCGTATGACGATACAGGAATTAAATGGAATCGGAAAGCCGTTCATTGTACTTGTGAATTCAAAAGAGCCACAGGGAGAACGGGCGCAGAACACCGCGAAGAATCTGGAACAGGAATATGGAGTACGGGCGCTACCGGTCAACTGTGAAAAACTTACCAGAGAGGATATCTGCCAGATTTTATCGGAAGTCCTTTTTGAGTTTCCGATATCTGAAATTCAGTTTTTTGTTCCGAAATGGGTGGAGATGCTTCCAAGAGACCACAAGATCAAACAAGATCTGATTGAACATGTGAGAGTGATTCTGGAACGACTTACCAAAATCCGGGATGCTCTTGGAAGTATAGATGTTTCTGAGAGTGAGTACATAGATTCCTGCAAAGTGGATCAGATTGGAATGGGTCAGGGCTGTGTGAATATCAACATTTCTATACCAGAAAGATATTATTACGAAATGTTAAGCGAGATGACGGGAACGAAGATTGCAGGACAATATGAGCTGGTTGCAACAATTCAGGAACTTGCGAAATTAAAGGAAGAATATGAAGGAGTCCGGGACGCATTTACAACTGTTCGAATGAAAGGATATGGGGTGGTCAGTCCGGTAAGAGATGAAATTACACTTTTGGAGCCGGAGCTTATCAAACAGGGAAATAAATATGGTGTGAAGATACATTCAAAGGCCCCGTCTATCCATCTGATCCGGGCGAATATCGAGACAGAGATTGCACCGATTGTCGGAACAGAAGATCAGGCGAAAGATCTTCTTACATTCATTAAGCAGGAAGCAGAAACCGAACATGGAATCTGGGAGACGAACATTTTCGGAAAATCTGTGGAAGAATTAGTGATGGATGGTATCCGGGGTAAGATTGCCATGATCGGGGATGAAAGCCAGACAAAGCTTCAGGATACAATGCAGAAGATTGTCAATGACAGTAATGGAGGACTGGTGTGTATCATCATATAAAAATGATTTACCCCCTGTATAATTTGTGCTATACTATTTTATGAATGTCAAAAAGGAACTTAGGAAAAAAGATAAGACTTTGAATGAGATAGAAAAATGTATGGAGGTACAATTTGATGAAAGTAGCGATTATTACTGCAAGTACAGCAGTTTATAAAGGAGAGCAGGAGGATGCAAGTGGAAAAGTAATCCGCAAGATGGTGGAGGAAGCAGGGCTTGACGTTGTGTTCATGAAGGCTCTCCCGACAGACAAAACTGTATTATCTACTGTTTTTCAGAGAATGGCAGACGGAAATCTTGCAGACCTGATCCTGACAACAGGCGGAGCAGGCTGCGGACCGGAAGACTGCACACCGGAGGCAACTATGGAAGTTGTAGACAGACCACTTCTTGGAATTCCGGAAGGTATGCGTGCACACATGCTTACACTGACAAAAAGAGCTATGTTGAACCGTGCAGCGGCAGGAATCCGTGGAAATGTTGTGATTGTAAATCTTCCTGGAAAAGCAGGAGCTGTAAAGGAATGTCTTGGATATATCCTGCCAGAGGTCATGCATGCAGTTGAAGTGGCACAGGGAATAAAATAATGATTAAAATTACTTACCTGGAACATAGCGGATTTGCTGTTGAGTGTGACGATTATGTATTGATTTTTGATTATTATAAAGGAAATCTGCCACAGTTTGATAAAGATAAAAAAATCTGTGTATTTGCAAGTCATGTGCACTACGATCATTTTAAAAAGAAAATATTTACGTGGGCAGAAGAATATGAGAATATCCACTATATTTTATCTGATGACATTGAGGTGGCAGGACCAAAAGATCAGACGGAACATATAGGTGCAGATGCAGATTTTAATATTTGGGATTTAAGGATTCATACACTGAAATCCACCGATGAAGGTGTGGCATTTCTTGTAAGGGTGAAAGAGAAAACATTTTTTCATGCAGGAGATCTGAACTGGTGGTACTGGGAAGAAGAGGATGATGAGACCTGGAATGAACCGATGAGACAGGCATATCAGAAAGAGATTGCAAAAATCGAGGGTGAAGAAATTGATTATGCATTTTTCCCGCTTGATTCCAGACAGGGAGAAGAGTCTGTACTTGGTATCAATTATTTTATGCAGCATACGAATACAAAGATTGTATTCCCAATGCATATGTGGGGGTATGACATTTTAGATAAGTTTTTGAAAAATTCGGTGTCGGAGCCGTATAGAGAGCGGATCGTGAAGGTGAAAGAACCGGGTCAGAGCTTTTATTTCGAGGAGGAAAGATAGATGCTGGTCAGTATATACACCGATGGAGCAGCCAGAGGAAACCCGGATGGACCGGGAGGATACGGAACCATTTTAGAGTACGTAGATTCAAAAGGCGAACTTCATAGAAAGGAATTGTCAAAGGGATATGAGAAGACAACGAATAACCGCATGGAGTTGATGGCAGTCATAGCTGGACTGGAAGCATTGAACCGTCCGTGTGATGTGAAGTTGTATTCTGATTCAAAGTATGTGGTAGATGCATTCAATCAGAACTGGATCGGCGGGTGGCTGAAGAAAGGCTGGAAACGTGGAAAGAATGAGCCTGTAAAAAATGTGGATCTCTGGAAACGGCTTCTGGAAGCGAAAGAGCCACACAATGTGACATTTATCTGGGTGAAAGGACATGATGGACATCCTCAGAATGAGCGATGCGATGAACTCGCAACTTCTGCGGCAGATGCAATGAGGTAAAAAAAGTTCTTTCTTTTTAGAAAAAATATGATATAATAAATACTTGCAAGTAAGACAGGTGATCGCGGCTGTAATTGCCGAAAGGCAGCAGGTGAGGAAAGTCCGGGCTTCGCAGGGCAGGGTGCCGGATAACGTCCGGTGGAGGCGACTCCAAGGCCAGTGCAACAGAAATATACCGCCTGACAGACTCTTATGAGAATGGACAGGTAAGGGTGGAAGGGCAGTGTAAGAGACTACCGCCCGGCCGGTAACGACCGGGGCACATGTAAACCCCACTCGAAGCAAGACCGTGCAGAGACAATTTGGCGGCCCGTCAAGTCTCAGGTAGGTCGCTGGAACCTGATGGCAACATCAGGTCTAGATAGATGATCACTCAATGACATAACCCGGCTTATCGTCTTGCTTGCTTTTGTTTTATTCCAATATGGTAATAAAAAAGATTTTCAGCTTCGAAAATTGAAACTGAAAATCTTTTTTTATACATTTAATTCAATGTTTATCATCCATTCATAAATAAAAGATAACTGTCTGCATAGTTAAAACAGGAAGTTTTATTTGTGTTTACCAAGTCTTCCCTGATATTTTTCTTCGCAGTATTTGCAGCGGTATACTTCTTCGTCCGGATCGGTCAGTACGAAGACATGATCCAGTCCCTGCTCAATAGAAGTGATACAACGAGGATTCTTACAGCGGATCACATTGCGGATTTCGTGAGGAAGGTGAAGACATTTTTTCGCAACAACCTTCTCGTTCTGGATAATGTTGACGGTAATGTTGTGATCAATGAAACCAAGGATGTCAAGATCCATAAAATCGATCGGACATTCGATTTTCATGATATCCTTTTTGCCCATACAGTTACTTTTTGCATTTTTGATAATTGCAACACAGCAGTCCAGTTGATCTAAGTGAAGATATTTGTAAATATCCATACTTCTTCCTGCCTGGATGTGATCCAGTACAAATCCTTCTGAGATCTGACCTACATTCAGTGTATTCTTAACCATAGTATATTCCTCCTTAGACTTCGATTTCCAGTAATGTCAGAATCAGAGCCATTCGAATGTATACTCCGTACTGAGCCTGAGCGAAATAAGCAGCTCTTGGGTCATCATCAACTTCAACAGCAATTTCATTTACTCTAGGAAGTGGGTGAAGTACATACATATCCTTTGGCGCAAGCTCCATCTTCTGAGCATCCAGTACATAAAAATCTTTCATACGGATATAGTCTTCTTCATTGAAGAAACGTTCTTTCTGTACACGGGTCATGTAGAGAATATCGAGCTTTGGAAGCGCATCTTCCAGACGAACGACCTCTTCGTACTGTGCATGTTCTTTGTCGAGAACATCATTGCGGATATAACTTGGAACACGAAGTTCTTCTGGTGAGATCAGAATGAATTTTACATTTTTGTAACGCACCAGAGCGTGAATCAGAGAGTGAACGGTACGGCCAAATTTTAAATCTCCGCAAAGACCGATCGTGATATTATCAAGATGACCTTTTAAAGAACGGATCGTAAGCAGATCGGTCAGGGTCTGTGTCGGATGCTGATGTCCGCCGTCTCCTGCATTGATGACAGGGATTCTGGAATGCTCGCTGGCTACCAGCGCAGCTCCTTCTTTCGGATGTCTCATTGCACAGATATCCGCATAACAGGAAATCATACGAATCGTATCTGCAACAGTTTCCCCTTTTGTTGCAGAACTGGAATCGGCAGAAGAAAAACCAAGAACACTGCCTCCGAGATTAAGCATTGCTGCTTCATGACTGAGTCTAGTACGTGTACTTGGTTCAAAAAATAAAGTTGCTAATTTCTTTCCATCACATGCATGAGCATATTTCTTAGGGTTCTTTTCGATGTCCTGGGCTAAATCCATAAGATTGTCTAATTCTTCCACTGTGAAATCAAGTGGACTCATCAAGTGTCTCATAAAATCCTCCTTCGCGACGTTTACTTAAAAGTCTCTGTACATAATATAACAAACCTGTCAGATTTTCAATGTAAAAATTAATTTTTTTGAATGTAAAAAATAATTTTTTTGAATCTGTAATCAGGATAAGAATGTAAGGTAGATTTTAGATATGAAATGTATTATAATGCAATAGTGTCAGTATAGAGAGGCTGGGGATGCAAGTGATACTGACTATTTGTAAAGGAGACAAGATGGATGGCTACATTAGAAGAATTAAGAGGACAGTTAGATGTCGTAGATGATCAGATCGTGAAGTTATATGAAGAGCGAATGAAAATATGTGAACAGGTTGGAGAATATAAGGTCGAAGCAGGAAGAAAAGTATTTGACCGTGTAAGGGAGAAAGAAAAGCTTCAGAATGTGGCATCAAAAGTTTCTTCTGATTTTGATAAAAAAGGAATTCAGGAACTGTATCAGCAGCTTATGTCCATGAGCCGCAAGTTACAGTATCAGCAGCTTGTGAAGGCAGGAGCTCTTGGAAGACTTCCTTTTATAGAGATTGATTCACTTGGCGTGGAGAAAGCGAGAGTTGTATTTCAGGGCATGGAAGGTGCTTATGGACAGGCAGCTATGAAGACCTATTTCGGAGAGGACTGCAACAGTTATTCCGTCCGTACATTCCGGGATGCAATGGAAGCAATCGAGGAGGGCGCCGCAGATTATGCAGTGCTTCCAATCGAAAATTCTACAGCAGGTGCGGTAAACGAAGTCTATGACCTTCTGGTAGAATTTGAAAATTATATTGTAGGAGAAGTCATAATTCCAATCACGCATACACTGGCAGGACTTCCAGGGACACAGCTTTCTGAATTGAAGCGTGTGTATTCTAAAGCGGAAGCGCTGATGCAGACGACCAGGTTTTTGGAAGAACACAGTGACTGGCAGCAGATCAGCGTGGCAAATACAGCTATTGCAGCAAAGAAAATCCTGGATGACCAGGACCGGACTCAGGCGGCAGTCTGCAGTGCCTATGCGGCAAAAGTCTACGGACTGGAAGTGTTAGAAGACAACATTAATGATGAATCCGGAAACTGTACAAGATTTATTATTGTGACGAACCAGAAGGTGTTCTTGAAAGGGGCAAAGAAGATCAGTATTTGCTTTGAGGTTCCACATGAGAGTGGATCACTGTATCATTTACTGTCACATTTTATTTACAATGATCTGAATATGTCAAAAATCGAGTCCAGACCAATTGAGGGAAGAAGCTGGGAGTACCGTTTCTTTGTAGATTTTGAAGGCAATCTGGAAGAACCAGGTGTGAAGAATGCACTTAGGGGCTTGCGGGAAGAGAGCAGAAGCCTGAAGATACTTGGAAATTACTAATACCAGTGTGGGAGTGCCGGACATAGAGTAATCCGTTAGAGGATTTGTATAATAGAAAAACATAAAATGACATAAAAAAGGAGACATCGAGGAAATGAGAACGAATGAATTGATTTTATATAAAGATATGGAAGACGGGGAACTTCTCCAGGACATGACATTTCTTATGGAGAACTATAATAATGAATATTACAATGAGGACGATATGAAGAGCCTTCTGTATTCTACTATTGGTGATCTGACAGAGTTATCAGTCAGTCACGGATTTGAAGGAAATCTGTGGCATACTTATCTGACTTACCTTATGGTCAGTCATGAGAATGCATACAGCACTTCCTGTGAGATTGTCGGACCGGTCGAAGGAAGTATTAATATTGCAGCACTGCATGATTTTAAGATTTTTAAAGAACTGTTTGACTATGATTTCCAGAATCTTGGAGAGGTACTTGGAGAAGACGGACTTGCCATGATTCGGGATTACAAGGGGGTCAATGGACATGGACAGGTCTTCAATGAGAGAATCCGTGACCGTATCTGTGACCTTGCAAAGGCACTTGATGGAACGAAATGTGCAGAAGAATTTAAAGAGAAAGTAACACAGTTCTACAAGGAATTTGGCGTTGGCAAACTGGGGCTTCACAAAGCATTTCGTATTGAGCATACCGAAGAAGGGGCAAGAATCGTGCCAATCACAAAGATTGCTCACGTGCACCTGGATGATCTGGTGGGATACGAGATGGCAAAGAAAAAACTGATCGACAATACAGAAGCATTTGTTATGGGAAGAAAATCCAATAACTGTCTGTTATTTGGAGATGCCGGAACCGGAAAATCTTCTTCTATCAAGGCAATCCTGAATCAGTATTATGATCAGGGCCTTCGTATGATCGAAGTCTATAAGCATCAATTCCAGGATCTCAATGATGTAATTGCGCAGATCAAGAACCGTAATTACAAGTTCATCATATACATGGATGATCTGTCATTCGAGGAATTTGAGATTGAATATAAATATTTGAAAGCGGTCATCGAGGGAGGACTTGAGAAAAAACCAGATAATGTGCTTATTTATGCAACATCTAACCGAAGACATCTGATCCGTGAGACATTTAAGGATAAAGAAGATAGAGATGAAGAATTACATACAAATGATACCGTACAGGAAAAACTGTCACTGGTAGCAAGATTTGGTGTGACGATCTACTTTGGAAGACCGCAGAAACGAGAGTTTCAGGAAATCGTGTGCCAGCTTGCCAAGAGAAATAATCTTAATCTAACAGAGGAGGAACTCCTGGCAGAGGCAAATAAATGGGAGTTAAGTCACGGAGGAATGTCAGGAAGAACTGCACAGCAGTTTATTGATTATCTGGCAGGAAAAGAGGCGTAATCATGAATGTATTTTTGCCGGCAGATATTCTGATTCCGGATGTAGAAAGCATGGAGAAGTGGTCGGTGATTGCATGCGACCAGTTCTCTTCGCAGCCAGAATACTGGAAAGATGTAAAGGAGACGGTAGAGGATGCGCCTGTCGAATTGCCACATGTATTACTTTTGTGTGATGACAGAAGTGATGGGTTGATGGAATGGCTGAGCGGGAAAAAGGAAGAAATGCGTAAGATTTATAATTTTAATCTTATGAAAGAAGGCGGACATATCAGTGGCTGGCTGGTGTCTGGAAAACTCGCAAAAGATTTTGAAAAGAAGATTACATCTTATGAGAATATAAGTGCAGAGATGCCTTATGCGGTTGGCGACGGGAATCATTCACTGGCTACAGCAAAAGTATGTTATGAAAATTATAAAAAAACACATTCCGATACAGAAAATGCAAATGCTCCGGCAAGATATGCGATGGTGGAGCTGGAAAATATTCACGACAAAGCGTTGAAATTTTCTCCGATTCATCGAATTGTTACAGAGACAGATGAAGAAGCATTATTGGATGAGCTTCAAAAAACATGTTGCGCCCCGAATGGATATCCAGTACAATGGTATACGAAAGAGCGCCAAGGTGTTCTTTATTTAAATCCGAATAAAAGTAGGCTTGCAGTCGCAATTTTACAGAATTTTTTAGACGGATATCTGAAAAACCATAGAGGACAGATGGATTATATACATGGAGAAGAGGCATTAAAGAACCTGGCAGAGAAGGAAAATGCGGTTGGCTTTTTATTGCCTGCAATGGAGAAAAGAGAGTTGTTTCCTTACGTGACTGAAAGTGGAACACTTCCAAGAAAGACATTTTCCATGGGACATGCGACGGAGAAAAGATATTATTTGGAAGCAAGACAGATTCGCTGATATGACTAGAAAAGATAAAATCATAATAATATGGAGGTAAAAGGATGAAAACATCATTAGTTATTATGGCTGCCGGGATCGGTTCCAGATTTGGTGGAGGAATTAAGCAGTTAGAGCCGGTTGGAATGCATGGAGAGATCATTATGGACTATTCCATTCATGATGCAATCGAAGCTGGATTTAACAAGATTATATTTATTATCCGCAAGGACATAGAGGAAGCTTTTCGGGAGGTTATCGGAGAGAGAATCGAAGCTATCTGTAAAAAATTAAACGTAGAGATTGACTATGCATTTCAGGCAATGGACGATCTTCCGGAAGGAGTAAAATTACCAAAAGACCGTACAAAGCCATGGGGAACAGGCCAGGCAGTTCTGGCATGCAAGGGTCTTATAAAAGAACCATTTGCGGTGATTAATGCAGATGACTATTATGGAAAAGAATCATTTTTTAAACTGCATGATTTTCTGGAGGAGTACACACCGGAGAAACCGACAGATTTTTGTGCGGCAGGGTTTATTCTGAAGAATACACTCAGTGAAAACGGCGGCGTTACAAGAGGTGTATGCCAGGTCAATGAGAATGGATACCTGACCGGAATTGACGAGACAAAGAACATTGTAAAAGTGGGAAATAAGGCAGCAGTCCAGAAAGAAGACGGACAGGAGCCAATTGATGAGAATTCCCATGTATCGATGAATATGTGGGGACTGACACCGGAGTTCGTAGAGACACTGGAAAAAGGATTCAAGGAATTTTTTGAAAAACCAGATGTGGATGTGCTAAAGGGAGAGTATCTGCTTCCGATTTACATTGATGAGTTACTTCAGAAAGGCGAAGTGACTGTAAAAGTCCTTGAAACACAGGATAAATGGTTCGGAGTTACTTATAAAGAAGATAAGGACTCAGTTGTAGAATCTTTCAAGAAGTTGATTGAAGAGGGCGTTTATAAAGAAAAGCTGTTTGATGATATTCTGTAATAAATGATAGAATAAGTGAAAATCGTAAGTACAATACGAAAAAGGTCGTGCGGGAATTAATCCTGCACGACTTTTATGTTGCTGATGTCAGAGTCAATAACGAGAGAGTAGTTTGTATAATAAACCACAAACCCGGGTTTTGCTCCGTTTGGTTTCTTGACATGCTTCTTTTCAATGTAGTCAATCTCTACTTTATCACTGCCGCGGTTCTTAGAATAATAAGCAGCCAGCCGTCCGGCTTCTTCAAAAGTACGGTCCGGAAGTTCATCGCCATTTGTCTTGACAATGACGTGGGATCCGGGAGCACCTTTTGCGTGAAACCACCAGTCACCGCCATTTGCAAAAGAGAAAGTCAGTTCATCGTTCTGGATATTATTTTTACCAACGTAAATGTCATATCCGTCACTGGAGATGTAGTGCATTGGTTTGTTAGTCAGTTTTACTTTTTTCTTTGTGAATTTTCTGCGCACATAGCCGCTGGCAGTCAATTCTTCTTTGATCTGTCCCAGATCCGCTTCGCTTAGAGCAATGTCCAGAGAGTTGCTGACGGATTCCAGATAGCGGATCTCATCAGCTGTCTCCTGGATCAGTTCGGACAGCGCCTCAAAAGTACGCTTCTGCTTATTGTATTTTGCAAAATATTTTTGTGCATTTTCCTGAGGAGTTTTCTGTGGATCCAATGGAATCGTAATATCTTCGTTCGTATAGTAATTCAGGCAGGTCAATGACTTTGCTTCCGGATCCAGGTTGTAACCATAAGTGTTGATCAGTTCTCCGTAAACTTTGTATTTTTCACGGCCTTCAGTTCCTTGTAGTTGTTTGGATTGTAAGTCATATTTTTTCCTTGCACGTTCCAGATTCGTCTGCACAACATGGCGCAGGTCTGCACTTTTCTGACGTATCCGTGTTACGGTGTTGCGAGTCGCATAATAAGTGCGAAGCACCCGTGAGATGGAATCGAAGCATTCTGCCCGGTAATTTCCGTAATGAGAAAATGGAATGGCGGTGAATTCTTTTGGCACTTCGTTGCTATAGTAAATCACTGGGTGGAAATTTCCTTCCTTCAGGTCTTCGATATAGTAGGAAAACTGGCGGTACAGGTGAATGAGCATATCTTCGGAAATGTCGGAAGCCGGAATATCCGTATCCAGTCCGGACTCCGAGACGATATGTTCCGCTACTACAGGACTGATACCGGTAAAGCTTGTGTAGATTGCTTTTCCAAGGGCAGCAGGTTTTTCTCTCAGTGCCAGGACAAAGTTTTTAAAAGAAACTGTGAGCGGGTCCAGTTTAGACATCGTGTCCGGGATGAAATAGGTTCTTCCAGGAAGGACTTCCCGGACAGAACTCATTTGTGCGGAAACATGCTTAATGCTGTCCAGAATCTTATCTTTATCATCGCAGAAGATGATATTGCTGTGCTTGCCCATGATTTCTACGATCAGACGCTTACGGCAAAGGTCCCCCAGTTCATTTAAATGCTCAATATCAAAGAATAAAATACGTTCCAGACCAGGCTGTGAGATAGCTGTGATACGCCCATTCCCAACATATTTGCGAAGAAGCATACAAAAACCAGGTGCAGTCATAGGACTCGGTTTATTCTCATCAGTGAGATAAATCAGTGGAAGAGATGCACTTGCAGAAATATATAGTTTGCGTTGTCCTTCGGGTGTTTTTATTGTGATCAACAGTTCGTCCGGTTCCGGCTGTGCAATTTTGTAGATGCGTCCGCCAAGGATAGAATCGGAAAGTTCTTTTCGAACTGCTGCGATTGTTGTTCCGTCAAATGCCATAATATAAGCACTCCTTTAAAATAATGTTATAAATGTATGATAAATGTTTACTTTTCATATCATACCATAGTTGACTCAAAAATCCAAATGAAGTATAATAAAACGTACGGTTAAAACCGTATTTATTACTGAAAAGAAGAGGTAATACACATGATCAAGAGTATGACCGGTTTCGGAAGATGTGAAATATCAGAGGGAGACCGCAAGTTTACCGTAGAGATGAAAGGTGTGAATCACCGCTATCTGGATATGAGTATCCGTATGCCGAAGAAACTGAATTTCTTCGAGACGGCAATCCGGACAGAGATCAAGAAAAGAATCCAGAGAGGAAAAGTAGACATCTTTATCAGCTATGAGGATTTATCTGACGGACAGGTTTCATTAAAGTATAATGAAAGTCTGGCAGCAGAATATCTTGAATATTTCAAGCAGATGGAAGAAAAGTTTGGCATTGAGAATGATGTCCGTGTGTCTGCACTTTCCAGATATCCTGAGATATTTACAATGGAAGAGAGCAGTGAGGATACCGATGAACTTTGGAAAGGACTTAAAAAAGCACTGGATGGAGCCGTTGACGGATTTGTAACTACAAGGACTGCAGAGGGAGAACATCTGAGAGAAGATATTCTTGCAAAGCTTGATGGAATTCTTGAGATGGTAGCATTTATCGAGGAGCGTTCTCCGAAGATCGTTGCCGAGTATAGAGAAAAGCTGGAAGCCAAAGTTAAAGAACTTCTTGAAGATACGCAGATCGAGGAGAATCGTATTGCAGCAGAAGTTGTGATTTATGCAGATAAGATTTGTACAGATGAAGAGGTCGTACGACTGAAGAGTCATGTCGTACATATGAAAGAGACGCTCCAGTCAGATGAGGCAGGAATCGGACGCAAGCTTGATTTTATTGCACAGGAGATGAACCGTGAAGCAAATACAATCTTGTCAAAGGCAAATGACTTGGAAGTTTCCAATACAGGAATTGGGTTAAAGACAGAGATTGAGAAGGTTAGAGAACAGATCCAGAACATTGAATAAGAGGTATAGCTATGAATAAAGAGGGAATTCTTATTGTAGTATCCGGGTTTTCCGGTGCCGGCAAAGGTACGATTATGAAAGCACTTCTGGAGAGATATGATAATTATGCATTATCCATCTCTGCAACAACAAGAAACCCAAGACCGGGAGAAGAAGAAGGAAAGGCTTATTTTTTCAAAACAACTGAAGAATTTGAAAAAATGATTGCGCAAGATGATTTGATAGAGTATGCTATGTACGTGGGAAATTATTACGGAACACCGAAAGCATATGTGGAAGAGCAACTTTGTGCAGGGAAAGATGTAATCTTGGAGATTGAAATCCAGGGCGCATTGAAAGTCAAAGAAAAATTTCCGAATACATTATTACTGTTCGTAACACCTCCGAGCGCAGAAGAACTCAGAAAGCGTCTGGAAGGACGGGGGACTGAGACACAGGAAGTCATCGATGGGCGTATGAAGCGCGCTATTGAAGAGGCAGAATATATGGATCAGTATGATTATCTGGTCGTGAATGATGAATTAGATGTGTGCGTGGAAGAGATGCATCATCTGATTCAGGGAGAACATGAGAGATGTTTCCGTAATCAGACATTTATAGAGCATATGAAGAGAGAGTTGAAAGGAGAATAGTGTACATGTTACATCCATCTTACACAGACTTAATGAAGGTCGTTAATAAAGACGTTGAGGAAGGCGAGACAAAGGTTGTTAACAGCCGTTATTCTATCGTTATGGCTACAGCTAAAAGAGCACGCGAGATTATTGATGGTTCTATGCCATTAGTAGATACAAAGCCGGGTGAGAAGCCGCTTTCTATCGCGATCAGCGAGATGAATCAGGGAAAGATCACTATACTTGCTGAAGAAGAGGCTGCAAAACTTGCGGAACTGGAAGCAAAGCAGGCAGAGGAGAATGCAGAGGAAGATTCCTTGAATATTCAGGAAGAGGATTCAGAGGAAGACGCAGAAGCAGTAGAAGAGTCTGAAGATAACGAATAGAGAGATTATTACACGGTGTGCCGTGTGCCTGAGGCAGATACCGTCTGGTATCTGCTTTTTAAATAAGACATACAAGGAGAACTATATGAATATTTTATTTATATCCCTCGGCTGCGATAAGAACCTGGTGGATTCAGAGGTCATGCTTGGGCTTTTGGATAAAAAGGGATATCAGATCGTAGATTCAGAAGAAGACGCAGATATTATTGTTGTTAATACCTGCTGTTTTATTCATGATGCAAAGGAGGAAAGTATTCAGACCATTCTTGAGATGGCAGAGTACAAAAAAGAAGGGAAGCTGAAAGCTCTGATCGTGACCGGGTGCCTGGCACAGCGCTATCAGCAGGAGATTATTGACGAGATACCGGAAGTTGATGCAGTGCTTGGAACTACTTCTTATGATCATATTGTAGAAGCGGTGGAAGAGGCTCTTGCGGGAAATGGACATGTTGTTCTGGAAGATGTGGATGCACTTCCAGATGTAAAAGAAAAGAGACTTGTAACAACAGGCGGGCATTATGCATACATGAAAATTGCCGAAGGCTGCGACAAGCATTGTACTTACTGTATCATCCCAAAACTTCGTGGTAATTACCGCAGTGTTCCGATGGAGAAGCTACTGGCAGAAGCGAAAGACCTGGCTGATCAGGGAGTGAAAGAATTGATTCTTGTTGCACAGGAAACGACCGTATACGGAAAGGATTTATATGGAGAGAAATCTTTGCATAAATTGCTCCGCGAGCTTTGTAAAATATCCGGAATCCAGTGGATCCGAATTCTTTATTGTTATCCGGAGGAGATTTACGATGAACTGATTCAGACGATTAAAGAAGAAAATAAAGTCTGTCACTATCTGGATCTTCCGATTCAACATGCAAGTGACGCAGTGCTAAAAAGAATGGGAAGAAGAACTTCAAAAGCTCAGCTTGTAGAGATTATTGAAAAGCTTCGAAAAGAGATCCCGGATATTTCTCTTCGTACCACATTGATCACAGGATTTCCGGGTGAGACACAAGAACAGCATGAAGAGCTGAAGGATTTCGTAGATGAGATGGAATTTGACAGACTTGGAGTTTTTACTTACTCACCGGAGGAAGATACACCAGCTGCAACTATGACAGAGCAGATTCCGGAAGAAGTCAAGGAAGACCGCCAGGCAGAATTGATGGAACTTCAGCAGGAAATCGCATTTGATCTGGCAGAAGATATGGTTGGACGTGAAGTTCTCGTTATGATTGAAGGAAAAGTTGCAGATGAAAATGCATATGTAGGAAGAACTTATAAAGATGCACCGAATGTGGATGGCTTGATCTTTATCAATACAGACGAAGAATTGATGAGTGGAGATTTTGCAAGAGTCCGTGTGACAGGTGCACTGGAATATGATTTGATAGGAGAGCTGATATAATGAATTTACCAAATAAACTGACAGTATTACGAGTTATCATGGTTCCGTTTTTTGTATTTTTTATGTTGACTGATGTGGGAGGACCGGCAAATAAATGGATCGCGTTAGTTTTGTTCTGTGTTGCCAGTCTGACAGATATGCTGGATGGTAAGATCGCCCGTGCAAGAAATCTTGTGACAAACTTTGGAAAGTTCATGGATCCTTTAGCAGATAAGCTGCTTGTGTGTTCTGCTATGATCTGTATGATTCCGTTAGGAAAATTACAGGCATGGTTCGTCATCATCATCATTGCCCGTGAGTTTATTATTAGCGGATTCCGCCTTGTGGCTGCAGATAATGGAATTGTCATCGCAGCAAGTTACTGGGGTAAATTTAAGACAGTATCCCAGATGTTCATGATTATTGTATTGATTGCAGATCTTGGAGGTGTGTTCGATATCGTTGGCACAGTTCTGATCTGGCTTTCACTGATTCTGACAGTTGTATCACTGATCGACTATATTGCAAAGAATGTGCAGGTGCTGACACAGGGAGGTATGTAATGATCGTACGTGAACTGGAAAAACAGGAAAGAAAATACGCTCTGGATATTATCTGGAGCGTTTTTTGCATGGATGTGGCCGAGGTGTATGAACAGGAAGGGATTGATACATTTCGCGAATATTTAAAACAGGAGAATATCGACCAGCTCTGTGATAGCGGCGAACTTCTGATGTTCGGTGTATTTGAACAAGAAGAACTGGAAGGAACCATATCCCTTCAGAGGCGGGGACACATTTGCAATTATTATGTGCGCAGATCCTGTCAGGGAAAAGGTGCTGGAAGGTTACTTTTTGACTATGCGAAAAGGTATTGTAAGGAAGAACTGCATAAGACGATTATGACCGTTGATGCTGCTCCGGAGGCGGTGAAAAAATATATCCACATGGGCATGAAACCAATCGATGAGATGCAGATGATACATGGAAAATGTTATGTGCCTATGGCAATGGAAATTCTTTAGTAGAATGACTATAAAAAGCGGTCCAAACAATTTAAAAATGTAGCGTAGTGCCAATTGACGAAAAATGTTATTTATGAGAGAATAAAAAAGGATATGGTGTTAAACTTATAACAAACACTATTTATAAAACACACATAGTTGAAAGGAGTTTTAAAATGATTTATTCACAAGAAGTAGAAATGATGTGTCCGGTAGCGCAGGGCGCTAATCACGGACCAGCTCCGATTCCGGAAGAGGCAAAATGGGTTCAGGCTAAGGAGATCAAAGATATTTCCGGTTTTACACACGGCATTGGCTGGTGTGCTCCTCAGCAGGGTGCTTGTAAGCTGACACTGAATGTGAAAGATGGAATTATCCAGGAGGCATTGGTTGAGACAATCGGCTGCTCCGGAATGACACATTCAGCTGCTATGGCTTCAGAAATCCTTCCAGGAAAAACTATTTTAGAGGCATTGAATACAGACCTTGTCTGTGATGCAATCAATACAGCAATGCGTGAGTTATTCTTACAGATTGTATACGGAAGAACTCAGAGCGCATTTTCTGAAGACGGACTTGCTATCGGAGCAGGACTTGAGGACCTTGGAAAAGGACTCCGCTCTCAGGTAGGAACAATGTACGGAACATTAGCAAAAGGACCTCGTTATCTTGAGATGGCAGAGGGTTATGTAACAGGTATCGCACTCGATGAAGCAGGCGAGATCATCGGATACCAGTTCGTAAATCTTGGAAAACTTACAGACTTCATCAAAAAAGGCGATACACCGAATGATGCATGGGAAAAGGCAAAAGGACAGTATGGTCGTGTTGAAGACGCAGCAAAGATTATTGACCCAAGAAAAGAGTAGGAGGACTTTTTAAAATGGCTTTATTTGAATCATATGAAAGAAGAATTGATAAAATCAATGAAGTGCTGGCAGGATATGGAATCGCTTCAATCGAGGAAGCACAGAAGATTACAAAAGATGCCGGACTTGATGTATACAATCAGATTAAGAGCATTCAGCCAATCTGTTTTGAGAACGCATGCTGGGCTTACACAGTAGGTGCTGCAATTGCAATCAAAAAAGGCTGTAAGACAGCAGCAGAAGCAGCAGCAGCAATCGGTGAAGGACTTCAGTCTTTCTGTATTCCAGGATCTGTAGCAGATCAGAGAAAAGTTGGTCTTGGACATGGTAACCTTGGAAAGATGCTTCTGGAAGAGGATACAGACTGCTTCTGTTTCCTTGCAGGACATGAGTCATTTGCAGCAGCAGAGGGTGCAATCGGTATCGCTGAAAAAGCAAACAAAGTTCGTAAAAAACCACTTCGTGTTATCTTGAACGGACTTGGAAAAGACGCAGCTAAGATTATCTCCCGTATCAATGGATTTACATATGTTCAGACAGAATATGACTACTATACAGGAGAGCTGAAAGAGGTTCAGAGAATCTCTTATTCTGACGGACTTCGTTCCAAAGTAAACTGCTATGGAGCAAATGATGTGCGTGAAGGTGTTGCAATCATGTGGAAAGAGGGTGTAGATGTATCTATCACAGGTAACTCTACAAACCCGACACGTTTCCAGCATCCAGTAGCAGGAACGTACAAAAAAGAGTGTGTTGAGAAAGGTAAAAAATACTTCTCAGTAGCATCTGGTGGTGGTACAGGACGTACACTTCATCCAGATAACATGGCTGCAGGTCCAGCATCTTATGGTATGACAGATACACTTGGACGTATGCACTCAGATGCACAGTTTGCAGGATCATCTTCTGTACCGGCTCACGTAGAGATGATGGGTCTCATCGGAGCAGGTAACAACCCGATGGTTGGTATGACTGTTGCAGTAGCAGTTTCCGTTGAGGAAGCAGCAAAGGCAGGTAAATTCTAAGAAACCGCCAGAAAAGCAAGAAATAATAATGGAATAATGAGAGGAGCTTAGCGTATGCTAGGCTTCTCTTTACGTTTATAAGTGTGAACTTTAATACAATCCTTTGATTTTGTAGTATTTTGAATTGTTGAAAAATATTGAAATATTTACCTTACTATTATATAATTGCTCAAATATTAGATGACAGTTGGTCAATTTTATAACAAGGAGGACAAAATTATGGCGTTTAAAAAGGTTGTAGTTGTAGGCGGTGGTGTGCTGGGGAGCCAGATCGCTTACCAGGTTGCGTACAAAGGATTTGATGTGACGGTATGGCTTCGAAGCGAAGGTTCCATTGAACGTGCAAAACCGAAATTTGCAAGATGGCATGAGACATATTTAAAAGATCTGGAGGCAACGAAAGCTTTGATCGGAACAGGGACAAAGCTGTATCCGAGAGGTCTGGTTGATGATTTTGAGAATCTGACAGTAGAAAAAGTAGAGGAATTAAAAGCGCAGGCTGACCAGGCATTTGAAAGTCTTATATATGAACTTGATATGGCGAAAGCAATGGCAGATGCAGATCTTGTGATTGAATCTTTATCAGAAGATCCGAAAGCAAAGATTGCATTCTATCAGCAGATGGCGCCGCTTCTTCCGGAAAAGACAGTTATTGTGACAAATTCATCCACTATGGTACCGAGTGCATTTGCTCAGTACACAGGAAGACCGGAAAAATATCTTGCACTGCATTTTGCAAATGAAATCTGGAAAAATAACACGGCTGAGATTATGGGGCATGCCGGTACAGAAGGAAAATATTACGATGAGGTTGTAGAGTTTGCCGGACAGATTGGTATGATTCCATTGAAATTACATAAAGAACAGCCGGGATATATTCTGAACTCTCTGTTAGTTCCGTTTTTGAATGCAGGAGAAGCACTTTATGCAAATGATGTGGCTGATCCGGAGACAATTGATCTGACATGGAGTCTTGCTACCGGAGCTCCACTTGGTCCATTCCGTATTCTTGATATTGTGGGACTGGAGACTGCGTACAATATCGTTTGTATGGATCCGGCGGCAAAAAATCCGGAGACAACACCGGGAAAGATTGCAAAACGCTTGAAAGAAAAAATCGATGCAGGCAAGAAAGGCGTCTGCACAGGAGAAGGATTTTATAAATATACAAAGTAAAAAGTATGACCGTCAGGATATGTTTCCTGACGGTTTTGACGTATGGAAAGTAATTTGGTAGAATAATAAAAGGCAGTAACAAAACAGATGATAAATGATAACGTAGCAGACAGAAAGGAATGTGACAGATATGCAGTATCAGGAGTTTGGAAAAACTGGCTTGAGGGTTTCGAAGTTATGTCTTGGAACATGGGGTATCGGAGGTGCCGGCTGGGACAGTTATTCGGATGAGTCACGAATGGACGCAATTAAGGCAGCGCTGGAGTGTGGCATTAATTTTATAGATACAGCACCGGCTTACAATGCAGGAAAAGCAGAATGTTATGTTGGTGAGACTTTGAATAAGCTCAAAAAGCGCAAGGAGGTGGTCATTTCTACAAAATGTGGAAATAAGTTCGTAGATGGAAAATATCTTCGCTGTGGTTCAAAAGAGAGTATTTTAAAGCAGTGCGACGAGTCGCTGAAAAATCTAAAGACAGACTATATTGATATTTATCTGGTACACTGGCCGGATCCGGATGTTGAACTGGAAGAGACAATAGATGCGGTGAGTACGTTGAAAAAAGAAGGAAAAATTCTGCATGCAGGAGTTTCTAATTTTTCAAAAGAACAGATTGAAGAAGCCCAGAAATATTGCAAAATCGAAGCTTTTCAGCCACAGTATTCACTGGCAGACCGAAAAGACGAGAAGTTGATTCGCTGGGCTCATGAACAAGGACTTGGAATTATGACTTATGGAACTTTAGGTGGCGGAATTCTGACTGGAAATTACCGAAAACTTAGAACCTTTGAGCAGACTGACAGCAGAAATCGATTTTACCCATATTTTAAAGAACCATTGTTTTCAAAAGCAATGGAACTGTTAACAATCATGGATCAGATTGCAGAAGAGAGAAATGTTTCCTTGGCTCAGATCGCAGAGAAATGGGTGATTCAGAAGAGATTTGTATCCAGTTGCATCATTGGGGCGCAGAGCCGTGCCAGAGTAGAAGAAAACTGCAGAAATCTTCAATGGGAACTGACGGATAATGAGATTCGAAGACTGGAGTCTGTAAGAATATTATAACAGTCGGATAACTGATTTATGGAAGGGAAAATAGTGGAAGATAAGAAAAAGGTGTTATTCCATTTATTTATTTCAACTTTATATCTGAGTGCATTTACTTTCGGTGGAGGATATGTGATTGTTTCCCTGTTAAAGAAAAAATTTGTGGACGAATATCACTGGATTGAAAATGATGAGATGTTAGATCTTGTGGCAATTGCACAATCGGCACCGGGAGCAATCGCAGTTAATGGAGCGATTGTGGTGGGATATAAACTGGCGGGGATTATAGGAGCATTTGTAGCGGTTATAGGAGCAATTATTCCGCCATTCGTGATTATCACAATTCTTGCAATGTGTTATCAGGCATTTCGTGATAACTGGTTGATCAGTCAGATGCTGGAAGGCATGCAGGCAGGTGTGGCTGCAGTCATTGCCTGTGTGACTTACGAAATGGGAAATGGTATTGCAAAAGGCGGTGACAAAATGTCACTTCTGATAATGGCCGGAGCATTTGTTGCGGCATGTTTTATGAATGTAAACGTAATATATATTATTCTGACATGTATTATATTTGGTGTGGTACGGACTCTTTTAAAAAGGAGGAAAGAAGCATGATCTATTTGCAGTTGTTCTTAAGTTTCCTTCAAGTTGGCATGTTCAGTTTCGGAGGTGGATATGCAGCGCTTCCTCTGATTCAGGGGCAGGTCGTAAAAACGCATAGCTGGCTTAGTATGTCAGAATTTACAGATCTGATTACCATATCTCAGATGACACCGGGACCAATAGCCGTGAATTCAGCAACATTTGTAGGTGAAAAGATTGCAGGTATACCAGGAGCGCTCTGTGCAACAGCCGGGTACATATTGCCGTCTTGTATTATTGTAACGGTAATTGCAAAGATTTATCTAAAATGGCGGAATATGGAGTTATTTCAGGGGGTGTTAGGCTCTTTGCGCCCAGCGGTTGTTGCATTGATAGCATCGGCAGGAATATCAATTCTCATTACGGCATTTTGGGGAAATGATATGATTACTTTTGCAGGAACTAATTGGGGTCTGGTTACAATATTTATAATCTGTATTTTTTTGATACAGAAAGTGAAAATGAATCCTGTGTGGGTGATGTTGCTGGCAGGGGTGATGAAAGTTGGCGTGAGTTGTGCTCAACGCTTGTAGGATATTATTTATACCAAAATAAATAATATAAAAAAGGTGTATAGGTGGAAGGAGAATGTACAATGGGAGAATTTGAAAAATCATGTGTTAACTGTGGCGTATTGAACTGTGCTAAGAGGGATAAGGAATATCCGGAGTTCTGTCTGACTACAAATTTTGATGTAAAAGAGCTGGAGGAGATTAAAAAACTATATCTTGAAGATGAAGAGAACAATAAAGTTTCTGTGATTTCAGCAGAGATTGAAGCTGAATTTTATTGCCGTTATACGAGAGTAGAGGAAATCATTGAATTTTCAAAGCGGATGGGCTTTCATAAGATTGGAATTGCAACATGTATTGGATTGATTGAAGAAAGTCGTATATTTGCTCAGATTTTGAGAAAGAACGGTTTTGAACCATATGCAGCACTTTGTAAGGCTGGAGCATTTAATAAGACGGATATAGGAGTAAGGAAAGAGTATACAACGCAAGTAGGAAATGCGCTGTGTAATCCGATTATGCAGGCAAAGCTTTTGGAGAAAGCCGGGACAGACTTTAATGTTGTAGTTGGATTATGCGTCGGACATGATAGTTTGTTTTATAAATATACACACACACTGACGACAACGCTGGTGACAAAAGACCGCGTGCTTGCACACAATCCGGTTGGAGCATTGTATCAGACAAAAGCGTATTACAAGAAACTGATGGCTGATCCGGTGTCAGGAGAAAAAGAACAATAATTTGAAGCGAAAAATGGATTTCAAGGCCTGAATGAAAGGGGAGCGAAAATTACATAAGGGGAGCGAAAGTAAGTATGGCTAGAAGAAAAAAGAATAAGAATCTAAAAGGAATTCCTGCGGCAATCATGCTGATTCTTGCATTGATTGGCGGATTTGCGGAGCGTGGGAATTTGATGGAACGAATGTCTGGTGAGCCTGCACAAAACATTGCAGATACGGTTGCGACCGGTCAGATGAAAGTGACCTATCTCAATGTAGGACAGGGTGACTGTACAATTATTCAGACAGAAGGTCATAATGCAATGATTGATGCTGGGAATAACCATGAAGGAAAAGATGTGGTGGATTATCTGAATCAACAGGGCATAGACAAGCTTGACTATCTGATCTTGACACACCCGGATGCCGATCATATAGGTGGCGGCGATGATGTTTTGGAGAAGATTGAGGTAGAACAGGTTATTATGCCGGATGTGGCGAATGATACAATGACTTATGAAGAGGTTATGGATGATATTGAGAAAGAAAATGTTCCGGTAGAGCATTCAAAAGTCGGCGAAGAGTTCGGATTTGGAGATGCGACATTTACTGTGCTTTGTCCGGAAACGGATCTGGTCAGTTCAGATGATACCAATGATGCTTCAGTAGGAATTAAACTGGTGCATGGAGAGAATTCTTTTGTCATGTGTGGAGATGCCAGTGAGAAATCTGAGAGCGCAATGGTGAAGAGATTTGGAAGTGAGTTGGAATGTGATGTGTTAAAATGCGGACACCACGGAAGCAGAACTTCTACAAGTGAAGTGTTCTTAAAAGCAACGAACCCAACATGGGCTGTTATCAGCTGTGGCGTGGATAATTCTTATGGACATCCGCATCAGGAGACGCTGGAGCGCCTGAATAACGATGATGTGCAGGTTTACCGCACAGATCTGCTTGGAACAATTATTGCAACGAGTGACGGAACGAATATTTCCTGGTTCAGTGAGAAAGAGTAAAAATCAAAAAAAGATAAAAAAGTTCTTAGAAAAGATAAGATAGATACTTGACAAATACATGAGATATTGCTATTATTTAAAAACAGAACGCACTCTGTTTTTGAAAAGATACAAGAAAGAGGTGCATTATGCAGAGAGTTTATTCATTATTAGTTGACAACAATTCCGGAGTATTAAGTAGAATATCCGGACTATTCACAAGAAGAGGATACAACATCGACAGTATTACAGCCGGTGTGACGGCAGATTCAAGATTTACGAGAATCACGATTGTATCCAGTGGAGATGAGATTATTTTATCTCAGATTGAAAAGCAGATTGCCAAGCTGGAAGACGTGATCGTAGTGAAGGTCTTAAAGCCGGAAGAATCCGTATATCGTGAACTGATATTGGTTAAGATCCGTGCCAATGCACAGCAGCGGTCAGAGATTGTTTCAATTGCTGATATCTTTCGTGCAAAGATTGTTGATGCAGAGAGAGAGTCTCTCGTGATTGAGCTTACAGGAACCCAGTCGAAGCTGGAAGCGTTCTTACAGCTCCTGGATGGTTATGAGATCCTGGAACTTGCCAGAACCGGAATTGCCGGACTGTCAAGAGGAATCAAGGATGTCACATTTATCGAGTAGTTACCAATTTAAATTTACATATTTATTAGGAGGAATGTCAAAATGGCAGCAAGAATTTTTTATCAGGAAGATTGTAATTTATCAGCACTGGAAGGACAGAAGATTGCTATCATCGGATATGGTAGTCAGGGACATGCTCATGCTCTGAACCTGAAAGAGTCCGGATGTGACGTAATCGTAGGTCTTTATGAGGGAAGTAAATCCTGGAAGAAAGCTGAAGAGCAGGGATTGAAAGTATACACAGCAGCAGAGGCAGCAAAGCAGGCAGACATTATCATGATTCTTATCAATGATGAGTTACAGGCTGATATGTACAAGAAAGACATCGAGCCAAACCTTGAGGAAGGAAACATGTTAATGTTCGCTCATGGTTTCAACATTCACTTCGGATGCATCAAACCACCTAAGAACGTAGATGTAACAATGATCGCTCCTAAGGCACCAGGACACACAGTTCGCAGCGAGTATCTTGCAGGAAAAGGAACTCCTTGCCTTATCGCTGTAGAGCAGGATGCTACAGGGAAAGCTTGGGACAGAACATTAGCTTATGGTCTTGCAATTGGTGGAGCAAGAGCAGGACTTCTTGAGACAACATACAGAACAGAGACAGAGACAGACCTCTTCGGTGAGCAGGCAGTCCTTTGCGGTGGTGTTTGTGCACTTATGCAGGCAGGATTTGAGACACTTTGCGAAGCAGGATATGATCCGAGAAATGCTTACTTTGAGTGTATCCATGAGATGAAACTGATTGTAGACTTAATCTATCAGTCAGGATTCGCTGGAATGAGATATTCTATTTCTAACACTGCAGAGTATGGTGACTATGTAACAGGACCTAAGATTATTACAGAGGATACAAAGAAAGCTATGAAGAAGATTCTTTCTGATATCCAGGACGGAACATTTGCAAAAGAGTTCTTACTTGACATGTCTCCGGCAGGACGTCAGGTACACTTCCAGGCTATGAGAAAGCTTGCAGCTGAGCACCCATCAGAGAAAGTTGGAGCTGAAGTTAGAAAGCTGTACAGCTGGAATGGAGAAGACAAACTGATCAACAACTAATCGAGATTTGCAGCATAGAATCAGACTTGATCTTACATATTTGACATAAGAGATAAAAGAAGCTTTACGAACCGTAACAGGAACGCAGAGCTTCTTTTTTGTATAATCGGAAAAAGCAGTTCCTATTATATAAAGAACTCTCGCAGAAAGTCATACGTGTGAATAAGGATTATGTGGGTAATTTTGAAGGATGCTTTTGTATGTGAAAAATACACAAAAAATTATAATTTTAGTTTTCAATTACATACATATATGATAGAATAAAACATAAAGTAAAAAGTTCGATACCAATTTTAAATGCGGCAGAATGAATCGAATGATTACGAACGACTGGAAACAGCAAGCATCAAGGGAGGTATGAGACATGGATGAAAGATTAGAGAATCTGCGGTCGACGAAAAATCCAAAAGCGCGTATCAAGATTATGAAAGGACATTTTGCTACAAGCAACTCACATCTGGATACTTATATTGATATGTCAACAGTAAAGATTCGTCATAACAATGCGAGAGAGGCAGCGAAAGTACTGGCGCAGGAGTACGTGACAAGTACATATGTAGATACGATTGTATGCCTGGATGAGACAAGTGTGATTGGAGCATTTCTGGCTGAACAGCTGGCAGACAGCACACATATGGCATTGAGCCATAAGAATAATATTTCTGTGATCACACCGGAATATAACGGATTGGGGCAGATTATGTTCCGTGATAATCAACAGAGAATGATCAAAGATCAGCAGGTACTTGTGCTGGCAGCATCCATTACGACTGGAAAGACGATCAAGCGTGCTATTGATTCTGTATTATATTATGGAGGAACGATTTGTGGAGTATGTTCTATCTTCAGTGCTGTAACAAAAGTAGCAGGCATGGAAGTAAAGACAATTTTCACAAGCAAAGATCTTCCGGCATATCATGCATATGAGCCGAATAAGTGCCCAATGTGTGAAGCAGGTGACAGAGTAGAAGCAATTGTCAATAGTTTTGGATATTCAAAATTATAGAAATAGAACAGGAGTATCTGTTAAATAATAAGATGAGGAGTCGGAGAGAAAGATGCGAGCATTTATTTCCGGCTCTTTTTAGTGCACATCCTGCCGGAGGTTTTTTATATAATAGGAAATGCAATTTTCTATTATATAAAAAAGACAACCACATGACGGTATGGTTGTCTTTCCATGTTTCTCTATGAATTAAGCAATTCCGTTAACAGCTTTTGTCAGACGGGAAATCTTTCTAGAGCATGTGTTTTTGTGGTATACACCCTTGCTTCCAGCTTTGTTGATTTCAGCGATCGCCTCTTTAAGAGCTACTGCAGCAGTTGCTGCATCTTTCTTCTCTACAGCTGTCTCAACTTTTTTTACGTAAGTTTTAACTTTAGACTTGATTGCTTTATTTCTAGCAGCCTTTGTCTCGTTTACTAAAATTCTCTTCTTTGCGGATTTGATATTAGCCAATTTGTCCACCTCCAATATCTATGATTTCGATTATAATGATCAGTTCGACAGATCCGGACACGGACGTTCTCTCGAACACACTCATTCATTTTAGACCAGCTGACTTATTCTGTCAATACATAATTATGGAAATATTGTAAAAACTAGTATAAAAATAGTGCTTGCAGGTGAAAAGGGGAGAAAATCATGGTTGAAAAATATAATATACGGACAGATTTGGCATTGGAAGAGAAGGAACGTTTTGAGTCTGACCAGGTGGAGGTACAAGGAGTTGTGTTGGAGGAAGAATATGATAAGGAGCGGGAAATTAGGGTGACGACTGTACGGATTGAAACCGAAAATGGTGCGAAGACTATGGGAAAACCAGTCGGAACATATCTGACGATTGAAGCCCCGAATTTATCTTCGCCGGATGAGGGAATCCACCGGGAGGTTTCAGAAGAACTGGCAAAATATCTGATAGAAGTTATGGAAAAAATCATACCGGAAAGTGAACATGATAAGGAAGTTCTGGTCATAGGGCTTGGAAATCGTCAGGCGACACCCGATGCTCTTGGTCCTTATGTGGCAGATAATCTGAACGTTACCAGACATATTGTGAAAGAATATGGGAAATATGCAGCACTAGAAGAGATGAATTGTGTGGTCAGTGCCATAGTTCCAGGAGTGATGGCACAGACCGGAATGGAAACAGCGGAGATTATAAAGGGTGTGGTGAGGGAGACCAAGCCAGATCTTTTAATTGTAATTGATGCCCTTGCTGCGAGAAATTCCAGAAGACTGAACCGGACAATCCAGATTGCTGATACTGGAATCAATCCAGGCTCTGGTGTCGGTAATTACCGGAATGCGATTACAAAAGAAACAATTGGAGTTCCGGTAATTGCAATCGGAGTTCCGACAGTTGTTGATGCTGTGACAATTGCAAGTGATACGATGGAAAATCTATTGTCAGCACTGGAGACATCAGAATCGTTAAAAGGAGTCGGACTTGTGCTAGGAGGATACAGCGAAGCAGAGAAGTATGAGCTGATCAAAGAACTGATCGCACCAAACCTGAACAGTATGTTTATGACACCGAAAGATATAGATGAGACAGTAAAACGTCTGAGTTACACCATCTCGGAGGGGCTGAATCTTGCGTTTTCAGGGCAAAGTTTTGAATAGAAGATATTTTGGATTTCTGAAAGGACATGCACATAAGAACCCCAATTGCATCATATATTATTAGAACTAAGACGCACACGGGGCGGTGTAATGCAAGAAAAAAAGAAAAGAAATCGAATACTGATGCTATTGATCGTAGGGATGCTGCTGATTTATGCATTTACAGATATAGAAAATGTAAAAATAAGTAGGGGTAGAAATATTTTTTTGGGCTTGGTAAGTCAAAATGTCCTGAAGCAGGCGGCAAACTGGCTGCTTCCGGGACTTACATATGTAAAAGAGGGGCGGAAAGACACATTGACGGGAAGAATTGAAAAAAGTGTTTTAAGCTTCGTTCCAATCAGTGAATATGTTCGAAATCATGAAGAACCGGAAACAACCGTGGAAGATACATTGACACGAACTATGATTCTGGAAAATCAGGCAAATGATGAAAATGCTATCGATGAGAACGGCAATCTGATTCCGGCTGGGAGTATGCAAGAATCAGTTGGGGCTGGGGTGCCAGAAGAAAATGCAGCAGTATTAGCCAGTACACCGGTTCAGGACATTGATATGAATCAGTTAAATGATTATGAATATCTGGTGGGAACATTTTACACCGTTGACGGGACAACTATGACCGGTCCGGAGGAACTGAATGCAGGGAAGTTTCTGGAGAAGAATCTGGCGCTTGATATGACAACAGGAGGACCAAAAGTACTGATTTATCACACACATTCCCAGGAGGCATTTGCTGATTCTGTTGATGGAGACACTTCTACGACAATTATGGGGATAGGTACATATTTGACAGAGCTTTTGAATGCAAGGGGAATTGAGACGCTTCATCATGAGGGCATTTATGATCTGATTGATGGGAAATTGGATCGCAGCCGGGCCTATCAGCTTGCAGAGCCGGATATCCGGCAGATTTTAAAAGATAATCCAAGCATTGAAGTGGTGATTGATCTGCATCGAGATGGCGTGGCGCAGGGCACACATCTGGTGACGGAAATTAATGGGAAACCAACCGCTCAGATCATGTTTTTTAATGGTCTTAGCCGGACAAGGAAAAATGGAGAGATAGCATATTTGAATAATCCATACCGTGAGGATAATCTGGCAACGTCTTTTCAGATGCAGCTTATGGCAGCAAGATATTATCCTGGTTTTACGAGGCATATTTATCTGAAAAGTTACCGGTATAATCTGGATCTGGCACCGAAGGCAATGCTTATTGAGGCAGGAGCACAGACGAATACAGTAGAAGAGATGAGAAATGCTATGGAAGTATTGGCAGATGTGCTGAGTCGGGTGCTGACACCCTGAAAAGCTTGAAAAAGCTTGCGCTGACGTCTTGAAAATTTATTTGCCTGTCTTTTTGTTTTGTGCTATATTTTAAATAGTATGTTTAAAAATGGAAAGGAACTGACGAAATGGCAAAGAACAACACTTATGATGCAGATAGTATTACCGTCCTGGAAGGACTTGAGGCAGTCCGGAAGAGACCGGGAATGTATATCGGAAGTGTATCGACGAAAGGATTGAACCATCTGATCTATGAGATTGTAGACAATGCAGTTGATGAACATCTGGCCGGATTTTGTACGGAGATTCATGTAACTCTGGAAAAAGATGGCTCTGCGACAATTTCGGACAATGGCCGAGGAGTCCCGGTCGGTATGCATGCAAAAGGCGTTTCAGCGGAGCGAATTGTATATACGACACTGCATGCAGGTGGTAAATTTGATGACTCTGCTTATAAGACAAGTGGTGGTCTTCATGGAGTTGGTTCTTCAGTTGTAAATGCATTGTCTGCTTATATGGATGTGCAGGTCAGTCGTGATGGATATATTCATCATGACCGGTATGAGAGAGGTATTCCTGTAGTTGAACTGGAAGATGGACTTCTTCCGACACTCGGGAAGACAAGAAAGACCGGAACGAAGGTTAACTTTCTGCCAGATGATACGATATTTGAAAAAACGAAGTTCAAAGCAGAGGAAGTCAAAAGCCGTATGCATGAGACGACCTACCTTAATCCGAATCTGACGATTATATTTGAAGATTTAAGAGGCGCAGAACCAGAGCATATCGTTTATCATGAGCCAGACGGAATTCTTGGATTTATCCGTGAACTAAATGCAAAAAAAGAATCTGTCCATGAGCCGGTTTATTTTAAAGGTGAGGCAGACGGAATAGAAGTGGAAGTTGCATTCCAGTATGTAAATGAGTTCCATGAAAATATTCTTGGATTCTGTAACAACATTTATAACAGTGAGGGCGGTACACATCTGACCGGATTTAAGACAACATTTACAACAGTCATTAATCAGTATGCAAGAGAACTTGGAATTCTTAAAGATAAGGATCCTAATTTTACAGGAGCGGATGTGCGAAATGGAATGACAGCGATCGTGTCCATCAAACACCCGGATCCGCGATTCGAAGGTCAGACGAAGACGAAGCTGGACAACCCGGATGCATCCAAGGCGACTGGCAAGGTGGTCGGTGAGGAAATTGTTCGTTTTTTTGACCGCAATCTGGAGACACTGAAAAATGTCATCGGTTGTGCGGAGAAAGCTGCAAAAATCCGTAAAACAGAAGAAAAAGCGAAGACGAATCTTCTGACGAAGCAGAAATATTCTTTTGACAGCAACGGAAAGCTTGCCAACTGCGAGAGCCGCGACGCATCAAAATGCGAGATATTTATTGTGGAGGGAGATTCTGCCGGAGGATCTGCAAAGACAGCAAGAGACCGTATGTATCAGGCAATCCTGCCGATCCGGGGTAAGATTCTGAACGTAGAGAAAGCAAGCATCGACAAAGTCCTTGCAAATGCGGAGATCAAGACTATGATCAATGCTTTTGGCTGTGGATTTTCCGAGGGCTACGGCAATGATTTTGATATTACAAAACTGCGCTATGACAAGATTATTATTATGGCTGATGCTGACGTGGACGGCGCACACATTTCCACATTGCTTCTGACGTTGTTCTACCGCTTTATGCCGGAGCTTATTCGGGAGGGACATGTCTATATTGCCATGCCACCGCTTTATAAGGCTATGCCGAAGAAAGGCGAGGAAGAGTATCTGTACGATGACAAGGCCTTGGAAAAATACAGGAAAACCCATGATGGTCCATTTACTCTGCAGCGCTATAAAGGTCTTGGAGAGATGGACGCAGACCAGCTTTGGGAGACAACACTGAATCCTAAGACAAGACTTTTAAAATTAGTAGAGATTGAGGATGGAAGAATGGCGTCCAGTGTGACTGAGATGCTGATGGGAACAGAAGTACCGCCAAGACGTGCATTTATCTATGAAAATGCGACAGAAGCGGAGCTTGACATATAAAATTTAGGAGAGAAAATATGCAGGATTCACAGATTATCAGAACGGAATACAGTGAGTTGATGAAGAAGTCTTACATTGACTATGCCATGAGTGTTATCATTGCCAGGGCACTTCCTGATGTGCGGGATGGACTAAAGCCAGTACAGCGACGTACGCTTTATGATATGTACGAGCTTGGTATCCGTTATGATAAACCATATAGAAAATGTGCCCGTATCGTTGGGGATACGATGGGAAAATATCACCCGCACGGTGACAGTTCTATCTATGATGCATTAGTTGTCATGGCACAGGAGTTTAAAAAAGGAATGGCACTGGTGGACGGACATGGTAACTTCGGATCCATTGAAGGGGACGGAGCAGCCGCAATGCGTTACACAGAGGCAAGACTTGCAAAGATCACGCAGGAAGCTTATCTTGCTGACCTGGATAAGAATATTGTAGATTTTATGCCGAACTTTGATGAGACGGAGAAAGAACCGGAAGTTCTTCCGGTGCGTGTACCGAATCTTCTGATCAACGGAGCGGATGGTATTGCAGTTGGTATGGCGACCAGTATTCCACCGCATAATCTGGCAGAAGTCATTGATGCGGTAGAAGCGTATATGAAACATGAAGACATTTCCACAAAGCAATTGATGAAATATATCAAAGGACCGGATTTTCCAACCGGAGGAATTGTTGTCAATAAAGATGACCTTCTTGAAATCTATGAATCTGGTGCGGGTAAGATCAAAGTCCGTGGTAAAGTGGAAGTAGAGGAGATGAAAGGTGGCAAGAAGCGTCTTGTCATCACTGAGATTCCTTACACGATGATCGGAGCCGGAATCGGCAAGTTTTTAAATGATGTTTGTGCGCTTGTAGAGACAAAGAAGACAAACGATATCGTAGACATTTCCAATATGTCTTCAAAGGAAGGAATCCGCATTGTTATTGAACTGAAAAAAGGAGCAGATGTTGAAAATCTGACCAATATGCTCTATAAAAAGACAAGATTGGAAGATACTTTCGGGGTAAATATGCTGGCAGTTGCAGACGGACGTCCGGAGACTATGGGGCTTAAGAAGATTATCGAGCACCATGTAGATTTCCAGTTCGAACTGGCAACAAGAAAATATAAGACATTGCTTGCAAAAGAGCGGGACAGAAAAGAAATTCAGGAAGGCCTTATCAAAGCGTGTGATGTCATTGACCTGATCATTGAAATCTTACGGGGAAGTCAGTCTGTGGCTGATGCAAGAGCCTGTCTGACACATGGAATCACCGAAAATATCAAATTTAAATCCGGGATTTCCAGGAAAATGGCTGCGATGCTCCGTTTTACTGAGCGCCAGGCAAATGCAATCCTGGAAATGCGTCTCTACAAACTCATTGGTCTGGAAATTGAAGCGCTGATGAAAGAACATGAGGAGACTCTGAAAAATATTGCAAGATATGAAGATATTTTGAATAATTATGATTCTATGGCAGAAGTTATCATTGAAGATCTGGAGCATTTCAAAAAGGAATATGCACGCAAACGCCGCACTGTTGTAGAGAATGGCCAGGAGGCTGTCTATGAAGAAAAGAAAGTAGAAGAACAGGAAGTAGTATTCCTGATGGATCGTTTTGGCTATGCCAAGACAGTGGATGTGGCAACTTACGAGCGAAATAAAGAGGCGGCAGATGCAGAGAATAAATGGATCGTAAATTGCATTAATACCGGGAAACTGTGTGTATTTACCAATACCGGCAAGATGCATCAGATTAAAGTGCTCGATCTTCCATATGGAAAGTTCCGTGATAAGGGGCAGCCAATCGACAATGTAAGTAATTATGACAGTACACAGGAAATGGTCGTATATATGTGCGACGAATTACAGCTTCGTTATGCGAAATTATTATTTGCAACGAAGCAGGGGATGATTAAGAAAGTAAAGGGAAATGAGTTCCAGGTGGCAAAACGTACCATTGCAGCAACAAAGCTTCAGGAGGATGATGAGCTGATCCGTGTTCAAGTCATTACTGATGACCAGCATGTAGTCCTTCAGACAAAAGATGGATATTTTCTGCGTTTTTCAGCTCAGGAAGTTGCCGAGAAGAAGAAAGCGGCTGTGGGAGTCCGTGGCATAAAGCTTCGTAAGAATGATGAGCTGGAACAGATTTATCTCTTTTATGAAGGAACGGAACACAAGATTTCATACGGTGACCGGGAACTGACGTTGAACCGGCTGAAGGTTGCAAAACGTGACGGGACCGGAACGAAGGCTAGGAGTTAAGAGTGAAAACCCAGGCATCAATCATGCCGGGGCGTTTATAAGAGAGCAAGATACAGCAGGAAAGAAGGCAGCAAAATGATTCAGGATATTGCACCACATAAACTGAATAATCAGTATGGACAGAAAAAAGCACCGGATGCAGGCAGCAGATTTTTATATTATGATGGCAGAAAGGTTCTGGTGAGAAAAGGAATTGGCGGGAACGAGAATCAAATCGCATATCCGACTTATGAAGAACTGAAAAAGTGTATGCCTAAAGATGTGGCAGAAGATACAGAATATACATATTTATTTGCAGTAGACGATAAAAGCTATTATCTTGGAAAAAAAGAGAATGTCGATATATTATCTGAACAGATGGGATACGAGTGGATCGATCATCAAGAGTTTAGATGTGTATCTCCAAAGTATGAGGCCTTTGCAGGAATCACAGGTTGGCAGCTTGCCAGATGGTATCAGGATCACAAGTTCTGTGGGCAATGTGGAAATGTGATGAAGCCAGATCATGTGGAACGGATGATGCAATGTCCGAAGTGTGGACTGATGGAATTCCCGAAGATCTGTCCGGCTGTGATTATTGGAGTTATTGACGGTGACCGGATCTTGATGTCCAAGTATGCAGGACGGGAATATAAGAAATATGCACTTCTTGCGGGATTTACAGAGATTGGTGAAACACTGGAAGAGACTGTGAGCCGGGAGGTTATGGAAGAGGTTGGTTTAAAAGTAAAGAATATTACTTATTATAAGAATCAGCCGTGGGCATTTTCAGACACATTACTGATGGGATTCTTCTGCGAGCTGGACGGATCGGATCAGGTGAAATTAGATGAAAATGAACTGGCACTTGCCGAATGGTTCGAACGGAATCAGATTCCGGTAGAGCCGGACGACATCAGTCTGACTAACGAGATGATGATGGTGTTTCGTGACGGATATACGATATAAAGAAAATGGGAAGCTGACATTAATGTTGGCTTCCCATTTCACTCAATGTCTGGAAAAATTCCAGATCTTCCTGTTTTAATTTTAAATTCGTACAGTAATTCTTCCCTTCAGGAGTTGTGACATTGATTTCCACAAGGGTTCCTTCTTCCAGTGCATTTCCAACGACGGCTTTTAAGAAAAGTGGAAACTTCGGATGATTGTTGCGGAAACGATCCATGCTGCTTTTTAACTTCTGGAGCATTGCAATCTGATTAAAATTCATAAATATTTTAAAATCTCCTTTGTTTTTATGATGTTTCATTATACAATAGAAAAAATGTGGTTTCAATACCAAACTATGAGGAGGATTTAAGATGAGTGAGAGGAAGATCATTCAGGTTGAGGACAAGGTGCCATTTAAGCTGCTCTTGCCGCTCAGCATTCAGCACATGTTTGCCATGTTCGGCGCATCTGTGCTTGTACCGTTCATTTTCGGGATCAATCCGGCAATTGTGTTATTTATGAACGGTGTGGGAACTTTGATTTTTATGACAGTGACCAAGGGGAAGGCGCCGGCATACTTAGGTTCCAGCTTTGCATTTCTTGCACCGGCAGGAATCGTTATTAGTAAAATGGGTTATTCCTATGCCCTGGGAGGATTCGTGGCAGTCGGTTTCTGCGGCTGTATTCTTTCTTTTATTATTTATAAATGTGGAACAGAATGGATTGACGTGGTTCTGCCGCCTGCAGCTATGGGACCGGTCGTTGCTTTGATCGGACTGGAGTTATCCGGCTCTGCAGCAAGCAATGCGGGACTTCTTTGCGACAAGCCGGATATGAAAAATGTAATTGTATTTTTAGTGACACTTGGTGTTGCGATATTTGGAAATATTTTATTCCGTGGCTTTTTATCTGTAATCCCAATCCTGATCGCAGTTATTGCAGGATATGTGGCAGCGTTCTGTCTTGGAATCTTAGATTTCTCACAGGTAGCAGCAGCTTCCTGGTTCGCCCTGCCAAACTTCCAACCTGCAAAGTTTGATATGGGAGCAATTCTTATGATCCTTCCGGTATTACTTGTTATTACCTCAGAGCATATCGGACATCAGGTTGTGACCGGCAAGATTATCGGACGGGATTTGTTAAAGGATCCGGGGCTTCACAGATCTCTGTTTGGAGATAACTTTTCAACGATGCTTTCCGGTCTGATCGGTTCCGTCCCGACAACGACTTACGGTGAGAATATCGGAGTTATGGCAGTGACAAAGGTATATAGCGTGCGCGTTATTGCAGGGGCAGCAGTGCTTTCCATTATCTGTTCCTTTGTCGGGAAGTTGTCCATGCTGATCCAGACGATTCCGGGACCGGTCATCGGAGGAATCTCCTTCCTTTTGTATGGAATGATAGGAGCTTCCGGAATCAGGATTCTTGTAGACGCGCAGGTAGACTATGGTAAATCCAGAAACCTGACACTGACAAGTGTTGTGTTTGTAACAGGACTTTCCGGTATTGCAGTAAATTTTGGGGATGTACAGCTTACGGGAATGGTACTGGCGTGTGTAGTTGCCATGATTCTGAGTCTGATCTTTTATATACTGGATAAGTTAAAACTTACGAACGATCGTGATTAAAGACTTAAGGGGAATCGCAGCGTAGTCGCTGGAAAAGTCTTTGGAAAAGATTGATGTAAATATAAAAAAGCCTTGATTTTTAGGGTTTGTAGTGCTATACTATTGGAATAGTAACATAGGAATCGGCAGAAGAGTGGACGTAAGTTCACTCTTCTTTGTTGCATGGGTGTGTAAAAAGACAAGAAGTCTTTGACACAGTAAGGAGGAAATTAGAACATTGTCAAAAAGAGAAATTTATGAGCAGAAGACGGAAGAAATCCTGAATCCGATCATGGAGGAACTGGAATTTGAACTGGTAGATGTAGAGTATGTAAAAGAAGGCAGCATGTGGTATCTGCGGGCTTACATTGACAAACCGGGCGGAATTACAGTGAACGACTGCGAAGCTGTAAGCCGCAGATTATCAGATATTTTAGATGAAAAAGATTTTATTGAAGATTCTTATGTTCTGGAGGTCAGCTCTCCTGGACTTGGAAGACCTCTTAAGAAGGAGAAAGATTATAAACGTAATCTTGGAAAAGAAGTTGAGATACGTACCTACCGTATGGTTGACAAGAAGAAAGAATTCACAGGACTTCTTGACAGCTATGACTATGAGGCAGGAACAGTTACGATAGAACTGGAAGATGGAACTATGAAGACATTTGAAAAAGGCGATATTGCGCTTATTCGCCTGGCGTTCGATTTTTAGATTAGGAGGAGAATTACTATGAACACAGAATTATTAGAAGCGTTGAATATTTTGGAAAAAGAAAAAGAAATTAGCAAAGAGACTCTGTTAGATGCAATTGAGAATTCCCTGTTAAATGCATGTAAGAATCATTTTGGTAAAGCAGATAACATCAAAGTTATTATGGATCATGATACTTGTGATTACCAGCTTTTTGCAGAGAAGACAGTTGTTGAGACTGTAGAAGATCCGCTTGAGCAGATCAGTCTTGACGAGGCAAGCCAGTTAGATGGACATTATGACCTCGGCGATATCGTTCGTGTTCCAATCGAATCCAAATCATTTGGACGTATTGCAACACAGAATGCAAAGAACCTGATCCTTCAGAAAATCCGCGAGGAAGAGCGGAAAGTGGTATATGATCAGTATTTTGAGAAAGAGAAGGATATCGTGACAGGTATCGTTCAGCGTTATGTAGGTAAGAATGTAAGTATCAACCTTGGAAAAGCAGATGCTATGCTGACAGAGAATGAGCAGGTCAAAGGTGAAGTGTTCAAACCAACAGAGCGCATCAAGCTCTATGTTGTAGAAGTAAAGAATACAACAAAAGGACCGAAGATTCTTGTATCACGTACACATCCGGAACTTGTAAAGAGACTGTTTGAGTCTGAGGTTACAGAGGTTAGAGACGGAATCGTAGAGATTAAGAGTATTGCAAGAGAGGCCGGAAGCAGAACAAAGATTGCGGTATGGTCTAATGATCCGGATGTAGATCCGGTCGGAGCATGTGTTGGTATGAACGGAGCCAGAGTCAATGCGATCGTGAATGAACTTCGCGGCGAGAAGATTGATATCATCAACTGGAGCGATAATCCGGCAATCCTGATCGAGAATGCGTTAAGCCCTGCAAAAGTTATTTCTGTTATGGCTGATCCGGATGAGAAGAAAGCAAGCGTTATTGTACCGGATTATCAGCTTTCCCTTGCAATCGGTAAAGAAGGACAGAATGCAAGACTGGCAGCAAGACTGACTGGATATAAGATCGATATCAAGAGCGAGACACAGGCAATTGAGTCCGGTGAGCTTCCAGAGAACTATATGGAACTGGGCGAAGGTGTGTACGAAGAAGATGTTTATGATGAGAATGAAGAATATCCAGAGGACGCAGATGTAGAAGTAGATACAGAAGCGGAAAATGAAACAGAAGCTAATGTTCAGCCGGAAGAAGACGGTGAGGAGGCGTAAGAATCTCATTGGGAGCAAATAAAAAGATTCCTATGCGTCAGTGTGTGGGATGTCAGGAAATGAAGAATAAAAAAGAAATGATCCGTGTGATCCGTACCAGTGAAGGAGAATTTCTGTTAGATGCGACCGGACGCAAAAATGGACGGGGCGCATACATTTGTCCAAATCAGGAATGTCTGAAAAAGGCAGTGAAAAGTAAGGGCCTTGAGAGATCTTTTAAGCAGGCAATTCCACAGGAAGTGTATGAGTCTTTGGAAAAGGAGATGACAGAGCTTGAAACCAGATAAGATCTTATCACTCGTCGGGCTTGCAACGCGGGCAGGTAAGACAGCCAGCGGAGAGTTCTGTACAGAAAAGGAAGTAAAGACAGGAAGAGCAGCGCTTGTTATTGTGGCAGGAGATGCTTCCGAAAATACAAAGAAAAAGTTCCGGGATATGTGTGAATTTTATGAAGTGCCAATCTATTTTTATAAAGATAAAGATACCTTGGGGCATGCAATGGGAAAGGAATTCCGGGCATCTCTTGCAATACTGGACGAAGGTTTTGCGAAGGAAATTATGAAGCAGATGAAGACAGAAGATAATACGGTTGCATAGAGGAGGTAGTGTATATGTCAAAAATCAAAATATATGAGTTAGCGAAAGAACTTGATAAGCCGAGCAAAGAGCTTGTTGAGTTCCTGAATAAAAAGGATGTGGAAGCCAAGACACATATGAGTACCATCGACGAGGCAGAAGCAGATATGGTAAGAAAAGCATTTGCACCAAAGGCAAATGCCGAAAAAGCAGAAGAGGAAAAATCTGACGCACCAAAGAAGAAAAAAATCGTCCAGGTATTCCGCCCGCAGAACACCCAGAGTGGTGGAAGACAGGGTGGAAAGCGTCAGGGTCAGGGACGTGACGACAGACGCGATAACCGTTCTCAGACTGGACGTGATGATAAGAGAGATAACCGTTCAAACGGTGGAAATAAAAATGGAAAATCCCAGAATGGACGCAAAGAAGTAAGAGATGAAAGACCATCCCAGCCAATTCGTCCACGTCCGGACAGAATCCGTCAACAGGTTCAGCAGATGCATGAGGCAGAAGCAGCTGCAGCCGCGCAGAAGAAGAGACTGGAACAGGAGAAAAAAGAGCAGGAAAGAAAAGAAAACCGTTCTCAGGGAAATCGTGATAACCGCGACGAAAGAAGAGATAATCGTGGACGTGATGACAGAAGAGATGACAGACGCGATAACCGTAATCAGGGCGGACGTGATGACAGACGTGATAATCGTGGACGTGATGACAGACGCGATAACCGTAATCAGGGCGGACGCGATGACAGAAGAGATAACCGCGACAATCGTAATCAGGGCGGACGTGATGACAGAAGAGATGACAGACGCGACAATCGTAATCAGGGCGGACGTGATGACAGACGTGATAATCGTGGACGTGATGACAGACGTGACAACCGCAAGAACAGTCCGGCAATTCCAGAGCCAATCGTGGAAGGTCAGAAGCCACAGAGAAACAAAGGAAAAGGTAAGGATGACTTTAAGAAGAAAGATAAAGACTTCCGCCATGACGAAGACCGCGTAGGAAAAGGTAAGAAGGGCAAGAATGAGCCAAAGACTCAGCTTCAGAAACCGGAGAAGAAAGAGCAGAAACAGGAAGAGCAGATCAAATCTATCACGATTCCAGAGGTTCTGACGATTCAGGAACTTGCAGATAAGATGAAGATTGTTCCTTCGGTTATTGTAAAGAAACTCTTCATGCAGGGTAAAATCGTAACAGTCAATCAGGAAATTGATTACGAGACAGCTGAAGAAATCGCATTGGAGTTTGATGTTCTTTGTGAAAAAGAGGAAGTTGTTGATGTGATTGAAGAACTTCTTAAAGAGGACGAAGAGGATGAAAGCAAGATGAAAAAACGTCCACCTGTAGTCTGTGTCATGGGTCACGTTGACCACGGTAAGACTTCCCTTTTGGACGCTATCCGTCAGACAAATGTCATCGACCGAGAGGCTGGTGGTATCACACAGCACATTGGTGCTTCTGTTGTAGAGGTAAATGGAGAAAAAATCACATTCCTGGACACACCGGGACATGAGGCGTTTACAGCAATGCGTATGCGTGGAGCAAGTTCTACAGATATCGCAATCCTTGTTGTCGCAGCAGATGACGGTGTCATGCCACAGACTGTTGAGGCTATCAACCATGCAAAAGCTGCAGGTGTTGAGATTATTGTAGCTGTCAACAAGATTGATAAACCGAGTGCTAATGTTGATCGTGTAAAACAGGAATTGACAGAGTATGAATTGATTGCAGAGGACTGGGGTGGAAGTACTATTTTTGTTCCGGTATCTGCTAAGACAGGAGAAGGTCTGGAAGAACTGATGGAAATGATCCTTCTGACTGCAGAGGTTATGGAATTAAAAGCAAATCCGAACCGCCGTGCAAGAGGTCTTGTATTGGAAGCACAGCTTGATAAAGGAAGAGGTCCGGTCGCAACTGTGCTTGTGCAGAAAGGTACACTCCGTGTCGGAGATGCAATTGCAGCAGGTTCTGCACATGGTAAAGTAAGAGCTATGATGGATGACAAGGGAAGACGTGTCAAAGAGGCAGGTCCATCTGTTCCAGTAGAGATTCTTGGACTTGATGATGTGCCGAATGCAGGAGAAGTTGTAGTATGCTGTAAGAATGAAAAAGAGGCAAGAAGCTTTGCTGAGACATTTATTGCTCAGAATAAAGTGAAACTTCTTGAAGATACAAAGTCAAAACTTTCCCTGGATGATCTGTTTACACAGATTCAGGAAGGTAATTTAAAAGAACTTGATCTGATCGTTAAGGCTGATGTACAGGGATCTGTGGAGGCTGTAAAACAGAGCCTTCTGAAGCTGTCTAACGACGAAGTTATTGTAAAAGTAATCCATGGTGGTGTTGGTGCAATCAATGAGTCTGATGTCAGCCTTGCATCTGCATCTAATGCAATTATCATTGGATTTAACGTACGTCCGGATGCAACTGCAAAAGAAACAGCAGAGCGAGAGGGCGTAGATGTACGTCTGTATCGTGTCATCTATAATGCGATTGAGGATGTAGAGGCAGCTATGAAAGGAATGCTTGATCCGGTATTCGAAGAAAAAGTACTTGGTCATGCAGAAGTGCGTCAGACATTCAAGGCTTCCGGTGTCGGAACTATTGCAGGTTCCTATGTACTGGATGGCTTGTTTGAGCGTGACTGCTCAGTTCGTCTGACAAGAGATGGAATTGTGATCTTTGAAGGACCGCTTGCGTCTCTGAAACGTTTCAAAGATGATGTAAAAGAAGTAAAAGCAGGCTATGAGTGTGGTTTCGTATTTGCAAACTTCAATGATATCAAAGAGGGTGACCTTGTAGAAGCCTTCAAGATGGTAGAGGTTCCAAGATAAGGGAAATCATGTGAAAAGCCTTCTCTTAGGAGGAATAGAAATTGAGAAAAAGAAGTATTAAGAATACAAGAGTGAACACTGAAGTACAGCGTGAACTCAGTGAGATTATCCGCCGGGGCTTAAAGGACCCGCGGGTAGCTCCGTGGACATCTGTTGTAGCAGTCGAGGTGGCACCAGATCTTAAGACATGTAAAGCATATATCAGTGTTCTCGGTGACGTAAAGGCGCAGGAGGATACGATCAAAGGACTGAGAAGTGCAGAAGGATTTATCCGCCGCGAACTGGCAAGAACTCTGAATATGCGAAACACTCCGGAGATTCAGTTCATTCTGGATCAGTCTATTGAGTATGGTGTTAACATGTCCAAGAAGATTGATGAAGTAACAAAAGATCTGAACACAGAAGGTGATGAAGATGTTGAATCTGAATAAGATTCTGGAACCGGCAAAAACAATCGCCATCGGAGGACATGTGCGTCCGGATGGCGACTGTGTCGGATCCTGTATGGCAATGTATCAGTATATCCAAAATAATTATCCAGACAAAGAAGTGGACGTTTTTCTGGAGGAAATCCCATCTACATTTTACAGAATCAAAGGGACGGATGAGATTTTACATGAGATTGACGAGAGTAAACATTATGATCTGTTCATTGTACTGGACTGTGGAGATACCGGAAGACTGGAGTTTTCTGTGCCACTGTTCGTAAGTGCAGGACATACACTTTGTATTGATCATCATGTCAGCAATATCTGTTTTGCACAGGATAATTATGTTGTACCAGATGCAAGCTCCACTTCAGAGCTTGTTTACAATCTGATTGATAAAGATAAGATTACAAAAGAGATTGCAGAAGCACTGTATCTAGGAATCGTACATGATACAGGAGTATTTCAGTATTCCTGTGCCGGACCATCTACATTTCGTGCGGCGGCAGAACTTCTGGAGACTGGAATTGATGCGGCAGATCTTATTATGGATACATTTTATGAAAAATCTTATGCGAGAATGCAGATTTTCGGACGTGCACTGGTGGAGAGCTTTTTGTTCATGGAAGGAAAATGTATCGTCTCCTATATTCGTAAGAAAGTCATGGATTTCTATGGTGTAAAGCCAAAAGATCTTGACGGGATTGTAAGCCAGCTCCGTAATACCAGAGGCGTGGAAGTTGCTATTTTTATGTATGAGCTGGATCAGAATGTATTTAAAGTCAGCCTTCGTTCTGGGAATGAAGTTGATGTAAGCAAGATTGCAGGATATTTTGGCGGCGGTGGACATGAAAAAGCTTCTGGAGTTACTATGACAGGTACGCCGCAGGATATTCTGAATAATCTGGCAGAGCGCATTGATGAGCAGTTGAAAGGATAGGCATGATACACGGAGTTATAAATGTATATAAAGAGCAGGGATTTACTTCTCATGACGTGGTTGCAAAGCTTCGTGGAATTGTGGGACAGAAGAAAATTGGTCACACAGGCACATTGGATCCGGATGCGGTCGGTGTGCTGCCTGTATGTCTGGGACGTGCAACAAAATTGTGCGATATGCTGACAGATAAAGACAAAGTCTATGAGGCTGTGATGCTTCTGGGTGTGGAGACAGATACCCAGGATACAACCGGACAGATACTAAAAAGCAGTGAGACAGACGAGCTTACAGAAGAACAGGTCCGGGCTGCAGTTTTAGATTTTGTGGGGGATTACAATCAGGTTCCACCTATGTATTCCGCGCTTAAAATCAACGGCAAGAAGCTTTATGAGCTTGCCAGAGAAGGCAAGATTGTAGAGCGTGCGGCAAGACGGGTACAGATTTTCGATATTGAAATCCTAAGTATAGCATTGCCACGGGTGACAATGAAGGTTCATTGCTCAAAAGGAACATATATCCGTACACTGTGCCACGATATCGGGCAGAAGCTTGGATGTGGTGCATGTATGGAAAAGCTTACAAGAACAAAGGTAAGCAGATTTGAGATAAAGGACAGTCTGACACTTGCACAGATCGAGGTATTAAAGAAAGAAGACAGACTGTCAGAAATACTGATTCCAATTGATCAAATGTTCGCAGATTATCCGAGCATTATTGTGTCGGGAGAAGCGGCGAGACTTGCGTATAATGGTAATGGGATCAAAGACAGAGATGTCCGGAAAGATGAAAATATTCTGGACGAAGCGTATGTCAGGGTATATGATGATGTAGAAGATTTTATTGGGGTGTATCAGTATCACGAGAAAGAACGTGAGTACCGGATACGGAAAATGTTTTATATAAAAGAGGAAAAATAGATGCAGTATATCAGAGGTCTTGAGCATTATGACAATGCCAGAAAGACAGCAGTGACATTTGGAAAGTTTGACGGACTTCATAAAGGGCATATGACGCTCGTTGACACAGTGAAAAAACTGCAGGACAAAGATGATGTAGATAGTGTAGTATGTGCGTTCGATATGGATTCACCGGCGCTATTGATGCTTCCGCAGGAACGGCAGATTCATCTGGAGGATGAGGTGGATTATCTGGTCGACTGTCCATTTACAGATGAAATCCGTCAGATGAGAGCTGAGGATTTTATCCGGAATATTATCATCGGAACATTTCATGCAGCTTATGTAGTAGTAGGTACAGATTTCCAGTTTGGCTATAATAAAGAAGGAGATATCTATATGCTTGCCCAGTATCAGGAAAGATATGGATACCGTCTGATCGTTCTGGAAAAGATACGGTATGAGAATCATATTATCAGCAGTACCTACACAAAGAAGATACTGGGAACCGGAAACATGGATCTGGTCGGCAGACTTCTGGGCTATTCTTATGGAATCTGCGGCACGGTAGAGCATGGACATAAACTTGGAAGAACACTTGGATTTCCAACGATGAATATTGCATGGCCGAAGCGCAAGATTATACCGCCGAGAGGCGTGTATTTGTGTCGTGCGTATATGGACGGTTATGGATATAATGGTATTGCAAATGTAGGAGTCAGACCGACCGTATCCAACGAAGAGAAGGTGTGGCTTGAGACATTTTTATTTGATTATGATGCAGATGCTTACGGCAAAGAAGTCATGGTGGAACTGATTGAGTTCGTCAGACCGGAGCAGAAATTTGAAAATAAAGAAGAACTGAAAGCGCGTGTGGATAAAGATATCGCCAGCGGCAGACAGTATTTTAAAATTTAAGCATTCAAATTTAAGCATAAAATTAGTGCTTTACAAGATAAAGTATATATGATATATTAATCAAGTGAGTTAGCCGGTGTTCGGTAATAGGAATCTCCAACCGTTACTTAATACCAGGCGATATATAAGAATTTAAGGAGGAACCACAACATGGTAACAAAAGAGCAGAAAGAACAGATTATTGCAGAATATGGTAGAACAGCAGGGGATACAGGATCACCGGAAGTACAGATTGCTATCCTGACAGCTAGAATCAATGATCTTACAGATCATTTCAAAGCTAACCCGAAAGACCACCACTCAAGAAGAGGACTTCTTAAGATGGTAGGACAGAGAAGAGGACTTCTTGCATACCTTAAGAAGACAGATATCGAGAGATATCGTGCACTGATCGAGAAGCTTGGACTGAGAAAATAATTCAGTTATGTTTAGAGACGTTCATTTTATGGACGTCTCTTTTTCTATAGTAGGAAATTGCATTTTCTAATATAAAAAAGCCAAAAATCCCCAAAAAGCCGATACCATGTAATATGAATTTTTATATGGCACATTTTATATATGTATGTTATAATATTAAAGATTATGGACGGGGATAACACTCCGAGACCACTGAAAAGGGTATTTGCTTCGATGAAAAGTACATTTTTCAGTAGTTTCGGTGTTCCCCGGCCGATGAATAATACATGAGATACCAAAAGTGAGAGAATACGAGAGCGTGGGATTTTCATATGGTATCCCGTGAGTTCAAGAGTAATAGAGAAAAAGGAGAACACTATGTACAAAAAGTTTGAGATGGAACTGGCTGGAAGAACTCTTCGCGTAGATGTAGACAGAGTTGCAAAGCAGGCAAATGGTGCTGTTCTGATGCATTACGGTGATACGACTGTTCTGTGTACGGCAACTGCATCTGAAAAGCCGAGAGAAGGAATTGATTTCTTCCCATTAAGTGTAGAGTACAATGAGAGAATGTACGCTGTAGGAAAGATTCCGGGAGGATTTAATAAACGAGAGGGAAAGGCATCTGAGAACGCAGTTCTGACAGATCGTGTTATCGACCGTCCGATGCGTCCGCTGTTCCCGAAAGATTATCGTAACGATGTAACACTGGAGAATCTGGTATTATCTGTAGATCAGGACTGCTCACCGGAGCTTACAGCTATGCTTGGTGCTGCAATTGCAACAACTATTTCAGATATTCCGTTTGATGGACCAATCTCTACAACACAGGTTGGACTTGTTGATGGCGAGTTTGTGATTAATCCGACTGCAGAGCAGAAAGCTGTATCAGATCTTGCCCTGACTGTTGCATCTACAAGAGAGAAAGTTATCATGATCGAGGCCGGTGCCAATGAAGTGCCGGAGCAGCAGATGATCGATGCAATCTTTAAGGCTCACGAAGTGAACCAGGAAGTGATCAAATTCATTGATACAATCGTAGCTGAGTGTGGAAAGCCAAAGCACTCATATGAGAGCTTTGCTGTACCGGAAGAGTTATTTGCAGCTATGAAAGAAGTGGTAACTCCAGAAGAGATGGAAGAAGCTGTATTTACGGATGACAAGCAGACTAGAGAAGAAAATATTCGTGTTGTTACAGAAAAGTTAGAAGAAGCATTTGCAGACAATGAAGAGTGGCTTGCAATTCTTCCGGATGCTGTATATCAGTACCAGAAGAAGACTGTTCGTAAGATGATCTTAAAAGACCACAAGCGTCCAGATGGAAGAAAGATCGATCAGATCAGACCACTGGCAGCAGAGGTAGACCTGATTCCTAGAGTTCATGGTTCTGCAATGTTTACTCGTGGACAGACACAAATCTGTAATATCTGTACACTGGCTCCGTTATCTGAGGCACAGAGATTAGACGGACTTGACGAGGCAGAGACAACAAAGAGATATATGCACCACTATAATTTCCCATCATACTCTGTAGGCGAGACAAGACCTTCCAGAGGACCGGGACGCCGTGAGATCGGACATGGAGCGTTGGCTGAGCGTGCACTTGTACCAGTACTTCCAAGTGAGGCAGATTTCCCATATGCGATCCGTACAGTATCTGAGACATTTGAGTCCAATGGATCCACATCACAGGCAAGTGTATGTGCATCTTCTATGGCTCTGATGGCAGCAGGTGTACCAATCAAATCTGCAGTAGCAGGAATCTCCTGTGGACTTGTAACAGGTGATACGGATGATGATTACCTTGTACTGACAGATATCCAGGGACTGGAAGACTTCTTCGGAGATATGGACTTCAAGGTAGCCGGAACACATGAAGGTATCACAGCTATCCAGATGGATATCAAGATTCACGGATTGACAAGAGCCATCATTGAAGAGGCAATTGCAAAGACAAGAAAAGCAAGACTTTACATTATGGATGAGGTTATGTCCAAAGCAATCAATGAGCCAAGAGCTGAGGTCGGAGAATACGCACCTAAGATTATCCAGATGCAGATCGATCCTCAGAAGATCGGTGATGTTGTCGGTCAGAGAGGAAAGACAATCAATGCGATCATTGAGCAGACAGGTGTGAAGATTGATATTACAGACGATGGTGCAGTATCTATCTGCGGAACAGACGCAACAGGAATGGAGCAGGCAAGAAAGCTCATTTATACAATCGTTACTGACTTTGAGGCCGGACAGGTTCTGGAAGGAAAAGTCATCAGCATCAAAGAGTTTGGAGCATTCGTTGAGTTTGCACCAGGTAAAGAAGGAATGGTACACATTTCTAAAATTTCAAAAGAAAGAGTGAATCATGTAGAAGACGTCCTGACACTTGGCGATACAGTGAAAGTTGTATGCCTTGGAAAAGATAAGATGGGAAGATTCTCATTCAGCATGAAAGACGTAGCAGAATAAAAAAATTGTAAATTGGGGACGTAGTAAAGTGTTAAAACAATGTCATTAAGTTAAGGATTTTAGTAGTGTGAA